>OFFK01000024.1_pt1 | contig 104351 bp, 117 predicted proteins | sample 1521361 | NCBI WGS metagenome assembly OFFK01 (sample SAMEA3504096, study PRJEB24116) | mouse gut metagenome | biome: mouse gut; feature: mouse-associated habitat; material: faeces | place: Denmark | collected 2011 | reverse complement strand
GGGTGAAGGCTAAGACATCTACTACAGTGCAGGGGCGTATCCTGAATGCCACCGTTTCCATCACCCGCAGCGGGAAGTTCTTCGTCTCCCTCTGCTGCACTGAGGTAGATATCCCGCAGCTCCCCTCCACCGGTGCCGCCGTTGGTCTGGATGTGGGCATCAAGGACCTGGTCATCACCTCTGACGGAGCCAAGTATGCAAACCACAAATACCTCTCCAAGAGTGAGAAGAAGCTGGCCAAGCTCCAGCGCCGGCTGTCCCGAAAGTCAAAGGGCAGCCGGAACCGGGACAAGGCCCGCCTCAAAGTAGCAAGGCTCCATGAGAAGATCGCAAACCAGAGGAATGACTACCTCCACAAATTGACCACCCAGCTGGTCAGGGACTACGACATCATCTGCGTAGAAAGCCTCAACGTCCAGGGGATGATGAAGAACCACTCCCTGGCGAAGGCTATAGCGGATGCTTCCTGGGGTGAGTTCTGTCGGCAGCTGCAATATAAGGCTGCCTGGCAGCACAAACAGATCATTGAGGTCGGTACATTCTTCCCCAGCAGTCAGATGTGCAGCTGCTGTGGGCACAAAAACCCTGATGTGAAAGACCTGGATGTCCGGGTATGGGTTTGCCCCGCCTGTGGAGCAAAGCACGACAGGGACGTTAACGCGGCGATCAATATCCTGATGGAAGGGCTGCGGCTGCTGGGCATGCTCGCTGCTTGAAAGTACTCCATTGATAAATACTATGGTAGGGTGGGGCACACCCGAACCTATACGCTTGGGGACACCGTGGAAGACCTCTCAGGAGAAAGCAGCGGTGGATGATCCAAGAATCCCCTGCCTTTAGGCATGGGGAGTGTCAAAATGTCCTTGCTGACACCACGCTCCAAAATGAACCCGGTATAATTTGCATAGGATGAGTCAGAAAACAATTTTGGAGGAATACATATGGCAAAAATTATAAAATTAGGCAGTATTTGCTTCGACGGAAACAAGACAGTACCAGGTTCTGAACTTTTCGAACAGCAATTCTCCATTGAAGACACCTGTCCAGGCATGGAGCTTCAATGGGTGGATGATGGCGATTTACTGGTTGCCGATCGAGTAATTTGCACTGGCATCTCCTGGGATCAATTGAATCAGCTCGGTTTTGTGTTTGGCACCAAAATCATCATCGACGGCAAACCATATCTCTGTCGCTGCCTCAAGGTAGGCAATAAGGAGAATATTCCCCGTGAATGGGATACTTTGTTGGACAAATACGGTGAGGACAACAATCTATGGCATTGGGAAAACAAATGCTTTTGGGGGCAAGAATCCGTGCAATCTTTGGTATCAGGACATGTGATGCGTGCAGTGCGGGGGTATCGCTCGGCACGCCATTGGAGCTGTTGTAAGCCTACGGGTCGCTACACGAATGCCGGTTTCCGTCCTGCTTTAGAGCCTTTGGTTTCTGAGTTTTCTAATGCCCTCCTCGGCAGCAACATCAAGGTCTTTGGACCAGGTGGTGAAACCTTTGAGGGGCAATTGATTGAATATGACAATTATGATTTCATGTTGGTATCAGAATCAGAAATCAACTTCAACTGGACGATCCGGCAGGCTGGAAAGATCGTTGTCAGTAAGGACGACATCATCGGCATTAAAAAAATACAACTCTAACACATCAGCAGGCCAGGATCTTCCTTGGCCTGCCTCATTTTTTTGATGTTGCTACCAACATTGAGCCGCAAAATGAGAAGAAAGTAACTTGCATAGGATGATCCATCCTACAATTTGAGGAGGAAAAATACATATGGAGTATTTGAGATTTGGAACTATGTATGAGGGCGGCATGCCAATCTCGCCATCATCGAACGTCACCGGCGACCTGATGCTTACCCTGGGCGATACAGTTCCGGGGATGGAGATTCGCTGGCTGGAGTATGAGAATCTTCTCGTTGCCGACCGCTGCGTCTGTACCAATGTCAGCTGGAATGCTCTCCGCGAGACCGGGCTCCTCTATGGGAAACCGGTCAAAATCGACGGCAAGGACTATCTCTGCCGCAGCTTGAAGGTGGGGTGTGTAACCGGCGATTCCAACGAGTGGGACGACATCCTGAACGCGCTCGGCGAAGACGACAAAGATCTGCATTGGCTGGGCGTCAAGTTTTGGGGTCAGGAGACGGTAAGGGATGATTATGTCTATGGCATCCTTCGCGGCGGAGGTTACGCCCGCAACCGCTCCGTCGAACCGAAATATTCCCGTACTGCCGGCGGATTCCGGCCTGTGCTGGAGCCGCTGGGCGCACTTGCCTCTCTGTCGGAGGAGCTGATCGGAAGCACAGTCAAGCTCTGGGGACCGAGAAAAGCAGCCATTGAGGGCCAGTTGGTCGGTCTCGATGATTATGACGTGACCCTGGACACCCTGGAGATTCTTCCCACCAGCAAGAAGTGGGGCCGCTTGAGCGGAGGAGAAATCATCATCAGCAGGGCGGAAATTCGAGCCCTAAAACAGTGTGACTGAGGAGAAAATCATGGAAATCAGGACGATTGGAAGCATGTATCAGGGCAGTATCCCGCTGAGGCCGGGGCCGACTGCAAGGGCCACACTGATATCCGGCTTGGAAGCGCCGTCTACGGCAGGGAGCTGCAATGGGTCGATACCGGGACGATGCTGGTAGCCAACCGCTGTAGCTACACTGGCGTCTCCTGGGATACCCTCAACCACAAGGGCTACATTTTCGGCCAGCCAGTATATCTGGACGGCCAATAGTACTGGTGCCGCAGCCTCAAAGTAGGCAGCAGAGAAGGCGAGCCCAACGAGTGGGATGCTTTGATGGACCTGAACGAAAGCGAAGATTTGTGACACTGCGGCGGCAGGTTCTTCTGGGGACAAGATACGGTAGCGAAAGATCCTCCGACTCGTGCGGTTCGGGGGTACTCTGAACTTCGCCGCTGGCATCACGTCTCCGCTGATAAGGTCAGCCCGGACATTGGATTCCAGCCCGTGCTGGAACCTCTCCCTCCTCTCCCCACAGATTTCGAGGATTGGATTGGGAAGAAGGTGAAGGTATACGGGCCGCAAGGGCATTTCATCCAGGGGTACGCTAGAGTCAGCGGATGAGTACGACCTGGTGGTGAGCACCGATTCTCCACTTCCAAACAACAAGTGGACGCCGGATTGGTATCGCCCCCGCGGCAAAATCGTTATGGCAAACAAGGACAGCATCGTATCCGTTCGAAAATCAAGCTGAAAAGCCAAAGCAGGCCGGGGATCTCTCCGGTCTGTTTCTTTGTTGTTAGCAACATTAAAGCGACCGCAGACCCGACCAGGAGCAATTTGCCCGGAGCCCCAGCAGGGCAGGGAAAAACAGCTGGAGAAGAAGCCTGGGCGGGCCCAGCCGTGGCAGAACAGGAAGCTTCATCCCGGCCCACGTTTTTTGTATCAACCCTACATGAGCCAGAAATGCAAAAAGAAATTTCTGCATACGATGTCAACATAAACCAATTCAGGGAGGAAATACATAATGGATATCATAAGACTTGGAGAACTGCAGGAGTCCGGGAATCCACTTAGCCCGGGCAAGCAGTATGCAGAAGGCCCCATCACAGTCGGAGACACTCCCGCCTTTGGAGGGATGGAGTTCTTCAAGCTAAATGAAAACATGTACATCAGCACCCAGGTTTGGCTGCCGCAGATCACCTGGCGGCAGCTGGAGAGGCAGGGGTTCAACTCTGGCGTTGTTGTAAAGATCGACGGTCAGCATTACCTGTGCCGGCTGCCCTATGTAGGCGTCTCAGGCGGGGATCCCAATGACTGGGACGACCTGTTGGGGAAGCTCAACAAGCAAGAGCAGAAGATCGCAAACCATCAGAGACTTTTCTTCTGGGGCATTGAAACAGCGAAAACCGGGTCTGATAGCAGCTGGAACAACCGTGTTATCCGGGGCGGCGATGATATCAAAGCCAGAGGCCCGCGGCCCGTGAATTTCTCTAATCACAGGCTTGGGTTCCGGCCAGTACTGAATCGTCTGCTTCCAGAGCCTGAACTTTCCAGCATACAGGGCCACAACGTCAGCGTTTTCGGGCCCTGCGGCACTTACGTTGCAGGACAGCTTATCTGCACCTCCGACTATGATATAGTGCTACGGCCCATAACCGCAGTGCCAGGAGCTTGGAATGGATGGAGCCGAAAGGATGGAAACGAGGTCATTATCGAAAGGGGAAACGTCAAATACGTGAAGGAGGAGAAATGATTTGGAATATGTCAAATTTGGCAGTATATATTGGAACGGGAAACCAATTCAGTACGATCATGTGGAACTTTTCTCTGGAAAAACTCAGAGCCTCACTGTGGGGAATACTGTTCCCGGGTGTGAAATCCAGTTTGTGCGCTGGGGCAAACTACTCGTTGGCGAATGCAACGCTTGCAATAATCTTAGCTGGGATGTCCTGGACAAAAATGGTTTGATCTTTGGCTGTTTTGTCACCATTGATGGTCAGCAGTATTTCTGCCGCAGTCCGCAAGGCGGCGTTTTCAATGGCGCTCTCAATGAATGGGATTGCTTCCTGCAAGCCCTTGCCCATGATGAGCCTGAGCATCCTTGGTTTACTGCGAACTATTGCTCGAAGCATGGATCATTTTGGTGTCAGGAGACAAGTGGGAATTGGCCTAGACAAAAGGTAGTTCGGGCTCCAACCGACGTCGTGAAATGGAAACATATGGATACAGACTTTAAGAGTCCAATCGTGGGCTTCCTTCCTATTTTGGAGCCCGTTGAAGCCGTCATTCCTCCAGAGAAGCTGGTTGGCCAGCGGGTCAAGGTATACGGCAAGGGCGCTTCGGCAACCGGCCGTCTGGTCTCGGTGGACAACTACGATCTCTGTCTCAGCTCCGGTACGTGCTCAATGCCCAGCCAGGAATGGATAGACAAAAAGGAGACAAATATCACCATCAGCCGGGACTCAGTATTGTGGGTTCGGCCTGTATGATACTGCAAGCAGACTTCATTGCGGGGTCTGCTTCTCTTTTTGCAAAATATTTAGGGAATGCGAATCGAGGGAGTTGATACAAAGAAAACGTGGGCGGTAGGATATGTTGTGTTTCTCTCTGGCGGTGTCCTCCTGGGCTGCTGCTCCAGCCCCAGAATGGAGATTCCTTATACTGCCCTTTCTGTTTTTGTGCCAATATTGAATCTGTTTTGTTTGCATAGGATGCTTTCAGAAAACAATTTTGGAGGCACATACATATGGAAAAAATTCTAATAGGGAGCATTTATCTTAATGGCATAGCTCAAATGCCATGGTTCGATTATGATGGCTCTGCCGATATCTCTTTCGGCGACACTGTGCCTGGTCGAGAGCTCCAGTGGGTGAAGCTGAAAAACGGGCTTCTGATTGCAGACCGCTGCGTCTGCACCAGCATTTCCTGGGAAGATCTGGACAAGAAGGGGTTTGCTTTCGGAACTCCAATCACCATTGATGGCGAGGCCTACTGGTGCCGGTGTCTCCAGGTGGGGTCAGAAGAAGGCGAACCCAACGAGTGGGATTCCGCCTTGGACGAGGCCGGAGAGTCCAACGACCTTTGGCATTGGGACGAGGCATACTTTTGGGGACAGGAAACCTTAAAATACGGGGCGTCGTCTCGTGCGATTCGGGGGTATCACTCGGCCCGCCACTGGAGCAACTACACTGCCACGAATCGGAACGCGGCTGTCGGTTTCCGCCCCGCTTTGGAATATCTGGGCTTTGCCCCCTGTTCTCCCGACACCCTGCTGAACAAGAAGGTCAAGGTCTACTGCCCGGATGGCATAGCCATTGAGGGCTGTCTGGTCGACTTCAGCAACTACGATATTGTGCTGAAGGCAAATTCTTCGGTGCGGACCAACCGCCTCTGGGCAAGAAAAGAAGGCCGCAACATCATTATCCGCCGGGAGAACATCGTGTGGCTGGAGGAAGGATAAATATTATGGCAACAATTGAGAAATTTGGCAGTTTATATTTTGACGGGCAGCCGAAGGAGGTCGGTGTTTCCTACAACAATGAGGCGATATCCCTTGGAAACACCGTGCCAGGCAAGGAAATCTCTTGGGTCAAGCTGCAAAGCGGGCTTCTGATTGCCGACCGCTGTGTTTGCGATGATATTTCCTGGGAGCAGATGGGCTGGAAAAGCCTTGTTTTCGGAACGCTGATCACAATTGACGGCAAAGCCTACTGGTGCCGCTGCCTCAAGGTTGGCACAGGCAAAGATGAACCCAACGAATGGGATGCCGCTCTGGACGAAACCGGAGAAGACAACGACCTCTGGCACTGGAAAGGCATATATTTCTGGGGCCAAGAAGCTGCAAAATATGGGTCATTGTATCATGCGGTTCGGGGGTATACCTCGGCCCGCGACTGGCGTCACCACCATACAACAGGCCGGGGCGCGATCGTCGGTTTTCGCCCCGCCTTGGAGTATCTGGGCATTGAGCCTTGCTCCCCCGACGCCCTGCTGAGCAAGAAAGCCAAAGTCTACTGCCAGGGCGGAGTAACCATTGAGGGCAGTCTGGTTGATTTCAGCGACTACGATATTGTGCTGAAAGCAGATTCTCCGGTACGGGCTAGCCGTCCTTGGATCTCGAAGAAGGGCCGCAACATTATTGTCAGCCGGGAAAACATCACCTGGATAAAGGAAGCATAACTCATATCTAAGTGCATAGGCAGGCCGGCATATTTCGGTCTGCCTTCTTGCTGTTTTGTGCCAATATTGAATCCAGTTTGTTTGCATAGGATAGCTCAGAACACGATTTTGGAGGTAATACATATGGAAAAATCAAGATTTGGCACTGTTTATCACGATGATAAAGCATGCGAACCCGGGCTTTGCTTTACAACCTCAAACAAAATCACCTTGGGCGATTCTGTCGACGGGAAGGAAATCTCTTGGGCCAAGTATAAGGATATGTATATTGCAGATCGCTGTGTCACTACTGCCATCAGTTGGAACAAACTCAACGAACAGGGATTCATGTATGGCGTCCCCGTCAAGATTGACGGCCGACACTACCTGTGCCGCTGTCTTAAAATCGGAACCCGCAAAAACGAGGATTGCGAGTGGAACGACATCCTGCGCGAGCTTGGCGACAGCAACGTCATCTGGAATTGGAGGCATATGTACTTCTGGGGTCAGGAGGAGTCTCCGCGGGATCCTGATAGGCGCATGGTTTGGGGCTACAACGGCAACGACAGGAAAAGGAGCAGTTATTTCGCAACCGTACAGATACCAGTCCTTGGATTCCGGCCCGCCCTGGAGCCGCTGCCGCCTACGCTGTCCGATTTTGACGGCTTGGTTGGCACAAGGCTGCGCGTGTATGGCCCCAATGGGTTCATGTTGCCCTCAATTCTAATTGGAGCCGACGACTATGACCTGACTTTGCGGCCACTCATCCCCTTGCCTGCCAACTGCAGCTGGGCAATCAGGAAAGGGCCAATGGCCACTGTTGACCGGGATGCCGTCAGATATATCTGTAAGGAGGAGGAAACCCGTGGATGAGTTGAAATTCGGCAGCTTCTACATTGATGGGCAGCCTGAGTTTTCAATGCTTTGCCCGGATCTTCGTTCCCGATACACAGCCAACATCGCCCTTGGTGATACAGTTGAAGGCCGCGAAATGCCGTGGGTCAAGCTGGGAGACCTGTTTGTGGCAACCAAATGTGCATGCACAGGCATCAGCTGGAGCGACCTTAATGAGCGTGGCTATATTTTCGGGTACCCAGTACAAATTGATGGCAGGTTTTATCTTTGCCGCAGTTTGCAGGTTGGAACCGCAAAAGACTGTCCCAATGAGTGGAATGCCTGCCTAGACGCTTACGGCGACAGCGAGAGCTTTTGGAATTGGAACAAGCTCTTTTGGGGACAGGAGACGTCTAAAGGCAACTATGCGGAACGCATCGTCAGGGGAATGCAGACGGCCCGCGCAAGAAGCGCTTTCTCATCTACCACACGGGCAGCATCAATTGGGTTCCGGCCCGTACTTGAGCCATTGGACCCCATGCCGGAAGACATCAGCTGCCTCATTGGAAAGTGCGTCTGGATATACGGGCCACAAGGGTCGCGGGCGTGTGGAGTCCTGACGAGCATTGACGACTATGACCTTGTGCTGGGCGAAGCATCGGGACCCTTCCCTATCGGCGGCAGCCAATGGATTCGAACAGAAGGAGCTACAGCGACTATGGCCAAATCATCCATGGTCTGGATAAAGGAGAAACAAAAACATGGAACCTAAGATTCTAAGATTGGGAAGTATATATTTCAATGACAACCCAGTTGAGGTTGGCGCTATCTATAAAAATGAAGCGCTTTCCCTCGGTGATACCGTCCCCGGGCGGGAACTTCAATGGGTGGACGATGGCGGCTATTTGATAGCCGACCGGTGCATCTGCGTCAACATCAGCCAGAAACAGGTGCTTGAACATGGGTTCCTCCTGGGGATTCCCGTCCGTATCGATAGCAGGGCATATCTGTGCCGCTGCCTCAAAGTGGGCGATAAACCCCAGCGTCCCAACGAATGGGACGATTTGTTGCTCAAGTACGGGGATGCGGATGACTTGTGGCACTGGAAAGACCAGTATTTTATTGGGCAGGAGTCATGCTTGAATGCGCAAAACTTCTGCACGGTTCGCGGCGGCAACATCGCCAATGATTGGAATACCTTCGGTAATGGATACCGGGCGGAGACTATAGGATTTCGGCCCCTGCTAAAACCACTGCCCCCCTCCCCCATTCTGGATAATTCTGTGATTGGGAAGTGGGTCAATGTATATGGGCCCCAGCGAATTTCGTTTGGCGGGAAATTAGTCGCTTTTGATGACTACGACATAGTTTTGATGAACGCTCTCCCCTTGCCTACCGACTGCCGGTTGGCATATAAGGATGAGGAGGTCACTGTTGTTCAGAGATCCGCTGTGACTTGGATTAGGGAGGATGAGTCACCCCAGGCCTAAAGGCCAGGGTCTTCTTGTGCAACGACGTGATAAGACGATTGGGTTTCGACCCGTCCTGAAGCCCATCACGCTTGTACAGTTGTCCGAATCCCTGGTCGGCAGCAGAATCACAGTGTTTGGCCCCTGCGGAGAGTCTGTCAGGGGTGGGCTGGTTGGGTTCGATGACTACGATCTGGTGCTTGTTCCGGAAAGCAAGACAAAGTTCAGCTGGGCTGCTCAGAGAGGAAGGTAGTTTGTTGCCACCAGGAATGCTATCATTGGAATTACGAAAAACTGAGGCATTGGCAGGCTAGGGCTCTCCCCTGGTCTGCCTTTTATGTTGCTACCAACATTGAAATTGGCAGTTCTGCATAAGATGGCAACAGAAATCAATTTTTGGCGAGAAAATACATAGTTTTGGAGGAGGAAAAATGGAAGCAGAAATTGTTCGGCTGGGAAGCCTATATGTGAACGGGCAGTCTTTCGCTGTTGGTGGCCCCTACAACAGCGGAGTCCTCTCTTTTGGGGATAGCATTGCCGGGAAGGAAATCCAGTGGGTGAAGAACGGCAAGACCCTGATTGCGGATCGCTGTGTCTGCGATGATATCAGCTGGGTTCAGCTGGATCAGATGGGGCTTACCAAGGGTACGCCTGTCTTCATTGATGGGCGGATGTATTTGTGCCGGTGCCCCAAAACAGAACCTGATGTTTCTGAATGGTATTTCCTGGTCAACAAATATGGCGAAGGCAACGACCTCTGGCACTGGAATCACATGTACTTCTGGGGCCAGGATGAGGAGGAGGCCACAAAAAACTCTGACATTGCAAGATGCTCGGTGCGAGGCTATTACAGTGCAAATCACGGCTGCTGGTTCGACAAAACAAACCGGATAAAGGGCCTCGGCTTCCGGCCCGTACTGGAACCTATGCCCGCCTCCTTGGAGATTTCGAAATCTCTGGTTGGGCAAAAGGTTCTGCTGTACGGTCTGGGCGGAGGTTCCTTGACAGGAACTTTGGAAAAGCTTGATGACTACGACCTGTTTCTGAGTTGCCTTCCTCCCCTGCCCGTTGTCCGCAGCTGGATGTGTTTGAGCGGAGGTATGGTTGTTGTACCAAGAAACGCTGTCGTGTGGATTCGGAAGGTATAATACACCTGTTTCGGCCCTGGGGATTTCCCTGGGGCCTCTTTGTTTGGAAATTTATACAAAGAAACGGGATGGGAAATGCGGGTTTGGGTTTTACTGTGGCGAGAAATCCCAGGCTGCTACTCCAGTTTCAATATTGTTAACATCACCGAACCGCAAAATGAGAATGACTCAGCTTGCATAGGATGAGCCAGAAATCAATTCGGGAGGAATGCATAATGGCAAAAATTAAGAAGCTGGGTAGTGTCTACTTTGATGACGGCCCGGTGCTCCCTGGCTCTAAGCTTGGCGAGCAGCAATTTTCCATCGGAGATACATATTCCGGCATGGAGCTCCAGTGGGTGTGCGATGGTTGCCGCCTCGTGGCTGATCGCTGTGTCTGCATCAACATTTCTCGGGAGCAGCTAAACCAGATGGGCTTTGTACATGGCAGCCCTGTCACTATCGACGGCAAAGCCTACCTTTGCCGCTGTCTTGTTACAGGCAACAAAGAGGATATCCGCAATGAATGGGACGCTCAACTTAACAAATACGGCAATAGCAATGACCTCTGGCATTGGAAGAATCAGTATTTCTGGGGCCAGGAATCAGCATTGGATTGGCCTACTCTTCAGTGTGTTGTTCGAGGATATATGGAAGCCAACTACTGGAGCCATGCTGAATCCACAATAAGAGACGTGGGCATCGGTTTCCGCCCCGTCTTGGAACCACTGTTCACTGAGTTGTCTGAGACTTTGGTTGGTAGCAAAATCAAAGTGTTTGGACCACATGGAGAAGCTGCTGTTGGATGCCTGGTCGGATTTGATGACTACGACCTGGTTCTATCCCCCGGATTGGAGCTATTCACAAACTGCAACTGGGCAACTCGGCACGGCCAGAAAATTGTCGTCAATAAGGAGGCAATTATTGGTATTGGAGAATCGCCATACTAAAACATTGGCAGACTAGAGGACATCCTCAGCTTGCCTTCTTTGTTGTTAATAAGCAGGCCGGGGGAACCCCAGCCTGCCATCTTTGTTTTGGGGTCAACACAAGAAAATGGTTGGGGATTGTGCTGTTCTACTGATTGGGGGGGAGATATGGTGGCAGCCCAGATAACTGCCCCAACCACAGAATGAATGTCTGCAAATCCGCATATGATGCCAGTAGAAATCAATTTTGGAGGAACCATGTATGAAGAAAATCAAACTTGGGAGCCTTTTGGTTGGAGGATATGTAGCTGAGCCCGGTTGCTACTGCGGCAACTGCTCCGACATCTCTATCGGCGATACTGTTCCACGCCTTGAGCTGGCCTGGCTGAAGCACAAAGGTCTGCTCATCGCCGACAAGTGCGCCTGCACCAACATTAGTTGGGAGGAGCTCAACAGCAATGGCTTCATCTGGGGCAGGCCCGTTCGTATTGACGGCAGATATTACCTCTGCCGCAGCCTCAGCGTAGGCGCTGGAAAAGATGAACTCAATGAGTGGGGAGACCTGCTGAGGACTGATGAGGACGCCGAAGTGGGCAAAACTGAAGGAGACCTGTTCATTTGGAGCGACGCCTATTTCTGGGGTCAGGAGCAAACAAACCCAAACAAAGCGGTATATGCGGTTCGTGGTTTCAAATCTCCCTGGTATTTCGCTGGGTTCAACGGGGGATCAAAATCGTGGCAGCTTGGCTTTCGCCCTGTGCTGGAGCATCTACTCGCCCCATCGGAGATTTCTGAGCGAATAGTTGGCCGAACCGCGACCCTGTATGGGCCTGGGGAAACGTTCGTTGCCGGCAGGGTGACAGGCATTGACGACTACGACCTAGTGTTGAGCCCAGATTATCTTCCCCACGACTGCGAATGGGCCATCCAGCGCAAGAACGACATGATCGTCAGCCGGAGCCAAATCTTGTGCGCAAAGAAAGGCTGAGGAATATGGCAAAAATCATGAAACTGGGGACACTTTGTTTTGGTGGACAACCAATGATTGGAATGCCGAAATATGGTGGAGAGAGGCTTTCGATTGGAGATTCCGTTCCAGGCAAGGAAATCCATTGGGTGTCTGCAAGAGGTCTTCTGGTGGCCGACCGATGCATCTGCGTTAACATCAGTTGGGGTCAGTTGCTGGACTTCGGCTTCCTTTTCGGTACTCGCATCCGTATCGATGGCAAATCCTACACCTGCCGCTGTCTCATGGGCGGCGAAGGTCCTCTCTGCCCAAACGAATGGGATGATCTGCTTAACACGGTTGGCGAGGACAACGAAATCTGGCATTGGAAATCCAAATATTTCTGGTGCCAGGAAACTCAGGAGGAGGCTTGTCCTACAGGCCGTGTAGTGCGCGGTTTCTTTGGTGCCCGTATCCGAGACACATACATGGCAGATACCACTGCCGAGTACATTGGATTTCGGCCTGTGTTGGAACCAGTCCCCGACCAGACAGTTCTGTGCGATGCCCTGATTGGCAGCAGAATTGTTGTCCGAGGCCCTGGTAAAAATGCCCTTTCTGGAGAATTGGTTGGGTTTGACAACTACGACCTGGTACTCAAGGGAGCCTTTCAAATCCCAAAATACTGGAATTGGGTTCGGGGCAGTAATACAAGGGCTATTATCAGTCGAGACAGCATCACCCAGTTGCTGAAAACAGACTAGGAATTACTAGCAGGCCAGGGTTCCCCTGGCCCGCTTTTTTGCCGCCAATGCCACAGTGGCATAGAAACACGAACCGGCACAGTCCCCCCTATCACCCATCCCTTGGCGGCTAGAAAACACAGCTGAAGCAGAAGCCAGGGCAGCCGCCGTCAAAGCTCTCAATTAGCATTTACACTTTGACTCTGGGAAATTTCTCTCCGAGCTTTTTTTGCTGTGGAGAACTGTTGGGCAGATTCCAAATTTGCCGATTTGACTTGGCGAAGTTGATTTCGGCTGGTCTCAACCGAAGTTTTGAAATGATAACATCCCAGCCTGCATAGGATACAGCCAGAAATCAATTTTGGAGGAGTACATATGAAAAAAATTGTAATGGGAAGCATTTGTCTTGCTGGCGTGGCTCAGATGCCAGGATTCGACTGCGACGGCTCTGCCGATATCTCTTTCGGCGACACCGTGCCTGGTCAAGAGCTCCAGTGGATAAAACTGAAAAATGGGCTTCTGATTGCGGACCGCTGTGTCTGCACCAACATCTCCTGGGAACAGCTGGACAAGAAAGGTTTTGTTTTAGGAACCCCAATTACTATTGAGGGCGAAGCATATTGGTGTCGTTGTCTTCAGGTGGGTTCAGAAGAAGGTGAGATCAACGAGTGGGATTCCGCTTTGGACGGAACAGGAGAGGATAACAATCTCTGGCATTGGGAAGGTGCGTACTTCTGGGGACAGGAAATCTCAAAACGTAGTGCGTCGTCTCGTGCGGTTCGCGGCTGGGTGTCGGCCCGCTACTGGAACTACTACAATGCCTCGTCTCGGATCGTGGGCGTCGGTTTTCGCCCCGCCTTGGAGTATCTGGGCTCTGAACCATGTTCCCCTGATACTCTACTGGACAAGATGGTAAAGGCTTACTGTTCAGGCGGAGTAATCATTGAAGGCCGCCTGGTCGATTTCAGTGACTATGATATCACATTTGAACACAACTATCCAACATTTGCTAACTATCCCTGGGCAACAAAGGAAGGCCGCAACATCATTATCAGCCGAGAGAATATTATTGGGCTGAAAGAGGGGTAAAATTCTATGGAAAAATTGAAAAATTAGGCAGTTTGTATTTCGACGGGCGGCCGTAGGAGATCGGCGTTTCCTACAACAATAAAGCGTTCTTTTGGGGAGACACTGATGACAGGAACTTTGGAAAAGCTTAATAACTACGACCTGTTTCGGCCCTGGGGATTTCCCTGGGGCCTCCTTTGTTTTTAAAGGCTGATACAGGGAAATGTGGGGCCGTGGGTTCTTGTTTCGTTTTTCTTTAGCGGTGGCTTCCCGGGCTGCTTCTTCAGCTGCGGCCACCTGGCTGTCTGAGGTTGATACAAAGAAAATGCAGCGGTGGTTTGGACTGCTTGCTTAGCGGCCTGGGCTGGCCCCGCCTGGGCTTCTTCTCCAATGTTGCTGACGGCGGCGAGGCGCAGAATGAGGCTGGACGAATTTGCATAAGACACAATCAGAATCGATTTTGGATGATCTAATACATACGGACAATCACAAAGGGGGAGAAATTGTTTGAAAGCTGAAATTGTGAAATTCGGGACTATGTATTTCGACGGCAGCCCCGCTGATCCGGGAGCCAGGTTCGACAAGAAGATCCTCTCCATCGGCGGGACTCTCCCCGGCTGGGAGCTGCCATGGGTGAAGGACGGCGACCGTCTGATTGCCGACCGCTGCATCTGCACAACCGTGAGCTGGCACCAGCTGGACTGTTGGGGCTTCGTATTCGGGAAGCTCGTCTGCATCGACAGGAACCCCTATGTTTGCCGGTGCCTCAGAGTGGGCAATACCAAGGAGGAGTCAAGTGAATGGAATGAACTGGTGGATAAGTATGGCTATGATGACCTTTGGCACTGGTATGGGCGCTATTTCTGGGGCCAGGAGGCGACCTGGAAAGATGGCACAACCGAACTGGAGTGTACCGCAAGAGGCTATTATTCAGCCCGTAGTTGGAGCAGCTATGATTGCCGTATCCAGTTGGACTTCATCGGATTCCGGCCCGTGCTGGAACCTCTGAGCTCGGAACCGCCTGATGCTTTTGTTGGAAAACCCATCAGGGTGTATGGGCAGACCTGCGGATATGTCAGCGGGATCCTGATTGGACTTGATGACTACGACTTGGTTCTGAAACCAGATGGGCCCATGCTTGACAAGCGTGGCTGGGCCGTGCAGCAGGGGGAAGAATTCATCGTACAGCGGAACGCTGTCCTTGGCATCTACAACACAGGCAAATGACCACAGCAGGCCGGGATTTCCCGGCCTGTTTTTCGATGTTGTTAGCAACATTGAAGTGGTTGAAGCAGTAGCCCAGGGGATGCCGCCGAAGAAAAAATCTACATGGCCCGCCCCACACTTTTCTTTGTATCAACCCTCCAAGCGCCCCAGAAGCTGCAGCTGGAGAAGAAGCCCAGGGAGTCGTTGCCAAAGAGAATCAAATCCAACTTCCCCGCCCGTGTTTTCTTGTATCAACCCCCATCCAAAATGAAATCCGGCAAATCAGCATAGGATGCAAAACAGGAATCCAATTTTGGAGAGGAGCAAATACATATGGTAAAAACAATTAAGCTGGGGAGCGTATACATTGACGGCCTCCCGTTTGCGGAAGAAGTAGGCTGCCTCCGCCCCAAGGCAACATTGCTGGTTCTTGGGGACACATCCCCAGGTGCCGAGATTCAGTGGGTACAGTGGGGAGACAAACTGGTAGCAGATCGCTGTGTTTGCATGGGGATCAACTGGAGTTTCCTCAACAAGCAGGGCTACGTCTATGGCCGCCCTGTCATTATTGATGGGAAAGCCTACCTGTGCCGCTGCGTCAAGATGACAGGGGTGAAAAGCGAGTGGGACAAACTCCTGGCGGAGTTTGGAGACAGCAATGATCTCTGGCATTGCGAAAAGCAGTGGTTTTGGGGGCAGGAGTCCAACGAAATTTTCCCAGAGCAGAAAACCATCCGAGGGTATACCAGCGCCCGAAACCACGGATCCTGCAATGCGGACGAGGAAAGCAACTGGGTTGGGTTTCGGCCCATGCTGGAGCCCCTCGGCCCTGTCCTGCAGCTGTCCGACAACCTGATTGGACGCCAGGTCAAAGTCCGGATGACCGGGAGTACCTGTATTTTCGGTCAGCTGGCTCAATTCGACGAGTACGATCTGTTTTTGAAAAACACAGCTGGGGTTGGCCCGGACTGTGCCCACGCAAAGAAGGATTGTGACAATGTTATCCTGGATCGGAAAGATATCTCCTGGCTGGAAGAGGTTCAAAAATGAAGGCTGAAATCGTCAAGCTGGGTACCCTGTATTCCGACGACCGGCCCGTCAAACCCGGAGCCGTCTACTACGGGGAGACGCTTTTCTTTGAGGATACCGAAGAAGGCAATGAGATCGAATGGGTAAAGGATGGCGAGGTGCTGATTGCGAATCGCTGTGTCTGCACCAACATCTCCTGGGAGCAGCTGGATCGCATGGGGTTTGTGTTCGGGGCTCTCGTCTGGATCGATGGCAAGGATTACCTGTGTCGCTGTCTCAAAGTAGGCAGCAGGAATGGTGCGCCCAACGAATGGGACGCCCTTCTGGGCAAGTACGGCGAGGATCTTTGGAATTGGAAGGACGCAACCTTCTGGGGCCAAGAGGCCACGTCGGGTGATGCAGCATACCGGATGGCCCGCGGGTACTACGCATCTCGCTATTTTGCCTACTACGCAGCGCCTACTCGGCTTCCTACGCTCGGCTTCCGCCCCGTTTTGGAGCCGCTGTGCCATGATTTGTCCGAACTCCTGATCGGACATAAGGTCAAAATATTTGGCCCAGGCGGAGAGTCTGTATGCGGGCAGCTGCTGGACTACGACGACTACGACCTGATATTGCAGCCGGAAGCCAAGGCAAGATTTTGCTGGGGCAAGCGGCTGGACGAGCAGTTTGTGGTCAGGAGAAACTCTGTCATTGGAGTCAGGGAATTGAAAGATTGAAACATTTGCAGGCTGGGGTTTCCCCGGCCTGCCTTTTTTGTTGCTGTCAACATTGAATCCGTCCATTCTGCATAAGATAGCTGCAGAAACCAATTTTTGGAGAAAGGGAAAGAAAATGGGAGCAAAAATTGTAAAATATGGCACTTTGTTTCTCGACTCGAAGCCTGTAGCCCCTGGTTCGTTCTTCACTGGCAAGGCAGTATCCATTGGGAACACCTGTTCAGGGAAGGAATTGGAGTGGGTGATTGTCGGCAGCATCCTTGTTGCCACCCGTAACATCTGCCTCCACATCAGCTGGGCGGATCTGAACACAGCGGGGTTTGTATACGGAACATTGATCTGCATCGACAACAGGCCGTACCTGTGCCGTTGCATGACTGGCAGCGAGTGGGACACCATTCTGGACACCCTGGGGGACGACAACAACCTCTGGCATTGGACAGAGGAATATTCCTGGTTCCAGGAGGAGTACAAAACCAACCACTCTCGCCTTGTCCGGGGGTTCTACTCCGCCCGAAGGCGGGACCCTGTCGGATTCCTCGCCAGGAGCGGCACAGTGGGGTTCCGGCCTGTGCTGGAGCCGCTGGTTCGGATTCCGGACGACCCCGCCAAACTGGTGGGGAAGCGCATTTGCGGCTACGACATGCACTGGGAAGCGTTCAAGGGGAAAGTGGTCGCCGTTGACGACTACGATCTGATATTGCAGACAAACAAGCCTATGTCGGAGTTCTGCAGCAAAATCGCGACTCCGGACACAGATGATCAGTTCGTCGTCCCCAGAGGCAACGTCTCGTGGATGCGTGGGAAATTGCAGCTGCCGACAAGGTAGAAAAAAACAGATACGAATTTCGCATCTTGGAATCAGGAGAAATACAATGGAAATTTTGAAGATGGGGAGTATATACCTCAATGGAATACTATTGACCCCCAGCGCGGTCTGCAGTGCCAATTCGGCCATCGCCTTCGGCGACAGCGTCCGGGGGAATGAGATTCAGTGGGTAGTTGATGGCAACCGGCTGATTGCCGACCGGTGTGTTGCGGTCAACATGACCTGGGCAGAGCTGAACCGGCAGGGCTATGTTTTTGGACGCCCCATACGGATGAATGGCAAGACAATGCTCTGCCGCTGTCCCAAGGCGTCCACATCCTCCATGTGGACGAGCGAGTGGGACGATATCCTAAAGCGCCACGGAACAGACGACGCAGTTTGGCACTGGCAGGACAATGCCTTCTGGGGCCAGGAAGATGCAGAAGACCATCCGGGCTATCGGTCTGCCTGCGGAAGAACGGCTCCCCGCCACTGGGAGCTCTATCACAAGAACGACCGCCATATCTACGTCGGTTTCCGGCCCATCCTGGAGCCCCTGCCGCCTGAGCCGGAGCTAGAAAAGCTTTCCCTGGGCAGCAAGGTTAAGGTATATGGGCCGAGCGGAGTAGCTGTCATCGGGAAGCTGGCCGGATTGGACGACTACGACCTGACCCTCGCCTCGGCGAAAGTTCCATCGGGCTGCGGCTGGGCTGGCAAGACGCGTGACAACGCCATCGTGAATCGAAACGACATTGTTTTTCTGCAAAAAGTATAACAGATGCTGACAGGCTGGGGTTCCCCCGGCCTGTTTTTCACTGCCACCGTGGCACTTCAATGTTTGCAGCAACATTAAAGTTGAAGCAGTGGCCCAGGAGGACATAGCGAGGACGCACACAACAATTTTCTTCCCCGCCCCAACGTTTCTTTGTATCAACCCCTACAGAATGGAAAAGAGTAAATCCGCATACGATGCAAACAGAATCTCAATTTTGGAGGTCAACACAATACATAAAGGAGGAAATACACTGTGAGCTACACTATCGAATACGACAGACAGTTTATCAAATCGAAGCTGGGCATCACCCCCGTCTGGCTCTGCGGCGACAACAACGTTACCACTGGCTATGGCGGGCACCAGCGGCGGGTGAGAAACTGGGTGGTTTTCATGGGTAAGCTTGCCGTCACCAAGGAAGATCTGCTGGCTGCCATGGAAGACTTGAAGGGCGGCTATCAGGAGCACTGGAGGAAGGGCGGCAAATGGGTCGATGATGCCGGCCTTACCCGCTGGGTGGAGAATGGCTGCAAGGCCGCAGCCTCCATTGAGGATATCATTGGGGCAAACTATCTTGCGTGGATTGACTGCAGCATTCTGGATTACAGCGGCGATACCTGCAAAACCTCTCATGAGAAGCATGTGACAACAACGGAGGAGTTCGATTCCTGGGTGCAGGAGGTCAAGCCCTTGATCACGGCCGGGAAGATCTTCCCTGTTATCTCCTTCAACAACGGAGAGCCTATCAAGCACAGGGCCGCTGCAAGAGGGGACGATGACCGGGTGGTTTTCAAGTGGAAGAATTCCTATCTGATTGCCCTCGATGCGGAGAGAGGAACCGTCAAATGGTCGGGGAAACTTGACAAGTATACAGCCTTGACCTTCGCTCGTGCAGAGGCAGAAAAGCTTCAGGGCACCGTATACCTTCTGCGACATACGAATATCGTGTCCGCGAAGGTTTTGGATAACCCCTGCGACGTTGTGCTGGTAGTCAGCGGCAGAGGGATCGATGGACACTATGTGGCCAGTATTTCTGGGCATAGCTTCCGCCACTCCAGTAGTTTGACTGCGGCAAAGCGGTATTCTACACTTGCTTCCGCGAGGAAGGCCGCAGCAAATCTCAAGGACAAATTCAATGATATAGAGGTTGGCATTCTTTCTGTTTAGTATCAAGCAGCCTTGGGGGAAATTCCCGGGGCTGCTCTTTTTTTTGCTGTTGCTGCCAACATTGAATCCACACAATTTGCATAGGATGAGCCAGAACTACAATTTTGGGAGGAAATACATATGGAAATCGTAAAATCTGGCAGTATTTATGATAATGGGATAGCCCAATCGCCCGGCTTTGCCTGCAATGAAACTGCTAATCTTTTTCTGGGAGACACCGTATCCGGAAAGGAACTCCAGTGGGTGAAGCTGAAAAACGGTCTGCTGGTTGCAGATCGATGCGTTTGCACCGAGATCAGTTGGGAGCAGTTGCATAATGCCGGTTTTGTTTTCGGGACACCGGTCACCATGGATGGGGAAACCTATCTGTGCCGCTGTCTCAAGGTCGGGGTGCAAGACCACGTGCCCAACGAGTGGGATGTCGCCCTGGATGAAACCGGAGAAGACAATGATCTTTGGCATTGGGACGAAGCGCTCTTTTGGGGTCAGGAAACCTTCGAGTACAGCAGCTCGTTTCGTACGGTTCGGGGATGGGCGCATGCCCGCCTCTGGGATATCGACGATGTTGCAAACAGGTCTCCGTACACCGGGTTTCGCCCCGCTCTGGAGTATCTTGGCTCAAAATCCTGCCCTCCTGATACCCTGCTGGGTAAGGAAGTAAAAATCTACGGCTCGGACAGCATAACCGCTGAAGGCCGCCTGGTCGATTTCAGCGACTACGACATCGTGCTGAGCGCCGGCTTTGTGGTGCCCCCGGATTGCTCCTGGGTCAGTGTATACAAAAACAACATCATCATCAGTCGGAACAAGGTTGTCTGGTTGAAGGAGGTATAAAGAACATGGCAGAGGTTGTGAAATTGGGGAGCTTGTACCTTGATGGCCAGCCAAAGAAGGTAGGCGCTTTCTGCATTAACAATCAAATCTCGATTGGCAGCACCGTCCTTGACTATGAGCTACAATGGGTCAAGCTGAGCAATGGGTTGCTGATTGCCGACCGCAGCGTCTGCGTCAATGTCAGCTGGAAGCAATTGAACGATGCTGGTCTCGTGTTCGGAACCCCAGTCACCATTGATGGTGAAACCTACTTATGCCGCTGCCTTAAAGTCGGCGCGGAAGAAGACGAGCCCAACGAGTGGGATACCGCTCTGGATGAAATAGGTAGAGACACCAGCATTTGGCACTGGGGAGATGATTTCTTCTGGGGTCAGGAAGTTGCAGATCACAATGAACTTTTTCGGGTACTTCGCGGGTACTATGCGGCCCGTGGCCGGAGCCAGTATACGGTTTCTTACCGGGATGACTATCTCGGCTTCCGCCCTGCCCTGGAGCATCTGGATTCCGGCTTATGCCACCCCGAAGAGCTGTTGGGGAAAGCAGCCAAGGTCTATTGCTCGGATGGCATATCTATCGAAGGCTGCCTGGTTGATTTCAGCGACTATGACATCGTGCTGAAACCCAGCTCCCCGGTACCGGTAGAGTGCTCCTGGATCACGAGGGATGGCAGTAACAACATCATCAGCCGGGGAAATATCACCTGGATGGAGGAGGCATAAACAAAAATGGTAGAAGTTGTGAAATTGGGGAGTTTGTACTTTGATGGGCAGCCGCAGGAGATTGGGGTTCCCTACAACGGCAAGCGGCTCCTTTTTGGAGACACTGTGTCAGGCAAGGAAATCTCTTGGGCCAGACTGCAAAACGGACTTCTGATTGCCGGCCGCTGTGTTTGCACCGAGATCAGTTGGAAGCAGCTGCATGAGGAAGGGTTTGTTTTCGGAGCACCAATCACCATAGATGGCGAAACCTACTTGTGCCGCTGTCTCCGGGTTGGCGCAAAAAAAAGGCGAGCCCAACGAGTGGGATGCTGCCTTGGATGAAGCAGAAGAAGACAACGATCTCTGGCATTGGAAGAAAATGTTCTTTTGGGGACAGGATCTCTCAAAATATAATTCATTGACTCGTGCAGTTCGCGGCTATGGGTCGGCCCGCTCCTGGAGCGACCGATATGCCAGGTCTAGGCACGCGGACGTCGGCTTTCGCCCCGCCCTGGAGCATCTGGGCTCAGAGCCCTGTTCTCTCAATGCCCTGTTAGGCAATAAGACTAAGGTCTACTGCTCGGATGGCATAACTATCGAAAGCTGCCTGGTCGATTTCAGCGACTATGATGTCGTGTTGAAGGCCAGCTCCCCGATGCCCGTGGATTGCTCCTGGGCCATAAAAGACGGCAACAATATCATTGTCAGCCGTGGAGACATCATCTGGCTGAAGGAAGGATAAACGCGAATCTAAGTACATGGGCAGGCTAGGGGAATCCTGGTCTGCTTTTTTTTGCTGTTGTCAATATCAGTATTAAAGAATCTGCATACGATAGCCTCAGAAACCAATTTGGGAATTTACAAGAGAGGAGAACACATATGGTAGGAACAACCACATTTGGAACCATCTGCCTGGACGGCGAGATGGTTCTGCCGGGCTCTGTGTACATAGAGACCTCCGAAATCACATTCGGAGATACCGGCCCAGACCACATGTCTTTGAAGTGGCTGCGCGACATCAATGGGAACTTTGTGGCAGCGAACTGTATCATCCTGAATATCAGCTGGCATGATCTCGACCGGCAGGGATACATCTCCGGCCGCCCTGTTTTCATCGATGGCCAGGGCTACTTGTGCCGCAGCCTTCAAGTTGGCAGAAAAGAGGAAGACATCAACGAGTGGGACGACCTGCTCGACAGATATGGCGATGATCCCATGTACTGGGGCGACCCAGCCTGCCGGTTTTGGGGACAGGAAGTGGATGACTGCGGATGGGGCAGGAAGGCAGTATTGCGCGGCGGAAACAGCCCCCGTGGCCGGGTTGAGAACTCCACATCGAAACGAAATGGCGGAAACGAGGAAGATTATACGACCTACTGTTTCCGGCCCGTCCTGGAACCGCTGCCCGCTGTGCCCGCGCTGGACGATAATCTCATAGGGATTGGTCTTGAGGTCTATGGGCCGAGCGGAGCCGCAATCAAAGGCACACTGGACAGCTTCGACGACTACGACCTGTGTGTTGCCAATCCAATCGGACTCCCTGGTCAAGCCCTGGATTGGACAATCAAAAAAAGGGAATCGGTTCTGATCAGCCGGAACAGCATCATCTGGATGAAGACAATCCCGTCAAAGGAGGTGTATAATCAATGCTGAAATTTGCTCAAATCAGCAAGGTGAAGCCGGGCCAGTTCGACCAGGTGATCGCTCCGGTGCGCAGCCTGCGCAGCCCTCATCTGTGGATGGAGCAGGTGCCCGTTCTGGCCCCGTCTCCGGATCTGTTCCACAAGTATCTGGATCTGCGAAAGGAGGGCTATTGGAACCGGGAGTCCTTCAGGGAAATCTACGTCCCACAATTTCTGCGGGAGCTGAAAGCGAACCCGAAGGCGGCTCAATGGCTGAACCGGCTCTATCTGATGGACAAGCGCGGCAAAAACATTGCCTTGACCTGCTACTGCACAGATGAGACTCTCTGTCACCGCAGTATCCTCGCTGGGCTGCTGGCCGGAGCCGGCTGTACTTGCTGGCTTGAAAAGCACGAACCGGAAATCAGATATTTCAACATATACAAAGAGCTCGGCTAGAGCACAAAGAGCCCGGGGAACTTCCTTGGGCTCCTTTTCGATGTTGTTAACAACACAAAATTCAGTTTGCATATAATAGCGGGTAGAGGTGATCCTCATGGAATTGGGAACCATGTATTTGAAAGGAAACGCGATGATTCCAGGCTTCGAATGCAGGAGTTCTTTACAGATATCTTTTGGAGACACCGTACCCGGAAAGGTGCTCCAATGGGTACAGTACGGAAAGCTCCTGGTTGCTGACCGGTGCGCCTGTTACATGATTGCCTGGGAGGATCTCGACCGCCTGGGCTATATTTTCGGCTATCCCGTCCGCATCGACGGCAAACCCTATCTCTGCCGCAGCCTGAAGGTCGGGACAGAAAAAACGAGAAGGAATGAATGGAATAGCATCATCGCTAAGCTTGGCAACAGCGATGATCTCTGGCATTGGAAGGGAAAGTTCTTCTGGGGCCAGGAGACGCCAAAAATCTCGCCCACTGTCCGCGTAGTCCGAGGGTTCGCGTCCGCCCGTGAAAGCAACTACGCAAACGTGAACAACCGCAGTACAACTGTTGGCTTCCGGCCTGTACTGGATCCCCTCTCCCCTATCCCCCAGAGCCTCAATCGATGGGTTGGAAAGAGAATCTGCGTGTACGGGCCAGAGAAAACAATCCTCGAAGGGAGGCTGGAAGATGCAGATGACTATGATCTGGCGCTGAAGATGGATGAACCATTGCCGAACAAGTGCAGTTGGGCAGTGAAAAAGGATGGCGTTATCACTATCAGCCGGGAAAACATCGCCTGGATGAAGAAGTCTTCGGTATTTTGATTTTGAGGGTTCTGCTGTGGCGGCGAGGCTCAGACTACTGTTCCAGCTCTGATGTTGTTAACAACATTGAGCCTCCAGAATGAGATTACTGCAACCCGCATAGGATGAGAACAGAAACGATTTGGGGAGGTGAAATTACTTGGAAGAAAACAATATTGTGGAACTGGGAACTATATATTTCGGCGAGGAACCTGTTCCATGCGGGTTCCACCGGAGCGATATCAAACCACGGCTCCCTATCAACCGGGATATGTTTTACATTGCCGACTCCGTGGATGGCAAAAGGATCCCCTTTATCCGGTGGAAGAATCTGCTGGTAGCCAGCAAGCCAGTGTGTACTGAGGTTTCCTGGGAGGATCTGAACAAAGCTGGATACATATATGGCCGGCCCGTCATCATCGACGGGAAGCCTTACCTGTGCCGCTCGCTCAAGGTGGGGACAAAAGCAGGCGACCCCAACGAATGGGATCAGCTCGTCTCCGAGTACCCCAATGCGTCCAACCGATACCTACACTGGAAAGACACGTACTTTTGGGGGCAGGAGTCTGGCAGTAGCGTTATTCATCGTGTGGTACGCGGCTACATCTCGGCCCGCGAATACGGGTATCTACCGAAGGATACATGTACCCGCTCGACAGGCTTCCGGCCCGTGCTGGAGGAACTGCCGCCTGTACCCGATGATTTGTCTTCCCTGATCGGAAAAGATATCGCAATCTACGGTCAGGAAACAGACATATTCGGCATCCTGAAACAGGTCACGGACTATGATTTAGTGATTGCGCCAAGTTTGTCCCGCAGCATGGAGGCATCCGCCATTGTTACCGACAGCTGCAAGTGGGCTACCTGGGACAATGGCAACATCGCTGTCAACAGAAACGCACCAATATGGATTGAGGAATCGAAATTTTGAAAGGAGAAATTAAGATGTCGAAACAGATTTCCAAAATCGCCAGCCTGATGCTGGCCGTGACCCTCTGCCTCTCCGCGTCCACCATGCCCATCCGGGCGGAAACGGGCAATGCCGGAACCGAAGCCGCGTCTCATGAAGCGCTCCGGCAGACGATACAGACTGTCTCCGCCGTGACCACCGTTGCCCTCATTGTGGCATTCATCGCCAGCCTCCGCTGGCTGATCAAGGTTGGGGCTGACGGGCGGTGGCAGAAGACCGCACTGACACTTACCCTTTCGCTGGGGATAGCGATTGCCATCGCTGGCGCGGAGCTGCTGATTGCAACATTTTTCTGGGACACAATTGGCCCATTCGGAACTGCGAAGCACTTCTCATTCCCCTGGATTGTTGTTGCTCCCGCGATGGCATACCGGGGCATGCACTGCAAGATACCTGAAACGAACAAAGAAGACTAACTCATACAAGCGGGTCGGATTTCCGGCCTGCTTTTTTGTTGAGACAGTAGCCCGGGCCGTCGCCGCAAGGGGCAAAACAAAATTCCGACACATCGCCCCACTTTTCTTTGTATTAACCCCCAAAATGAAAGGGAAGATATCTGCATACAATCCATATGCATCCCAATTTGGAACAGAAGACATATATACGGAGGGAAAACATATGGAACTTATCATGAAATTTCTCAACGATCTGAATGAGAAAGTCAATGGAGAAACAAAGAAAACGGACTATACTGATATCATCATGTCTCTGGACGCCCGAACCAAGCTGATGCTCGACACCTTGGGCTACGACCCTGAGAAAGGTATCATTCCCCTGTTTCGGGAGACAGATGAGGCTCGGCTGCGCACGGCCAAGCAGGATGCCGCCAACATGGAGGCAAACCCTATCACGGCGCTCCCCTACGCTGTTGCCGCCCTGTCTGATTCCATCGGCGATCAGGTACGCAATGACTTGTTGGCATTTGCTACCGATTTCGAGTATGCCGGGTGTCTCTCGTTCCGCATCTCTCTCATGAGCTTCGGGCCCCACATGCTTCGCTCCACCTACAACGAGGTGTCCGGGCAGGAGGCTGGTGAGGCCCAGCTAAAAAAGATGCTCGCTCAGGGCTATATCGTTCAAGACAAGAAGCGGAGACGAGAGGGCATGGCGCTGACCGACTGCGAGGTCAATCGGAAACTGCTGGCCGCCTACTGTGAGGAACAGTTCGGAGATAAAACCCCAGAAATACGAACTGGGTATGGAGAGATCTTGGATCTGCAGGTTAGGATCGACCCCGCAGACTGCAAGTTCAATCAGAAGCCCAAGGAACCCTCTCCCCTGCCGGCCGACACCCTGACCCCAGACGAACTACCCCGGGTTAAGAAGGCCATCAGCGATTACAAATTTGCGCTGGCCTCCCATCAGGCTATGGCAAACGCCGGAAGCGGGAATACCACCCTGGCGGTCATGTCCAGCTACATGTACGAGCTAGAGCAGATCTTCGTCGTACACGGCGTAATCTGGGAGCAGAAAGAAGCTCAGCATGCCAAGTCCAGGGCGATCAACCAGGAAATCCGGGCTGTGGGCGAGGGGATGTACGTCCGGGCTGTGGAGATTTTCCGGGAGCAGGCCAGGGAGCTGTTCGGTACAGCCACCAGGAAGCTGGAAGCTCTGACCAAGCCTCTGGGTCTGTATCCGCTGGATTTCAAACTCCTCAACTATGGAGCATTCGAGTTCAGGCTCGTCCCCAGCCCCTTTGCCCTCTACGACAAGAAGATTCTGTTGAAGAACGACGCTGATCCCAACGATTGCCGGGAGTTTTATCCCTGCGACAGCGAGGAAAATGTTGATATCATTCTGGATCACATCCACGATATCATGTCCGGCTGCGAGCTGGAGCGGATGGAGGTTGGTTTCCGGGAGGGACGCAGAAGTATCAAGAGCGCAATCATGCGGTCTAACAAGGCCAACGACCTGAAGCGGCTGTTCGACCTGGTGGATGCAAAGAAGAACTGATACTAAAACGAGTCGCCGTCTGCAAATTCGCAGGCGGCGATTTTATATGTGTCGAGCTCATTTTGGCAGTCGAAAATAGGACAAGGGGATAACGGTGCCGTAGTTCAATACATAGAAATAGTAGGGCTGCAACCCATCATCGATTTCGATGATTTCTCCGCTGCTCACACTCTCGGGCAGGATATCCCGCAGAGGCTCTTGCTGGGTTTCATCGAAGAACTGTTTTGCGGTCTTTCTCAGGGGAATCTCTGTGCGAAATTTGTAGCGCGTGGTCAATGGAGAAATGGCCTTCAACCGCCCCATTTCGTACTCATTCCTCTGGAGCATGTCCATATACTCGCTGTACTCGTCTTTGAAACCGTAGACTCGGCAGACTGGAGGCGAAATGCGTCTGGGGCACCACCTCGGGGCCTTGATTTTTGGATCAGACTTCCTGAAACGCCTAGCATTTCGACGCTTGAACCCACTGCAATATCGGGTAATCCCACCCACGACTTCATAATCCGGGCAGGAACTGCAACCAGGGACAGGAAATGTATGCTGTTCAGCCATGTGCGGCACCTCCTCCATATGCTCTTTCCCAATTTCTTTGCCGATTCTCTTTGGCAATTCGCTCCGCATCCGCCTCCATCCGGCGCTCCAGCTCCTGAAAGTCCATCAGTTGATCAATGTACTCATCAGCGACGCTGTCCAATGCTTTTTCCAGCATTCTTGTCACCCGATCCTCATACTGGCCAGCAGCAGATAGGCTGGTTTCCCGTGCGTCCCAGAGGGCATTCAGCCTATCCATCTCGGCCTCGCTGATGATCTCCCAGCCATAGGCCTCTTGGATATCTTTTTTGGAATTGTAGCCGGCCAAATCGGCAAAGGGATCTTCTGTGGCGGCTTTCTTGCTTCGGAGCCGAAGGCGCTGCTTGATATATCTGGCTTGTCCGTCCGCAATGATACCCCGAACAGTGGCGATATCCTTCTGAAGTGCCTGGATTTCTCGCTTTTGAGACTTGAAGTCCTCCCCTTGCAGCAGCTGCATGATCTCTTCTTTTGTATCCCTGGCCAATCAGTATCCCTCCCCTTATCAAATTTGTGCTTTCTTGTACGCCAAGTATACGGAGCTTCCCCATTGATTGCAAACGTAATGCATTTTTGGGGTTGATACAAAAAACGGCAGCGCGGGAGAATTATTTTTTATTCTGCCTGGGCGAGAACCCCTTGGACTACTGTCCCATCTGTGCCTCCCCTGCCCGCCGTGGGGTTAATACAGAGAAAATGTGGGGAGAAGCGGCTGTTTCTTGTGTTCTCTTGGGCAAAATCCTCCTGGGCTACTGCTCTAACTGCTCAATGTTGCTAACAACATCAACATGTGGCAAAAATATAGAGCTTGCGGGCCGCATAATATAGAGGCAGGAGGAGATACCGATGGAAACCAAAACACTTGGCAGTTTATACATAGATGGAGAGCCGGTCATCCCCGGCACCGCTTTCAAATACGACGGTGCGGAAATCTGCCTGGGCAGCACTGTCCTCGGCAAGGAGCTGGAGTGGATCGAGTGGAATGGACTCCTGGTTGCCAACCGCTGTGCCTGCGTTGCCATCAGCTGGCAGGAGCTGGATGACCACGGTTACATCTTCGGCTGGCCGGTTTCCATCGACGGCAAACCCTATCTCTGCCGCAGCCTGGAGGTTGGATCCCTATCAAGAAGTATGAACGAGTGGGATTCCATCCTGGACGACCTGGGCGATGATGATTCCATCTGGCATTGGAAGGGGCAATGGTTCTGGGGCCAGGAGCAGGCAGCGGCTTGGACACACAGGTATGTCCGGGGCAACACCAGCGCCCGGTACCGCTGCGATCGCTCGGAGCAGCACATATCCGACGCCCTTGGCTTCCGCCCTGTGCTGGAACCCCTCTCCCCTGCCCCGCTGGATAAGAAGTTGGGCAGCAAAATCACGGTGTATGGGCCGCACAAGATTGTAATCCAGGGGACGCTGGCCGGCTTCGATGACTACGACATCGCCCTGGACGGCGTGGAGCCGCTCTATTCCGGCTGCGATTGGGCGGTTAGAACCAAGGGCGGCCAGGCGGTTGTTCGCCGGAGCGCCATTATCCGAGTTGTTTAATGTTGCCAACAACACGCCTGGATATCATCGTTATAAACCACGTCGACTATATCTCCGGCGAACAGGGCGTGATGAGTGTGCAGCGCAGGGACTTCATCAGCCGGGCGGAACAGCAGATTGGGCAGAAGATCGACTATGCCAGACTCAACCCGTCGTCGCTGATTCGACTCTAGGCCGTCGTTGTCGGCAACATTAAAGCAGCCTCCCGTAAGCGCCGCCGGCCCAGCACGGGCAAAAGGCGGGGCTGGGGCAGTAGCCTAGGAGGTCTCCACCCCGGCCGAAATTAGATCGCCCCTGCCCCGCCACATTTTCTTTGTATCAACCTCAGAGCTGCCCCGAGGGAAACGCTGGAGAAGACACCTGACCCGTTTTGGCGGCAACGGGAACCAAGAAATACTCCCGCTCCGCGTCTTCTTGTATCAACCACAATCAAAAACATAGGAGGCATCATAACTATGTCAGAAGAAACCCTTACCATCACCACTTGGCTCGCCCGCCAGTTCTTTGATCCCCATAAAGAGAACGGGCTGCTTGTTGCTGAACTGGATCGCCGGCTCCCCGGCCCTCTCTGCTCCATCGCCGCCATCTCCCCCGACGGTCTGACTTATATCAACCGCACAGGGGAACCGAGTGATGGCATCGAGGCAAAATACAAGGATATGGCCACCTGGCTGGACAACGTGCCCGAAGGGGCGGCCATGAAGAACGATTCCAGTAGCCTCTCCTACGCCCTCAGAGTCCCGGAAGTCCCTGGGCGGGTACTGACCTCCATTCTGCTCTACGGTCCCGCAGAGGACGCCCAGGTTCGATTTGAGGCCATCCAGAGGGTGCTGGAGGTTGTAAGGCAGGAGGTGGAGCGGAGAGCTGAGGAGGCTGTCCGGCAAGAGGAAGATGAACAGAGAGTAGCCCTGGCGGAGAGTAAGGGAGATGGCGAGGAGGATGACACAGATGCAGACCGCGACTCAGAGTAGGAGCTATATTATTGGCAAGGACATGCTAGACGCTTGCCTGTACCGTCCCCTGGAGCGGCTTGATTTGCCGGTTTCGCCCAAGTTTGAGCGTGTCGCTGCCGGGGGCCTGAAACTGGATGCCGTAGATGTGCTGCTCAAAGAGGGACAGGATACCAGCTACATTCTGGAGTTCCCCTCCCATTATGTGGACGCGAAAGCCTTCTACATCTCTTTTTCCTACCTTCGCAACGGGATAAGCGAGCCAGGCTGGCTCCTGAGCTGCGACCGGCCGAATACATTCTTTATGTTTTACGCCCCAACGACCACGGATGGCTCCGTCTTCCACGCCCTGATGGTATCCCGACTGAAAATGATGAAGGCGCTGGATGAACTGGGGTACGACCGGGCCTCGCTGGGACTGCGGGACCCTCTGATCCGCAAAGCCAATCGGACGGGCATCTATAAGACTGTCTGCCCGGATATCTGGTTCAAGTTTAATGCGGAGAAAGAGAGTAAACCTATCAGCATGGGGTTCAGTGTAGAGCTGTTGTCCCAGATCGCCACAGCAGAGTTCTGGGCCCAGGAAGGTGGGTTGGATGGGCACTGGGTACATCAGAGAATTTAGAAAAAAAGAAGCAGGCCAGGGATGATCCCCCAGCCTGCTTTTTGCTGTGTATTCGATTGTTCAGTCTTCCGGGTGGTAGAGCTTCCACATCCGCAGGAAGTTGGGCCGATCCACGCAGTCCAGCCCATCTGCGATGATCTTCTTGTATTGCTCCAAAGTCTCCGGGTCGTCAATCGGCGGCGTCATTAGGATTCTGCCAGATCGCATCGGCCAATCAACCAGGAGGCTCCCGTTGTCGTGGAAATGCATCCCGTGGATCACGCCACCAATTTCCCTGAAAGCACAGTCTTTCACAAAGTTGCAGATCTCGAAATATTCGTATTTCCGAGGTTTCTTCGTGGGGGCCGGCTCAGACTTCGCCGTCTCTCCTGTCTTGGAGGCTTCTTTTCCACCGCCCAGCAGCGCTGCAACCATGCTCTTGATTGACAAAAACAAATCGTGGATCCGGTTGCCGGTGTTTGGGTCGGTGTCCAAAATAGTGGAAAGAATAGTCGTAATGTACTCCGGCCCACAGCGGAGATTATCCATCCAGATCAGGTTGCTGGCCGGATAGCAAATATACCCCATATCGAGCCACTTTGCAATGACTGCGCATTCCTTGAGGGCCATGGTGCCTCGCTCGCTGTTCACATTGCAGAGGACAGTGCCCCCAACTTTCTTGTTCAGAAGCCCAAGTGTAAAATTGAAAAACTTCAGCTTCAGCTCTTGGAGGTATTCCCTGCTGCAGTACTCGGATCCCACAAAGACCAAGGGATAACCCAGCGTATTGTCCACTTCGATGTTGACGGTCTTCTCAATCTTGATTTCCATTTTCTTTCCTCCTAATTTTTTGTTTCCCCTGTATGTATTTTTCCCAGCCAAAATCGGGTTCTGCCCTCAAGGTATGCAAGTTTCTCAAATTCGATTTTGGAGGGTTTGTGAGACAATATTGCATAGGCTGATTCCGTCCAGGCTGCCTTGGAAAAAGAAGCAGGCCAGGGATGATCCCCAGCCTGCCTTGCTGTCTGTATTCGATTGGTTAGACCTTGGTATCAGGGTGGATTTTGTTCCACGTATCAGCAAACGTGGCCCACGTAATGGGATGCAGCCAGTACTTCAGGAGTCCACAGTACTTGGTGCCAAACTCTGCCGCTACCTCCGGTAAATCGTTCAGAAGGGAGATTTTTCCCTCATACAGCGGGTTGAGGACAGCTTCCTCAACAGAGCTCATATTCAGCCCACGGACATTGTTCTGCCACAGCACCCGCATATTGTCTACGAGATCACCCTGGCTTGTGTACGGCTGTGTCTGAAAGTATAGGGGTTTCTGCGGCTTCTCAATTTTGGGGGCAGGCTGTTCCTCCATGGCCTTTCGAATTGTTTTCTGGATCTCCACAATGTCCTCCATGTCCTTGGGGCCGATAAAATCGCCCAGGATGGCCCAGTAGGCATCCTCAGATTCCACAATCTCCGGCGGCAGATTCAGCAGCACCTTGCCATCCATCAGAGGGCTCGTGCATCTGAAGTGAATAGTGCTGGTATCCAGGCCGGTCTTGCGAATCCACAGGTTCGTCATTGGCGCAGAGCGCCCACAGGGCCATTTCTTTAACTGGTAGTACACATGGCCGTACTCGTAGGTGACATCCTTGCGGCCGAGTTTTTCGACAGCCGCCTTGAGCCTGGCCTTGGGGCCAGACTGCTTGGGCTCCCCGACAGCCTCCTTTTGCCCTTCCTGGGGCGTGGGAGTCCCCACAGAAGCGGACTGTTCAATCTTTTTTTCAGCCATAAGAACAGACTGCTTGCCCATGATTTCATAAAGTGTGTCATGGATGTTTTTTGCCTCCCGGACAATGGGTTCGCACACAACCGTCCCCAAAAGGTTCCAGTAGGCGTTTGTACCATCTTCTGTCTCCGTAGGCGGAGTCAACAGAATTTTGCCCTCAGCCAGGGGCATGGAGAAACGGTGCCAGCTTCGGGAGTTGTCCCAGCCGGCAGCACATTCCAGAAAATTAGCCATTGGCGCGGTGTTGACCAAACCGGGCCTGGGCCCTTCTGTCCGAAGATACACACATTCCTGCTCGAAGATGACGTCCCTGCGATTGAGTTTTTCCACAGCCTTCCTGAGCTTCTCGGTGGAGGTCTCATTGGTGTCGGACTGCTCGGGTTCCTTCTCAGACTTGATGTCCTCTTCTGTCTTTCTCATAGCGCCGCAGAGTGCATCTACAGCGTCGGCAGCATTTTTTACATTGTCCCGGCCAACGAGGTCGAACAGAAGGAACCAGTACTCAGTCTGGGCATCCCCCATCGCTTCGGGCAGGGTCAGCAGGATTTTCCCGTACATCAAAGGATCGGTGACGATATCCACAACCGGAAAATTGTGCAGGCCGCAGTGGCTAATCCAAAGAAGTTTCATCGGGTAGGTGTCCAGAACCTGGCGGCAATTCGTCTGGAAGTACACGTTGCCGTTGGCCCAGATGATATCCTTGCGGTGGAGCTTCTCCACAGCCTTCTTGAGTTTTTCCGAAGAAGCATCCTGGGGCTCCGTCTGCTCAGCTTCCTTTTTGGCCTCGGCGGCCGCAGCATCCTTCACGACCCCATCCAGCCAATCTGCGATCTGGCCGGTCAGGTTTTCGCACACCCCCCAAAATTCATACCACGCATGCCGGTCGGTCTTTTCGAGGATGCAGTTAATCTTCTTAATATACCTGGGGCCGCAGTTGTAGGGGCGGTAAGCCAAGTAGTTTTCGTAGGCGGGGTAGCAGAGATAGCCCTTGTCGAGCCAGTGGGTCAGCACATGACACTCCTTGTGGGCGTCCGGCATTTGCTCCGTGCCCATGAACTGCTGGAGAGACTCCCAGGCTTTCTGCTTGATTGCCTCCGCGAGGGCATTGTTTTTGAGCTCATCGAATTTGATGAATACTATGGGGTAGCCCAGGGACTCGTCCATCTCCACGTTAACGGTCTTGTTGATTTTCATTTCCATAATTTTTCCTCCTAATTTTCTGACTTTCTTATGTATTTTGCTTTCCAAAATCGGTTGCTGAATCCAATGTATGCGAACTGCCCAAATGCAATTTTAGAAAAAGAAGCAGGCCAGAAAAATCCTGGCCTGCTTTCGTGCGCTCGATTACCCTTTATCGTCCTCCCAACGATCCATCACATCGTCTACATCCATGCCAGTCACGGGGAATCCATATTCAGTCAGGATTCGATAGGCCTCCAGACGGCCGCTTGGGCCGGTCAGATGTGCCCGCCGCATAGCACGGTCAACATCGTTCTTGTTGTAGTTGGGAATGAAGGCCGGCCGTTTTGGATCACTCCAGGAGAGGTACTCAACCAGATGTACGATGGATGAGAAACTACTCTGAAAGTCTCTGTCCTTGGCCTCATTCAACAGCCCTTTGGTTAACTCCGCAGCAGCTGCAGCTGTCTGTTCCAACAGCTTTGGGTCAGTGCCAACAGGAAGCTGCGTACAGGCAGAGGCCCCGGGAATTTCGCTGAAGTCATCCTCTCCCGGGAATGCAAGGTCAACATCCATACGCAACAGCTTTTTGTCTTCGGGATTCTTGGGATCGTAGTCCCCACAAATACCCTCTCCAATGTCTCGGAAGGAAACACGTACAATGGGCTCATCGTTTACGGCATTATCCAACTCAGGCAGGAATATCACCACATCATCTGCCATTTTGATCATCTTCATGATTTTCATCCTTTCTTTTTTTGATTTTTCCTGTACTTTCCCCAAAAATAGAGTTATGATTCCGGGATATACAGCGCACCAGAGTATCCTCTGGTCTGCTTTGCCCTCAGATTTTCACTCCTTTCTTTTCTGTGGCCCTCGCCATCTGAATCTCCTCGCTGGTGGGATTCCAGGTGTCGTTGTGGTTTGCGATACGCCACTCCAGCTCCCCCGGCTGCATGTACTTAGCGCACAGCTTGGGCAGGTAGGCAGCAGTTTCGCTCCAAGTGTGGGGGTAGCCAACTCCGTCGCCGTAGGTGATATCCTTCTTCAACTCCTCCTTCAAGGCGTCGAAGGTCTCACGGGCGGGGTAGCCGCTATTGTCCTTTCCGGTAATTCGATGGTACACAGCATCGCCCACATAGGCGATATCCGGGAACCAGCAGTTTTTGCAGACCGGCAGCTCCGCCAGGGAGTCCGGGTCTTTCAGCGCCGCCAGGTACACTTCCCTGCCCTGGGCGATGAGCCAGCCCAGGAAGTCCCAGAAGCCGTCGTCGGTACAGCCGTTACACATGATAGAGGCGGCATTCCAGAGGCCATATTTGTAGGCCAGGCCGTAGTAGGCGTGGACGATGGCGTCGAACTCCAGCGCCGTCTCCGGGCCCATCTCAGCCAGCTTGTCCTCCAGCCACTGCACAAGGGCATCCAGGTTCCCGGCGCAAGCTTCTCTCCCCTGGGCAATCATCTCCCAGAACGTATCTTTGCAAATTTTGTTCATATGCTTCTTCCTTTCCAATTGTTCTCCAAAATTGTGGAACTATCTTCAGAGTATGCGAACCCACGCAATCTGATTTTGAAAAAACGGCAGGCCAGGGTTTCTCCCGGCCTGCTTTTGCATGTTCGGTTAGGACTCCAAGAATTTGCTGAGGGCCGCCTGAGTATCAACGATGTCCCGCATATCGCCCGGGGCGATGACAGAACCAATGATGGCCCAATATATCTCCTCGCACCCCTTCATCTCCGGAGGCAGGGTCAGTAGCACAAGATTGCTCGCCAGGGGCCGCCCAACAAGCGTGTAGATCTCATCATTGGATAGACCGCTTTTGCGGATCCAGAAATTGAACACCTGGTCGTAGGCTCTCCCAGCGGGGTAGGCCCGGTAGTACACCTGTCCATTCTTACAGAAGAGTTTGGGATTGTCCAATCCTTCGATGGTTTCATCCAGGGTTTTCTCCGCAGGCTTAGCCGTCTCAACATCCCCGGAGCAATTCAAACACAGGCTGTGCAGGACATCCTCGTAAATGTCCCGGCAGTAGCCGTAGAATGAAGTTCCAACTGGCCCATTCGTTCTCCTCACGATGGCGCGGATGTCCGCAATGTATCTGGGCCCACAATCACATCGCTCACCGTCCACCAGACTGATCCCGTTGGCGGGGTAGCACAGATAGCCCTTATCGAGCCAATCGGCGATGAGCCTGGTCTCGGCGTCGATGGTAGCCTGGTTCTTTTTGTAGACCTCCTCAGAGGGCATGAACGGATTGGTGAACATTGTTTCCTTTACCTGCGCGAAGAAATAGTCGCTGCAATTCCCGCGCTCGGCGTACTCCACGAAAACCATGGGATAGCCCAGTTCTTTAGTGACCACAATGGAGGGCCGCCGCATTGTCTTTTCCTCCTTTTCCCTCTGAAGTTTCCCGGTCTTCTGGGCTTTATACAGGAAGTCCGAAATTTCAAGTTGCCGGGATTTGCAGGACCTCTGCCATCCGACCGCTATCAAGCTGTCAAAACCACTGATGATATTGTAGGTGTCCACATACTTGGGACCGCAGCCGTAATTCTCGCCCACCAGATATTTGGCGACGGGATAGCAGAGATACCCCTTTTCCAGCCAGTGGCCAATCACCAGGGCCTCCTTGATGGTCGCTGTTTCCTTGACCCAGTCGATGGGTCCGTCGCCGCTGCCGATCTTGTCGAGCATTACTCTCTTCGCCTGAGCAAAGAAGGGTTCATAGCACTGGTCGAGCCCGTAGTAGTCGACAAAGACGAGGGGGTATCCCAGCTGGCAGTCGATAACGATCCGATCTCTTGTTCTTTCGGTTCTAATGTTCATAAGTTCTTCTCCTTTTCAGTTTTGATTTTTTCTATGTTTTTGTTTCCCAAAATGGAGTACTAATTCCAAGATATGCAAAGTGAGGCAATTCGATTCAGCCGGAATTGGATTCTTTGAATTTGCATATATACTCTTGTAGCCATTCCCTGCTGTAGGGATTTCATCATCTGTCGCAAAGTATTTTCTCCGTTCTGGAATTGAATTTTGAGAACGTGCATACGATGATGACATCCTCACAATTCAGGGGAAAAATTTAAAACATAAAGGAGATTTCTATCATGGCTAACAACAACACTAACAACACTCGTCCCTTCCTGACTTCCTGCGTCGGCATGACTGCCAAGGGCGTTCCCTACGCCATCCAGCTGGAGGGCTACATCGCTTCCGCCGCCCCCTACTTTAAGGAGGCCTCCGGTGAAAAGAAGGCGTTCCTGTCCTTCAGCATCGGCCTGCGCGGCTCCGCTGCCCGCATGATGGCTCTGGCCAACGGCACCTACGAAAAGGGCAAGGAGTATGGCGAGAAGGGCGAGGACGGCCTGGAGAAGGACGAGTTTGCTGACCTGCACCTCTACGGCACCCTGGCCGAGAAGATGTCCAAGGTTCTGGTCAAGGGCCGCCACGTGGTTGTGTCCGGGCCCATGAAGATGGAGGAGTACACCCGCAAGGACGGCACCACGGCCACCCGCCTGGTTGTCAATGTTGACAATATCATCGACGGTGGCAGCCGGAAGAATGGGGTTGACCCCACCATTGGCACCGACATCGCGGTTGTCACCACCACCTACACCGGTAAGGACGGCGTAACCCGCAGCACTCCCATGGCTGCGACTGTGAGCGGCACCGTGATCGGCGCTGGCGAGCTGAAAAACAGCAATGGCACCGACTACCTGCAGTTCGGCATCCGGACCGGCATGAGCGCCGAGAAGATCGTGGCCCTGGCCGGCGGCACCTACGACAAGGGCAAGGAGTACGACGACAAGAAGACCATCATCAATGCCACCGTGTTCGGCAAGGCCGCCGAGCGGCTGGCGAAGGTCATCAAGGATGGCGCGGTCGTGGTCGTGTCCGGCCCCGCTGATGCCAATGAGTACGACGGCAAGGTGTCCTACCGGATCCGCCCCCGCGACAATGCGGTGACCGTGCTCAAGTACGCCGCCGCCGGTACTGCTCCCGCTGCCGGCTCCGCTGCCGCTGACGCTGCTCCCGCTCCCGACGAGGGCTACTTCGCTCCCGTGGCCGAGGATGAAGGCGACGAGCTCCCCTTCTAAAACAACAACATCGGTTCCCTCTTTAGCCTCCCCAATCGGGGAGGCAATTTTTTTGTCCTGATTCTGGATTCAAATTGCACTTTTCTGCATATGATGCGGGCAACAAAAAAGCTCACCCAAAAGGGTGAGCTTCCGGTTAGTCGCCGGTTTTAGAGGGCCGAAAACCCTCCGCAACCAACAACCCTGCCGGCCTCGTCGCGGACGAGGTTCGCCGTAAGGAGGAGGTCGGATGTGATCCGGCCGGACTCCCTGGCTGCCGTCGCTGTAATCGCGGAGACAACGTAGTAGACCCCCTCCTCGGGGTCGGGGAGGTCGACGGGGGCGCCGTACTCCATCCGAAATACGGGGATTCCCTCCAACGCCCCCACCTGGGTGGAGGTCTGTGTTGCGCGAGCAATGCCCGCGCTCTCGAAGGTGCGGGTTTGGCCATCAACGACCACATTGATGGCGTGCGGGGTCAAATTTACGATTTTCATGTAACGTCCTCCAGTATGTATATTTGTCTCCAAAATTGAGGTGTGGACTAAATATATGCACAAGGAGAAAAACAATTTCAAGAAGTCGCAAATTTTTATTTTTATGCAATGCGCAGAAGCCATATCCGCTGTGTTCGGCAAGGCAGCCGAGCTGCTAGCTAAGCTGAAAGTCTTAGACAAATCTCAGACATCTTGCTACAGCAGACGCAAAATTTTGCAAAAAAATAGCGCCTGGGGTATCCCAAACGCTGTGGTTAATAGGATTGATTGCTCGCGGGGGTGGAGTTGGCTCCAGTGTCAAAGAGCGTTATGGCGGACCCATTCACTCTTATTACCAAAGGTTTTGGCACTGGCAGCTAGTCTTCCTCCCTCCGCATCCGGCTTTCCCAGACAGCCTCCTCGTATCCCCTCCGGATGGCCGCATCGGCTTCCAGTCTTTCCCTTTTGACGGGCAAGAACTCGTCATTGGCATGCCATATATAGCCAATGTTCGAGAGGAGTCCATCGGCGACGAGGTACCGGTGGGCGGCGTGGAGAAGGTCGTCCGTCATCCGAACCTCCTCCAGTCTACCTTTCTTGTTCTCATAGACGGCCTTGATGCCGTCTGTGCTGACCAGTTTGTACTGGCCAATCCTCTGAGGATAATCGGAAATCTCCTTGAGGAGTGCTTTCTTTGCGATCTTCATCGCGGCAGTACTCTCGCACTTATCCAAAATCCTTGTCATACTCTTTTTTCCCTCCCAAATCGAGTTATATATGGGTTGTATGCATGAATTCAAAAATAATTCCATCTGTTATTTCTTGCTAAGCAGAGTCTTGATTCGCTATGGTAGGCTAAGTCCATTGGATATGGCAATGTCACACTGAACCTCTTCCCCTAAACAATGTTACTTGATACTGGCTGGGGATTTCCCTTACCTGTTTTTACACTTTTGGGGTTAATACAAAGAAAAAATGGCGAGAATTCTGGGCTCAACGTTTGCAGCAACACTGAAATATCCCGGGTTAGTGCCTCAATATCGCCTGTAAAGGCGACAGCGCAGAGCCGTCAAACCCATGTCCCCAATCAGGGAGGCAATTTTTAGCTCTGATTTTGGATTCGGATCGTGTATTTTTGCATATGATGCGGCCAGAAAACAATTTTGGAGGGAATACATATGGTTTTGGTAAAATTTTTGGGAACATTGTACCTGGATGGGAAACCGGCGAATCCAGGCGCTCCTCGCAGCGGCGAGCAGATATCTATCGGGGATACAGTGGCCGGCAAAGAAATCCCATTTCTCCCCTGGGGGAAGGGGCTGGTTGCCACACTACCCCTCTGCAACAATATCAGCTGGAACGAGCTGAATGAGATGGGATTTGCGACCGGGAAGGTTATCAAGATTGACGGCCGCTATTTCCTGTGCAGGCTGCTCCGAATTGGACATGGGCCCGGAGATCCTAACGAATGGAATGATATCTTGTCTGTGTATGGGAATGTGACCACCACCTACTGGCATCCCGGCCTGCAATTCTGGGGACAGGAAGCCCCTACCGGGGCGACAGGATGTCACCTTGCCCGAGGCGTCCAATCAGTCTATAAGTTGCCGGATGATGCGATCAGCCCCATCGTCGGGTTTCGTCCCTTCCTGGAACCGTTTGAGCCGCTGTCGGTCAACAGCAGGCACGTTGGAAAAGAAGTTCGGCTCTTTGGCGAGGGCGGCTCCATCACCGGCATTCTGAAAAGTTCCGACGAGTACGACTTCGTTGTAGAATCGACAGAGCGGATGAAGCCGCGTGCTTTTGAGCAGGGTATCGAGTCTCTGCGCTGGGCCAAGCTCATTGGAGACAAAACTGTTGTGGCTAAGAAATCGTCCATCGTATGGACGGACCTGTTTACCTGATCACACAGGCTGGGGAATTTTCTCTGGCCTGCTTTTTGTGCTCTTTTGGAGGTTGATACAAAGAAAGGCTGGGGAAATTTTTTTTGGAGTTCGATGTTTGCAGCAACATTGAAACCGCTCGGACTACTGCTCCAGCATTGTTGCGGAGCGTCCTTCGCCTCCGAGAATACGAACTGTGGAGGTTGCATATTATAGAGTTGAAAGGATGTGTTTCTTATGGTAGATCCGATGGTCTACATGATTGGCATGGCCTCTCTATTTGGTATTCTTCTCTTCATTATCCTGGGGAATATTTTCTGGCCGGCCAAGCCCAAAGAGGAGGAGCCCTTCTTCCCCGAGGACGCCGAATCTGGAGATGGGAAAATTTCCGTCAAGCCCTGATTGCCCCTCCCTGCTGGGGAGTGAATCCCCTGTGGCGATGGGTCTTGCCGTGCCATCCCAGGCCGCTGCCCCAGCTACACCACTATGGCATTTCAATATTGCCAACAACATCAAAAGAAATAAGAAGGAATAACGAATGGCATATTATCTCTTCGATCTCTATAATAAGCACGGCGCTGCCCAGAACCGCTGGGCAAGCAATCCCATGTGCTTTGACACCAAGGAGGAGCTGCTGGCCTTCTGGCGCGTTCACTGCGGCCGCGGCTGGGATGATCTGAACATCACCGGCAACGACATCATCATGTACCCAGAATCGCACTATTTTGAAACCGCCCCAGACGGCACGCTCCTGGCGAGGTACATCTACGCCCCCTATCTGCGCCGCTACTTGGTCACCGATTCCGATGGCCGGCACCAGGATATCCGCGACTGGGATCAGAACATCGTGACCCGGCGGCCGAGCTTCTACGTCCTGTATAGCACCGGGTCGAAGCAGCACTGGCACAGGTCCAACGGCCCCTCCATGTGGCGCAGGACTGCCCAGGCCGCCGCCGAAGCCGCACACCAGGAGGATGTTGACCAGGAGGAGCGGGTTCCGCCCGTCCGGCACAAGGCCATGCTCACCTGGCTGGAGCAGGAGGACGCCTATGAGAAGCACTGCTTCGGCCGCCGCAGTCGCTGCTGGAAGGATCAGAGCAAGGCGGGCAGTCAGTACCGCCGCCACGCCAAGGCCAGTAAGGGCAGGCAGGAGAGGGTTCGGCAGAGCGATGACAGCCTGTGGGAGAATCTGATGGCCGACGGCTTCCCGGTGTGCCCCGGAACCGGTGAGGCCGCAGCGTAAGCTGCAAACATGCACAGAGAGGGCGATGATTCCTACGATCTTCTCTTTGTTGTTGGAAACATTGAGTCCTGCTGCAACACCACTGGAACAGCAGCCTGGGTTTTCCCGCTGAGGGAGGGCCAAAGACCATTTTCGTTCGCCCCCGTTTTCTTGTATCAACCCCCAAAAAACACTAGCCTCCAAAAATAGAACAGGAACTGTCTGCATATATTGAGAGTAGAACTCAATTTCAGGAGGTTTCAAAAACAAGGAGGCTACATACCCATGAAAGATGTAAAAGAACTGAATCGCGACCAACTGGTGGAGCTGAAGCAGACAATGCTGTGCGAGCGTATGGATCAGCACGGCGAGTGCCCGTCCTACGGGGAGCTTGCCGATGTGGATGAGACCATTTCCGATGAGGAGGTCTACATCTTCTACGCCGGCTTCATCTTCTCCCCCGACGACTTCTTCTGCACCGCCGGTCAGGAGGACTAAGCAGATGCGGCGCCTGGGGAGTCCCAGGCGCCGCGATTTTATAACAACAAAATATCAGAAAAAGGAGAATGTATATGTTCGATTTCTTGAAAAACGCCCCAGCGAAGACGGCTATGACGCTGGATCAGGCGGCTGATCTGCTGGGTACGAATCCCGAGACGCTGGCAGCGTTTGACGCCGCATATTCCGCCAAGGCCCTGGGGGACACAACTACGCCCGACAACTTCTTCGAGCTCAACTCCCGGCAGGCGTCTCAGATGCTCCGGGATGGCCAGGAGGATGCCGGTATGACACCTGAATCGCTCATTGAGCGAATTATTGCAGAGCTGCTGGCCCAGACAAAGGTCTACGCTTTCGACGGAAACCTGGCCCTGCCTGCCCGGGTGGAGATGCCCAAGGCCCTGCCCGCCGGGACAAAGACTGTGTCCAAGGAAGATATCGATGCGCTGCCTCTGCTCATCCGGCCCCAGCTGTCCGGTGAACTGATGAAATGCGACATCCACGGAGAAACCTATCTGTCCGTCCTGAATATGTACAATCGGTACAAAAACGGGAAGACGGCCAAGGAGCGGGAGATGGGCTACCACATGTTCCGTCAGGGCCTGGACATCCTGGACTTAGACTCCATCACCTATGAGATCATTGCTACCAACCCTAACTCTATGGGGTTTTGGCTGCCCGCCCTGGTGGAGGCCTGCCGCGGGCAGGAGTTCCTTCAGATCCCGGCGACCCGGATTGCCAAAGTGCCTCTGACCCTGCTTCAGCTGACCCGCACGGAATACAATGAGTTGACCCGGACGACTCTGGACATCGTGGATGGCTGGGCTCGGGAAGCATTCAAGCTGGATGAGGCAAAGGAGTACTTCGTGAAGACCGGCTGCTACTCCTCCAAGTTCGATTTCCGGAACGTTAAGGTAACGAGCGCAAAGGAAGTCCGGGAACTGGGCGAGTATCTGCTGTTCATCCACAGCCAGGCCCTCCAAATGGCCTCTCCCCTCTCCACCCCGAGCATCTACGGTGCTTCCACCACGGTGGAGTGGGTAGTTCGAGATTATATCAAGGACAAAGAGAACTGTCCCTGCATCTACAAAGGGATGCCTCTGCACACCGAGTACCGCATCTTCGTTGACTGCGATACCAAGAGCGTCATCGGCTTCTCCCCCTACTGGGAGCCCAACACGATGAAGCGGCGGTTTGCCTCCGGCACCAAGGACGGCAACGTCCATGACGCCCACGACTACGTGATCTACAAGGCCCGGGAGAGCTTTCTGATGGACACATACCAGAAGAATCTGACCAGGGTTCTGGAGGCGGTAGAGGCTATTCTGCCCAAGCTGAATCTGTCCGGGCAGTGGTCCCTGGATATTATGCAGAATGGGGACGAGTTCTGGGCTATCGACATGGCCCTGGCGGAAAGCTCTGCTTTCTACGAGACCGTGCCACCAGAGCTCAGAGCCCCGACAGAGGAAAATTGGCTCCCCCAAATCGAGGGCCCCAAGGAGTAAGAAAAACGCGGGCGGGGAGATCGATCCCTGCCCGCCCCTGGAAAGGAGATAAAATATGTTTGAGTTGCAAGGGAAATACGGAACCGCAAAGGTTTTCACCGACGTGGTGGAACAGTCGGCCATCGCGCAGGTTATCAGCCTGCTGAATCAGCCCTACGTTGAGGGCAGCCAGGTGCGCATGATGCCCGACATTCACGCTGGCGCAGGCTGCACAATTGGATCCACCATGACCATCAAGGACAAGGCGTGCCCCAACCTGGTTGGTGTAGACATCGGCTGCGGCGTGGAGACCGCCAGGCTGCGGGAGGATCACATTGACCTCCAAAAGCTGGATCAGGTCATCCGGGCTAAAATCCCCTCTGGGTTTGACATCCAGGAAAAGGCACATCCGTTTGCCAGAAAAACCGACCTGTCCAAGCTGTGCTGCGCCAACAAGCTGAACCTGGATCATGCCTACAACTGCCTGGGTACGCTGGGCGGCGGCAACCACTTCATCGAAGCAAACCGGGATGACGATGGCAATATCTACATTGTGATCCACTCCGGCAGCCGCCACCTGGGAAAGAAGGTCGCAATGTACTACCAGAAGGCCGGCTACAAAACCCTGATTACTTACAGCAGGGAGGAAATCCAGGCGGTAGTGGATGAAATGAAAGCTGCCGGAAAGACAAAGGATATCCAGAAACGGCTTCAGGCGATGGGTTCCAAACCCTGCCCCGTCCCGGAGGATTTTGCCTACGTGGAAGGTGAGCTCTTTGAGCAGTATCTTCACGACATGGAGATTGTCCAGGAGTTTGCCGCCCTGAACCGCCAGGCGATGATGAATGATATCATCACAACCATGGGCCTGCATGTGGAGGAGCAGTTCTCCACCATCCACAACTATATCGACACCAAAAACATGATCCTGCGAAAAGGTGCTGTGTCGGCCCAAACAGGCGAGAAGCTGCTCATCCCCATCAACATGAGAGACGGCAGCCTCCTCTGCACCGGCAAGGGGAACCCCGACTGGAACTACTCCGCTCCCCACGGAGCCGGCCGTCTGATGAGCCGGAGCGCCACCAAAGAAGCGTTCACTGTGGATGAGTTCAGAGCGCAGATGGCTGGCATCTACACCACTTCCGTCGGCCGCAGTACCCTGGATGAGTGCCCGATGGCCTATAAGGGAATGGCGGATATCGTGGACAATATTGGCCCGGCGGTGACAATTGATGCCATAATCAAGCCGATTTACAATTTCAAGGCAAGCGAAGAGGTTTGAAGGAGGAAAAATAATGAGTCTCAAAATTAAAATCGAGGACTGGTACAATCTGCACAAGGGGTTCCAGCTCACCCTGGAGCCTGGCTATACGGCCCTTGTTGGCCCCAACGGAGCGGGAAAGACGACTATCCTTTCTCAGCTGCAGGAGTATGCAAAGGAGAACGGAATTAGCGTCTGGGAGTACAGCAATCTCAGGGATGGTGGTCATGTTGCCGCCAATCAGTACATGTTCAGTGGCAATATCGAGGGGTTTGCCGCCTCTACGACCTGTTCTGAGGGAGAATACCTGGCTTACAATTTTGCCAACCAGGTCAAGGCCATGGCTCAGGCCGTGAAACAGGCGGGAAGTGCCAAACAGCCGATCCTGATCCTGCTGGACGCAATCGATTCCGGTGCCTCCATTGACCGGGCCCGGGAGCTGATGGGCTTTCTCAATAAGGTCTGCGATATGGAGTTCAAAAACGGCGTGGAGCTGTACCTCGTCATGGCGGTCAACCACTATGAGCTGGCCAAAGCCCCGACAAACTGCATCAATGTGCGGACGGGGGCATCTATCCGCTTTGACAGCTACGATGCCTATGCTGACTTCATCTGCTCCTTCGAAGATCGGTACAGCCGACTGCCTGAGAAGAAGAATGAACGGAAAAGGCCATAGGTATGCTGGCAAAGCTGTAACCCAAACAATACAGATGCGGATAGGGATTCCTGTCCGCACTTTTTTATCGTGCCGTAGACAAAAAGACCACGGGCTTTTACGACGCGCCAAGATCCGCCTGCGGCGGTTGCTCGCATGCATGGGCCTGCGGGTCACAAGCCCTGGGGATGAATTGCCTCCTTATGATCATCACAAATCATGTTGTATTCCATACAGGCTTTCCCACCCGTCACGTCTTCTTTTGCTAACTAGAGGCGAAATCTAATAAGGTGGCATTTCTCTTTTGGTATCCTCCAGCAGTTTCTCTTTTTGAAGGTATTCTTCCAGGTACTCAGAGAACAGCTCGTCGTTGATAATCTCCACTACACGGGTTTCAATTTCAGAATTTAGTTGTATCCTGCTCATAGGAGACTCCCCAAACAGTCTTTCTGTAATGAGTTCCCGTGTTGGGTTATACCCCACAGAGAGATATATTCTCAACCAATAATAGTTTCCTTCCGGCTCCTCTACTGTTGGAGAACATTCGGCGTAGATTTCGACCCGTCGGCCTCCGGCGAGTTTGGGGTCAAGGTCATATTCGCAAACGTAGAAATTATGGGAAGCATGGGTAAACTGGCTATTTATGGTCACCACCCCGGGCTGCTGGCCAGCTTCAACATTTTCCAGAGCCACCCTCTCTTCCAAAAGGGTTTCCAGATAGTCCAAGAACCCTTCCTCAGTTACAAATTGCACAATCCATTTGTTGATCTCCTGATCCAAGACGGTTTTTTCAATCTGGCGGTCACCAAAAGTAATGCCAACGTAAAACTCTCGGACAGGGTCATTATCGACGGAGAGGTATACATCCAAAGCATAGTAGTGTCCATTGATCCCTTGCACATTCCGAAAACACTCCGCGAAAATTGTGGTTTGAAGCCCGTTTGTGTACTCGGGATTAACTACATACTGCCTAGTATAGTAGTTGTCAGAAATTTCTAAAAAAGTTCATAATTCTCCATTTTAAAATACCTCTTCTTCAGTCTCCAGTTTCGGTTAATCCCAAGTATATAACAAACCGTGGTGCTTTTCAACATGATTTATTGACACTCCCCCAGCTAAAGCCGGGGGATTCTTGGATCATCCTCCGCCGCCTTCTCCTGAGAGGTTTTCTGCGATGTCCCCAAGCGTATTGGGTCGGATGTGCCTCACCCTACCATAGCATTTACCAGTGGACTATATTCAGGTAGCAAGGGCAGCCTTATACTGCAGCTGCCGGCAGAACTTGCTTTTCTATCGTCTGTCGAAAATATCTATCATTGTGGCAAGTCGGTCTTTGTCATGCAAAATTTGTAATCCGTTTGCATTCCTTCCCCAAAAGCAATAAAGTGTATGCTAGAAAAATGAGGAGGGGGATTATATGAACGAAGACAAAATTCGGGTACTAAAGGTTGACCCGGGCAAGGCACCTTACGTTGTAGTGCTGCCTAACACCTTGGATGCGCTCCAGGCTGCAGTTGGCGGCCTCATTGAGATAGTATATTTAGGCAGCAATCTTGTTCTAATCTGCAATGAGGAAGGGAAACTGATGGGGCTACCTGTCAACCGACGGTTGGGCAATGATATTATTGTTGGCACATTTCTCATCGCAGGTGTCAAGGGCTACGATTTTTGTTCCCTATCAGATGCTGATATTATTTACTATGCCAATTGTTTTGCGCAGCCTTTACGCTTCTTTGGTGGTCCAGATAATCCTACAAAATGGTGGTTTAGCTGAGCCACAAGAATAGACAGAGAAAAGTATGAATTGCGAATAAAGAAACCAATAAGTACAAAGATAGGAGACAACAAGATGCGAGTTTTGACAATGACTGATGGCAAACGTGAGCACATCTCTTCTCCACAGAACTTCGTGGACTTGATCGACCAATACATGGGTGACGATGCCCTTTCATACTACATAGAACAAATAGAGGCACTTTGTTCCTGCGCCCATAGCATGTGCGAATACATTGACGATCTTGTTTACCTAAAAGCCGAAATCGAGAAGATGGTTGCGGCAAATGGACTGCCGTGAATTACTCTGCCTCCACAGTAAACTCGCTCATATACTGATGATACTCAAAAAAAAATAACGGATATCTAAGGAGAAAAAGGAAAATATGAATCATGAATGGGGAAATTATCCGGAGAACTTCACTCCGAAGATGTACTGGGGTACCAGAGCTATTCTCAAAAAAGAGAGTGGCCATCCTGGAAAGGTATTGGATATTCTTCCAGACCGCCAGAGCTTTGAACAGCTCGACGGAAGCCAGAGAGACAAGGATGAGTTCATTAACTGGATCAATACAAAGGTTCTGCCTGAACTGAGGCAGCTTGCTGGTAAAAACAAATTCCGCGTCTGGGAGGATTTAGCCACAATCAAATCCGATGATGGATTCTTCATTTGCCAGGCAACACCGAAAAATAGCTGTGGCGAATACCTCTACATCGGTTGCTGGGAAATTGAGTAGAAAAAGAGGACGGCTGGGTATCCCCAGCCGTCCTTTGCCATGTTCACCTCCCGCTCCGGTTGCATCCAACACAGAGCATCTGGAGGTTATCGTATTCTGTCCGGCCGCCCTTGGCCCATGGAATAACGTGGTCACCGTCCATTTTCTCATACTCAAACTGCTTGCCGCAATGGGGGCATACCCCTCCCTGCTCAGCATATTTGCGCCGCTTGTCTTTCTCGGAAAAATTCCGGATATTCAGGCACTTCTCCGCTCCGCCCAGGACATACTCGTAGATGCCTTTCTGATTGGTAACGTCCTCATCCTGCTCCAACTCTGCAATGCGGGCTTCCAGGGTTGCCGGATCGTAGGTATTGCTGCCGTATGTATTGTACATGATACCCCAGGGAAGGCCCTTCATGAGCCGCTTCCTATAGGTTGGGAATACGCTGTCTACCCAGTCGATGACAGAACGGAAGTAGGCCCAGAGCTCCAGCGCGGTGGCATCGTGCTGGTGCCGGCCCATGTAGTCGGCAATCTCAATGTTGTCCCTGGCGCAGATCCACTTGAGGGCAGTCTCCAGGTAGTCCTGGCGGATAGCGCTGCCTGCCAGGTACTTGTCAGCGATCTGGAAAGCAGGACCGCCGGGCTTGCTGAAATACTTCTTGGCATCCTGGCACCAGGGGCCGGAGTATATGGAGTTGAGTATCTCCTGATTTGTCAGGGTTGCTCCTGCCACATTGATGCGCTGGAACCACTCCCGCCGCTCATCATCAGTCCCCTCGCAGATATAGACCAGCAGCTCATAGTCCAGGATTTGATCCTTCTCTGCTTGAGAGAGGTTGTGAAAGTAGCGGTAGTTGATGCTGTATGCGCCAGAGCAATACTGGAGAAGGCTCAACGTCCGCTGCTGGCCGTCCATCAGTTCGTACTTGCCCGTATTGGGGTTCTTCATCCAGTACATGATACCCAGCGGCATGCCGTGCTGGACGGTGTCGACCACCAGGTCGCGCTGCTTGTCGGAGTAAATGAATGCCCGCTGCCACTCCGGGCGGATAATCAGTTCACCGTTCATAGCGGAGCAGCCGGTGTTCTCGTCGTCAATGTAGCCCGGGAGCAGGTCCCGGATTTTGGGACGAAGTTCAGTTTGAATCACTGGATTTTGCCTCTCTTTCTATTTGAATAATGCCGATATTATGCAATTCTCTTTCCACATAATTGTACAAATTACGTGGTCTGCGAGGTATTTCAATAAGGGGTATTCCAATTTCCATGCAGAATTGACGCTTTATACTATCGCATTTTTGTTGCCTTTTAAAGGCTTTGTAGCCACCTAGATCATCAATACTTTCGTAGTGCTGTTCACCTTGACATTCTATTAAAGCTTTAATTTCATCCTGCTTGTTGTATATTGCAAAATCAAATCGAAGCGGGTTTCCTGAACTTCCCATAAGACCTTCAAACATAGCTTCTGCTTTGTATGGAACGCTATATCTTTCCAATATATCAACCATAGTCCATTGGAAAGATGAGATCTCATGACATTTGCAAAAGGCCGGACTCCAATATCCATGGTAGGCTTGGAACCCAAAATCTGTCGGAGGTTGCACCTTTAATTTGTCTGAAGTAAAATAATATATTTTGCCACACAAATGACACTGACAGCGATAAAGGCGTTTAACTGTGTATTGTTTTTGCGTCGATGTATCTTCAAAGTTGTTATCTATACAATTCAATATATTTAGGGTTTCATGCACATACCCCGTAAAATCTTTAGAATACAAAATATCCTCAATCCGTAAAATTTTGGATGAAGAGTTTGCACTCAATATGGCATTAGGAAGCAATCCCCCATTAACTAATTTGTAAACATGCTCTGACATATCCCCATTTTTATTCCATGATTTTACATAAATATCATGGCGATTTTTTACCCAATATGGGGGCTTTTTGCCCAAGGCAAATTTAGCATGTGGGAATAGAATTTTTAGTGCTTTTTGAGGAGAATTGGCATCAATACATCGGCTAAATGGGACCTCCCCAACCTGGCCATGTATAATATAAGTTTTCATATGTTATACTCTTTTCTGTCCTATGACAACCTATGTTTTCTAATCAAAATTCGGAAATATGGAGTCTTGCCTCCGTAACACAAGTCTTTTCCATTGTCACCATGACGAAATCTAATTATTTCAAACTGCTCCGGGCAGTATTTATCCAGGAATGAGATGGGCACCCCCATCACCCCATCGTAGTCTTCCGGAATATCTACCGTCCTATCTACGTTGATAGCATCGTAGTTGTCGTAGTGCGGGTACTTGCTGGGGTCATCGTAGTAGCGGCGAAAGAGAGTCAGAGGCTCATGACGCTTGGCCAAATCGATATTGGTAAACCACCTGACCCCATTTACACGCCAATAAAGAACCCCGTCCTTTACATAAGCATGCTTTGGGTTAGACATTTTTTTAGGATCATATAAATCAGGATCACCCATGAAATAAGTTGCACCGCCATTGAAATATGTAGCGCCCATCCACAAATCGTTATACTTAATTAACGGAAAAACTTCCTTATATGTAACACAATTAAGATTCCCAATGATAATGAACTTCTTCCCATACTGCATCAGCTGAGCCACGTACTCCCGAAACAGCGAGAACGGCGGGTTGGTCACGACCACGTCGCACTCCTGCAACAGCTCCACGCACTCTGGGCTCCTGAAATCCCCATTCTGCTTCAGGTCCGTCCGCACCGGCGGCAGCTTCTCCCCTGTCTCCGGATCCCGGCGGATCTCCAGCTTATACGTCGGTTTCTCCGGATCGTAGTGGGTCGCTATCAGACCCTTCAGCCCAATGTGATCGAAGTTCAGGTCAAAATATCGCCAGAAGTTGGACCACTCCGGGTCGTCACAGTTGCAGAAGACGACCTTGTCACGGAGCTGGTCATGGTAGTGGACGAGCTCCTTCTCAATGTCGGTAATCTGCGTATAAAACTCATCATTTTTGGCCTTCTTGGCCTTGGTGAGATTACTATTCTTTGCCATAGTACAGAGCACACCTTTCCTGCGGTATGGCTCTGTAGTATGCAAAGCGGAATTATTCTATTGGCAAAAGAAATGGCATGAAAAAGGTGCCCGAACAACCCCGGACACCCCGCTTTCTCATTTTAGCCGCAGATAATTCACGGCCTCAACTTGCCTTTTTCCGCCTGTTCCGCGCTGTGAAAACCTCAGAAGACCGCTCCGCAACCGAAATTACAGCCTGCCCCAACGCCGTAGCCAACCCCACAGGGACGGCATTCCCAATCTGCCGGTATTTGCCAGCTACCGTCCCCTTGAACACCCAGCTATCAGGGAACTGCTGGATACGGGCGTACTCCCGGACGCTTAAAGGACGATCCTGTGTCGGATGACACATCATAGTTGCCTTCTGCACCGGAGAGGTAACCAGGGTTGGAGAGGGCTGGCTGTACGACAATCTCCTATAAAACCCGACCTTCCCCCCGCCGGAGTTGTAGGCACCGCCCATGGCCCGCTGCTGCATATCCGTCGGGAGACTCCTCCAATTCCCTCCTTCGGGAACGAGGCGAAGGAACGCGAGCCGGTCTTTGCTGAACGAGACGCACTCCCCGCAGGAAAACTCCAAATCTCTGATGGTATCCCCCAGCGTGCGCCAGCGGCAGCCTTTCGATTGGTGCTTCTGGAAGTGGGTCGGGAAGGGCAGGAAAATATCCTCATTGTCCCGGCTTCCAATCAGAACGAACCGCTCCCTGAACTGGGGCACTCCATAATCCACGGCATCCACCAGGCCGTATACAATTTTGTACCCAAGCTTGTCGAACTCGGAGAGAATCACATCCAGGACAGTCCCTGTCTGGGCTTCGCCGCCGTCTGATTTCAGCGGGGCGGACATAATCCCCCTGACGTTTTCCATGATAAAGAACCGGGGGCGGATGTAGTTGATCATTCGGATGAAGTCCATGAAAAGACTGCCCCTGGGGTCATTTATACCCAGCCTCTTCCCCGCTGTGGAGAACGGCTGGCAGGGAGGCCCGCCGCAAATGAGAAAGGGCTCCCCGCGCTCCAGCCCAGCCTGCTCCAGCAGATCGGCCTCCGGGATTTTGCGAATGTCTCCACCCAGCACATTGTGCCCATTCGCACGCATCGTCTCAACGCAGGTAGGTTCAAAATCCTGCCCAATCTTGATATTCAAACCAGCCCTTGCGAGCCCGATATCCAGACCCATTGCCCCAGAAAACAGAGAAATTACGTCTCTGTTCTCGGGATTGTCCTTAAAATGCATCAACTCCACGCAAAATTCCGCCTTTCTTGTTACTGTGGAGCTATAATATGCATTTATGCAAAACTTGATTGTCCGCAAAAAATACGGTGCCTGGGTAAATCCAGACACCGTTTTCTTATTTCATATTACTTACGAAGGACATATCCGTGTTCCGCAACGAATTTCTTTGCACTGTCTTCATCAGGGAAAAATCCAAGCGGTGGTCCGGAGCGGGAACCAGCAGCAACCAGCACATCCCACAGCTTTGTGACACCTTCATTGACCACAACGTAGGTGTCCAGCTCGCATAAAGGAAGTTTACCAGCAATGGCCTTCCAGCCTTCAATTCGAGACTGGTTGTCAGCTTCAATATGTTCAGCCCAATCTCCCGCCATTTTATACAGGACAGCGGTCAATACAGCGTCGGTTGCATCGGTGTCGATGGCCATCTCTGCCTGCACCGCATTGCAGAGCCGTGCCAAAGGCCCATCCTGCAAAGGTTTTCCACCTGCCATTTTTTCTTTGATATCTCTGAAAAGAAGTTGAAAATCATCTTCGGTCAGATCTTCGACAATTTTTCTTATAGCCTCATCCATACATTTTCCTCCGATGCTATACTTGATATACTGCCTCCACCAAAATCAAATCCTTGGACTTACCCAGCTTCTTTGCAATCTGCAAACGCGCGCCGTAGCAGTCATAGGCATAGACAATGCCCAGGTATAAAGGCTTATCCATCGCTTCCCAGTTCTGGTCGTCATAAACAGCAGTACCGTCTTTCAGCATTTCCTCTGTGCCAATGAAAACTTCTTGGTTCCGGACGGCATCCGAGCGGTAGTAGACAGCATAGGCAGTCTTAGGAGGCTCGCACCCATCCCAGTACAAAATATAGTCTTCTTCCACCCGGATGTCCTCTTGCTTCTTTTCTTCGAAAACAATCGGATCAGGCCCGATACCGTCAGAGTAGATGCTGACAGTAGACACTTCTCCGTAATCCATCTTTGACATCCGACCCTCAAGGAATCCGCTGCCCATCTGCACCAGAATCTTGTCCAGGTACTCGAAGGTCTCCTTGGAAAAGGAGGTTTTTTCTCCACCAGCCCAGAACAGATAGGAATATTCCTCACCGCCGGGCGAAACAACCTGGAAATCATAGTAGAGATGCGGACCGCAGGGAGTACTGTACGCTTCCCAGTCATTTGAATCAACAAGCATTGCCTTTTCCAGCCGTCTTTGGAAGTACCGGAGTTCATCGCTGTGTTCAACTTCAATCTCCAGCTTCTCCAGTTTTTCATGCTGCCTGACGCTGGGGATCAGGAACTCGCCGTGTTCGCCATACTCCCCAAATAAGGTGTTATCTTCCATGTCCAGGATATCCGCCATATTGCGGGTGACAGTATCCATGTTATACTGACAGTGGCGCATTTTTAGCCACAGATTCAATTTCAGGGTATCCTGTTCCGATAACCTGATGATTTGAAATTGCCCTCTGATTTCCATGTTTTCTCCTTTCTTGATCAGGAACGCAATGTTCCAATCCGATTTTTGTTTACCCTACAATCCGCAAAATCTGCTGGATAGCGTGCTCCAGACTGCCGTTGTTGGAGACAGTCCAATCGCACAGCTGCTCATTTTCCATCTCCTTATCCAGCGTCATCAGCCGGCGGACTTTGTCGTCCGTAGGCACGTCCCGCTCCAGCAGGGAAGTCACAATATCCTCCTTGTTCCGACGGACGAACACTGTCATACAGCGGTCGCCAAAGACGGACTTGCAGGCCATTGCCCCGTGGATATCCACAGGCTTGACGGCAATGCGGCCGTCATGCCAAATCTCCTGAATCTCGCTCTTGGCGATCCCATAGCGGTAGCCGGCATATACGGTGTGCTCCACCAGGTCATCCCGGTCAACCGCATCCAGGAACTCCTGCTCCGTAACGAATTTGTAGTCCTCCGAGTCAGCCCAATCCGGTCTGGGAGTTCTGGTCGTCAGGGCCCGGGCCTTCCGGAACAGCGGATTCTTGACCAGCTCGTCGCAGATGAAGCTCTTGCCGGAGGCGGACGGCCCCACCAGGCAGATCATGCCAGTATGGCCCGCGCTGTTCATCTTGGGAATCTCCACAGTGGGGGCCAGAGAGACGGCCTCCACCAGACGGACAAACTCATCGTAACCGCCCTCATCATAGCCGCTTACCCGGAGATAGCCCTCCTCGGACATATTCCACGGCTGGCTGAACACCACCGGGTACTTGGTGCGGCTGGTGATGATATTCTCCATGGCGTCGTCCAGCAGGAAATCGGCGTTGATCAAATCCTTGCGGCTACCCAACAGAATGTTCTTGGCGGGGATGCGGGGAAAGAACTTGGGGATCTGGTTGGCCCGAATCCCCATCCGGTGAGGCTTCATCGCGGAAGCGATAACCACCTCGTGCCCGGCATCCAGCAGCTCGTCCACCATCTCGACAGCGCCGGGATAGGGCTCCTGGTCGTCAAAGAAGTCGGGCTCGTTAAAAATCTCCATCAGCTGCTTGCTGACATCCTCGGGGAAATTCGCAAAGTTGTACTGGGTCACGTCCTTAACATCCACCGGAAATCCCCGGGAAGATGCCTTTTTGCAGGCCGTCTCAGTGCAGGGCATCAGCACATTGTCCACATCCAACAGGATGACCATCGGTTTTCCTTTTTTCATATTGAATCCCTTTCTTTTCAGATATTTATGTATTTCCCAAATTGCTTGGATACCCTTTTCATATGCACAACCACGAAATCCGATTCAATGCCACTGTGGCATTTCAATGTTGATGGCAACATTGAAATTGGAGCAGTAGCCCAGGCGAGGCCCAGCCAGAGCAGTTCTCACCCCTTCCCCGAGGCCGCTTTTCTTTGTATCAACCACAAAAAAGAGCCGGCCCAGACAGGGCCAGCTCAAAGCAGATGTTCTCGCCTCCTCCGATCTCAATCTTCATTCCCTTCCTCGTCATCATCACAATGTTCCTCATTGTCCTCGGGCTCCTCACCCCATACATTGTAGGCAAATACCTGATCGCCTTCTTTGTCGTCATACACGACTTCCCCGTTTATGACCGTAAATGCGGCACAGTTAGAGCCGTAGTCCTCATCGGCATACTCCCCCGAAAATTTGAGCTCGGGGTACAACCTGGACAGCTCCGCGAAAATTGGCTCCGGGAACGACCAAGCGGTCTGGAAGCTCAGGAATACGGAGTCCTCCTCCGCATCAGGGTTCATCGGCTCCTGGACATATGCCTCATCGCTGATCTCCCACTTTGTCCCCCAATAATTGCAGCACCAGTCGTACCAGGAAAAAGCACCGTACTTGATGCAGCTGTCGATACCCTTGCGACCGTCTTTAAGCATCTGATGCTGGACGGATTTGCTTTCTTCTTCATATTGAGCTTTGCATCTCTCACCCATCTCGGCAAATGTCTTATACGTGCATTTTGCTTTGAGGAGGCCGGCAGGAGGTATCTCACCGGGATGCTCCGTCAGCCAGACGTAGATTGCCCCCGTTTCGGAGTAGGTACTCTCGTTTTCATTGAGACCCTTCGGCATGGGAATGACTTTATCAAGCTTGAAGTCAATCCCCCCATCGGGTTCCCGGAACCGGTCAAGGAACTTCTGCAGGTTGGGCCCGTTGCCGGTAACAGTAGCATTCGTTAAAACCCAGTTAGGCATTACTCGTCCCTCCCCTCAGATATTCTTCCGCAGGCAGTCGTCCAGGTGGATGCGGCGGCCGTTGATAAGGAAGTAGGGCCTCCCCTTTGTGGTTATGCGGATTTTCGCACGGTGACCGCGGGGCTCAGGGCCTGTAGTGCTCACATAGCGGTAGAAGGCAGTCTCCCCATCAGAGCTGACGCCAACCTCATATCCGACAAGGCCCATGCAGTAGTAAGCGGGATACTTGATTTTCTCTTTCATATCTGATATCTCCTTTTATGTATTTGCCCCTCAATTGATGGCTGTCGGTATCGTATGCAAATACCCTGGAAACCATTTCAAGAAGTTGCTACAAGGAAATGCGGGCGGGGACGGAGAGTCCAGTCCTGCTGCGGCGGGACTGAGCCGAGCCTCTTCTCCAGCTGCGGACAGCTCGGCCTTCTGTGGTTGATACAAAGAAAAGGTCGACCGGATGTGGGACAGGGTTTCTCTCTGGCGGTCTCCTCCCGAGCTACTGCTCCAGCGGTGCCACCGTGACATTTCAATGTTGCTGAAAACAACAAGAGAGCCGCCCCAAAGGACGGCTCAGTAATTGATTCGATTTTGTCAAAACACTCCGCCTTTCCCGATCCAGCTGAGGTCTACTTTGGCTGGCTCGAACGAGGTCTTGGCAAGCCGCAGCACTTTGAGGATGGGCGCAAGGTTCTCGATCTGCGCCTGCATCATGGGGGCCAGCTTCTCCTCTGTGTACCGGATCATGTCATCCCGCTCCTCCGCCGGGAAGCCGCTCATGGCCGGCGTTCCCAGCAGGCATTTGGGCTCCAGTACAGCCGGCTCAAACCCGCTGCGGATCATCACCAGGTCACGGGCCATATCATCCTCATACAATTCCCAGACAGGGAAGTCCAGGGCGACGCTGTTGTTCCCGGCGACCATCGACATCAGGTCGCGGTAGCGGGCGTCTCCGGTGCAGAATATGTCGCTTTTCCGGTAGCCGGAGGCAATGGCCTTGATTCCCTTCGCCTTGGCGTAGGCGATGGCCGCGACCCACATGGCCGTCTGGCAGTGCAGGCACCGTGCCTGGCAGTTGGTCAGGTGCGGGTACTTCTCCCCCAGCTCCGACTGCGGCGCGTTTGTCCAGTATTCGCTCAGCCTGTGTACGGTTGCCACGGTGGGGTATATGCCGGCATACTCCACGCAGCCATACCTCTGTTTCAACCTGATCACGCCGTGCATCAGATGCTCCTCGGCAACCATCCCGCCGCCGTTAAAAGAGATTAGGATGGGATAGTCCCCCACCTCAGCCACCCGGCTGGCTGCAATGAAGCTGTCTTTGCCCCCGGAAAACATGATGAGCTCTCTCTTTGACATTTTGTTTTTCCCTCCTGTATTGGATTATGCAGAAATCATATGCAGGTTTCCGGAATCCAATGTTGCTGCAAACAACAAAGGAGCTGTCCCCGAAGGGGCAGCTCCCATGCTGGGTTCGTTGCTGGCGGCGCTTTTCTCTGCGCTAAGTTTCTGGCCACACCAGCGATTATCTGCCCCGCGGGGCAACGCAGCTGGTACCTCCCAAACCCAAGTGCTGTGCTTTACCAAATTTCAGTGTCAATGTCAATGCCAAAAGATCTGAATGCTACTCTTTCGGTTCCTTTGGCTTCGGCTGGTACTGCGGGTCAGTCTCCCGGTATTTCAGCATTTGCAGCGTCTCATTCGCTTTCTTCTGCAAGTCCGCCATGATGGAGAAGGCGTCAAGGGGTGCGTAGTGCAGCTGCCGCATGAGCCTTCTGGGCGAATACCCGCGCCGGAGCAGCTTGTTGTCAGCGTTCTTATCTCCGCTGACGTAGGCGGCGAAGCAGGCCATGACCTCCGGGTCATCATCAAACTTGACCATGAGGCGGCGGGCCTCCTTCTGCCCGATGCTCTTGGTCTTGATAACCCACTGCAGCACGGTCTGGGTATCCTTCTCCATCTTCTCCTCCGGAGTTTCCGACTGGTATCTCGTCTTCCCCGTCATCCGGGGATCTTTTGGAGGCTTCCGCTGAGGCGGCATAGACTGGGATGGCCGTCCTGTTCCCCGCCTTTTCGTTGTGTCTGACGCCTGCTCCATCTCCTTCAGCTTCTCCGCCATCTCCTCCTCTGAAGGGAGCACGGACGCCACCGAACTGGCTGCGTTCTTGCCGGAGAGATTTGTAGAGCCGCCGTCGTTGGGCAGAGACTCCAGGCCGATGATTTCGTACTCCTTCCCCGGGATTTTGTCGAGTTTAGAGCTGCACGTCATCTTGAACTCCCGGCGGTCACTCGCGAATCTGAGCTGAAAAATGTTTGCTCCATCCGCCGTCTTCCCGTGGCTGATCCCCTGAAGGGTAAACCGCTCCTCCGTGTGGATGTCAGCCCGCTTGATCCCATAGGCATCAATCTGCGGGTTCTTCTTCAACTCCTCCGCAATCTCCGTGCTCTGACCCTTGAACAGATACAGAAACTCGTACAGCCCAAAGTATTTCAGGTACAGGCCGACAATCTTTTTGGAAACATTGCAGGCGGTCACATCTTGCATCAGATTATCGGTGAATCCGGCGGGCAGCCCAAACATTTCATCCAGGCTGGCCGGCTCAATCTTGTTGGTGTGGATCAGTTTATCCATCAGCTGATGGAAATTCAGGTAGCTGCCGCTGGGGTCAATCTTCTTCCGCTCCGCTGCCGCGGGCTCTGACAGCACCTTGCGCACCTCATCCACCAGGAACAGATTTTCCGGGGTTGTGATTTCCGCCTCCGGCTGCGACTCCGTCGGCCCCGTCGACTCGGGCGACACAGGATCGGCGGGTTTGGGTGCGGGCGGCTCAGGAGCAGGAGTGTCCGGCTCCATAATAGTGGATGGGGATTCCCTCTTTACATCCTTGGTGAAGGGCTCTACCCCTACCCTGGCCCGGACAGGGCTTTTGCCGCACAGCCAGACTTTGCAGATGAAGCCCTTCCGGGAGTAATCGGCAATCAGGGACTTCGCCATTGCCTGGGAAGCCTTTATCACCATAGGCGTGCCATCAAACAGCACGGCGTTGATTTTGCATGCGTATTGAACAGCATCCTCCTTTTCCAGGAACAGCCGCAGAGAGTTGTCCTCCACAGCTACGCCGAAGGATTTTGCCGCCCACTCCTGCTTGGAGGTGTCGGGTGAGGCTACAACATAGATAGACCCATACTTCAAAAAGCCTTGAGCCAGCGCAGCCTCCTCCCCGGCATCCGGGCGGCGCTCCAGGCGGTAGCGCAAAATCTGCCGGCTCAAATAAAATATATCTCGCAATCCGGTTCCCCTCCCCCATTAAATCTGGTCAAGCAGGGGATTCTTCCCCAGCCCAGGAGCGGTTCTGGCCGGCTCCTCCCGCTTGGGCGGCGCGGGATCCCGGAACGTGAATTCCTCCGGCTTGGGCTCCCTCGGCTCGGCCGTTACCCAGTCCTCCTCGGGCTCCTCCTCCCGGGCGGGCCGGGGTTTCCGGGGCCTCTCCACCTGGGGCTGCTCCAGTTCCTGGGCCTTCTTCCGCTTGGTCTTGATCGAGTTATTCTTGACCAGGAACTCCGACCAGACGCGGGTCAGCTCGTCCTGCTTGGGCGAAATATCCTTGTCGCCCGTCTTCAGGTTCTGCCGGATGAGTGCCTTAATGAAGGGAGCCAACTTGTGGCCGTTCTCCCACGCCTCATCCATTGTCGCTTTGATCTCATCGTTCCGGATTGAGATGTTGACCACGCTGCCGATGACGAACTCCCTGTGTGGACCCCGGATGTGCCAGCCATAACTGAAGCTGCCCGTCGGTTCCACAGTATCCCGGGGATCGTCCTTGTCCCGAATCAGCGGGGCCCTCTTGTCGACAATGCCAATCCGGAGGGGCTGGCCCAGAGAGTACGCAGCCAAAAGCCCGCGCACCCACTGAGACCGGCTCATGTGATTCCGCTCCAACAGATTGAACCAGGCGGCGATATCCTTATCCGCAGGGCCGATGTAAATGCCAATATTCGTCCGTGTTCCCATAAGATCGCCTCCTTTCTATTTTTAGCGTGGTTTAGCGGATCTTGCCCCGGAGGCCCTTGTAGGCCCCGGCGGCGATGGAGAACTCGATGGGCAGAGACTTGCCAGCGATGGCGGGCGAGGTGAGCAGCATGTGTTCCTCGTCCATCAGACCGGTAGCCTTGTAGTGCTCCAGCATCTGCTTGAAGAAACAGGCCCCGGTGCCGCCGGTGACCAGGATGTAGCGGAAATCCAGGAGGTTGTCATACTTCTTGTCCAGGTAGCGGAGGAAGCTGGCGCAAACAGACTGCAGCTTCTTCTCCCGGATTCCGGCCAGGTCAATCGCCACAACCTTCCCCTGCTCCTTGTCCATGTAGCGGATACTTGTCTCCCCCTGGCTCAGCAGGTACTCCACGGTGTAGTGCTTGATGTCCGGGCGCATCTGAGCGATTTCCTTGGAGATACCCAGATTGACGTTTTTCATGGCGTGCATGGTGTCGCTCTCCGCCCGGCTGTCATCCACGCTGCCGCCCCGGGACACGGGAACCAGGCCCACGGTGTAGTAGCCGCCGTCAATGACCAGGGTGGGGCCGTTGGAGAGGTAGAAGAACTTGTTCTCGTCGATGTAGCCATCATCATCGGAGGTCTCTCCCAGGATGGCGGCAATTGTCTGGGAGACAGTCAGCACATTTTTCTCCCGGATGGTGAAGTGATACATCCGCTCTTCATCGCCATCGAAGGTCATGTAGTATTTCTGCTCCCCGGCTACCAGGCCGACAATGGTAGAGGCGTACTTGTTCCGCACGGCGTGGGGCAAGGCCACAATGAGCCGGATATCCAACTCCGCCTGGTCGTCATAGAGGCCGGTCAGATTGATGGCCTTGGCAATGGCGGACAGAATACCCACAGTGGCCTCAGCGGAGATGAAGCGCTCCTCTGTGTAGAACCCGTTCATCTTGTCTTCTGCCGGATCCTTGTGCTCGAACATCAGGCTGCGGGCGTATTGACCCACCCGCCAGGTAGCGCCGCTGGCATCCTTGTAGAGGATGAAGCCGGCCCGGCCGCCGTAGTCGCTGATCTTCCTCTCATCTGTCTCGATGGCATTGAAGGGGAACTTGAAGTGCTGCCCGTTGGCAATGACCTTCATGCTGTCAAAGCCAGGGTCAATAGCAATTAACAACTGTTTGGACATAGGCAAATGCCTCCTTTCGGTAATAATCTGATAATATGCACGTCTGCAAATTTTTATAGGCAAAAAAAAGAGAGGCGCGGGATTATTCCCGCGTCTCCTGCTGATAGTATAGTTCCAAAGCTTTGCTGATGACCTCATCAGCCCGTTCGTAGTCCTCCGGTCTCAGTTTCTCTCTTGCAACAGTGAGCAGCTTGGGGGTACTTTGTTTGAACGCCTTGTTGAGCTTCCGCTCCTGCCGTCTGGCCGCCTTCTCCTCCTTGGTCAACTCCACCGGTTCCGGTTTTGTTTTCTCCGTCTCTGGCGGGTTGGCCAGCTCAAAATTGTCCTGGATAAGGTTGGGCGACCAGGGAATGCGTTTATTCTTCCCCTTGTAGATTTCATACAGCCAATTCAGCTTGCTCTCCGGGACTTTGTAGGGGAGCAGCTGTCTCTGAATCTCTGGCGGAAAAAAGGACATCCTCTCCCCCGCCCGGACTGTCATAGTCTCCGCATCAAGCCGGTCGATCCACTCATCGATCAAGTCGTGCATTTTAACGTATCGCTGGATGCTACGCAGCTTGAGACCCTTGCCGCCGGCAACAGACATGACGCCAAACTGATCGTCCTCGATGGCCGCCTTGAGTTCGTCCAGGCTGGAGGATTCTGCCGTCATCTCCTGGAAGAACGCATACCAACCATTGATCTTATCCCTGACAGTCAGCTCACGGCGCATCAGGTTGGTAATATTGAACGCCATCTTGGCCTGCTTGTCGTTGAGATCCATAACTCGACAGGGTACAGATTCCAGTCCGGCCTCTTTTGCGTGCTCCCATCGACTTTCTCCTGCAATAATTTCATACATTCCAATGCTGGATGGGGACTGTCGAACAATGAGCGCCTCTAAAACACCAATCTCTTTAATAGTCTCAACAAACTTCTCGCTGAGGACCTCATTGTGGCGGGAAAAATCAGCTCCATTCTTCAACGTAAAGGGGTGGAGCATGGTTACGGGGAGCTCGCAGAAGCCAAGCAGAGCCTTTCCCGCCCCAGTTGAATCAATCGGCAGCTTTGACGTACGGATTTCTACTTCTTCTGCTTCGTCCTCAACATCCACAAATCTTTTCTTAGCCATGCTCGACCTCCTTAATCCTCTTCAAAAATTCCTTCGTAAACTCCTGATAATCCTGTGCGACTGTACTCCTCGGCGCATATCGAATTAAATCCTGCTTTGTGTTTGCATACTCAGAAGCCGCAATACCTTCCCGAATCTTGGTGTTGAAAACAACCGTGCCTAACTTGGCGGCTCTCTTCATAAAAAAATTCGTGTAAGCAACCGCGATTTTTGTCTGCTTCTTGTATTTGGTGAGCAGTATTCCAAGGATTTTTGCGTGCATGTCGGGGTTCTGCCCCTGGAGTTCATCCATTGTGTCAGCAAGCTCTATTACAGCCTTCAACGACGAATCTTCAGCATAGGCCGGAACAAGTACATAATCTGCTGTATACAGACTGTTCAAGGTAAGTAAGGTCAGTGAGGGGTTCGTATCCAAGAAAATAAAATCGTACTCTCCTCTCAGGCCACGTAGCTCAAAGTCAAGGGTTTTATGCTCAGTCGCCCCCCAACCCTGCTGATACCGCTCTGTCAGCTCCTTCAAAAGATCCTCTGCTCCCCTGCCGCTGTCCACAAAGTTCTTGAAGTCACGGCGGGACAGAAGGCTTCGACCTGTCCACTGGGACAGATTGGGGGAGGCCCTCACCAGATCGCCCAGGTTTGTTTTGACAATAGCGTCCCGCATAGAACACTCCTGCCGCAGAACGTTGAGAATACTTAGGCTTGTCAAGTCGTATTGTTTGATGGGCCCAGGCCCGCCCGCAACCTGGTCAAAGTTGCATTGAGGATCCATATCGATGGAGAGAACCTTGTATCCCTGGGTATGGAGAATGGAGGCCAAGGAGGTGGCCGTGAGGGTCTTCCCTACTCCACCTTTTTGGTTTGTCACGGATATAACCATCTTTTAACTCCTCTCCTCATCCGCCTGCGCAATCTTCCCATAAAGATTATTCAGCGTCTGATTCCACTGGTGTTCCAACTCGCACCAATATCCCCATTCCTCTTCATCTAAGTCGGTTGGAACTCCGCTTGCGTAAAATTCGTCCTCCAATTCACGTTTTCTCTCCACACTAAGCATTCCCATATACTCTCCCTATCTATCTCTTTTGGGCTTTGTTGTTTTCGATTATAGCAGACGAAAAAGTCGTTTGCAATCCTTTTTTCTGATTTGCATTCTTTTGGGGGTTAATACAAAGAACGGCGGCGGGATGGAATTTTCAGGGCTCCTCCTTGGTGATGTCCAGTTGGGCTACTGCTTCAACTGAAATGCCACCGTGACATCGCCGTTGTCAAAAATATCGACGTCCCTGAGCACAAAACAAATGCCACGGTGGCATGACTCTTTAGGTTTGCTGCCTCCGTAATGCCACGGTGGCACAAGCTGTTGGGGTCACAAATCGGCCCAATGTCTCAGCCGCAATGCCACGATGGCATTTCAATGTTGTCAACAACATCGAATCAGCAATGCCACGGTGGCATCATGGGGGGAAGCAGCATGGGCGAGGTCAGCCAAAGCAGCACACAAGCAGTCCCAACCCCCCCACCTTTTCTTTGTATCAACCCCAAGAAAATTTGCGCCGATAAATACAAAATATCCTGCATACAACAAAAATTGAAAGGAGGTATTTAGCTTGTATTTTCTATGGCGCAACAAACCGGCGGCCGTACTTGGCCAAGATGGCTGTTGGATCCCAAAAGGAGAAATACAAGGAAAGATAGGACATATAAGAATTTTTGAGGACGCAGGGGAAGCCCGATTCGCCCAGCGAAAGGATTACAGCCAGGCCGGAGTTTCCGTCCTGAATCAGAAATCTTTCAAAGAGAAGGCCAAAATCAAAGCACTGCCTGTCTATAAGACGGCCCCGGCAGAGCCTGCCAGGAAAGCTCAGACAGGCAAGGATGAGCAGTCGCGGACTATTCAGCAGTGCATCTATGGCGAGTATCTGGAACAGCTCTGTGCCGCCGATAATGGCCAACGGACACGGGTTACCTTCCCGCCGGCCAATCTGGAGGCGACTACAAATACTCCGGTTGTCACCGAAGCGGCCAGTCTGCTGGCAAACATCAAAAATCAGCTCATGAACCTGGATGCCCGGGAATACCAACTGAGAGAGGAGATTAAGCGGCTCGATCTCCTTAACTCCGACAGGCTCCACCAGATTGAGATGTTTGAGCTGGCAGACGAGGAGTGCATCACCCTTGTTCGGGCTATGCACGACGCCCAGGTGGAACGCCGCCGCCGCAAAAACGAGCTGCTCGCCTTGCTGGCAGAAAAGGACGCCCTGTCGAATATTGATGAAAACAAGCTCAAGCAGGCAATTAAGGTTATAGAAAGCCTGTCGGATCAGATGTACCGGTGCCGGGTACTCACCGAGTCTGACTCCATTGTAGCCGGACATGTTTTTCAGAAAGGAGGTCAACACAGTGCCTGAGAAAAAAGTTACATCCATTGTTTTAGTTCAGCTGCCCAAGAAGCTGTCCTACTTCACCGGGGCAACGGAGATCGACTCCATTGGCGGCCAGCTGTGTGCCATCTACGACGATGGCTCTTACGACACTATTCAGATGAAAGACCCCGGCGTCGAATTCTCGTTCGACAGCAACAAAGAGGGCCCGACTCTAGTCACCGTCACCTACGGCGGCCAGTCGCAGATGTTCCAGGCGTATATCCGCGAGCCCGTCATTCGCCGCTACCAGATCGTTAAGTCCCCCGACAAACGGGAATACCTGGCCGGCGAGAAACTGGATCTGTCTGGCCTCAAGCTGGTGGCTGAGTACGAGACAGGGGAGAAGATTCCCTATGAAAATCTCCCGGATATTGATCACACGGTTAAGATGGGAGAGGCTGTCTACCCGCTGAATATTAACGGAGTCACCATTCCCATCTACATCAAGGTCAAGGCATCTACTCTGGTTGGTATCCGGATGGGCAAGCTGCCCAAGGTAACGGAATACCTGGAGAAGAAGGGGGAGTTTGATGCCGCCGGGGCCACCATCTTCCGCATCTACGACAGCGGGATAGAGGAAGAGGTTCCTCTCCCGTATTCCGCGGTTCGAGGTTTCAGCAGCCTGACGCCCGGCCCTCTGACCCTCACAGTTCAGGTCGATGGGTTTACTACGACCTTTGAGATTGCCATCGTGGGAAAGAAAGCTACCACTGTCACCATCGATGCTCCGCCCTTCAAGACGAACTACATTGAGGGTGAAACTATCAATATGGATGGCATCCGGGTCAGCGTTGAATACAATAATGGAGAGAACCGTATTTGCGAAGATTGGGATTATGAACCCAAGGCCGCAAAGCTGGGGGAGGGGACCATCAAGGTCAAAGTCGGCGATGCCTTCGCCGAGTTCCCCGTTACCGTGTCACCCAGGCAGCTCATCTCCATCCACGTCAGCAAGATGCCTGACAAGATGCAGTACCGAGAGAATCGGGATACCTTCGACGTCACCGGCGCGGAGTTGGAACTGCGGTATGACTATGGCGAACCGGACTACATCCCCATCACTGCCCATATGGTCAGAGGCTTCGATAACCGCCGGGCAGGGGAGTGCCAGATCGAAGTTCAGCACGAGGGCCTGGCCACCCACTTCAATGTGGATATCATCCCCCAGCAGCTCCTGGGGATCACAATCACCCAGATGCCCAACAGGGTCGATTATGCTCCCGGTGAGACCTTTGACAAGGAGGGGCTGGTCGTCTCTGGCTTTTACGACAGCGGTATTCTGGAGCCCCTGCGCTCCTACAACATTGATCCGGACCGGCCGCTGGCGGAGAGCGATGTGGCTATCCTGGTCAGTAGCATGGACAAGACCGCTGTCATCCCCATCAAGGTAGCAGAGATGTTCCGGAAAAAGGTGGAGGAGCCGGAGTGGACCGCGCCTGACACATTGACGTTTGAAGACAGCCCTATTGAAGGGATTCCGCCTGCGCCGACCCCGGAACCGAATATGGGGTTCCTCCCCAATTCTGATTTTGGTCTGCCCTCTGCGCCTGAAGTCCCCGGCTTCGATTTCACGCCTGCCCCGCCGCCTGCGCCGGAGCCGGAGCCTGAGAAACCCAAGAAGAAAACGAGCTTCTGGGGGCGAAAGCTGTTCTACCCATCCCTCGGCGAGGAGCGCGACATCGACTAAGACTTGGCCCAGACTGGATTACCCCAGCCTGGGCTTTTTCAATGCCACCGTGGCATTGCCAGATTGATGTTGCTGGCAACATCAATATTGGGGCAGTGGCCCGGGGCAAACATGGATTCATTCTTTGGCTTTTTTTCTTTGTATCAACCACAAAAAATAATCACAGGCCCCGGTTGTGGAGCGCCCTCTTCCTGTGGTATAATGAACAGGATACAACCCCAACAGGGAAGAGGAGGATACAATATGGACTTGGAGAAACTTGGCATCGCCCAGATTCAACCACCAGATCCAGAGGATAGCGACCCGCGTCCCCGCCTAATCGTAGATGGGTATGGTATCCATGCGGGACAGGGATTCAGCGCACTGCTGCCCGACGGCTGGCATGATATCACTCTGGAGGTCGCCTATAACAAGATAGGCCCGGAGAGCTGGTACATCTCCACACCAGAGTACAGGAGCATCTCTCCCATTGGCCTTTTCGTGAAGATATAGCCTCAACATTCCGAATACAAAAAGAGACTCCTGGTTTCCCAGGAGTCTCTTGCAATGTTCAGCCAATCATATCCAGGAATCCCTGCTCCGTCAGCACCTTGACGCCCAGTTCCTGGGCCTTGGTGAGCTTGCTGCCAGCCTTCTCGCCAGCAATGACGAAATCGGTCTTCTTGGACACAGAGCTGCCGGCTTTCGCACCCAGCTCCTCCAGCTTCTTGTTGATGCCGTCGCGGCTGAAGTTCTCAAAGGACCCGGTAGCTACCACGGTCTTACCCTTGAAGGGGTTGTCCGCAGCGGCGGCAGCGAGCGCCTTGATGCGAACCTCCTTGGCTACATCCAGCATCTCCGCCCGGTTCTTCGGATCCTTCAGCCAGGCAACCAAATTGCCGGCTTTCTGAGTGCCCATACCGTCAATAGCGGTGAAGTCGTAGTTGTTGTCCACAGCGGACAGGATGGCATCCAGCGTGCCGAACTGCTTCTCCAGGATTTTGCCGATGTGCCGGCCGACCAGGGGGATGCCGAAGGCAGCGATAAACGCAGACAGAGCCACATCCTTGCTCTTTTCCACTCCCTCCTGGATCTTCTCATAGGAGCGTTTGCCAAAGCCGTCCAGCTTCTCAATCACGTCCCGGTAACGATCCAGCCGATAGATATCGGCGAAAGTCTTGATGCAGCCAGCGTCAACGAGGGCCTCCAGGGATGCCTCGGACAGGCCGATGATCTCCATGTACGTCCGGGCACAGAAGTGGGTGAACTTCCGAACCTGCTTGGCCGCACAGTCCTCGTTCAGGCATACCAGGTAGCGGGTATCTACCCGCTTCACCACCTCAGCCTTGCCGCCACAGCAGGGGCAGGTATCAGGGAGTTTGTAGGTCCCGGACTGCGTTTCGTTGTAGTACACGGCGGGGATGATTTTGTTCTGTTTCCCCACCATAATTTTATCGCCCACGCCCAGTTTCAGCTTCTCAAAGTAATCAACATTGTGCAGGGTTGCCCGCTGCACCGTGGTTCCGTCGATTTTAGTCGGCTTGAAGGTGGCAGTCAGGCTCAGGATACCAGTCCGGGTGGGCCGGATAACTAGCCCGGTGAAAACAGTGGGATACTCCTCATCCTGCCACTTGAATGCTATACGGCAGTTCTCATGGTGGCCGGTAGCGCCCAGGCTGCGGCCAAACTCCTTGTCGTTATACTCAACAATGAGGCCGTCAACAGGGAAGGGATAGTTCTTGGGATCGAACTCGGGAGAGTCCAGATAGGCAGCGGGGTCGTCCGTCAAAATGTGAGGAACGACATTGAAGCCCATCTGTGCCATGAACTCGTAGCCTTTCATCACAGTATTCTCCATGGGGGTAACCAACTCAAAGGCAATGAACTGGAGGCTGCGCTTACGGGTCTCCTTGTAGTCCAACAACCGGATAGAGCCGGACGCCAGATTACGGGGGTGGGAGTAGGGCTCGTTCACCCGCTGATTCACCGCATCGAAGTCAGCCCAGGAGATGACACACTCTCCGCGCACCTCCAAGTCGCCGGTGTAGGAGATGGTCTTGGGAACCCCATGCACGCACCGGATGTTGTGGGTCACGTCCTCGCCGGTAGTGCCATCGCCGCGGGTGATTGCGGGTGTCAACACGCCGCCAGAGTACCGGAGCACGAGCGTCAAACCATCCTCCTTCCAGCTGACCACGCAGGGGCCGCGTCCTTTCTTGGCGAAGGCATCAATATCCTTCGGGTCCTTTGTCTTGGCGGCCGACAGCATGGGTTTGCTGTGAGCGACTTTGGTCAGGCTATCCAGTGGCTTGCCGCTGACGTTCTGGGTAGGGGAGGAGGCAAAGATGATGCCCGTCTCCTTCTCAAGGGCGGCCAGCTCGTCAAACTGGGCGTCCCATTCGCGATCGGTGACGATGGGGTTGTCCCGGAGATAGTAGGCCTCATCCTCAGCCTTCAGCAGGGCCAACAATTCCTTCATGCGCTCAAGTTTCTTCTCCATCATGGTTTATATTTCTCCTTATGTTTTGTTTTTCCCAAAATCGATGGGATGGTTATAACGTATGCCAAGGGCAAAAATCCAATTTCGGGCAAAATGCCACCGTGGCATTTCGATACCAAAAAAATGAGCCGGCTCCAATCTGGAACCGGCTTTGCGGCTTTTCTCTCACCAATCCTGCCGCTCACCGCAAACGACCAGAAGAGCGATGCTGAAAACGGCGACGCCGAAGAACAGGATGGCCTCGGCTGTTGTAACCACAGCCTCCATCGCAGAAGGCTGAGGAGCCTGGAAGGAGGAGGCGGTGAGCACGGGCTTGGGAGTCCTCTCGGTCTTCGCCTTATGGCTGACCATCTCAACTTCCTCCGCAGCAGAGGAGAACCTGCGCCCGGTGGCACAGGACTGGTTGCTGGGCAGGCACAGGACGACCAGCAGGAGGGCGATGCAGCCGAGGGATACGATAAGTTTCTTTTTCATGGTTGCTTTTCTCCTTTGTATTTTTTGTGATATTCCCGAAATTGGATATCTGCTAGCATCGTATGCGAGCGTCTTTGAATTTATTATAGGGTTGATACAAAGAAAAGGCTCCCGGACGGATTTTTTCTTGTTTCCCGCAGAGGATGCCCGGACTGCTTCTCCGGCTGTAGCTTCTAGGGTTTCTCTTGGGGGTTGATGCAAAGAAGTGGAGGGGGCGGCCGGGCCTGCACATGCCGGGGCGGGGACGGCATGTGCTACTTCTCCAGCGGTGGCCGCTGCTTGCTAGGGATTGATACAAGAAGAAGTGGGGAAGGGGATTGGCAACGCGTGGCTGCCGGGGGCGATGGTCTCCCGGGCTACCCCTCCAGCCATGCCACCGTGGCATTTCGATGTTTGCAACAACATCGAAGTGGAAACCCAAGGCGGAACCGACAAAAAAATGAGAGCTAGCCGAGAGGGCTAGCTCTTCTGATTGCTCTAAGGCCGCAGGCAGTTCAGTGCCACCACGGCAAAAATGCCTTCAACGGCCACGATGATGGAGGTTGGCGTAGTCGCATGGCCGATGGAGGTACAGAGCGCCAAACCGCACACGCCAATAAGGAGCAGTGCAATTCCCTTGACCCAGTGCAGGCTCTCCAGGTCTTTGGGCCCGAGCACCGCCTGGATGATGTTGTCCGCTCCCAGAATCAGAATGGCAAACGTGATGGTGGGCACAAGAAGCTGCTTGTTCCGTAGGATCAGCCCCACAGCCAGCAAGGCAATGACGGAGATGAGGTATGCTTTGAAGATTTCCCTTTTCATGTTCAATTTTCCTCTCTGTATGTATTTCCCAAGATTGCTTGGTTAGTCTTGTCGTATGCACAGAACGCAAATCCAATTCAATCTGTCAGCATCATTGAAGCAGAAACACAAAAGAAGAGCCACCCCTGTATGGGGCCTGATGATCAGTCACGTTTTCTTGTTTCAATTGTGATAGCGACGAACGCAACCAGCACCACAATCCAGGAAACAAACCCCGCGATGAACGCGAGCCGGGCAACAGGAGCAGACGAGACTCGCTGCAAGACGCTGCAGACTGCCAGGGTCTTCAGGTAGGCCGTACAGACCGCAGTCCACTCCCAAACATACGCTGATCCGCCTATCCTGTTGCCGGCCGCGTAGCCCATCCAGACGAGGAATATCGAGATGAGAAGTATCCCCATGGCGATGTTGTTGTGGGCCGAAAAGGGTGCGGACACGAGCGCCGCAAGGTTGACACTCCCCACGGCTAAAGCCGGGGGATTCTTGGATCATCCACCGCTGCCTTCACCTGAGAGGTCTTCTGCGATGTCCCCAAGCGTATATAGGTTCGGGTGTGCCCCACCCTACCAAAGTATTGGGATACTTTCAGGCAGCGAGTATGCCAAGCAACCGCAGTCCTTCCACTAGGATATTGATCGCCGCATTGACGTCTCTGTCGTGCTTTGTTCCGCAAGCTGGGCAAACCCACCCCCGGACAGCCAAGTCTTTCACGTCAGGGTTCTTATGTCCGCAGCAGCTGCACAGCTGACTGCTGGGGAAGTATGTGCCAACCTCCACGATCCGCTTATGCTGCCAGGCAGCCTTATACTGCAGCTGCCGGCAGAACTCACCCCAGGAGGCATCCGCTATGGCCTTTGCCAGGGAGTGGTTTTTCATCATCCCCTGGACGTTGAGGCTCTCCACACAGATGATGTCGTAGTCCCTGACCAGCTGGGTGGTCAATTTATGGATATAGTCGTTTCTCTGGTTTGCGATCTTCTCATGCAGCCTGGCCACCTTGAGGCGGGCCTTATCCCGGTTCCGGCTGCCCTTTGATTTTCGGGACAGCCGGCGCTGGAGCTTGGCCAGCTTCTTCTCGCTCTTGGATAGATACTTGTGGTTTGCGTACTTGGCTCCGTCAGAGGTAATGACCAGGTCCTTGATACCTACATCCAGCCCCACGGCGGCGCCGGTAGAGGGGAGCTGTTGGATATCTACCTCAGTACAGCAGAGGGAAACGAAGAACTTCCCGCTGCGGGTGATGGAGACGGTGGCATTCAGGATGCGGCCTTGGACTGCGGTAGATGTCTTGGCCTTCACCCAGCCCAGTTTGGGCAGCTTAACTGCTCCATCTCGGACTGCAAGGCCTACCTTCGAGGTGAAGCTGTCTCGGCAATGGTGCTTTGCCTTGAATTTGGGGAAGCCTATGGCTTTACCCTTGCGGACACCGCTCCTGGACGAAAAGAAGTTCTGGTAGGCCCGATCCATGTTCTTAACAGACGACTGCAGGGCGGTGGAGTCCACTTCCTTGAGCCAGGGGTATTTGACCTTCAGCCCAGGCAGCAACTTCACACAGTCGTTGCCGGAAAGGGAAGTCCCCACTTTATAGGCGTCCTGGCGGGCAGCCAGGGTGGTATTGTATACGAATCTGGCGCAGCCACATGTTTTGCGGATCAGCTCCTCCTGCTGCCTGTTGGGGTACAACCGGAATTTGTAGGCTTTCTCTGCCATGTGGAAACCCTCCTTTCTTTGGGCTTTCATATCTATGATATGCAGTCTGCCGAGGGTGTATTGCAACACAAAGGCCACCCCAAAGTGGAGCGGCCAGATAGCTCATTTTTTAATTTGTGATGATTATAAGGAGGCAATTCATCCCCAGGGCTAAAGCCCGGGGTCTTCTTGCCTATGGCGTGATAAAGTACCACACGTTGTATCGGATAATGATTCCCTTCTTTTGCATTTGCATTTCCCCCTATGTATTTTGGATTTCCAAAATCGATTGGATATTTTTGTCCTATGCGCAGCTCACGATTTCGATTCAATGCCACTGTGGCATTTCAATGTTGCTGCAAACATTGAAGATGGGGAAGTAGCCCGGAACGGCCGCTGAGACAGAACAAAACCCTGTTCCGTCGTCCGCATTTCTTTGTATTAACCCCAAAAAGTCCCAACAAAAGAGCCGATCCCCAAATGGGGACCGGCATAATGTCTATCCTAAAAGAAAACCTCCTGATACGGGATGAGCTTCCAATTGCCGGCACCGAATGTGGCGTCCATGGCAATCTCGATCATATCCCCAGTGGAAAGGCAGTTGTCCTCGTCAGCATTTTTCTTGGTCTCTGCCAAGGCGGCAGCCAGCTGAGTCCGTTCCTCCTCCGTCACAGCGCGGTTCACACCGTACAAATCGCTTGCGTTACCCCCGCACCCGTCGACGTTTTCCTCCGTAATGTACAAGACAGACTTGATATCCATGTTTTCCCCTCCTATCAAAATATTTTCCTTCCTGTAACGAAGTCCTGGACAAAGATGACAGTTCCGACAATCCCTGATAAAACCGAAACGCAGCCCAGAGCGCCCCCTCCCCAGGTGGGGCCAAAGGTTTGCAGCGAGACAAACCAGGCGATACCAAAGATTGTGCCTGTCCCGTAGGCGACAGCCTGAATCATGCACCGTCTCTTTGCCTCTTCATTGCTGAACACCACCCTCATCATCGAAAGCGACATCATGGCATTGATGAAAAACCCCAGAGTACAGAGCCCAGCAAGGGCCTCGCATACGGCAGGTCGCTCTGGCTTCACATCCTGATGGAAACTGATGGGCAGGGCTGCAGCCTGCTCCATGTCGTACTCGACGGAGCTGCACGCCTCAGCCTCGGTGACCAGGTTGCTGCCTGGGGCGTAGACGGGTATCTGGAATAAACACACCACTATCACCGCAAACACCATGACATACGATGCAATTTTCTTCGTTTTCTCCATAATATTTTCCTCCTTTTTCTCTTGTTTCTCTGCCCTATCCAATGTTGGGGGACTTCGCCAGAGGCCCAAAGCAGGCCCACTTCTTTGACACCCAGTCGTAGTTGATTACGCTATCCTTTTTGTGCGACATCTGCGGGTACTCCGGATAGTACGCGGCGGAATATCCCCGAAGCGTCTGGGCAAAGTACACGTTACTCGTATCCGGCCAAATCTCGCTGATAACTGCCTGGAAACGCTTGAAGCTGTTGGGGAAAACTTCTTTGGTATACATTTCAGACCCCCTCCTTGTTGTAGTAGTCTTTGTGCAACGTGATGAGTTGGTTCGCACAGTTCAGGAAGAACTGGTACGTCTCCTCGCCCATATCGTCCCTGCACAGTTTCTCTACCCACTCCTCGGAGACCTCCTGGTAACACGGTACATTGAAAAAATCCCCAAAAGAGTCCAAGAAGGCATTCGTGTTGCCAGTGACTCCCCGGGCATCCACGTAGTGACGTTTCCCATTGCTGCCGTTCACAAAGCAGAAGGCGTGGATGAGGTCATCCTCCAGGATGTCGTCCTCGCAGTCCCGCAGTACGTAGATGGGATAACCAAACTCCCTATGGAGCGCTACCGCAAAGATACTACACATACCGTGCAGGAAACAGTAGGTGTCCACATCGTGCTCGCGGTCAACGTAGATGGAGAGCATGACCTCATCGGGGTCAGCTCCGTACTGGTAGAATCCCTTTGTCATGTGATAATGTTTTCTCCTTTTTCTTGTATATTTCCCAAAATGGAGGGATACCTGCATCATATGCACAAGCCCTTGTTCTGATTTAATGTCACCGTGGGGGTATTTCAATGTTTACAATAGTAGCCGCAGGAAAGCCCACTCCGTAAGGGGTGGGAGCAGTCAGGTTGTAAGCGTCGGCAAAGAAAGTTGTGAAATCGCCCCGGCTGGTGCAAAGGATGGCACTCACGTTCTGCTTGTCCAGGACGGAGTAGCCCACGCGGCGGCCGTTCCAGAGGCCCAGTTCGGCAATGACCACAATGGGGTTGCGGGTGGGGATGTCCAGGTTTCGGCGCTCATCATCCAGGCGAAGGTCGTTGTCCTCGTGCATGGCCCGGATGACGTCACCGCCGATCTCCATATCCTCAATGAAGGCCTGTACGGCCTCATCGCTGGTATCAACATCACTGCTCCGAATCACTCTTTTGATTACATAATCGTTTTTCGCACACTCCATCTAAATCTTTGATTTAGGTGGAGATAGAAAAACACTTTATTTCCCTCGTTGGAAACAAACATATATATCAGAGTCAAACAAAAAGTTGTTGTGTTTCCCTTTACACCTAAACATTTTTGTGGTATAAAGCATTGTCAAAAACATCCAACGCAAAGGAGGGTCGGCCATGGAAATCACATCAAGCTATGGGGTCAAACTTTTGAATACTGGCAGCATTCTGCGGCCGACCGTTGACATCTACCGGAAGGCTGTTGCTTACCTTGTCGATGTCGCAAACAAAGAGTGGGCTAATATTGGACCCGCTTACAAAATCCACAAACAGCAGGGACAGCGAGTCTTCGAGCTGCTGATCCATGCCAGTAAAGAGAACCCGGCACCAAAGTACGATTTTGACGCCAGGTTTTACAAATTCCCAAGCTATTTCCGAAGAGCGGCCCTCTCCGCCGCTCTGGGAGCTGTCTCCTCCTACCGCAGCAACCTGCGCAACTGGGAAGAAGGCGGCAAGCAGGGCTGCGAGCCCACGCTTACCTATGACCGGAGCATCATGCCTGTGTTCTATAAGGGCAACATGGGCGAGTATGATGATATGCTCCATGGCAGGTCAGATACTGTGGTTTTGAAGCTCGTTGTCAAAAACGACTGGGTCTGGGTTCCCATCCAGTGCCGCCACCAGGATGTTAAGTACCTGGCCAAGTGGTGGAGCAATGTAAAAGCTTCTGCCCCTGTTTTGGAGATGGAGCGCCGCAAGGGCCGCCGTCACAATGTCTTCCACTTGCGCTTTGCCTTTGAGGAGAAGCGCGACCTGTCCCTGCGGGACGAGAACCTGGATACCCGTACCATCCTTGCTGTCGACCTGGGCATCAATAATGATGCCGTCTGCTCAGTGATGTGTGCCGACGGAACTGTCCTGGCCAGGAAGTTTATCAACTTCCCCAGAGAAAAAGACCGCCTGCAGCACCTGCTGAACCGAATCCGCCGCCAGCAAAGAGAGAACGGGCCTACCGGTGGCCGCCGCATCTGGGACAGGATAAATCGCATCAATGATCAGCTCACAGCAAACATTTCTAATGGCATTATCAGTATGGCTGCTGAGTACGCCGTCAATGTTATTGTGCTTGAAACACTCAATTTCCAGGGCAAGATCAGGGGCAGCAAGAAGCAGCGGCTCCACCTGTGGCGCAAGAGAGCTATCCAGGACATGGTAGAGCGCAAAGCTCACCTCAACCTGATCCGGGTATCCAGGGTCTGCGCATGGGGGACCAGCAAGCTGGCCTTTGACGGCAGCGGCGAGATACTGCGCGGCCGTATCAATCTCAGCAAAGAAGAACTGGCCAATCTGCTGTCTATGCCCCAGGGGGAACGGAAGACCAACAAGGGCCGTCCCAAGACTCACTGCGGACAGGAGCTCTGCACCTTCCAAAGCGGGAAGGAGTACAACTGTGACCTGAGCGCCAGCTATAACATCGGTGCCCGGTACTTCCTGCGTGAGTGGTGCAAAGTCACCCCCGGCCTGGAGGAGAAACTGCCCAAGGCCAGTCAGCGCACCTACGCCGATCTAAAGAATCTCAAGCTGCGACTCGCAGCCTGACATACTTCATCAAAACCCTGCCAGGTTAATGTGGCAGGTCTCCGGCGGAACGGGCCCGCGTGCCCGTAGGAGTTCGGCTTCGGCCGGCACTGGCAAAAATCCTCCGTTCGGAGTTGGAACCTGGCGGGCCTATCCCGCCACAGTAGGCAGGGCAACCTGTCTGCTGATGAGCTAATTTGTCTCTTTTGGCCTGCCTGTGGTGGTGAGTGCTTTCGGGCCCCGCTTCCTGCGGACAGGGTGTATGAGAGGCGAATCACCTCCCCTCCGGGAGGGAGAAGCTCCATCTAAGCAACCGTCAGGTCGCTTAGGTGGAGAGGTTCACTGCCATAATTCTTAATTCCTCCTAAACACTATGTATTTCCCCTAATATCGAGGGCTGTCTGAAATATATACAGTTAGCCCTTAAACGATTTTGGACAAAAAGAAACCTGCCCCGAAAGGGACAGGTTTTGCGCCATCAGCGCTCGTAGGGATCGTCTTCGAAACGCTCCTCGTCCTCGGCGTCCTCGTCTTCGTAGACTTCATCAGGAACGCGGTTGAAACGCCGTTCGACTTCCTTTGCGACGGTGGCGAAGGCGGGAGCTGCGGCAGGCTTAGACGCCTTTCCCCGAGGTGTCTTGGACTGCCCCTTAGCAGCTCCGGCAGGGTCAGCCGCCAGCTTCTGGACATTGGCCTTGATGTTGCCGAGATCCTTGGCGTACAGGAAGCACTGCCCAGCGATGAGGCCAGCAGCGAGGATCAGGCCGCTGTGGCTCGCCATAAAGTTGTACGCGATGTCAGCCAGGATGCTGACGCCGAGCACGACTCCGAAAGCCATGGCGAGGGAAATAGCGGTGCGGGCGAGGAACTTGCGGCCCCGAACGAGGTCGCGGATAGCGATAGCGGTAGCGATGATCTTTTTCATAGTTTTGATATCCCCTTTTATGTATTTTTATTTCCCTTGCTGTTTATGGCACAGCCGCCTATGTAAAAACCCTAAATTGGATTGATATTTTCAACATATGCAAGTTCTCAAAATTCAATTCCGGTGGGGGTTAATACAAAGAAAATGCGGGCGGCGGGGCGAATTGTATTTCTCTTTGATGGGCTCCTCCTGGGCTTCTTCTCCAGCTGAAATGCCACAGTGGCACAGCGAAATATTTTTTTGGAGTCCCGCATATGACCACGGCAGAGCCCCAATACAGGAATACATAACAAAACAAGGAGGGTTTCAGATATGAACAAGGGGAAAACACAGGAATACGGCACTGTGAACCAGAGCTACTCTTTGCAGCTCAAGTACTGCCGGGATATCCGCAAGGACGGCATTGTCAGCAAGGAGACCATCGAGCGGAAGGCCGATCTGGATGTCGAGCCCTACCGCTATGGCAGCCCATTCCAGATCCGCTCCATCCTGGACTTCCAGAAGGGAGCCAACGCCATCCTGAAGGAGACCAAACGGGTACTGGCGGAGGGCCTATTCGTGGAGGTGGAGCTCAGCGTTTCTGCCTACGAGGACGTGCCTGAGCACCCGGATCCGTCCGCCACCTGCGCAATCCGGTCAACCATCAACCAAATTGCCTTCGATATGTGGACTTTTAAGGGCTACGGTGATGAGAGCCACGAGGATGAGGAAGAGGGTGGCCTGTACCTGCAGCCGGATACCCGCTATACCGACGAGTGCAGAGACATCTTCATCTTGTGGAAGCAGGATATCCTGGAGGCGCTGGCTGAAACGAATCTCTGATTACACAAAAAGGCCCGGAGAATTTTCTCCGAGCCTTCTTTTTTGTTAAAAAAACGACAAGATGCAGCAGCAACGCCGAAATCAGAGGGCGGCGTTCTGACCATTGATAAAATACTGGTTGTTGGTAGTCCCAAAGAACCGGGCCGCCAAGGTGGGAAAGTGGAAGACCATCTTCACCTGAATGTTCTCATAAGGAATCGTTTTTACTCCAAACCGCGAGTCATAGGAGTTGTCCCGGTTGTCGCCCATGAAGAAGTAGTGCCCCTCGGGGATTGTGATCTCATCCATGTATCGGCTCTCCTCGGGAGCCAGCCTATTGTTGGGATAAACAGCGTAGGGCTCATCCAAAGGCTCGTCGTTGATATAAACAACGTCGTCTTCAATGCGGATGCGCTCCCCGGGCAGCCCAATCAGCCGTTTCACAAAAGGCACACCGTCCGGGTCAACAAAGTCAATGTTGTCAGCATTTTCGTCCGTCTTAGGGTCGAAAATAACGATGTCGCCCCGGTGCAGATCGCTGGGGCTCATCACTGCCCGCATCAGGCTGACCTCACCCACGGAGAGGGTGGGAACCATAGACCCAGACAGGGTATAGGAAATCCGGATTGTGCTGTAGGCAATAACACCGAGCACAATCACTGCTACTAAAAACATGTAAGCCAACCTGGTATCCAGCCGGCTAAACTGCTTCTTGGTAAACTTGTCGTTGTAGGTAACATCGCCCTGCTTTAAAACAATGTACTCATCCATGATAAAACTCCTTTCAAAAAAAATTACATACAGCTCAATTATATGCAGAATCGACCGTGATGAAGTACTTCAGCACGAGGGTAGACAGGGCCAGCTGCACAGCCAGCACTGCAATGATCGCAGGAACAACGACTGATCCGAAAAACAGCCGCAGAATAAAGCATGCCGCAATAGCTATATACTCGGCAGCAGGCTTCATGGTAAAGCCAGCCAGCTTGAAGATCTCACAAACAATGGTGGTAGACTTATCGTCATTATACACCTTCGCCAGCCCGTGCTCAAGAACCACAAACATGATCCACAGGAACAACTCAAAGAAACCAAGATAATTGGACATTTTATTTTTCCTCCTAATATTTCAGGATGCTTAGCATCTCATTGCTCTGTCGCTATTATATGCTGCGCTCTAGGGGTATATTCTCTGGGAGGCACAAGATATAGGGATACGGGATCTACAAACTCTGCAGCAGGTTTTCCCTCTTGTTTGTACAGGCCGCCCCAAAGCACCACATCTTGGGTTTTCGGTTCATTGTGGCAGTAACCCGGGCTGGGCCAGCCAAAGCAGCCTCAAACAATCCTGCACCCGCCTCTTCTTTGTATCAACCCACAGTAGGCAGCAACATCGATTGGAGAAGCAGCCCGGGCGGTCTCTACTGGATCAGAACCTGCAAACCTCACAACCAGCCGCATTTCTTTGTATCATCCCCCAAAAACGCGACAATGAAAAAGAAAAAAACTGCATATGAAAACATTTGAAAGGAGGTCTTCAAACATGGCAGAGGGCTACTGGTTTGCCCCAACGACGGAAGAGACTTCGTTCCTAGGCCAACTGGACATCAACGATCCCGTGACCGCAGAAGTCCGGATCGTGAACTGCACATTTCGCAATGAAGACAACGGATACAGTGTCTACGACGTAGAAGACAACGATTATCACAGATTTAAGGCTACCGGATACTTCCCCACAAAGCTGAAGATAGATGGATATTACATACTCGATGGGGTAGTTAAGGATGGTAAGTACGGCCGGGTTCTGCAGGCGATGGATTACCGCAGCTCGCTGCCTGAGTCTGAGGACGCCGTGATTACCATCCTGCGCACGCTGCCCAGACTGAATGCCAAGGCCCCGCAGGTTTACGAGATTCTGGGTCCCAACACCCTAGATATCATCCTGTCCGACCCGGAGCAGGTTGCGGCCAAGATCGGCGAGGTTGGGATAGCCACGGCCCGGGAGTGGCAGAAGGCGCTGCGGGGATACCGAGAGGCGGATCTCATCGTGAGGACACTTCAGGAGTATCAGATTCCGGCAGCGGACGCTAAGCAGCTGCTGGAGAAGTATCCGGACATCATCGACCGGCTCAAAGTCAGCCCCTATTTCCTGATGGATGAGATTCGTGGGTTCGGGTTCCTGAAGTGCGATAAAATCGCTCTGGCCAACGGGTATGCCCCAGACGGTCTGGAGCGGCTGGAGCAGGCTATGCTGTACGTACTGAATCAGGACAGCATGATTCACGGGAATTGCTATATGTTGAGCTCCCAGTTCGCCGAGCAGGTCAGCAGGGTAGTGGATATCGTCCTGGATTATACCAAGGCCAGGGCTGTTCTGGACGGGAAACCGGCTGATTGCCCGCAGTACGCCAAAGTAAACAGGCAGGAGCTTCTGGAAGCTATGGCAGGGTATCGCCGGCGGGGCGGCCGCGAGTTTCGGTTCCCGGTCATCAAAATCTCCTCCTCAGCGTTGAAGCGGGCTCTCAGCAGTCTTCAGGATGCCAACAGGATAGTCATAGAAGATGACCGAGTATATCTGGGCGCTATGTATCAGGCTGAATCCACGGTGGCCCGGTGTCTCCGGAATATCGCCGCGAGCGAGACTGGCGGGTTCTCTGGAGTGGAAGAGGTCTTAGACATGGTATGCGCAAACGAGGGGATTGTCCTGGAAGAGATGCAGAAAGAAGCTGTACTGACAGCATGCCGGCACCGGGGTGGAGTTCTTGTTCTGAATGGCCGGGCTGGCTGCGGCAAGACCTTCACCCTGAATATCATCATCAAAGTCCTCAAAGAGCTGTACCGACGCGATGGTCTCTACTTCACCGCCCAAATCATGGCGCCCACTGGCCAGGCGGCGCAGGTGGCAAATCAGGCGACAGGGCTGCCCGCCAGCACTGTACACAAAGCCCTGCATATTGTGGTTGACAAGACATCCAGCTCCGAGGTCTCCATCTCCAGCGAATGCGTCATCATCGACGAGTTCTCCATGATGGGGCTCAAACTGTCCGCTACTCTATTCTCCTCCATCACTCCCGGCTCAAAAGTCATTATCATGGGCGACTTCGAGCAGCTCCAGAGCATTGATGCGGGCAACGTGCTGAAGGACATCATTGACTCCGGCGTGATCCCTGTTGTTACCCTCAATGTAGTCAAACGGCAAGGGTCAGGTTCCGGTGTTCTGTATAATGCCAATGAGATTCTGGCTGGCCACGCAATCCGCTCCCAGAAAGTCAACACGGATGGCGTTAAAAACAACGCCTACATTTTCAAGCGGGAGGACCCAGTGGAGGCCCGGAAGTCCATCGTGGATATGGCAAAGAGTATGCGGCGGCAGGGCTATAAGATGAAGGACATACAGGTACTCTGCCCGCAGAAGCGGACTGACGTGGGCGTCGACTCGCTCAACTACGCCCTCCAGTCGGCGTTCAACCCGGCAGGGGAGGGGAAGGAAGAGGTTTTCTCCAAACTCATCGAAATCCACGACGATGATGGACGGCCCCGCAAGGTGCAGCTGATGCTCCGGGAAGGGGACAAGGTGGTCAACACCGCCAACGACTACAACAAGAAGTTCTACACCTTCCAGCGGGGGACTGGCTTCGTAGAAGACTACTCCCGGGTAGGCATCGTCAATGGCGAGATGGGCCGGGTCGCCAAAATCATACGGGTCAAAGTGGGGAAGACTACCCACCAGCGGGTCTACGTCCAGGTGGGTGCCGGCCAGTACGTTCTGTACGAGGACAACTGGGACGATCTCTCTCTGGCCTACGCGATGACTATCCACCGGGCCCAGGGCAGCCAGTGGCCTATTGTGATTGCTCCCGTCATGTACTGCAACCGGTCCATGCTGAGCCGGAAGATCCTGTATACCCTGTACACCCGTGCCCAGGATGCCAATGTAATCTACGGTACAGCCGAGTCTATTCAGTATGCCATTGATAATACCTATTCGGCCAAACGGAATACGTGGCTGAAAGAGAGGCTCCGGGCGGGTTGACACAAGAAAAGGCAGGAGGAAAATCCTCTGTCAAGCCGCTGGCACATGAGATACCGGCCTGGGCTTCTTCTCCAGATGCGACGTTCCGCCTTCTGGGGTAGATACAAAGAAAAGGTGACCGGGCGTGTGTCGGGCGTCTCTCCGGCGGCGACCGCCTGGGCTACCACCCAAATGGAATCTTCAATATTGCTAACAACAACGAAAGAAGGCATCCTGTTTTTCAGGGTGCCTTCTTTGTATCTATCCTTTGTCGAGGCGGCGGGAATCCCATCAGGAATCCTCCTCATCATCACCGCCCTCCAGCATCGTGTTAACGATCTCATCTCCCACAGCAATATAGAGGAAATCCGTGACAGCCTCCTGGCAGGAAACCTCGAAGATCTCGGCGAGTTGGCGGAGGTCCTGACTCATCTGCCGCAGCTTGGATACATAGTCATTGCTGACCTCTTCTGTGGCGGCAACGGAGGGACCCTCCTGGGCAACCGGCTTCTTCTGCAGAGAAGAAATAGGAATCACTTTGGACTTAGGCATAAGCTTATATTTCTGTTGACGCACAACGCATGACAGGCGGCGTCAACCCTCCTTTCTTTTTAGTTCGAATGACCGGCCAGGCCCGCGGCTTCTTGGCCAGATTGTGGCAAAACAACCAATTCATTCTGCTTATGTTGTATGTAAAAAAGTAAAATCGAAACGGCAAAACAAAAGCCGGACAATTACCGGCCTCTTCTGGGCCTATGTGGTAGGTCGACCAGACAAGTTGCGACTGTTTCGACAAAGTTTAGGCAAATGCGACAAACATAAATGTTCAAGTTTGTGCAAAAAACGTTGTTCCCCGCTTGACGGGGCCTTTGTGATGCTGTTAGAATTGGACCCAGCATCAGGGGCGGCGTACGGGCTGCCACATTGGGCTAACCGATTAGGAGGTACAGAAAAATGATGGACAAACAATACAGAAAGAGACTCGATCTTGAGGCTGAACTGGAGAACGCTGAAGTGGCTGAGGCTCCCTGCATGGTCTGCGGGAAGGTTTGCGCGATAGCAGAGATGCGGTCTGTTCCAGAGGCAGAGGAATACGCACGCCAGGTGGGGACAGCCATGTGCAAGGGTTTGCCGCTCCCCGAGGTTCCCGATGATGAGAAGCTGAAGGCTCGCTACGGCTTTGGCCGCAAGGCTGTGTTTTGCGAGGACTGCCTGAAACGGGTGCTGGCTGGGGCGTTCGTGCAAGATATCCTGAAAGGCTAGTAGGCGCCACCTCCCTCCTCAACGCGATGCCTACTTGTTTGCATAACCGGTAGAAAACAGGCTAAATGTCCCAGCTAAAACGGCGGCGAGAAGTGCGTTTTGAGCGCATAATTGTTTTTAGACGCCGTATATAGGCCGTATTTGTGTATAGAAAGCGTTTTGATTCCGACTGCGTTGTTTTACTGAGAGTTCTCCGCCCCAGCTTTTTGGTCAGTATCCTGGATTTGGCCTGCTATGTGGAGAGCTCTCATTTTTCTGCCTTGCTTCGTCATTTGAGGCGGGGCTGTGTTGTTGACGCTATCTGTTGGCTCTGGCAGGGACTTATCGCTATTCGTTGGCCTTGGCATGGTTGTGGCGCATTTCCGGCTCCGGCTGGGCAGGGAAGCTATCCGATTCTTTGGTTGGGCTGTCGGAGCTATCCGTAGGCTTGGGCTGTACCGGCGAAGCTATCCGTTGGCTTTGGAGTTATTCATTATCTCGGCTCTGGTTGTGTTATGGCGCTATTCGTTGTTTTGGATATGGCCGTGAAGTATTTCCGGCTCTGGCTGGGCCTGGAAGATATTCTATTGGCATTGTTTAGGCTGGTTAAATACAGCCATGGTTGCGGGGACAAAGCAAACACCCCTCCCATCGGCCATCTGTGGGCTCCTGGCGGGGTTTCTGGCGCAGGGGCCCTCCTTCCCCTTGGCATGGGCCAAAACGCCTCTGAGGGCATCTGAGGGGCCGTGGCGGGCTCTGGACGTCCAGGCAGGTTATACGAGCCATCTTGGGCAAAGTAAAGAAGCGGATTCGTCCTCATTTCTGATCCGCATATTATTCGCCTATTAGAAGCTAATTCATGGGGGATTGTCGTCGTTGCTATAAACATTGAAGGGACGTAGGCAGAGCAATCTCTGATTCTTGGCTGGACAGCTCCAGTGGTGGAAAGAGGTATCCCGAGTGCTCTGGTGGTGACGCAGGGGTTATCTGGCGGCTCCGGCTGTGGGAGGGACATCTGGGAGCTCCGGCGGTAATTCAGAGGTCATTCGACGGCTCCAGCGATGGAGGAGGACGTCCTGGGCGCTCCAGCGGGGCCAGACGGCTATCCGGCAGCTCCGGCGAGACCAATCAGGCATAATACCAGGCGGAGCAAAGAATCATCCTAGGGCAGCTGGAGCAGTAGCCCAGACCGGCAATGCCCGAGTGATCACGCGACTCCCATCCAACCCTTTTCTTTGTATCAACCCTCCAAAAAGCAGCCCGGGTCGTCTCAGCGAAAGCTCTCCGCCCCGTTTTCTTGTATTAACCCTATCCAGGAACCTAAAGAACGCAAAACATATTTCTGGGCTATTAAGAAGACTATGGGGCAGATATGAGTAGGATATGGTCGAGATATTATGAAGGGAGAATCCTTCCCTGTTAGTATATTTTAAAAGCATTATTTGCATATTGGTCAAAACACGAAACGCATACGGGTTGCATATTGCGAAAGGCCGGGTTTATGTCTAACAGCGAGGGGGGAGGTATGGTTTTGAGGGACGAAAACGAGGCTCGGAAGCAGCGAATACGGAGCGCTTTCCAGGACGGCGAGATCCAGGTAGAGAAGATACCCCCTAGAGAAGACCTGGCACCGGAGCAGGTGGCGGCTTCGGTTGTTCGCGTTGCCCCTTACTGCCGGGTCAGCACACTGTCGGAGATGCAGGCTGAGAGCTATGAACTCCAGAAGCAGTACTATAACGAGTACATCCAGAAGCACCCCAATTGGGAGCTTGTAGATATATATGCGGACGAAGGTATTTCGGCTACTTCTGTAAAAAATCGCAAAGAATTTATTCGTCTAATGAATGACTGTAAGAATGGCAAAATTGACCTAATCATTACCAAGTCGGTATCCAGGTTTGCTCGCAATGTTGTAGACTGCCTGGAGTATGCTCGGATGCTCAAGTGTCTGACCCCTCCGGTTGGAGTCTACTTTGAAACAGAAAATATCAATACGCTGACTCAAAATGGAGAGCTGCTTCTCACTGTTCTGGCTGCCTTTGCTCAGGATGAGAGTATGACCAAATCAATCAGTGTAGCATGGGGCATCCGGCAGCGCTTTGCAAAAGGTATTCCGAAGCTTGTAGCGCTATACGGCTACAGGCTGGCTGGGGATCATCTGGAGCGAGTAGAGGAAGAAGCAAAAATAGTTGAGCGGATCTTCAAACTTTATCTCCATGGTTGGAGCACGTCAGAGATTGCCAAGGCTCTTACAGCAGATAGAATTCCATCGCCAAGTGGGAAAGAACGCTGGGCGGCTGCATCTGTGAGCTACATTATCGGCAATGAGCGGTATACCGGTGATATCATCATGCAGAAGAGTATCTGTGTTGACCTGTTTGCCCACAAGCGAGTCAGGAATTATGGACAGGTGCAGAGATATCGCATCCGGGATGTCCACGCCCCGGTCATTGACAAACGCTCGTGGGCAGAGGCTAAAAACAGGTTGACGATTCCGGAGCGGGAGGTCGAGGTTCTTGACGGCCCGGCGGGTCCTGGGGCGCTTGCGAATTTCAACGTAATACACTTCAAGGAGGACATTGACATATGAACATGTCCCTTAGCGATTTCCGGGTAGTTACTCCTGCTGAGCGAGGCTTCAGTGCCGCAGAGGCCAGGGTTGGCAAAACCTTTGTAAAGTTTAACAACCTTGCAGCAGCTGAGCTTGGCTATCCCGACTATGTACGGCTCCTCATTGGCCGCGATGGTTCCACGCTGGTACTTCAGCCCACTGATCGCAGTGACTCCAATGCCATCCCGTTTATGTTCGGCCTCACCGCAGATGACCTGACCGGGCGGAAGAAATGGATTCGCATTACCAACCGACAGTTGGGGATTATTATCCAGGAGAAGGCGAACTGGGAGATGCCTGACTCCGCCAACGCTGCCAAGAGATTTTATGCTGTTCCCTGGGTGGAGCAGGGGGCACTTATCTTTGATCTGCAAAAACCTATTCCGGCCCGGCAGCGCAATTCATTCCTTTCTGCTGACGACATATTGTACACCTACGAAAAAGCGGCGCAGGACATGTACCTTGTGCCTGTAAGCTCTATGAATACAGGCATCAACAGTGCGCAGTTCATCCCCATTGGGGCGTAATTGTTGACAGGAGGGGAGTATACTGTGGATACGAAGTGCTTGAACTGCGCATGGAGGCGTTCTGGCAAGTGCGGGCATCCCTATGGGCACGTCCGGAAGGGCAGTACCACCGTGGATGACTGTGCGGAGCGGGTTGAAGACAACCCTAAAATCGAGATCAAGGTTACCAGGGAGACCCGGGAAAGTCTGATGCGAAGCATACACCAGATGGCCGTGGAGAGCGGACAGTTTGCAGAGGTGGAAGAGATTTTAGAATACTTCTTGCCTGAGACACATAAGCCCCAGGACAAATTCACCACTGACGAGTTCTCCTTTGTAACCAGGCTTGCATTTGGATACAACGAAGGAATCTATCTGGACTGCTATGCCGAAGGACGCATCGAAGCTGGCGGGAAAAAGGGTCGTTGGCTTCTTGGAACCTACAAGACCTTGGGGACGGCTCTGTCCGACATACAGATCTTTGGGAAATTTGGAGGTACGCTGACCTATTTTGCGACCCAGTACTTGCGGGAACACCGTGAGCGGTTCCTGTCCGACCAGGAGCTGCGGGTGCGGGCGATCAAGGGCCGGCGAGGAGGAGGATGAAATGGAATTTTTCCAGACGAGGATGGGGCAGGAATTTTTCACCAAGCAGCTGCCGTCGCTAATCAAATCCTTGGAGCGGCTGGGGGAGGTGCTTAGTCCCCACATTGCGATGCCCGGGGTGAAGGCAGACCCAGAGTTTTTGTCTAAGCTGTACTATGGGGATGGGGCTCTGCCGGATGGGAAGATGACTCCGGAGGGCCGCAGGCTGGCCGAAAAGGTTTCTGTCGCTCACGAAGAGTTGTGGGCCATCCTTTCGGATGAGGGGAAGCGGAAGCTCGATGCATACGACCGGGCGGCAACCGAAAGGGCTTCCTATCAGGAGGAACGAGCCTTTGAGGCAGGGGTACGGCTTGCCATGCAGACTGTGCTGGCTGGTATAACCAGACCGGTTGATGTTGCTAACAACAATGAAGCGGCAGAAACAGAATAGCTCAGAGATTGGAGGAATCGAGTCATGGAAGAAGATAGAGGATTGCCTCTTTCTCCTACCGTGGGGCAGACATACAGAAACAGGAACGGATGCGAGTATTTCTGCTTGGGCAAGGACACGGCCCATGGGATGATTGACTATGTCGTACCTGGGCTGGTTGGGCTGCCTAATGGGAGGTTCCGCAATATGAGGAGTGGGTGGACGTTCGTTGCCAAGGACATTGTTATGTATGCGGACGGGACGATCGAGTGGGGCCATAGCCTGAATGGGAGATTCGAGCCGTTGGAGTAGCTGGCACTCAGTGGGGAGTATAGCTCATGTATCTGTCTTCTGTATCAGAGATGCCCTATATATGAGATATCTCATATCCATTTATTTTTTGATGTTGATACAAGAAAAAGCGGCAGGCAAAGGGATTTCCCTTCTGCCATCGCCGCTTCCCCCGGGTTACTGCCCCACCTGTCTCTGCGGAGCCCTCCCTGGGTTGATACAAAGAAAATGGGATTGGGACTGCCCGGATGTCTGACTGCCCACGAGGATGTCCGCCTGGGCTACTGCTCCAGTTGTGCCAGGAGAATCTGTGTGCCCATATCCGCACGGGCCGCCCGTTGCTGCCAACAACGCGGAGCTGTTCCGCCTGTGGATGAGAGATTGGAGGTTCAGAATGGAAGATGCCAGAGCCCGCCGCGCCTGTGCCTTGCGATACAAAAGAGTTGCCCTGGACTCGCTGGGTTTTGAGTTTATGTGGTACGAGCTGGAGGAGATGCGGGAATCCCTGGATACCATCCATTGGTGGACGGACCAAGACGAAGAGATGCTGATCAATGTCCTGGACGGTGATACGGATGATGTCTGGGAATTCAAAATGATGTTCGCTGACCTTGAGAGCAAGGCAGACCAGCTGTTTAATATTCTCTTGGATATGTGCCGGCATGAAGAAAACTTTGGCCGGACCTTCGATGACTGTACTGTTGCTCTTGTCGGTAACAGATACCGGACGGTGGGGTTCGATTTCGTCGAGGAGGACTACTTCGCCCTGACCTCATATGAGGGCGAGCTTGCCCAGACGGAGGCCGGAAAACGCCTGATGCGCCGGACTAAGCCGGAGATTATTGCCATCATAGGCCAGTGCCTGGGTATTCTGATTGCCTATCTGGATTTGCGCCAACAGTACGATTACCTGAAGGCTACGTTCGATGTGCTTGTGGACGAAAACACCTCCATCCTTCAGCAGATCAAGGAGATTGAGACCGTCTACCAGGAGGTCGCCGAGGCTGGCTGGAACAAAAACTATGAGGCTGAAAAACAGCTCGACCGTCTGGTGGCCGCAATGCCAGATCGGGCGTGGCTCGAATGACGAATATGTCTCAGCGTTACTAACAACGACCTTGCCGGGCCCAATCAGTTGGATCACACAAAACGAAATACAGCAACAGAAATACGAGGGGAAAGATCGCATGAATAAGATAACCCAGAAACAGTCTGCCGCATTGCGGAGAATCATTGCCAGGGAACGAGTGAACTGGCACTATGCATGGGCCGGTGCCCATCCGTGCTGCGGTAAGTACATCGTCACGGACACTCATGTGGCAGTAATTTTCTGTGAGAAGCCAGAAAATCTTCCGGAGGGTGGTCGGCAGGACATGATATACGAATCCCTACGGGCAGAAATCGAACGCACTGAATCCCAGTATGACCACTTCCTGGCACTTGCCGCCACCCCCAGCTACATCAAGGAACTGAGAAGTCAGGCCATCCCCTGGAGAGCAGGGGAGACCCTCGAAACAGGGGCTGTCCCCACAAAGGTAACTGCACAGAGAAGTGATGGCGGGATTGTCGAGGGATACTACAATTCCGGGCTCGTGATGGATGTCATTGAGGCTATCGGTCCTGGGGCGATGCTATACATCGGGAACAGCTGTATAGTCCGAGATCTTTGCTCTTTGCATGTGCTGCCAAAGAACTGGATGGAAGACAGCAATCACGCAATTGGGTATGTTTTTCCGCTCAGAGTCTGACCCTCTGGGTCATTACGGCGTCTTTTGGGGATGATACCAAGAGGGCTGCGCCAACAGGCGCAGCCCTTTCTTTGTATCCCGTGTTGCCAGCAACAATGACCCAGCTGGAGTAGTAGCCTTGTCCATATGCCGCCCCAGCAAAATCCTGAAAACTTCCTTGACCTTTTCTTTGTATTAACCCCAAAAGGATACTAAAGAGCCGAATCTTCGAGGCGTATACTTTGCTTGAGCCGCATCCTATCAGTGCCGCTGACAACATCACCTCTCCGCCATCTGGATGTAGTTCATTAACATCTGGGCGACCTGCACACGAGTTGCCAGGCCTTGCGGTGACAGCTGCCCGCCGCCTACTCCGCCAATAATCCCACTCTCACTGGCCCAGCATAGGGCTTCCAGAGCATAGCCGCTCGCCTGGTCTCCATCGGCAAAGTTTAATTCCCTGTTGGTTGCCGCCGGGCTTCCTGCGTACCGCCAAAGCATAACGGCAAGCTGCTCTCTATTGATGCTGTCGTTCGGTCCAAATCTTCCATCACTGTAGCCGCTGGCAATACCCTGTTCCACGGCCCAATAGACGGAATCGGAGTACCAATTTCCCGACACATCGGAGAGCCGACTGGCAGACCTATAGTCCGGGCTTCCTTCCAGGTTGTGGAGTACCACAGCCATCATGCCCCGCGTCATGGGACTGTCTGGTGAAAATGCCCCGCTGCCGGTGCCGTAAAAGATTTCCCTGGCAGAAACAAAATCTACAGCGCTGCGGGCCCAACTTGAAGCGGGGACATCGGAAAAGGCCGTGCTGTTATCGACAATCTTCACTGTGGCGCTGGCATCCAGGGTCAGCGCGATCCCATCCCCCGCAGCAGTAGACTTCTTTACCACTGCCTCGGAGCCGTCTGTGCCTACGATGACAGCTACAACCCCTGGACCTGCGTTTTGCACAGGAATTTCAACCTTGACTGAACCAGTGTTTCGGGGCAGTGTAATTTCCACCTGAGAAGCGGAGTCAGAAATTCTGACAGCGCTCAAGGAGGGAACCGGCAGGGACACCGCCGCACTGTCTTTGCGGGCAGCTTCAATTGCCCGGGCGGACAGACTGGTTTGGGCAAATGTTCTCCCGCGTACATCCGTGGAGGCGGAAGCTGTGGTCCCATTGGAGAGTCTGACGTCGGTCTCAACGGAGCCATTCGGATGCTCCGTTGTCTTGGTCGTAGATCCGCTCGCCGTTCTTTCAGTAGTTGTCACCACGCCGTCTTTCCGGGTTTCCACAGTGACGGTATCGCCGCCGGCGGTCCGGGTGGTCTCTGTTACGGTTCCGGTAGACCGGTTGACCGTTGTTGTGGTGGTGGAACCGTCTGGATTCCTCTCGGTGTTTGTTGTGGTATTGGAGTACGACCCTCCACCAGAAGAACTCCCTCCAGAGGAGCTGCCTCCGGTGGCCGGAATAACTTCCCTAACCATCTCATAGCCACAGACTGAGCAGGACCTGTGACGGCTGCCATTTTGTGTTGTTGTTGCCGCCTGGTCGATAACCCATACGCCGGCGCTGTGAGCATCGTAGCCGCTTTTTAGACTATTTTGCTGGATTGGACAGTCTTCGCTGCCGCATTCATGCCAGTGGTGGGTCGTGTTGGTACTCCATGATACCACCCAGTTGTGCTGGTGACTTGGATCTGGGATCGTTGACTGAGTGATTTGAATTTCGTAGCTGACTGTCTGGCCCCCATAACTGATAGTCAGAATCTGGTTGGCCACAGCTTGGCTGGAATCAAATCCGCTGACCATATTGGCTGTAACGGGTACCGTCTGTGATGATCCATCAGAATAATTCACCTTGATGGTCAGTCCGGCTACATCCAGGGAATCGCCCACCTGATAGGCAATCTTATAGTCAGTACTGATGATGGAAACGGCTGTAACCGTAGGTGCGTTAAAGTCCGGAACCGCGATTGAGACGGAGGCCCCTGCCTCATGTGTAGCGGTTTCCCTAAATCGCACAAAGAAGGTTCCGGCAGTCAGACCGGTGATTTCGGTCCCAACGCAGCCCACCGCATCGGAGAAGTCTTGTTTCGTGGCGTACTCCATTGCCGGGGTTACGCCCAAAATTTCCCCATCAGCACTGCCTGCTGCAGTTGGAGGCGTGGCGGACAACCCAATGGGGGCAGCAGGGCCGTCAGCCTTTTCAATCCGCCAGGATATGGTTTTCTGGGACGAGGAGCCATCCAACCACTGATAACCGGACTCCAGCGTAGCAACAGCTGTATAGCCACCTACATTGGTTCCCCGGTGTCCAGTCAATGTATATCCAGTGCCTTCCTCTACGCCAACCTGCTCTGTTCCAGTCCATTTCAGGCCGGATTTTGCCAAAGGAACAGGGATGCTGACGGGAGCGGGGGATGTCTCTCCAATCGTTAGGGTGCAGGAGGCAGAAATGTCAGCCCCAGATACCGTATAAGTCCCCGGGACGGTGATCTCAATGCGATATACGCCATCGGGAATCGGGCTGTAAAACGGATCGTTGCCATCATAAATCTGCAGTTCATCCCCGTTTCCTGTGTTGCCTACATACAGACGCAATCCCGCAGACTCGTAATATTTGCCGCTTGCATCATACGAGGCCACGCTGCCGTTCACGCGAATTGTCAAGGGAATCTCATATAGATTCAGCCCGTCACCGCTGTACACTGAATGCAACGGCACTATAGCTTCTGTTTCCCCGCTGTCTGCCTGGACATCTGCTGGGGCAAGGCTTTGCAGTTTGGCCTCCTCCACAGTCTTCATCGGGATCGTCCAATTTCCATTGGCATCCCGCTCCAGTTGAGCACCTGGTTGGGCGTTGTGGGGGATGAGTGCAAATGCGTCTTGAGAAGATTGAGGTGCGCAGATGTATGTATGGTTTTCTACTGGAATCTGTTGAGAAGTCCCGTTAAAGATACTGCCAACACCCACCTGGGTCGTCCCCGTCACGCCGTCATTGATCGTTAGGGTCTGCTGTTGTCCCAGTACCAGCGCCCCGCCGCCGGAAAGACTCCCTATTTCCAGATTGCCCAACTCAGTCATCCCAAGCGTTGTCCCGCTGGGGACAGAGATACTTATATCAGCCGGAAATACGCTATCTGCTGTAGGAGTCAGCATCCCTCCGCTGGCCAGTGCGAGGCTGGAAATATTCTTCAAAGTGAGGCCATTGTTTGGGTACTGTCCGCCTGTGTACGATACAGATGCGTCCCTATCACCACCGGTAGCGCCGTCCACAGAAGCAGTCGTTGTGGAATACAGGTTAAACATGACCGCACCAGAAACAGGATACTTTGTGGCGCTAGGAGTAGGGGGGAGTACCTCATAATCAGGATTCAGCATCTGGTTGGGGTCTACATAGCTCTCCAGCGCTCCACAGGCGTATATTTCCCCCACGCTGCTGGAGCTGGGAAGAATGGTGACTGTGGCTGGAATCGCTGAATTGTTATCCTGCCCATCGCTGGAGATGCTGCCAGCATATATATTACCCAGATCGGGGCAATCCTGGATGATAATCTGCCCATGAGGACCGGAAGCAGGAGCTGAGCCGCCCGTCCGACCGCCACAAAAAAGATGAATCGCCCTTGCGCTTGTGTCACGAGTCACACTTGTTAATGTGAGTGTATATCCGTTTGCAATAATCGCATTTCGTATATGGTTGGGCAAAGACAGCTTGATATTTTCAAAGGAGACATCTGCACCCAGGATGATGCCACCGGAACGAATCAATAAACTGGGGTCTGTACCTGCACCCCGAATCGTGACTGCTTTATCAATAACCCAGGGAGCACCGTCACTGTTGGTGTCATTGATAAACCCGGTACCAGTGATTTCAATGATGTCGCCATCCTGTGCCTGGCTGAGTGCGTTCCTGACCGCGTTTTCGTCCGAGCTGTTCACAGAAATAATGCTCCCCTCGGCGCTGGCGACAGGGAGCATAGCCATAATCATGCAGAATGTAACCATGAACGATAGTAGGCGGTACGATCTTTGTTTCAACATAAATTTCTCCTTTTGTGCAGTGCGCTCGCAATTTTTTCCAACCGTCTTCCTGGTATAATATTATACTGTAGGTGATGCTCATTGTCAAACACAGCTTGACTGGAAAAAAGCCCGCATGGGGTCAATGCTGCCAGATTTCTTTTTGAGGGTTAATACAAAGAAAAGTGGTCGGATCGAAAAGAATATCTTTGGCCATCGCTCAATCTCCCTGGCTGCTGCTGAAGCCGTCTCGCATGCTTTTCTCGATTGAGAGCAGTCATAATGGAGAAGCTCGGCTTCGAAGAGCAGCCGCCGCTGACTCGGATGGTGCAAGCAATGTCCCCAGCTGCTCTTTCAGCACAGAAAACAACAAAGACGGGGCCTCCAAGGAGGTTCCGCCCTCTTTGTGTATTTGCCTGTTCGTGAAGGCAGGGTATTCATCCCTCGCCCAACACCTGGATGTCTTGATAGTCGATGTGTCGCCGAACTGTCTTCTGTTCAGGCTCATCCACCTCAAATTCCACGGTGACTGTTTGAGTATTCAACCTTACCACTGTGCCAGTCCAGCAGAAGCACCACCGCGGCGTATGATGAGAGACGAAGCTATCGTTATCCTTGATAAACACTTTGTCTCCGACTTTCGGTTCTGTTTCCATGATATCCCTCCTCAAACCAGATTAGGATGGAAGATGGGGTTGCCTGCCTTCTTGTGCTCCTCGGCAATCTCAACCGACGGAAGGAGTATGGTGCCGCAGCAGCCAGGAGAAATACAGTCGTACCAAGTCCCACAGTATTGCTGCTCCGGTGTCTGCCGGGTCAGTGGGCGGAGTTCCATACGTTCTCCACAGGCGGGGCATTGGGGAATCTCCATGAGGGCAGTGTATTTCATTGCAATTCTCCCTTTTCATATCCATTTCATATTCTCATCATACCGTGCCCGATCGAAAAGCGCAAGATCTTGGCTTTAATGTTGTTACAATAGTAGCCGCGGGGAACCCCACTCCGTAAGGGGGTGGGAGCAGTCAGGAATGTGTGGGATACGAAGACAGGGAGCTCTTTGGAGGGCTCGATGGGAAGACAGGCAAAGACGATGGCTATGTTCCTGATTTTTCGATGTTTGTGATCCTCATAATGGGTTCTCCTTGTATCTTGCGCTCTGTTGGGCATCTTACCATAGCCTCGTTCTTTTTTCAAATGCGTATTCAGCTGATAGCCATTCCACCGGGAAAAGCAGCCAGTGCATCCACAAGCCAACAAGAACTGCAAACAAAGGACTCCAAAATTGAATTTGGGCATCTTGCATAAATTCTCCTTAGACCCAATTTGGACTTTTAGAAAAATAAGGAGAATGACATGAATAAAATGCAAACCAATTTGGAGATATACAAAAGTAAAGGAAATATATCCATCAGCATTTTGAAAGAAGGCCGGGACACGCTGGTCTCAAAGGAGAAAGTCCTGTGGAACAGCACGTCCTATGACGTGGGCTACGGCGCATTGGCTGCCCGAGTTATCCGACCGGCCTTTGACAGCCGCCGCATGGACTACTGCGTTGAGCAGATGAAAGAGGTGCCGAATGAGCCCATTGTGGGCCACAGGAGGCTGGCTGACATGCTCAACAAGTTGGAGTACGAGCTGACGCTAACCGAAAGGCGGGCGGCCACGTCTGAGGTCGGCTGCTTCACAAATACCTCTATGCTGGAGGTGGTGCCTGACCCGGCGAGACAAGGGCTGTGGATCCTCTTCTATGGTGGAGCTCCGACAGCCGCGAAACTCATCAATGATGCCGGGCCTGCATGGTATCTGGATGCGGACTCCTATCTCAGAGATCTGTTCCTGGTGCAGCAGATAGGCCGGCTGAACCGGGCGGCCTGCGTGAGGAGGCTGTTCGAGCTGTACTACGGGAGCCCGAACATTGAGGAGTCCGCATACTGCGCCTTCGATTTCCCGTACCACACTGTGGACATTGAGCAGGAGACCATACATTGGAGCGACTGCCCCGACCCCAGACTGAAGAAGTTCTTGAGCCTGGCGGGCAACAGGAAAATCCTGTACCGGGCGAGGGGCGGTAAATAATATATTGGAGCGGGAGCTTGGCTGGATACGGCCTGATTTCTCCCGCTCCCCTTTTCTTTTGCCAACCCCACGGAAAATACATATTCACAGCATTCTTCCAGGGACATTAGGCTCTTCACATCCATGATAGTATGCTCCTTTCCAGATCTTAGGGTGGGTCTTCTTGCCCAACGGCGTGATAATTTTGCCATAAATTCACAATCTTTGCAAATGCGCATCAACCCCCAACGCAATTCCAACGCAGGTTTTGCGTTGGCACAAACCCCTAGTGCATAGAGGCTGCGTTGGTCACTGGAGCAGTAGTCCAGGAGGGATTCCGCCCAAGCCAAGCAAGGGCTCTTTCCTCCAGCCCTTTTCTTTGTATCAACCACCCAAAAAGGGAGTTTCCTCATTGACACAAATGTTCGAAAGAGCTACAATTATCATACCCGCCGTAAAACCCCTGCCTTTAGGCATGGGGAGTGTCAAATATACCAACTTAGAAGGGAGGCAGGCCCTATAAAGGAACGCACATATATCTGCATCGATCTCAAAAGCTTCTACGCCTCGACAGAATGCCGCGAGCGTGGTCTCGATCCTCTGGACACCAACCTTCTTGTCGCTGATGAAAGCCGAACCGACAAGACTATCTGCCTTGCCGTCAGCCCCTCCCTAAAAAGCTATGGCATTCCCGGCCGCTGCCGCCTTTTTGAGGCAAAGCAGAAAGTAAAGGAGGCCAATGCCAGAAGGAGGAGGATTCATACCCTGGATGGTTCCTCCTGTTCCAATGCAGAACTCAAAACTAATCCAAACTTGGCAATAGATTTCATCATTGCTCCGCCCCGGATGGCGCTCTATATGGAGTACAGCACAAGGGTGCATCAGGTGTACCTGAAGTACGTTGCCCCCGAAGACATCGTGGTGTATTCTATCGACGAGGTGTTCATGGATGTGACCAACTACCTGCCCGCCTACAAGCTAAACGCTCACGACCTGGCTATGAAAATCATCCTGGATGTCCTGGCCACCACTGGTATCACCGCTACCGCCGGCATCGGCCCCAACCTTTTCCTCGCCAAGGTCGCCATGGATGTGACAGCAAAACATATCCCAGCAGATCGCAACGGCGTCCGCATCGCCGAGCTGGACGAACTCAGTTTCCGGAAAACTATGTGGACACACCAGCCCATCACGGATTTCTGGCGGGTTGGCCCTGGCTATGCTGCCAAGCTGGAGCGCTATGGGATGCGCACCCTGGGTGATGTAGCCCGCTGCTCTGTTCGGGATGAAGAACTCCTATATGGGTTATTTGGTAAAAATGCAGAATTGCTCATCGACCATGCCTGGGGATGGGAACCAACAACAATCAAAGATATCAAGGCATATAGACCCAGCGCAAAAAGCCTGGGATCCGGCCAAGTCCTGCAGTGCCCCTATACCTGTGATAAAGCCCGCCTGGTTGTCCGGGAAATGGCAGACTTGCTGGCGCTCGACTTGGTGGAGAAGGGGTTTGTCTGTAACCAAGTCGTACTCACAGTTGGTTATGATATTGAGAATCTCTCCGACCCAAAGAAGAAATATCTCGGTCCTACTACCCAGGATCGGTACGGCCGGCTGATTCCTAAGCATGCTCACGGCACCGCTAATCTGGAGGAATACAGCTCATCATCGAAGCGAATCCTCCAGGCAGTAACAGAATTGTACGACCGCATTGTCGACCCCAACCTGCTCATTCGCCGGCTCAATGTTGTTGCCAACAACGTCGTGCTGGAGTCGGAAGCTCCCGGAGCAGGGGAAGAGCAGTTGGATCTGTTTCGGGATGCAGAGGCAGAGAGGAAAGAGAGGGAGCGGGAAAAGCAGCTTCAGCAAGCTGTCATCTCGCTCCGCCAGAAATTTGGGAAAAATGCCGTATTGAAGGGAATGAACCTGCAGGAGGGGGCCACCGCTAAGCAGCGCAATTCCCAGATTGGAGGGCATCGAGCATGAGCAGCTTCCCTTACAATGACATCCTTTATCTACCTCACCATGTCTCCACGAAACATCCTCCTATGTCTATGTCCGACCGGGCCGCTCAATTTTCCCCATTTGCTGCCCTTACTGGACACAGTGATGCTATTCATGAGACAGAGAGGCTGACAGGGGAGAGGGTGGAGCTGAGCGAGGAGGCAAAGATTCTGCTGGATCAGAAGCAACAGTACCTGGCCAGCTTGGATAGACCAGAGTTGACAGTCACCTATTTTGTGGCAGATACAAAGAAAGAAGGCGGCGCCTATGTCTCTATCAACGAGATCCTGAAGAAAATTGACCCTATTGAACGCATGATGATTCTGGTGAGTGGCCAGGCCATCCCTCTGGACGACATCGCTGAGATTGAGAGTCCTGCTCTCCCAGAGATGTTCTGATGCTGCTGGCAACAACGATGGCTCCCCACAAGCCCCGGGATACAACCTCCGCAGGCCGCATAATATAGAGACAGAAACAGGCGGGGACTCAGTCCGCCGCAGGAGAAAATACTAAAAGGAGAGAATAACATGAAAAAGAAATTCACCCGCAGGCTCATGGCGCTTGCCTGCACCCTGACCATGATGGTCACCGCAGTTCAGCCAGCCCTTGCTGCCACCGCTTCCTTCACAGATGTCCCTGCCACCCACTGGGCCAGCTCCTATATCCAGAAGGCCGTGGAGGAGGGTTTTGTAGCTGGTTATCCCGACGGCGGGTTCCACCCGGACGCGGAGGTAACCTATGCACAATTTATCACCATGACTGCCCGGGCCCTGTATGTCATCCCGGAGGAGTACAGCAGCACCCCCTGGTACAAGATTTATATGGACGCCCTCAACCAAGACAACCTGCTTGCCGGGACCGCCGCCGAGTCCTCTACGAACGCCTCCATCAACCGTTATGAGATGGCCCAGATCATGGGTAATGTGATGAAGGAATACGGAGCTCAGTCTGATGCCTCACAGATTCAAAATGCCAGAAGCACCTTCACTGATTGGAGCTCCGTCCCCCAGAAGTATCAGGAAGCGGTTGCCCTTTGCCTTACTGCCAACGTACTGTCTGGGCTGCCCAATGGCTCCTTCGGCGGCTCTCAGACCATGACCCGTGCTCAGGCCTGTACGGTACTCACCAGGGTATTGGCACTCATGGACGGCGAACCTACGAGCCCCAGCACAAACCCGGCAGAGGAATGCGCCGAGGTGATTCGACTGATCAATGCGGAGCGTTCCAAAGCTGGCCTGAAGCCGCTCTCCACCCTGGACAGTCTGACCAAGGCCGCGCAGATGCGGGCTGACGATCTCTCCAAGGGCTACTTTGACAACCGGCCGGATGGCAGCGATTGGGACTCCGTTTTCAATACTGCCGGGGTCTCCTCCGCAGTCAGTATAGAGTATATCGACGAAAGTGTGGCAGGCGGCGCTGCTACGGCAGCTCAGGTACTGAATATGCTCAAAAATACCGACGGGCCAAGGGAGGCCATGGTGCATAGCGGCTATGAGTACATCGGTGTTGGCTACACCCACACCGACAAACCCGCCTTCGAAGGGCACTCCGACTTCTGGTCGATTCTGTACGTTCAGCCGGAGAAAGCCGATTCCAGCCAGACTCAGCAGCCCTCTTCATCCTTTACCCCCGTTCCTATTGATCAACTGGCCAACCGGAAAAGCTTGCAGAACAAGGCCTCTGACGACCAGCTGGCCCAGGCGTATGCCGAGGCTCTGAAGATTGTCACACCTCTTTCCGGTCTCAGCACCGAGCAGCAGCTCCAGGGAATTGCAACAGCTTTGCGGGCCCGGTTTGACGCAGGGATGACCTACTCTATGGAGAGCGCCCACTATAGTGACCCCTACGGCTACCTGATCGAGGGCTCCGCTTCCTGCGCTGGCTGTACCCGGGCCACTGGGTTGTGCTTGAACATCCTGGGGATTCCCTATGAGCATGTCAACGAGAACCAATATTCACATCAGTGGTGCCGGGTAAACATCAATGGAACCTACTGGATCTGCGATGCGTATGGCCTGTATGTCGGGCCGGAACCCGCTCCCTACAAACACCCGTACTTCTAAAGGAGCAGAAAACATGAGTTTGAAAGAGGTTTCTGGACACGTCCTCAACGTAGGGGACAAGGTGAAAATGAATATTCCGGTCATCGCCGAAGGTGAGATGGATGGAGTGGAGTATACTGCCAGTGGAAAGAACTACTGGCGGTACATGAATGAGCATCCAGACGAGGTCTATACCGTCGAGGGATACGACTTCAACAACGAGCAATGCCCCTATATCCTTTCGGGATACATGTCTAGTGTCGGCGGCAACTGGTCCGCTGATGAGCTCATCCATGTACCGGAGCCAGCCAGCCGTTTCGAGGTCATCAAGAACATGACTTTGGAAGAGATGGCGAAGGGGCTTATTCCAATGATCATGGAATTGTGCGAGGATGGGGTCCCTTCAGAGGAAACAGCCATGGAATGGCTAAGATCCATGGAATCATTGTAAACAAGACGGCTACCACTTAGATGAGATGTTCGTAGGGAGGTAAGATCGTGAAAATCACAAGATTTTCCAATATTCCAAAATTCACCAGGGACGGTAGTTACGCTGTAGATTATCCGTTCCACAGCCTGGTGAAATGGATCGAACGTGAACAGGCAGAAGAGGGGCTTCAACTCAATCCTGATTTTCAGCGAGGCCATGTTTGGACAGAAACGCAGCAAATCGCGTATGTTGAATTCATGCTTCGTGGTGGGAAAACCGGAAGAACGCTGTATTTCAACTGCCCTAGTTGGCACCATCCCGTACCGGAGGGCGACTATAACGAGTTTGTGTGTGTGGATGGGCTCCAGAGGATTACCGCAATCACGCGCTTTGTTCACAATGAAATAAAGGTATTTGGTAGTTTGTACTGCGAATTTCAGGACTCCCCCAGGATTATTGAGGATACACTGCGTGTAAACATCAACGACCTGAAAACTCGTGATGAAGTTTTGCAATGGTATATCGACATTAACGCCGGCGGGACTCCGCATACAAAAGAAGAAATTGAGCGGGTACGAGCTATGCTTTCTCGGCCCTAACATCAGGATTTTCTCTTGCATTTGTGATGTCTGTCCGATATAATATGGTCTTGCAAAAGCATATTTCACGATTCGCTAAATTGTGGATGCCCTTGTGAACGATCTCGTTTCTTCTGGGCAGCTTTTCGGCCTAATTACAAACAACTACCAGGCTGCTTCAAAAAACTAAAGGAGAGGATTACATGAATCGTCGCTATCGCAAAACTGTCATTGCCGGCAACTGGAAGATGAACAACACCCTGTCTCAGATGAAGACTTTCGCTGAAAATTTGGAGCCCATCATGCCCAAGGGTAAGTTGTGCAATGTGGTGTTGTGCATGCCAGCTACCAACATTCAGGCGGCTGTTCGTGCGTTCAAGGGTTGCCATATCGCAGTCGGAGCGGAAACCTGCCACGAGCTTGACCATGGTGCCTATACCGGGGAGATCACTGCGGAGATGATCAAAGAGGTTGGTGCCAAGTATGTCATCATTGGCCATTCCGAGCGCCGTCAGTATTATAACGAGACTGACTTCACCGTCAATAAGAAGGTCCGCGCCGCTATCGCCGCCGGCCTGATTCCCATCGTCTGTGTGGGCGAGAGCCTGGAGCAGCGGGAGCTGGGCGTCACCATGGACCTCATCACCTACCAGGTGAAGTGTGCTATGGCCGGTGTGGCTCCGGAGGATGCCCGCCATGTGATTATCGCCTATGAGCCCCTGTGGGCCATCGGAACAGGAAAGACGGCTACCGCTGAACAGGCCGGAGAGGTCTGCAAGGGCATTCGTGACGTCGTCCGCAAGCTGTATGGCGCCCACGTTGCCCGGGCCATCACCATCCAGTACGGTGGATCCATGAACGCGGACAACGCTAAGGAACTGCTGGCCCAGCCGGATGTAGACGGCGGACTCATCGGCGGCGCCTCCCTGAAGCCGGAAGCCTTCGTCAAGATTATTGAAGCTGCAAATCAGGATACCTGATTTCTCTGTTGTTAATTTATCCTTTTCCCCTCAATGTTGCTGTAAACATTGAGGGGATTTTCTTTGAAAAAATCACGTTTTCTCTTGCCATGCGCTCCATTACAGTATATAATAGCGGCCAAGGAGTCCCAAAAACAGTACTTTTGAGAGGATGATACGATGGCCAGAAGAAAGAAAGTTGAACCAGCAAACACAGAAGCTGTTGGTGTTGCGACCGTGGAGGAGGCAGCTGCTACTGAAGCTGCTCCCGCTGTCAGCCTGGAATCTGCGCCGGCCGCTTCTGTCGAAGAGTCTGCTGCCGCGGCGGAGCCAGTTCCTGCTGCCCAGGAAGAGACCGAGAAACCTGTCAGGAGGCGCGGCGGCCGTCGGCCTAAGAATACCTCAGCTGAAGCAACCGAGAAGCCTGCCAGGAAGCGGGGAGGACAAAAGCCCAAGGAAGAACCGGCGGAAACTCCCGCCAGGAGGCGGGGCGGGCGCAAAGCCAAGCCGGCTGAGGAGAAATCTGCTGAGAAAGCTGAGAAGAAACTGCTGTTGCCGCGGCGGAGCAAAGTGGACATTCCCGACTCCCTGGGAGTCTATATCCAGTACCAGGGCGGGGAAGTGGATATGTCCGCTATTGTAGAAGCTGTTAAGGCCGATTTTGTTGCAGCCAGCAAGCATAAGCGCATTACCTCCTTGAAGCTGTATGTGAAGCCAGAAGAGAATGCCGTATACTATGTAGCAAATGATACTGTTCATGGGAAGGTAGTATTTTGAGATTCCAAAGCCCGCTGCTGTGTTGGCGGGCTTCTTTTTTTGGGGTTAATACAAAGAAAAGGGCCCGGGGAAAGGAACCCCCTGTTCAGCCAAGGCGGAGGTCATCCTGGGCTACTGCTCCAGCGGGTATTCGGCGAGACTCCTTTTTGAGGGTTGATACAAAGAAAAGGTAACATGGGGAGAGATTGATGACTGCCGGGGCAGACCCCGCCCGGGCTTTTTCTCCAGCATGATGGGAGGGCAATATGGATACAGACGAGAAATATGTGCAGATACCAGAGGAGTACTCCCGGCGCAAGCTGAATGCCTTGTACCGGGAGATTCCGCTGAAGGATACAACATCAAGATTGCTCCGCAAATATTTCAATGCGATGGCCAATCTGCACGGAGTCATCCCCCTGGGGAAAGCCTTGGAGATCATCGACAGTCAGAATCCCGGCCTGGTCAGCAAGGAGGAGTTCTTCGCTTTTGCCGAGATTGCCCGCCATGAGTGCGAGGACTACTGCATCCTGCGGGATGACGAACTCTACCTGGACGGCAAGGTGACCGGCCGGCTCGACTGGCTGCTCATCGATATCCCGCTCCTCTACGAGCACGACGATGCCCTGCGGGAGGTACGCATCTGCCAGCAGAACAAAGAGTACTACATACCAAAAAAGACGGAGTTGCTCCGCTACGACGATTCCTCCTATTGCGAACCGACCCCGCAGGCACAAAGATTGCGGGATTTTCTATCCGGAACGCTGCGCCTGGAGCCCCAGGACGCCGAAACCGCGTTTGAGGAGATCCTCCTGCAGACCCGGTGTCTGGGCGGCGGCCTCCAAGCCATGATCAATGTTGTGGAAGAAGTTGGAGGCGCCTTCAGCGATCGGCAGATGACGGAATTCGTGGCCATCCAGCAGGATTTTAACAACAACACCCGGATGCACCACAACCGCGGCTACACTCCAAACGAGATACTTGCGATGGCAAAGCCAGAGGACAGGGTACTCAAATCGCTGGCCTTTGGTCCTGGCATCAGAAAGTCCTTGGCGGATGGGAGCATGGACCCTGACAAGCTGCGGCGGGACTTCCTAACAATGGGTGTGCCCGATGAGCAGCTCCGGACTCTCATGCTTCAGGCGCTGGATGAGGCCCAGGTATCTGTTCCCAAGGCAGTTAAGATAGGCAGAAACGACCCCTGCCCCTGTGGGAGCGGGAAGAAGTACAAAAAATGCTGCGGACGATGAGCAGGGGAGGGGGGTCTATGAAAATCAGGCTGTCTCAGGTGGTCGACGCAATCGAATTGGCCAGCGAGGAGTTCGAGTACTTCTATGACACCGAGACTGGCAAGACCGTCTTCCTGACCGATGAGTCGATCACAGGAATTGACCGGAACCCCCGTCAAGCCCCTGCCTTTAGGCATGGGGATGCAGGCGAGAAACTAATTCAAATTTGCCAATAGGCAGTTTTTCCGCGCATATAATAAAAATATGCAGTTGCATGATATACCTATAAACCTCGATCGGGGGGTAGCTACGCCCCTCTCCGTTAGGGAGGACGGGAGTTTTCCCGTGTACCCATTAGTCGGAAAATTATTCCTGCCATCGACAGAGCATAAGCTGCCTACCCACGCTGCGGCTAGAGCTTGAAGACAGGAACCTGTGGTTGAGTCAGCGTTCTTCGGAACCCCCTGGCTTTAGCCATGGGGAGTAGTTCAGAATGGGGAGCTTGCAGACCTGATTGAAAACTCGGGCGACAGATTCCGCCGGTTCCCCACAAAATACAATGTCCATGAGTATCGAATCATGGAGGACTTTGTATACTCTCTGCCGGCAGGAGCAGCCAGACAAGAACTCGTGACTGCAATCTGTGGCAGAGGAGCATTTCGCCGGTTCAGGCAGGGGATTCGATACCACCAAATTGAGCAGCAGTGGTATGTTTTCCAGACACAGGCATACCGGGAGATTGCGATTGGCTGGTGCCAAGATGAGAGCCTGGAATGTCAATAACCCCACGGCTAAAGCCGGGGGCTTGCGGAGGTAACTTCGCTGGCCCTGATTGACTACCCTCAGTGGCCCCGGCAAGTCTACGGATACTACCGGGAGCCCACTACGTTACCCAAGAATGGGAGCAATCCCAAATAGGCACCGGCGGACGTTCGCCCGAATCCGCCGCTCTGCGGTGTATGGTTAAACAGTCCTGGGAGGTAGGGACAGTGCTGTACACAACAAACCTTGGGATAACATTGGGGACGGGTACCTAACACCTGGCGGGCAGTCTTTCGAGACACCTGTCAGGTGAGCGGCTGACCATTAGCCGCATCATTTTGCAGAGAGGAGGGCATCCAGGGATGCAGGTATATGTACTCAATAAGCATGGGCAGCCTCTGATGCCCTGCTCACCGGCGAAGGCCCGCCGGCTGCTTGAAGCCGGCAAAGCGAAAGTCATCAAGCGCACCCCTTTTACCATCCAGCTGCTCTACGGCAGCACGGGATACAAGCAAACAATCATTCACGGCGTGGACGCTGGCAGTAAAACCATTGGGATGTCCGCATCCACAAAGTCTGTAGAGCTGTTTGCGGAGGAGGTAACTCCCCGCAATGACGTAGTTAAAAATCTGTCTACCCGCCGGGAGTTCCGGCGGGCCCGGCGGAATCGGAAGACCCGGTATCGCAAGCCCCGCTTCAGCAACCGGGTTCACAGCAAGCACAAGGGCTGGCTGGCCCCGTCCGTGGAGGTCAAAATCCAGGAGCATATCACCGCAATCCAGAAGGTTTGCGCTATCCTGCCCATAAGTAAAGTGGTTGTAGAGACCGCAGAGTTCGATCTTCAGCTCCTGAAGGCTGTCGCCGATGGAAAGCTTGTTCCCGAGGGAGAGGACTACCAGAAGGGCGAAATGCTGGGCCAGTACAATGTCCGTCAATATGTACTGTGGAGAGACAGTTACATCTGCCAGTGCTGCGGTGTTCATGGGGACGGAATCAAGCTGCATGTCCACCACAAAGAAAGCCGCAAGGTTGGCGGGAACGCTCCTGACAACCTGGTTACCCTGTGC
>OFFK01000021.1_pt1 | contig 111871 bp, 121 predicted proteins | sample 1521361 | NCBI WGS metagenome assembly OFFK01 (sample SAMEA3504096, study PRJEB24116) | mouse gut metagenome | biome: mouse gut; feature: mouse-associated habitat; material: faeces | place: Denmark | collected 2011 | reverse complement strand
GGGTGTGGGGGGAGTGGGGGTAAATGGTTTGCGGGGGTTATGGGGTTTTGGGGTGGATTTGGATTTCGGATATGGTGTTTTCTACTCCGTTGATTTGCAGTCTGACGTGGAGGGGGCCGTTTTTGAAGTCGGTTAAGGGGTATTCTAGGGGGGCGGGGAGGGTTGTTACGTTGATGGATTTTGCTGTGTCGTCCTGGACTAGCCATAAGATTAGGGTTGCGTCTTCTGGTATTGTGCCGCAGGAGATATTGGCGTAAAGCAGTTGGGTGTCGGCGTCTGTGATGGTCATGTTTTGTTCTTTGACAAAGCCTTGGGTGGCGCTTTTAAAGTCTAGTTTCCAAATGTTGTCCTGGTAGGTGTTGTAATTCATGCTGATGGCGCCTAGGTTCCATACGCGGTCGTTTGAGGTTATGTCTGTGTTGATACCGGTTCCGGTGGCTGCGCTGGCGATAAAGCTTGTTAGGCTAAGAAGCATGAGTACCATGCTGATGGCGCCGGCGATTATAAGGGGTAAGTGGTGGGTTTGGTGTTTTGTCATGATAGTTGGTTCCTCCTTTTTGATGGGTGTTCCGCAGTTTTCGCAATAGTTGGCTTTTATGGATATTTGATGTCTGCAAACCGGACAGGGTGTTTTGATTTCTGAACGGTGCAGGAAGTAAGTCAGCAGTCCGATGAAGGGGGTGGCTATAAAAACTATAATTGCCCATAGTGCGGGGTCGCCGCTTCGGGTTTTACAATCCTGATATACCCATGCCGCAAGGAATGCGGAGGTGCTTAGTGCAAAAAGGATAAAGGAGAGAAGCAGGATGGGAAGCGGCATGGAAAGACCGCTGAAACCGCCGCTCTTCAGATAATAAAGTCCAAAGCGTATAAAAATGAATAATAGGATAACTGGGATACCGATATAAAACGGGAGTTTGTTTTTGGTTGTATGGCTCATGTTAATACACCTCTTTTTTCTATGCGGATTGTGATTTCTTCTTTTATATTTGTCCTTTTTATGCCTGCTATGGTGAGTAATATGCCGGCTGCGGCAGCATAAATGCAGATACCGGCGGTAAAGTAAGACAGATAGATATTTTCTATTGTTATCAGAGCAAAAAGGGCAAGCAATGTAAATGTTATTAAATTTAAAATCATCGGTAAATACCAAAGGGATAATTTATGTGCGGCAGGCTGCCTGCGCAGGGCGGCTTCTTGCTGATATAGTGCTGCTTTGAGTTTGTTGTTTAGTTTTGGGTCCGGAACATCTGTTATTTTTATAGAAGACCGGATTAGTTCTTCGATTTCTATGTTGGAATGATTATCTTTCATAACCGGCGTCCTCCAATCTTTTTTTGATTAGGCTTCTTCCCTTGAATAATCGGCTTTTTACGGTGCCGGGGGGCTTTTTTATAATTGCCGCTATCTGCTCTATGGGACAATCGGAAAGGTAATATAATGTCAGCGGTACTTGAAATTTTTCCGGGAGAGTTTGAAGGATTTGACGGACTTCCGTAATTAATTCTTTTTGAAGATAGTCTTCTTCAATGCTTTCTTCGGAATGCAGGATTGTTTCTGTCTCGGCATCGAAATTGCCGCAGGGGGCAATTGTGTTTCGGCGCGCCTGTTTTCTTCTGTCGCTTTTCCATAGATTATGTGCAAGAGAGAAAAACAGGGCTTTCGGGTTTTTCTCCCAGTCAAGCGTCCGTTCTGTTTCCAATGCTTTTAGGAAGGTTTGCTGATATAAGTCCTCGGCATCTGCCTTGTCCGCACAGAGTTTCAGGCAAAATCTGTATATATCCGTACCGAAATCGTCGATACATTTTTCTATTTCTCTTGCGTTCACTGTTTCACCTCCACTGCCTGTTCACCTTATATTCGCCGTGACTTTGTATGCGGTTCATTTTTTTCGAAAAAATATAAAAAAATGCCGGGAGCAAAAATGAGATATTCTCGCTCCCGGTAGTCATATTCAAACCTTAAGTAAAACGGATGTTAAGGGGCTTTCGGAAATGCGGCGCCGGATTTATCTGAAATAGTCTGCTTCAAGAGGGGGAATTACCTCCGGATTCTGTTTTAACCATGCCACGGCGCAGCTGCATAGAACGTCGGTTAGGCGGTCGTCTATCAATCCTCTTTGTCCGTTCTCCTTTAGAAGCTGCACCAGCAGTTCTGCGGATTCGAAATCTTCGCCTTGAAATCCGTTGCCTAATTGGATGTACTTTAAAAAGGCGTCCAGCATTTTTTCAAAATCGTCGTCCCAGTTGAAGCAGCCATTTCCTATAAATTCATGCTGTATCCTGCCGGCAATTCGGATGATTTCGCCTTGCGCTGTCGAAGCCTTCCCGCTTGGCGGAACAAGATAGTCCCAAAGCTGCCAAAATGAATCATCTTTGGCCTCCTCGGGCACATAGATGGGAGAAACGCCGTCATGGATGGGTTTTTCCTGCGGTTTGGTATGATTTTCAGCCATTGTAAATTCCTCGATTTCTGATTTTGTTTTGAGCCTATTATAGCACTCCGTATCTGCTGTGTCCATATTTCTCATGTGAGAAGGGATAGGCTCAAATGGATAGCAGACTTGCCGGAAATTTAAAATTTGTTATAATAAAGACATTAAAATGCTATGCAAAATGCAACTTATGCAAAAATGGAACTCTTTTGGGAACATGAGACGAAAAGGAGAAACAAAATGATAAATCAAGATGAATTACAGATACGCTGCATTGGCCTAGAAAATAACGGAATTTTTCCGTTGGAAAATACAGGAAGAGGAACAGACATATCACCGGAATTTGTACTGGAAAACCTTTCCCCGGCAGCAAAAACCATTGCCATTACATTAGAAGACATAAAACATCCTCTTTTCAAAAACTTTACACATTGGCTTATATGGAACATCCCGGCGTCAAAAAAAATACCCAAAGCAATTCCTCACGGCAAAAAAGCTGCCTCCCTCAACAATGCGGTACAGGGAATAGCCTATGGCTGGCATAAATACGCCGGACCTAAACCACCGAAAGGAAAGCAGCATCAATATCGTTTTACCATATATACATTGGACAGCGCACTTACCCTAAGCCCCTGTTCAACAAAAAACAAATTTTTAAAAGTTGCAAAAAACCACATATTGCAGCAGGCAGCCATAGTCGGCTCATATGAATAAACAATCCACAAACAACAGTTAAAAAAATACCGCCTAATCCTCCAAAAAGAAAATATCATCCACATGCCGATTCAGCAATTTCCCGATTTTCATAGCAAGCTCCAGGGTCGGATTATATTTATCATTTTCAATAGCAATAATAGTCTGGCGGCTAACCCCCAATATATTCGCCATATCCTCCTGCCGATAACCGGCGGCCTTTCTAAGCTGTTTAATCACATTCTTCATATCATCTACACTTTCAGCAAGAAAAAAGTGCCAACAGACACGACAACAGCCGCCGCGATCCCCCCCATAATAACCGTCCGCAAAAGCCTATTCGGCTCCCTATATTCCTCATCCCCCGCAACCATTCTCCGTTTCATAGCCAACTGAGAAAAGCTCTGAACACACACTGCAAAGCACAAAATAAACCCCGGCAGCGGCCGATAAGCCGCCCCATAAGCAAGAGTCTGCCAGCAATTAAAAAGCGTCCACACACCCAAAGCCAAAGTAACCACCCGATATCCCCATTCCTCCGACCGCAATTGAATATTCCGATCCATCTCATCCAGCTTTTTCAAAATCCATTACCTCCGCGCCACAATCAAAGCAACCAAAAAACAAAAAAATGTTAAAACCTCTTTACATCCCAATCATACAACCAAAAAATCAAAATGTCAAGAAGATTTAACATTCCCAAGCACATTCCCAAAACCAGGGACAGCCGCACAGGGAGGCCGCCGGTTTTTCCGATATCCTAGTGTCCGGCTGTTCGCGCACAGGCTGTCTGATATGGACGGACAGTGCCAAGAAAACTTACAAATCCGAAAAAACTCTCAAGGCAATGTCCGTACAGAGCAGACAGTCTGTACGCGAACCGTCCGAACACGGATATGGAAAAGCCGGCGGCCTCCCTGTGCGGCTGTCCTGTCCGTTCTCAAAACTCTACCGTTTCAGCCATTTCAATCTGCCCCACACTCACAGTTCCCCCATCCATACCGGAAAAATCCCCAACCGCGCCGGCCCCCACAGCCCCCGCAGCAAGCATTTCCCCTTGATTCACATGAGCCAAATACTGCTTCAACCTCCGAATCTCCAGATCCGCCTTATCCCCTTCCTCCAGAATCCGCTTATCCAGCCTCATCCGTTTCGCCTGCTTCTTCTTAAGCTCCTTTTGCAGCTCCCGAACCTTCTCCTCCTCCTGTCTCTTAGCCGCCCTTATCTTCTTTAACTTAATAAGCTCCTCCTTATCAAGATGCCGCATCTTCTGCCTGCTCCTTACAACCAGCCTCTGCAGCGACCGGATAGCCTTCTGTGCCTTAGCTCTCTCCTTATCCTCCCCCAGACAGGAAATAAGCCGCAGCGTTCCCATATTTTGATAAGTCTCACTGATAACACTCTGAATCAGAGCCTTATCGCCCGCCCGGGCCAGCTTGCGGTAAAGCTCCCCGGTTTCATAGGAGACATTCCCCGAAAAACGTATTTTCGAATTATTCTTCGCCTCCTTAAGACTTTGCAGCATCTGAGCCAGAGTTTCCGCCTCCGGGTCCTTTTGCTCCGCCTTATCCTTAATACTCCAGGATGTAGCCTGCTTCTCCCCCAGAAAGACGCCGGCCGCCTTATTTTCAGCCAAAAACAGAACGGAAGCCAGCAGCATAGATTTGCAGTCCTGGTAATCCTTTTCGCTGCTTTCCATACGGCGCAGGAAAGACTCGGAGATCAGCAGATGCTTTCCGTATCCCAGAGAAGCGGCCTTCTCCTTCAGATTCAGATAGTCGCCGTCAGGAACAATCTCAAAAGAAATACCCGGGAAGTTCTTAGTTAATTCATCCAAAAGCTTTTGAATCCGATCCTTTGGCTCCGTGGAAGCCGGATCGGTAAGCTCCGCCAGATCCTTCGTCCCGGTGACTTGACCGGCAGCCGCTTTAGAAGCCGGTTCCGTGAAGGAACGCAGAGTTGTCTTATAGTTTTGCCAAAGCCTTTCATGTTGATAATGATTCGTTACGGGCTTCATAGAATTTTCCCCCCTTTCTAGTCAGCCAACAGCAGATAAAGTTTCCTATATAATACTTTCGGCAGCTTTGAGAGGATCATAAGAAAGAGGAGCTTTGTCTTGAAAATATATGGAAAATGTGTATACTAATAGTTGTTGCCTTGGAATAAGGTATTTTTTTCTACGATTTTGCAGGATAATAGATAAGGAAAGAAAAAATATGGCTGATTATGTGAAAGAGATTGAAAAGAGAAGAACCTTTGCGATTATATCTCACCCGGATGCGGGGAAAACTACATTGACGGAAAAGTTTCTGCTTTACGGCGGGGCGATCAACCTGGCCGGCTCCGTAAAGGGAAAGGCGACCGCACGCCACGCGGTGTCGGACTGGATGGAGATAGAAAAGGAGAGAGGTATCTCCGTAACCTCCTCCGTGCTGCAGTTTGAGTATGACAATTATTGCATCAATATCCTGGACACGCCGGGACATCAGGACTTCTCGGAGGATACTTACCGTACTCTGATGGCGGCGGATTCCGCGGTGATGGTGATAGACGGATCAAAGGGCGTGGAGGCCCAGACCAGAAAACTGTTCAAGGTGTGCGCCATGCGGCATATCCCCATTTTCACCTTTATCAATAAGATGGATCGGGACGCGATGGATATCTTCGAGCTTTTGGATGATATTGAAAATGAGCTGGGCATCGCCACCTGCCCTGTCAACTGGCCCATTGGCTCCGGTAAGGCATTCAAGGGCGTCTTTGATCGCAATACAAAAAATGTGCTGCTTTTCTCGGATACGGAAAAGGGAACGAAAGAGGGCCGTGAGACGGAGCTTGGCCTTGAAGAGCCGGAGCTTGGCAAAATCCTGGACCCGGGGCAGAAGGAGAAACTTTTGGAGGATATCGAGCTTTTGGACGGAGCCAGCGCGGAATTTGATCAGGAGCAGGTGAGCAGGGGAGAGCTGTCGCCGGTGTTCTTCGGATCGGCCTTGACAAACTTTGGTGTGGAAACCTTTTTAAAGCATTTTCTTCAGATGACCTCCTCGCCCCTTCCCCGCAAGGCGGATGCAGGTGTGGTAGACCCCATGAAGGAGGAATTTTCCGCCTTTGTGTTCAAGATTCAGGCCAATATGAATAAGGCTCACAGAGACAGAATCGCCTTTATGCGTATCTGCTCCGGAAAGTTTACGGCCGGTATGGAGGTCACTCATGTACAGGGCGGAAAGAAGCTCCGTCTGTCACAGCCTCAGCAGATTATGGCCCAGGATCGGAAGATTGTGGAGGAAGCCTATGCGGGAGATATCATCGGCGTCTTTGACCCGGGTATTTTTTCCATCGGGGACACCATCTGTATGCCAGGGAGAAAGCTTCAATACGAAGGGATTCCCACCTTTGCGCCGGAGCATTTTGCCAGAGTGCGCCAGATGGACACCATGAAGCGGAAGCAGTTTGTAAAGGGAATCGAGCAGATAGCCCAGGAGGGCGCCATTCAGATTTTCCAGGAATTTAATACGGGTATGGAGGAGATCATTGTAGGCGTGGTGGGCGTCCTGCAGTTTGACGTGTTAAAATATCGTCTGGAAAATGAGTACAACGTAGAGATTAAGCTGGAGCCTCTGCCCTACGAGCACATCCGCTGGATTGAGAATGAAGAGATTGATATGAGCAAGCTGGTGGGTACTTCGGATATGAAGAAGATTAAGGATCTGAAAGGACGGCCGCTTTTGATCTGGGCCAATGCCTGGAGCGTGGGAATGACTTTGGATCGGAATCCGGGTCTGGTGCTGTCAGAGTTTGGAAGATAAAGAGAGCTGCGAAAGAGAATGTTGTCTTTGTGGCAGACCAAAAAACAGTTCCAATTTTATCAAAAGTATGCTAGAATCAGAAGAAGCAGGAGACTGCGGGTCAGGAAGCATCCGCAGCCGCAGGAGATCACAATGGAGGTTTCAGGGAATATGGCAAGAGAAGAAAACAGAAGTGTTCATATGATACATGCGAACGGAAAGCTTGGAGAAGTTCAGATTGCGGACGAGGTAGTGGCGATCATTGCCGGCCTTGCGGCTACGGAAGTGGAAGGCGTTGCTTCTATGGCAGGCAATATTACGAATGAGCTTATCAGCAAGCTTGGCATGAAGAATCTGTCCAAGGGCGTGAAGGTTCTGGTGACGGACCGCAATGTGGATGTGGATCTGGCCCTTAATATCGAGTACGGCTACAGCATTATGAAGGTGTCGGAAAAGGTGCAGGATAAAGTAAAGGCGGCTATCGAGAATATGACGGGCCTGGAGGTGTCTATGGTCAATATCCGCATCGCCAGCGTGAACATGGAGAAAGTAAAATAGGCTGTCAGAGTATACCAAAGATACGGATGAATGGGGGATGTTATATGACATCCCCTTACTCGCAGTTAGCAGGAGACGGGAATCGATGATGAAGAGAAGAGAATTGAGAGAGCATATATTTGAACTTCTGTTTCGAATTGAGTTTAACAGCTCGGAGGAGATGCCGGAGCAGATGCAGTTGTTTTTTGACGGCCTGGATGAGCTGGGAGAGCAGGATCAGTCCTATATGGAGGAAAAGTATAGGCGCATCGTGGAGAAGCTTCCGGAGCTTGACAGGCGGATCGAGGAGACAGCTAAGAGCTGGCGGATTTCCCGTATGGGCAAGGTGGACCTGACCATTCTGCGGCTGGCTGTCTATGAGATGGAATTTGACGACGATGTTCCCGTGGGTGTGGCCATCAACGAGGCGGTGGAGCTTTCCAAAAAATTCGGCGGAGACGATTCCCCGGCCTTTGTAAACGGGATTTTAGGAAAAATAGGGAAGAAAGAATGAAAAATGCTTATACCGTTGCCCAGGTAAATCATTATATCAAAAATATGTTTTCCCAGGACTTTCTGCTCAGCCGCATTTATGTCAAAGGAGAGGTATCCAACTGCAAATACCATAACTCGGGACACATTTATTTTTCCTTAAAGGATGAGAGCGGGACCCTCTCCTGTGTTATGTTTGCCGGACAGAGAAAGGGACTGGCTTTTTCTATGAAGGAGGGGCAGCATGTAACGGTCCTGGGCAGCGTCAATGTGTACGAGCGGACGGGAAGCTATCAGCTCTATGCCAGGGAGATTCAGCTGGAGGGGACGGGCCGTCTCTATGAGGAGTTTGAGCGGCTCAAGAGAGAGCTGGCGGAGATGGGAATGTTCGCGGAGGAGTACAAACAGCCCATTCCCGCCTACATCCGCCGGCTTGGCATCGTGACGTCTCCCACCGGAGCGGCCGTTCAGGATATCCGCAATATTGCCTCCCGGAGAAATCCCTATGTACAGCTGATTCTCTACCCGGCGCTTGTGCAGGGAGAGGGCGCGGCGGACAGCATTGTGCGGGGAATAGAAGCCCTGGACCGGCTCGGCGTGGATGTGATTATCGTGGGCCGGGGCGGCGGATCCATAGAAGATCTCTGGGCCTTTAATGAGGAAAAGGTGGCCCGGGCTATTTTTGAATGTCAGACGCCGGTGATTTCGGCGGTGGGCCATGAGACGGATACGACCATCGCTGATTTTGCGGCGGATCGGAGAGCGCCTACGCCTTCGGCGGCGGCAGAGCTTGCGGTGGCGGATGTAAGAGAGATATTAGAGCGCATGAGGACTTACCGGCAGCGCTTGAATCAGACCCTTGGTTATCGTCTGGAGCAGTACCGGAGCCGTCTGGAGCAATTGAGGGGCCGTCTTATGCAGGCGGGACCCAGGCAGCGGCTTTATGAAAAGCATATGCGCCTGGCGGATTTGGAAAATCAGCTGGAGCAGGCCATGAAGGACAAGCTGAGTGATCGGCAGCATCAATTGGCCCTGTATATCGAGCGTTTTCACGGGCTTTCTCCCCTTCTGAAGCTTCAGCAGGGCTATTCCTATACCCAGGGGGAGGACGGCCGGGCGGTGACAAGCATCTGGCAGGCGGCGCCGGGGGATACCCTGCGGATTCACGTGACGGACGGTATCTATACCGCGGCGGTGAAGGAGTGCAGGGAGGTTCGCAGAGCTTAGAGATATTACGGAACTGGAAACAGTAATACCCCGCATCGTGCACAAATCAATTTACAGGCACATGCACTAGGTGACTGGAAATTGATTTCAAGGGGTGTACGATGAGGGGGATTACGGAACTGGAATAAGAACCGGTCAGGAGGAGAGACATGGAAAAGGATCAGAGGGAAAAGAAGGAGCAGACCCTGGAGGAAGCATTTGTGCGGCTTGATCAGATGCTGGAGAAGCTTTCGGACCGGGATACGGCTCTGGAGGAATCTTTTCAGGTGTACGCAGAGGGAACAAAGCTTCTTAAATACTGCAATGAAAAGCTGGATAAAGTAGAGAAAAAGATGCTGATGCTAAGCGAGGAGGGCGAGCTGAATGAGTTTTAAAGAGGACCTTCAAAAGAAAACAAAGGAGATAGAGGAGCTTTTGGGGCAGTATCTTCCCGAAGAGAAGGGCTTTCAGAAGACCGTGCTGGAGGCGATGAATTACAGCGTGACTGCCGGAGGAAAGCGTCTGCGCCCCATGCTGATGCAGGAGACCTACCGCATGTTCGGAGGCAGCGGCCGGGTGGTGGAGCCTTTTATGGCGGCTATTGAGATGATTCACACCTATTCTCTGGTTCATGACGATCTTCCGGCTATGGACAATGACGAGTACCGGCGGGGAAGAAAGACGACTCATGCGGTGTACGGGGAGGCTTTCGGGATTCTGGCGGGAGACGCCCTGCTGAATTATGCCTTTGAGACGGCGGCGGGAGCGCTGGAGCAGGAGCTTAGCCCCCGGACGGCAAAGGCTATTGGAATTTTGGCGTCAAAGGCCGGAATCTATGGCATGATCGGCGGCCAGGTGGTGGATGTGGAATCCGAGGGACAGGCCATTTCCAGGGACAAGCTTGATTTTATCTATCGTTTGAAAACAAGCGCTCTGATAGAAAGCTCCATGATGATCGGTGCGGTGCTGGCCGGAGCCTCGGAGGATGAGGTGGAGAAGATTCGTCAGGTGGCGGAGGACGTGGGCGTGGCCTTCCAGATTCAGGATGATATTCTGGATGTGACAAGCACCCTGGAGGTGCTGGGAAAGCCCATCCACAGCGATGAGAAGAATGAAAAGACGACTTATGTAACCCTGGAAGGGCTGGAGCAGGCAAAGAAGGATGTGGAGGAAATCTCCAGGCGTGCCCTTGGGACATTAATATCCCTTGAGCGGAAAAATCCGTTTCTGGAGGAACTGATTACCATGCTGATCACCAGAGAAAAATAGAGGAACAAGAAAAAACAATGGCATTGGAAAAGATAAATCAGGTAAATGACATTAAAAAACTGGAAAAATACGAGTGGAACCTTCTGGCAGAGGAGATCCGGCAGTTTTTGATTGAGAAGATCAGTGTAAACGGCGGCCATCTGGCTTCCAACCTGGGTGTGGTGGAGCTGACAATGGCCATGCACCTGGCATTTGATTTTCCCAGGGACAAGGTGGTTTGGGATGTGGGCCATCAGGCATATACCCATAAGCTGCTCACCGGGCGCAAGGAGGGCTTTGACGGCCTGCGCAAATACGGAGGCATGAGCGGATTTCCCAAGCGGAAGGAAAGTGACTGCGACTGCTTTGACACGGGCCACAGCTCCACCTCCATTTCCGCCGGCATCGGCCTTGTGCGGGCCAGGGAGCTTCAGGGAGGCGGCGAGACGGTAATTTCCGTCATCGGAGACGGCGCCCTTACGGGAGGCATGGCCTATGAAGCCCTCAACAATGCTTCGCAGCTTAAGAGCAATTTTATCATTGTCCTGAATGACAATCAGATGTCCATTGCGGAAAATGTAGGCGGAATGTCCCAGTACCTGAACGGCCTTCGGACGGCGGAGGCGTACACGGGCTTCAAGGAAGGGCTGCAGAATACCCTGGAGCGGATTCCCGTATACGGCGAGGGCTTGGTCCGTCAGTTGAAAAAGACAAAGAACGGCTTAAAGCAGCTTGTGATTCCGGGGATGCTTTTTGAGAATATGGGAATCACCTATCTGGGGCCTGTGGACGGCCATAACATCGAGCAGATCATCCGCACTTTCCACGACGCCAAGAGGATTCGCCATGCGGTGCTGATCCATGTGAAAACCCAGAAGGGCAAGGGCTATGCGCCGGCCGAGCGCCATCCGGCCCGTTTTCACGGTGCGGAGCCGTTTGAGATTGCAACGGGCCTTCCAAGCCATAAGCGGACCAAGGCCAATTATACGGATATATTTTCCACGGTAATGCGGAAAATGGGAGATCGGGACGAAAAGGTGGTGGCCATTACGGCGGCCATGCCCGACGGTACGGGGCTTAAGCGGTTCCGGAATATGTTCCCGGACCGGTTCTTTGATGTGGGAATTGCGGAGCAGCACGCCGTCACCTTTGCGGCTGGCCTGGCTGCGGGAGGCTTAAAGCCTATTGTGGCGGTCTATTCCTCCTTCCTGCAAAGAGCCTACGATCAGATTCTTCATGATGTGTGCATCCAAAACCTTCATGTAGTCTTTGCCATTGACCGGGCGGGGCTGGTGGGAAGCGACGGGGAGACGCATCAGGGCATATTTGATTTGTCTTACCTTTCCAGTATTCCCAATATGACAATTATGGCTCCGAAGAATAAATGGGAGCTTTCCGATATGCTGAAATATGCCGTCAATTTTGACGGTCCCATTGCTCTGCGCTATCCCAGAGGAGAAGCCTACGACGGACTTAAGGAGTTCCGGCCTGTTGTTTCCTATGGAAAGAGCGAGATCATCTACGAGGAGGCGGACATTGCCCTGCTTGCAGTGGGCAGCATGGTAAAGACAGGAGAGCAGGTACGGGAGCTTTTAAAGGAGGCAGGCTATAACTGCACTCTGGTAAACGGCCGTTTTGTGAAGCCCGTAGACGAGGAATGTCTGGAGCTGCTTACCAATACCCATCGCCTGTTTGTTACGATGGAGGAGAACGTAAGAAGCGGAGGCTTCGGAGAAAAGGTACAAGATTATGTATCGGACCGCCGGCTTCCCGTTCAGGTGCTGAATGTCTCCATACCGGATGAGTATGTGGAGCATGGAAATGTGTCCCTGCTTTATCAGGAGGTGGGTCTTGATCCGCAGACCATTGTAAAGCGGGTGATAACCGCCTATATCGGGCAGATGTGAGGAGCGTCAAAGATGAAAACAAGACTGGATGTGCTTCTGGTATCCCTGGGACTTGCGGAGTCCAGGGAAAAGGCAAAAGCCGTGATTATGGCGGGAAATGTATTTGTGGACGGACAGCGGGAGGATAAGGCCGGCTCTATGTTTGAGGATAAGGCTCGGATCGAGGTCCGGGGACATAAGCTGCCCTATGTGAGCAGAGGGGGATTGAAGCTTGAGAAGGCGGTGAAAAGCTTTTCCTTATCTCTGGAAGGGAAGCTTTGTATGGATGTAGGTTCTTCCACCGGGGGCTTTACGGATTGTATGCTGCAAAACGGCGCCCGAAAGGTCTATGCGGTAGATGTGGGGACGAATCAGCTGGCCTGGAAGCTCCGCACGGACGAGCGGGTGGTCTGCATGGAGAAAACCAATATCCGTTATCTGCTGCCGGAGCACATCCCGGAGCCGCCGGAATTTGCTTCCATTGATGTGGCCTTTATTTCTCTTACCAAGGTGCTGCTTCCGGTGCGGGAGCTTTTGACGGAGGACGGACAGGTGGTAGCCCTGATTAAACCGCAGTTTGAGGCGGGAAGAGAAAAGGTTGGGAAAAAAGGCGTAGTGCGGGACAGGGAGACGCATCTGGAGGTGATTGACCAGGTGATTTCTTATGCCCGTTCCGTGGGATACCGTATATTGGACCTTGATTTTTCGCCGGTTCGGGGTCCGGAGGGGAATATTGAGTATTTGCTGTATTTGCAGAAGGCAGGGGCCGGGGAGGAAGTTTTGGGCTGTCCGGACGGTATTTCGCCTGCGGATATTGTAAGTGAGGCTCACCGGACACTTAATTCGTGACAGGAAATGAACCATAGAAGGAAAATTTTATGAAGCATTTTTATGTGATTACCAACAGCGAAAAGGATGAGAAGCTTAAGACAACGAAATATATTTATGATTATCTGATCGGGCATGGGCGAAGCTGTACCGTCCGGGAATATCAGAAGCCGGACAGAGAGCGCGGCGAAAATTCGGAGGCGGGAGCGTATTCCGCCTGCAGGGATGTGCCTGTGGGATACACGGATGCGGATTGGATTCCGAAGGAGACGGAGTGTATTCTGGTGCTTGGAGGAGACGGGACGCTTATTCAGGCGGCCAGGGATACGGTGGATCGGAGAATCCCGCTTCTCGGCATTAATATGGGGAAGCTTGGATATCTGGCGGAGATTGAGCGCTCCGGGATTGCGGACGCGCTGGATAAGCTGATGGCCGATGCCTATATTCTGGAGCCAAGGATGATGCTGGAAGGGACGGTCTGCAAAAAGGAAGGGGAGGGCGTTCACAATCTGGCATTGAACGATATTGTGGTAAACCGCGGGGGCGCTCTCCGCGTGATTGATTATGAAATTTATGTAAACGGGGAGTTTTTAAACCGCTATGCCGCGGATGGGATCATTGTGTCCACGCCTACCGGCTCCACGGGCTACAGCCTGTCGGCGGGGGGACCGATTGTATCTCCGATGGCGTCTATGATTGTGGTAACGCCTATTTGTCCCCATACCCTGACGGCAAGGAGCATTGTGCTGTCCGGGGAGGATCGGGTGACGATACGCCTTGGCTCCGGAAGAAGGGCGGACAGGGAGGAGGCGTTTGCTACCTTTGACGGAGAAGTGTCGGTGCCTATGGCTACCGGTGATTATGTGGAGATCCGCAAGTCGGAAAAAGCGGCGGATATATTGAAAATCAGTAAGGTTAGCTTTTTGGAAGTTCTGCGCAGCAAAATGCGGGAGAATTGAGATTACGGAACTGGAAACTACGGAACTGGAAACAGTATTATCCCATGCAGGACCCAGATGGATTTACGGACGCATGTACTTTGCGGCCGGAAATTCATCTCTGATATCTGCGTGCTGAATGGGAAACTACGGAACTGGAATGGAGGACGGAACATGAAGCGCGAGCGGCATGCAAAAATAATTGAATTGATTGGCCAGTACGCCATAGAGACTCAGGAGGATTTGGCGGATAAGCTGAATGAGGCCGGCTTTCGGGTGACGCAGGCCACAGTATCCAGGGATATCCGGGAGCTGAAGCTTACGAAGATGACCATAGGCGGCACACAGCGCTATGTGGTGATTCAGGAGCACAGCCGCCACATGGGGGAAAAGTACATAGGAATCCTGCGGGAAGGCTTCTTGTCTATGGATATGGCGCAGAATATTCTGGTGATCAAGACGGTAGCGGGTATGGCTATGGCGGTAGGCGCGGCGCTGGATGCACTGCACTGGCAGGAGATTGTAGGCTGTATCGCGGGAGACGACACGGTGTTCTGCGCGGTCCGCACGGTGGAGGACACTCCGCTTTTGATGGATAAGCTGAGAAAAATGATGCGGGAGTAAAATTAAACCAACAGGGGAGATTATGTTAACTTACTTACACGTAAAAAATCTGGCACTGATTGAGGAAGCGGAGATTGATTTCTCCGAAGGGCTTAATATTTTAACAGGAGAAACGGGCGCGGGAAAGTCCATTGTCATCGGCTCCGTAAGTCTGGCCTTAGGAGGCAAGCTGTCCCGTGATATGCTGCGTGAGGGAGCGGATTACGGACTGGTGGAGCTTGTTTTTCAGGTTGTGCGGGAGAGCCAGCGGAAGCGGCTTTTGGATCTGGGCGTGATTCCCGAGGAAGATCAGGTTATTATTTCCAGAAAAATTCTTGATAAACGGAGCATGAATAAGATAAACGGCGAGACGGTTTCCTTAAGCCAGTTAAAGGAGGCGGCTTCCGTTTTGATTGATATTCACGGGCAGCACGAGCATCAGTCCCTTCTTCAGAAGAAGAAGCATCTGGAGATATTGGATGAATTTTCCAAGGAAGAGCTTGGGCCTGTGAAGGAGGCGCTTTTTGAAGCCTACCGACGTTTTCAGGATCTTACAAAGAAGCAGAAGGAGGCGGAGCTTGACGAGGAAAGCCGTCTGCGGGAGATTTCCCTTCTGGAGTTTCAGCTGAATGAGATTGAGCAGGCAGGTATTGAGCTTGGAGAGGACGAAGAGCTGGAGCAGCAGTACCGGCGGATGACCCACGGAAAGAAAATACTGGAGGCGGCAGGAGCGGCTTACTCCATGACGGGCTATGAGGAGCCGCAGGCGGCCGGCGGCGTTATCGGCCATGCCCTGCGGGAGCTTCAAAGCGTGGCGGCCTATGACGAGGAGCTTTCTCCCCTTTTGGAGCAGCTTACGGATGTGGACGCTCTTTTGAATGATTTCAACCGGGATATGGCGGAATATCTGACCTCTCTGGAATTTTCCGAGGAGACCTTTTTTCAGACGGAGGAGCGGCTGAATACCCTCAACCAGCTAAAGGCAAAATACGGAAGGACCCTGGAGCAGGTTCTTGCATGGCAGGAGAAGAGCCGGGAGCGTCTGGAGCATCTTTTGGATTATGACGGATATCTGCAAAAGCTTCGGGAAGATCTTGCCGCCGCGGAGGAAGAACTGTCCAGGCTTTGTGATCGGGCATCGAAGATCCGCAAAAAAGGCGCAAAGAAGCTTTGCGGTGAGATTCGCGATCACCTGGTGGATCTGAATTTCCTGGATGTAAAGTTTGAGCTGCACTTTGAAACATTGGAGGGATATACGTCTCTCGGGAAAGATGATGTGGAATTTTTAATTTCCGTGAATCCGGGGGAACCGCTGCGCCCGCTGATGAAGATTGCATCCGGCGGCGAGCTGTCCCGGATTATGCTGGCCATCAAGACGGTGCTGGCGGATAAGGACGATATTGACGCGGTGATCTTTGACGAGATTGACGTGGGAATCAGCGGCCGGACGGCCCAGCGCGTTTCGGAAAAAATGATGCTGATCGGAAAGACGCGGCAGGTCATCTGCATCACCCATCTGGCCCAGATAGCGGCGATGGCCGACAGTCATTACCGCATTGAAAAAATGGTAAATAATGGGGAAACAAGAACCCGTATAAGAAAGCTGAAGCAGACGGAGGAGATTGAAGAGCTTGCCCGCATTCTGGGCGGCGCGGAGATTACGGATGCCGTGATGAAAAATGCAGAGGAAATGAAGCATCTTGCAGACGCAAAAAAATCGGAAAAAAAGTAAGCGGGATTACATTTTGGAAACAATATACTAGTCTAGGGAGCTTAAGATTTCACATACTAGTACAGCGTTCGATTCTATATTGTAACGCCATACAAAAGAAGGATGCGGGAAAACCGCGTCCTTTTTACGATTTAAGAAGAGGATGTGAAATCATGGATGAAAGAGGATATCGGCGCTGTCTGATTGGGATTCTGATGATTGCCCTGGCAGGGCTTGGATTTCTGGGCGTTGGGGAACTGCGGGACACAATCCCTGATTCCTATACCCAGACAGAGGGAGAGCCGGCTCCTGCTTATTCCGGTTATTTTATAACGGAGGAAATAAAACCGGGGCTTGCGGAAGCTTCGGCCAATGCGTATGCCCCGGAAAGCTATATCATTGAATATAAGCTTTTGGGGATGATTCCGTTAAAGGAAGCACAGGTGGAGGTTATAAAACCAGCCTATGTGATTCCGGGCGGAATCCCCATCGGCATTTATATGGAAACGGAAGGGATTCTCATCATCGGAACAGGAGAGGTGACCGGCATGGACGGGCTGACTTATGAGCCTGCTTACCGGATTGTCCAGCGGGGAGATTATCTGAAAGCGATTAACGGAACGGCCGTTTCCGACAAGGAAGAGCTGATTGAGGCGGTGAATGCACAGGGCGGCGAGGATGTGATTCTCGATCTGGAGCGGGACGGGGAACCATTGCAGGTAAAAATAGAAGCGGTTCGCACGGGACAGGAGGAATATAAGCTCGGCATCTGGGTGCGGGACAATACCCAGGGAATCGGAACCCTTACCTTTCTTACAAAGGGCGGCAGCTTCGGGGCATTGGGCCACGGAGTAAACGATGTGGATACGGGAGGACTTCTCAAAATATCTCAGGGCGCCCTTTATGACACGAATATCATTGATATCAAAAAGGGAGAGAAGGGCACGCCGGGGGAGCTTTCCGGCCTGATACGCTACCGGCAGGAGCTGATCTGCGGAGAGCTGACGGATAATACGCCTGTGGGAATCTTCGGAAACGGTGAGGACAGGCTTTATGAAAAGGTGGAAGCGGAGCCGCTTCAAATCGGCTACAAGCAGGAGATTGAGCTGGGGGAGGCTTTTGTCCGAAGCTCTGTCAGCGGCGAGGTGAAGGACTATCGGGTGGAGATTCTGGAGATACATGGTAAGGATGAGGATATGAACAAGGGAATTATTTTAAAGGTGACAGATCCGGAGCTTCTTGATCTTACCGGGGGCATTGTGCAGGGGATGAGCGGCAGCCCAATCATCCAAAACGGGAAGCTGGTGGGGGCCGTTACCCACGTATTTGTACAGGATTCCACAAAAGGCTTCGGAGTTTTTATTGAGAATATGCTGGAACATGTAAATCTTTAGAGAATTACGTCGAAAGCTGTTATTCGCTGTCTGAAAAAGGAGGTAGAAAGGAATTGCTTCCTGTCAGGTTCTCTGTCTATAATGAGGATGTTGTTAGGAAACATCTGGTAAAACAGACAAAAGCCGTTGGCATAATACGGATTTTGGATTGAAAATGATTGCTAGAGGATGGAGGACAGATATGGAAAAGCTACAGGTTGCAATTGCAGATGATAATGAACGAATCGTAGAGCTTTTGGGGACCATGATACGCAGCGAAAGCGGAATGGAGATTGTAGGGACAGCGGGAAACGGTGAGGATGCGGTGGACATGATACGCAAAAGCCAGCCTGACGTAGTGCTTCTGGATTTGATTATGCCGAAAATGGACGGGCTGGGCGTGATGGAAAAGCTGAAAGAGGATAAGAACATCAAAAAGCAGCCTGCCTTTATTGTGCTGTCGGCCATCGGCCAGGAAGATGTGACGGAGGACGCCTTTGCTCTGGGAGCCAATTATTATATGATGAAGCCCTTTAACAATGAGCTGCTTCTGGGAAGGCTTCGAAGCATCCGCAGCCGGGGCGAACGCATTTTAAATCCTATAAAAAGGGTGGAAGCGGTAGAGCGCAAGCGGGACTCTTATGAGGAGCGGGATCTGGAGACGGATGTGACCAATATGATTCATGAGATTGGAGTGCCGGCTCATATCAAGGGCTATCAATATCTGAGGGATGCGATTATGATGACCGTGGAGGACATGGACATGCTCAGTTCTATTACGAAGGTGCTGTATCCCACCATTGCCAAGAACCATCAGACCACGCCGAGCCGTGTGGAGCGGGCCATACGCCATGCCATTGAAGTAGCCTGGAGCCGGGGAAAGATGGATACCATAGACGAGCTGTTCGGGTATACGGTGAGCACGGGAAAGGGGAAGCCTACCAATTCGGAGTTTATCGCATTGATTTCGGATCGGATACGGCTGGAGTATAAGGCAAAGGTGTCATAAGACTGACCTTAGAAAGCATTATTTGTACATTTTGCAAAAGTTTCCCTTTCAAATACTTCCTATATGAGGTATAATGATTATAAAATATCACAAATACCCATCTACATATGGGAAATAGGGAGGAAATGCGGTGAAAAAGATATTATTTATTGCTTCCGAAGCAGTACCCTTTATTAAGACCGGAGGTTTGGCAGACGTAGTTGGATCTTTGCCCAAGTATTTTGACAAGGAATATTTCGATATTCGCGTGATGGTTCCCAAGTATCTGTGCATTAAGCAGGAGTGGCGGGACAAGATGCAGTATGTGACACATTTCTACATGAATCTTGCATGGCGGAGCCAGTATGTGGGGATTCTGGAGCTGGAATATGAAGGAATCAAGTTCTACTTCGTTGACAATGAATATTATTTTGCAGGCGCAAAGCCCTACGGAAATATTTATGAGGATATTGAGAAGTTTGCGTTCTTCTCCAAGGCGGCAATTTCCGCTCTGCCTTCTCTTGATTTCCGGCCGGATATCATTCACTGCCATGACTGGCAGACCGGACTTGTGCCCGTATTTTTAAATGATTCCTTTCAGAACAATCCGTTTTTCCAGGGAATCAAGACCATTATGACCATTCACAACCTGAAGTTCCAGGGCGTATGGGATATGAAGACCGTGCGGGATATCACGGGGCTTTCCATTTCCTACTTTGCGCCGGATAAGCTGGAAGCCTACGGGGATGCCAACTACTTAAAGGGCGGCATCGTCTATTCGGATGCGGTGACGACCGTAAGCGAGACTTATGCGGAGGAGATTAAGATGCCCTACTACGGCGAGCATCTGGACGGCCTTATGAATGCAAGAGCCAATTCCCTTCGTGGCATTGTAAATGGCATCGACTATAATGAATACAATCCGGAGACGGATAAGTTCCTGGCTAAGAATTACAATGCCGTGAACTTCCGCAAGGAAAAGGTGAAAAATAAGACGGCTCTCCAGGCAGAGCTTGGTCTGGAAGTAGATCCCAAGAAGATGATGATCGGCGTGGTTTCCCGTCTGACGGATCAGAAGGGCTTTGATCTGATTGCCTATGTGATGGATGAGCTGTGCCAGGATGAGATTCAGCTTGTGGTTCTCGGAACGGGCGAGGAGCGGTATGAGAATATGTTCCGCCACTTTGCATGGAAGTACCAGGGCAAAGTATCGGCCAATATCTTCTACTCCGAGGCCATGTCCCACAAGATATACGGCTCCTGCGACGCCTTCCTGATGCCCTCTCAGTTTGAGCCGTGCGGCTTAAGCCAGCTTATGAGCCTGCGCTACGGCACGGTGCCCATTGTCCGTGAGACGGGCGGGCTTAAGGATACGGTGGAGCCGTACAATGAGTATGAGAGCACCGGAACAGGCTTTAGCTTCCTCAATTACAATGCTCATGAGATGCTTCATACTATTCGCTATGCGGAGAGTATCTATTATGACAAGAAGCGTGAGTGGAATAAGATTGTGGACCGGGCTATGGCGGTTGACTTCTCCTGGGGCGCTTCTGCTAAAAAATATGAAGAATTGTACAACTGGTTAGCTGGTTGATTTGGAAAAAAATGGTTGGATTTGTGAGTTTGCCTGCCCGCATGGGCAGGCAAACTTTGTCTGCGGCAAAGCCGTATAAAAATACCTTCTGTTCGGGATACTGTTAGTAACTGTTCGGAATTGATTTGAACAGGGAGCTTTATATGGCAGAATCCCATATAGTACTCAGATGGATTTACGGATACAAGTATTTAGCGCTTGGAAATTTATCTCTGTAATGAGTACTGTGTGAGATACTGCGGAACTGAAATAGTCCGGCTAAGAAAAGTTAAGTAATTTTGCGAAATATTTTTTTGCCGGCAGGTAAAGCTGCAAAGGCGTACGAGAGGAACTTTTATGAGCGTCCTTTCGAATAAAAGTTCCTCTCATTACAGGTGTGCCGAAGCGACTTTACCCTTTAGTGCCGTCGCGCAGCGACTTAAAATAGGAGGTATTTATTTATGAAGTCAGAATTATCTGAATTGGATGTACAGAACCTTCGTCATCTTATCGGAGGCTACGACACCACCCACTGTAAAATGAACGACTACGCAAACAATGCCACGGATCAGCAGGTAAAGCAGTTTTTCCAGAAGGCGGCTCAGTCAGCCAAGGAAAATAAGCAGCAGCTGATGCAGTTTTTAGGTTAGGAGGGTGTCGAGATGAATGAGAAGACGATGGTAGCGGATACCCTGGTTGGTATCAACGGAGAGTTAAAGATGTTCGGTGAAATGATTCCTCAGACTGAGGAACCCCGCCTTAAGCAGACTTTAAAGGATCTGCGGAACAAGTGCGAGATGTCCCAGGAGGAGTTGTATCAGATCGCTCGTGCAAAGCAGTACTATGTACCGGCTTCCAAAGCTACGGAGGAAGAAGTGCAGCATGTAAAGTCTCTGTTTACGCAGAGTGTGATGTAAGCAGAAAAGCGGAATTTTAATATTTCAAAAGCGGAATTTACAGGAAAAAGGGCTTGCAAAAGCCCTTTTTCCATGCTATACTTTCTAAGTTAGCGAAAAATCACGCGGTCCTTGCCAAGAACGGTGCCAGAGCACAGTGCTTTGGTCTTTGCGGCAGACAGGGCTTGCGGAAGAACAACCAAACGGAGGTAAGAAACATGAGCGTTATTTCAATGAAGCAGTTACTGGAAGCAGGTGTTCATTTCGGACATCAGACAAGAAGATGGAACCCTAAGATGGCTCCCTACATCTACACCGAGCGTAACGGCATCTACATTATTGACCTGCAGAAGTCCGTAGGAATGGTAGATGATGCTTACAAGGCCGTATTTGACATTGTGGCGGACGGCGGCACCATTCTGTTCGTAGGAACCAAGAAGCAGGCACAGGATGCTATCCGCACCGAGGCGGAGCGCTGCGGCATGTTCTATGTAAATGAGAGATGGCTCGGCGGTATGCTGACCAACTTCAAGACCATCCAGAGCAGAGTAAATCGTCTGAAGGCCATTGAGAGAATGTCCGAGGACGGAACCTTTGACGTACTGCCCAAGAAGGAAGTTATCGCACTGAGAAAAGAGTGGGAGAAGCTTGAAAGAAACCTTGGCGGTATCAAGGAAATGAAGAGAGTTCCGGATGCAATCTTCGTAGTTGACCCGAAGAAGGAGAGAATCTGCGTTCAGGAAGCACATACACTGGGAATCCCCCTGATCGGAATCGCAGATACCAACTGTGATCCGGAGGAGCTGGATTACGTAATCCCCGGCAACGACGATGCAATCAGAGCCGTAAAGCTTCTGGTATCCAAGATGGCTGACGCCGTAGTAGAGGCAAACCAGGGACAGGCAGAGGACGTAGAGGAAGCTTACGACTATGCTGACGAGGCTGAGGCGCCCGTAGAGGAGTAAGCCCAAAGCATTTTAAGCAGTCATTTACTCCGTAGCGGATGCGGTTCGTATGAAAGGGGCCGTTATACGCCTGCGGGAATTTATAGATGGAGGAAAGAACAATGGCAGTAACAGCAGGAATGGTAAAAGAGTTAAGAGAGACAACCGGCGCCGGCATTATGGACTGTAAAAAAGCCCTGGCCGAAACGGATGGAAATATGGAAGCAGCCATCGACTGGCTGAGAGAGAAGGGACTTGCCAGCGCCCAGAAGAAGGCCGGCCGTATTGCGGCGGAGGGTATCGTGGCAACCCACCTTGTAAATGATGATAAGAAGGCCGTAGTCGTTGAGGTTAATGCGGAGACAGACTTTGTAGCTAAGAATGCTAAGTTCCAGGCTTTTGTTGCAGATGTTGCGGCACAGGCAGTAAATACCGGCGCAGCTGATATTGATGCATTTATGGCTGAGACCTGGGAGAAGGACAGCACCATGACCGTGAAGGAAGCTCTGGCTGCTCAGATCGCGGTTATCGGCGAGAATATGAATATCCGCCGTTTCCGTCAGATGGAGGAAGAGAACGGATTCATCGCTTCCTATATTCATGCAGGCGGCAAGATTGGCGTTCTGGTGGATGTTGAGACAGATGTGATCAATGACGATGTAAAAGAGATGGCAAAGAATATTGCTATGCAGGCAGCAGCTTTGAAGCCTCTGTATACCAGCGATAAGGAAGTAGATGCAGAGTATATCGAGAAAGAGAAAGCTATTCTTTTGGCACAGATCCAGAACGATCCCAAGGAATCCCAGAAGCCTGAAAAGGTCATCGAGGGAATGATTAAGGGACGTATTAATAAGGAGTTGAAAGAGATCTGCCTTCTTGATCAGGTTTATGTGAAGGCTGAGGATGGAAAGCAGTCTGTGGCCGCTTATGTGGCACAGGTGGCTAAGGCTAATAGTGCTAATATCACTATTAAAGGATTCGTTCGCTTTGAGACCGGGGAAGGTATGGAGAAGAAGAACGAGGACTTTGCGGCTGAGGTGGCGAAGCAGATGAATATGTAACACCAATTTCATAAAGTTTATAAAAACGCTGGAAATCCCATGTTTCCAGCGTTTTTTGACGTTTTTGGGTGTTCTGGAGAAATGAGAAAAAGTGCAGGGTTTTGCAAAAAGTCTGGTAAAAATCTGGTACGAAAATTGGTAAAATCTTTTACCAGACTTTGGGAAGCAAAGTTCGCATGTTTTTTATAGTTATAATTTTTACCAGATTTCTGATGAAATAAAAATGGTAAAGGAAGGAGAAAATGTATGGAACTGATTGAAATGATTGTAATAATGGGCAAGGATGGTGTGCTTCAATTGCCAAAGGAAGAGGTTGAGGTTATGGGGTTGAAGCCGGGAGATGAAATTTGCCTCTCCTATTTTGCAGAGTCAATGGAAAAAAAGGAAAATCGTTCAGGAGAGTTTCTTCTGGAGAAGAGAGGATAGATATGTATATGAAACAAATGAAATAAAAAATATGTTTAAGAAGGAATTAGTTTAAAGAAATGAGGTAAATAAGAAAAAGCACTGTGAAGTGAAATGATTTCTGAGGCAGATATCATCATTTATATTAGATTTACGGATGAGTGATATTCTCATACTTTAGATAAATTACTTTCAGATATGAAGGGATTGTACTGGTTATAATTTGATTCATATCTAGCAAACGGTGTACTAAATGTGTTTCCGACTACTTTACATGTTGAAGCAGTGATTCTGATGACGTTTTGTGGTTTGAGGCGGAAAAATTAGAGTGTAAACACAAGGTATTGTGGTTTTAAGAGAAAAATGAGGCAAAAATAAGGGCTAAAAATTGCGATTTTTAGCTCTTATTTTTGTTTGCCACTTTGACAGATGACATGGGGGTTTAGAGATGAAAGATGAGGATAAAAAGGTCATTGCTATATTATGAAAGAGAACTCCGTTTTTTTGTTTGATGAGGAAAAGGCGAACACTGAAAATTGTTAGAGTGGAAGTTTAGGAGACATTTCTAGTTTGGTGGTATTTGGCCTTTTGATTATATAAATAAAAGACAAGAGGTAAGGAGGTGAAAATTATGGGAAGTAATTTAAAAAGAAAAAGCAGGATCATAATTGAAAAGAATGGGGTGAACATGAAAATTTTATATGAAAACACAGAAGCACCAATCAACCGGGTATGGGTAACATTTCCATTGAATGAGAATGATGCAGTGAAACAGATGCTTGCCTTGACAAAAGGGCATAAAGCAGAATCAAGCATTACTTATCGAATTGCGGACATTGATTCACCAGTCCGGAATTTAAAAAAGTATCTCGTAGCAGACATGCCATTTGACAAGTTAAATGAACTAGCGATAAAGATCAGGGAGATGGATAAGGAGGATTGGCTTAAATTTTCCGGCGTTTTGGATTGTAAATCCATTTCTGGCATGGAAGACGTGCTAGGGGCGGCCGAAGATATTGAATCGTATGAGTTTATTTCAAGTGTGACATCCAACAGGGAGCTTGGAGGCTATTTGGTACAACAGGGCTTTCTTGAATGTCCAAAACATATTTTACCCTACTTGGATTATTGCGGGATTGGAGAAGAATACTATGCAGACCATGACTGCATTTTTATGAAGGAGGGTTTTATAGTTAGAAAAGAAAGCTGTCAGACTATGGAGACCGGCCATACACACACCATACAAATATAGCGTCACAGACGGAAAGGAGCATGATATGAATCAATTTACAACAGAAGAGCTTAGAAAGCTGCATGGCCGGGAGGGATTGATTATTCAGGGATGTGGCGGAGATTTAAAAGAATGGGTATATGGAATCCATCAACTGTTAGAGCAGGAAAGAATCATTCCAAAGGGAACAAGGCTGAAGGACGTGGCAATGTTCCGAAATGGAAAGGTAACCAACCTGCTCTTTTTCTTTGGAGACGAAAAGGTGGATATTAGAAAGCTGGCAGTGTGGAGACTAAAGACTCATGACCAGTTTGCCGGTACCTGGCTCTCTGATTATGTGAATAATCGTCTTGGCGGATTTATAGAGGAGCAGAAGCAGATAGCAGAGAAACCAAGCTGTGCATTGATTGGGGAGGATGGAAATGTTTTTCACCTGATGGCAGTGGCATCACGAACCTTACGGGAGCACGGGATGAGAGCACAGGCAGAAGAGATGCAAAAAAGAATCATGGGAGGCGAGTGTCACAGCTATTATGAAGCATTACAGGTATTGGGCGAGTATGTGACGATTACATCCAAGGAGGAAATGCAGGAGATGGGAGATCTCATGATGGAATAGTGATGTTTTGCCAGCCATAGCAGTTCTGGTCTTTTATAGAAATGAAAAGAAAATAGGTAGATAGGAGGGGAAAGCTTGCGGATTTATGTAAAAAGAGAAAATTGGGATGGAGGCCTTTGGGTAAGCTTACCGATATCAGACACGGAAGCGGAACGAGTAATGGAAGAGTTAAAACAAGCACATCCATCTTTTATGGCTCCATTTATAGGAGAGGTAGACGCAGAGCTTCAGGGCTTGGAGGAGGCATTGGTCGGAGAGCTTGCATTTGAAGAGGGGAGCCTGGAACAACTAAATCAATTAGCGGAAGCAATGGAAGGGATGAGCAGGGAAGAACGGCTCCGTTTCCAAGGGGCGGTCATCATGGAGAAGCCCCGGACCCTGAAGGATGTTTTAACCACATTAAGCCATCGAAAGCAGTATTCGCTGCATGAGGGGCTCAGAAGCTATGAGGAGCTGGGACATTATGCGGTATACAGGGAAGGAAAGAGGATTCCCAAAGAACTGGAAGCATTTTTTGATTATGAGCATCAGGGAAGATTTTGGGGACAGAAGCATGGATGCATGACGGAAGGCGGATGGGTAGAAAAGGATTTCTATGGGGCAGAAAAGGAACAAAAGACCATGGAGGAAAAACAGCTGGATGTGGTATTTGTCCTGGAAGTACGACAGGAAAACCCAAAAGTGCATTATGAACAGTTTTCCTTACCTTTGCCGGAAGAGGAGTTAGAGAAAAAAATAGAACAGTGTAGATGTAAAGGACAAGAAGTGGTTAAAATCAAAGGAACCTCGCTGACAGAAAACCTGTATGAATTTTTACCGCCAGGCTGTTCCTTAAAAGAATTAAATGAAATTGCAGGAGAGGTCTGCCATCTGGCACAGAGAACGAGAATCAGCTGGATGCGGCTTTTGGGGGCATTGGAGGCGGAGACACCGCAGAGCGCCAGGGAAGCTCGTCAGGTAATCCGAAATTATGAAGATTATGAGCTTCTGCCCAGGAAAACAAAAGAACCAGAATCCTATGCCAGATATGTTTTGGAACAAAAAGGGCCGGAAATACCGGAGAATATAAGGCGATACATCCGCCATAAGGAATGGGGTCAGAAAATGTCCATGGAGGCAGGGCTTATTGAGACCAGTTATGGAATGATTGTGAATCATATGCGCCCCATCCGCAGGGAGGAATGGAAGGAGGAGGAATTCTGCCTATATAATCCTTTGAGTATTTTTGCATATGACAAGGAACAGGATTCCATCGCTCCTAAGCCCTTATCCGGAAAAGAAGCTCTTGCGTTTAAGGAGGTGATAAAGAGGAAAGTAGAGTATAGCTTAAAAGAAAATATGGAGCATGGTCTGGCGGACCATCTTAGGAACCGGATTCTACGGCAGAAGGTACGGGCCATAATACCCAAGATTAAGGAACAACAAGGAGAGCTAAAGGGCAGCCTTTTAGTGAAAGCAAAAACCGCCCTTACGATGGTCGAAAAGCAGGCGTTATTGGAGGAATGGGAGGAAATCGCACGCTTTGGCTGGGGAGAGCAGCTATATGAAAACCCAGTTTCAATCAGGAAGCGGGAAATCTATATTGGATTCTTTGGAGGGGAAAAGGGAGAAAGCAGCTTAAAAGGACTTTTGGAGGAAGAACGCCAAAAGGAGGAAGAAGATTTTAAGATGAACATGTAGTTGGAAAAGACAGGTAAGAAATGCGGCACTGAGCAATCAGTGTTTTTTTGTGCACAAAACCAGAAGAAAGGAGGCGGAGTTCCTGGCCAGGAAAAAGATATCTGACTCCCTTTTGCATGGATTTAGAGCAGAAAGCAATCGAACGGGTGAAGGCGGCTTCCGAGATGTCCTTCGCCCTATATGGAAGCCCCCTGGTCGTGACAGACAGCGGAGGCAAAGATAGTGCGATTTGCAAAGAGATTGTAAGAAGGTCCGGCATCCCTTATGAGGTTCAGCATAACCTGACCACGGCGGATGCACCCCAGACCATCTACCATATCAGGGAGAGCTTCAAACGTTTGGAACAGGAAGGCATTTCCTGCCAAATCAATTATCCCTTTTACAAGGAGCGGAGGGTAACCATGTGGACCCTAATCCCCATAAAGAAGTTTCCACCCACCAGGCTGCAGCGTTACTGCTGTCAGATCCTAAAGGAAACGGGCGGACAGGGGCGTTTTATTATCACGGGGGTCCGCTGGGCCGAGAGCGTGAAACGCAAAAACAACCGGGGCATCTATGAAACCTTCACGGCAGATCCAAGTAAAAAGATCATTTTAAACAATGACAATGACGAGAGGAGGCAGTTGTTCGAGAACTGTTCATTAAAGGGAAAACGGATTTGTAATCCGATTGTGGATTGGACGGATCGGGACGTGTGGGATTACGTCCAAAGTGAGAAGCTGTTCATCAATCCTCTTTACGACATGGGTTTCTTTCGTGTGGGGTGCATTGGCTGTCCCATGGCAGGAAAGATCCGCTGGAGGGAGTTTTCCATGTTTCCGACTTATCAGCATGCGTACATTCGGGCGTTCGGAAGGATGCTGGATGTAATTCATGCCAGCGGCTTAAAGACCAGGTGGAAAACGGCGGAGGACGTATTCTCCTGGTGGATGGAGGAGGAGCAGGTGGAAGGGCAGATGAATCTCATGGATTTTGAAGAATGGAGGGCGGAAAACGCCAACCGGAAAGCGAGTTGGAAACAATGATAAAAATAAAACAGCATGGAATCACGATATCCTTGCCGATTCATGATGAGGAAGTGGTACGGATGGGGGATGCTGCAGCAAGCGCCCTGCTTTTGCCGGCTTCTCCTGGGGAATGTGTTCAAGCAGACGCAGGTGGTCTGGATTTAAAGGGTAGATTGCCAGAGCGTGTATGGGTACAGGAAATGAACATGCTCGCCTTCGTGCTCACACAGTTTGAGGAAGGACAGATGGAGAAGTTTCAAAAAAGGGTTATGGAAAGCGGAACGATGCATGGCGGAGAAATGCTGAATCTGGCCCTTTCTATCTGCCCGGAGGCCGCAGGATTTGAAAAGGGCAGTACGGTAATTCCGCAGTATACGGGAGAAAACCTGTTTGAACTCATGGAATATAAACGTTTTCTGGATCGAAGGACGGAGCATCCGCAGTTTCAGATGGTGAAATTTTATCTGCCGGTGTATGCGGACTTTTATCCGGAAAATAGTGACGGGCTGGATGTGACGGACTTGACAGGGAAAGATGTTGCTATGTATCAGGAGCAATTATCAAAGATATTGGAGGAACAGAGACATCTTGCGGAAACGTTTGTGGAATGGCAGGTGTACCATGCTTCTTTTGGCTTTCCCTATTATCAAAAGTATGGGCTTCTTGACAAACGTTTAGATGTGGAGATAAGAAATGGAGAACTCTGGGGCGTTATCATAGCGGAGATGGATCATCCTTTGGAGGAAAAAGAAACAGAAGAATTTAAGAAGGAGTTAGAGACGGAAATAGATTATGGCATTTTGGGGGAACGAATGGAGGTTCCGGTTGGAGGCGGGACTATTTTTGTGCATTTGAGAGAATGCACAGAGGTTTGTCAGCAGGCCAATGGAGAGTTGACAGAACAGGAGATGTTCAAGCTCCATGCGCCTTATCATAAAGAGCGTTTAGTAAATAAAACCGGATTTATTCCGGATTTTCGGAATGAATGGGAATATAGTATGCAGCAACCGGTATGGCTGGAGCTTTTTGGAGAGCGAAAGCGTGTACGGATTCCCCTTCCGGCCAAAGAACAGGAGGTATTGGATGGGGAACGTACAGTCGGACGAAATATGAGAGGGTGTCTGGATATACGTCTAATGATACCAGATACACTTCCTTTTCGAGACTATCGTCTGCCTGGCATTGACTTAGAACAGCTAAACCGGATCGGGGAAGGGATTTTAAGGATTGGACAGGATGAGAGGAGGCAGCTTTTTATTCGATATTGGGATGACAGCTGCGATTATAAAGAACTGCTGCCTTGGCTTAGACAAACATTGGAACGCATTCCAAAGGAACCTGTAAAGACACGCTTATATAGTCCCTTATGCGGAGCTTTTTATGGTTCCGGAGGCGGTTATGAATCATTCCATGGGTATCATTTAAAGGGCTATAAAAAGAAAATTGAGGAAGCATTGGCAAAGAACTGGGTGAGGGGACGTGAAGGAGGGCTTGCGGACTTTCTTCATGATACACGTCTCCAGGAACGAATCGTCAGCATGCATCCAAGGGTGGAGGTCTGGGGATGTAACCTATGGGGCGTTTTGGAGGTGAAAAGCGTGGAGAGGTTAGAATCGGAAGATGTGGAGGCTTTAAAGGATGAGTGGTATTGGCAGATGACGGACGGCTGGGGAGAAGGCTTTGTTCAGGAAGTCATAGACTGTGGCTATGGCTGTGAACTCCATGTGGATTTTGGAACGGCGGCAAGAATCGGAATCCGAACAGAGGAAGAGTTAAAGGGCGGACAGGTACAAGAGCAAACTGCTGGCCCAGGCATGGCTTTGGGATAATGTAAAATAAGGAAATGAAAGGGATTGAGAAAAACAGTTTTTAAGGAGTCCAGCTAAGAAATGTCAAGTGTTTACTTGAGATATTTTTTGCTGGACGGTAAAGTCAAGAAGAAGCACGAGAGGAACTTTCATGAGTGCCTTTTCGAATGAAAGTTTCTCTCATTACAGGTGTGTCGAAGTGACTTTACCCTTTAGTGCCATCACGCAGTGATTTTGAATAGGAGGTTTACATGAAGGTAAGAATTTATTCTCCGGCTTATCGGGAGAATCCATTTTATCAAGGAGCATATTTGAGCCTGCCGGCTACGAGGGCTGAAATTAAAGATGCTTTTGATGTTGCGAGAATTCACAAAGGGGAAGATTTTCAAGTTTCCGTAGTAAAGACAGACTTTCCATTTTTAAGTCAATATGCGGATTTGGAAGGCGCAGACCTGGAGGATTTGGATTTCCTGGCAAGGGAGCTTTATAGAAAAAGCGATGAAAATCGAGAACGTTATGAAAGTGCGGTGGCTATTTATGTGTCAGAACAATCTCCAAGGCTTCTTAGATGCAAGGAGCTCGTCAATGTTTTTTATAACATGGATCGATTTGATTTTTATCCGGGCCTGATTGAGGAAAAAGATTTAGGAGAAAAAGTTCTTGAGGAAGATGTGGAAGCGTTGTTGGGGCCCGTTTCGGATGTGGTTTACAAGCTTTTAGATCCAAAAAGGGTTGGACACTACGCAAAAGAGCAGGAGGGCGGCGTTTTTACATCAGGCGGATATGGCATGCGAATCAAGAAAGGCTGGATAAAGCTGAGTGATAAAAAGGACATCATAAGAGAACGACAAGCGGATTCGGTCATGCTGTCCCTCTATCTCAAAAATGATAAATGCATGGAAAAAGGTCCTCAGATTTGGCTGGACCTGCCCTGTGAGGAAGCCGAAATGGAAAAAACGCTTCAGATGTTCAATACGGAAAATATGGATAACCTGCGGATTTTGGACGTACAAAGTGCCATACCCCGGTTAAGCTCCCTGATTGATACAAGGGAGAATATTGAAAAATTAAATGAATTGGCAAAAAGCCTTATAAAGCTATCGCCGGAACAGCTGGTTAAATATAAAGCGGTTCTTGAATTTTTGGATTGCGAGGATTTGCAGGAGGCGATAGATTTAGTGGAGCAACTGGATGGCTATACTTTTTCTTCGGAGCATGTAAGCTATGGGGATTATGGAAGAGGATATTTGGAGAGACAGGGAATTGACTGCCGGGATTCGGCCTTTTCCACCTTTGACTTTGAGGCTTATGGCAGGCAGAGATGTGAGGAAAAGGGAATGATTCTAACGCCTTATGGAACCGTATCTCTGACAGCATGTCAGGAAGAAGCAGAAAGGGAAGACATGAGCAACGGGCAGGAAGAAGAGGCAAAGGGCATGGATTTCCAAATGGGAAGCATGTAGGAGGTGGAGCTTGCGTGGACATTATATGAAAGGAACCCGCCTGGAATCCGTGGAAATCGAGATGCGAAGGGTTCCGGGGTTCGCCCCCAGGTGTTCCGGATTTATGAGGAGGAAGACAGGAACTTTTAGAGGGACGGAAGACAAAGAAGCCTCAAAGAAAGAGCCTGTATCCTATGAAGAGCTTGTAACGGGTTTCCTTAAGGATATTCCGTCTTCCAGGCTGAATGGAAGAATTCGGGACTATCAGAATAAGGGAGTGATGATATTCAAGTTTTTCAACGGGGAACACAAAAAGCGGTTTCAGGAGGTGCTAAAGGATTCTAACTGGCCGCTTTTATCAAGTGACAATGGATTTGGCGCAGCAATCTATCTCTTAAGTGCAGATGCCTTTCTGTGGGATAGGGCAAAAGGCTTTATTACGGAGGAAACAATTGCATATAACAAAATTCGTATTCATGGCGTAGGTCTTGACGGCTACGCCCTTTTTTGTGCGGCGAAAGAGGTGTGTGGAGGCTCCGTGCATCTGACGCTTTCCGAGCTGGGAGATCGGGAGTTGATAAGCGATCCCCTTTTTGAAGTCCTTTTAAATGGCATGTTGATAAGCCGTTATGGGCTCACGGCAGTTCTAAAAAGCAAAGGATTAGAAAAACTTCCCAAGCAGAAAAATGGAAAAGGGATGATGAGAAGGGAATAGAAAAGAGAAATGCCAGAAAGGAAAATGGGAGGTGATATACCATTAACAGCTTTATTTCATGGGTCGGAGGAAAGAAGGCGCTTCGGAAGGAGATTTACGAAATGCTTCCGGCCGGCTTTGAGCGCTACATTGAGGTATTCGGCGGGGGAGGCTGGGTACTGTTTGGACGTCCCCCGGACGGCAGGGTGATGGAGGTCTACAATGATTATAATTCCAACCTGGTAAACCTCTACGCTTGTGTGAAGGATAGGACCTGGGAGTTTTTGCGTGAGCTTGGCTTCCTGCCCTTAAACAGCCGGGACGAGTTTGCCGTAATTCGAAGCTTCCTGGAAAAAGGAGACTTTGATCATGCGTTTCTTTCCAAGGAGCTGGAGCTTGCCAGGCACAATCTTCCGGAGCCGGAGTTTGAGGAATTTAAGGAACTGATGGAGGAAAATGCCCGTCTAAACGATGTGCGAAGAGCGGCTGCCTTTTACAAGCTCATCCGTTACAGCTACGGAAGCGGCTGCACTTCCTACGGCTGCCAGCCCTTTGACGTGCGGAAAACCTTTCAGCTTATTCATGACGCCTCCAGGCGGCTTGCCAACACGGTGATTGAAAACAAGGATTTTGAAGCCCTCATCCGCCAGTATGATCGTGAGAACGCCTTTTTTTACTGCGATCCGCCCTATTACATGACCGAGGATCACTATGCGGTGGAGTTTCGGGGAACGGATCATGTGCGTCTTCGGAATGCTTTAGCGAAATGCGAAGGGAAATGGATGGTCAGCTACAATGACTGTGCCTACATCCGGGAATTGTATGAGGGATGTCATGTAAAGGCTGTTTCCAGGCTTAACAACATGGCCCAGCGCTATGATCATGGCTGTGAATACCCGGAGCTTATCATCACCAGCTATGATCCGGAGGAACAGAAAAAGAAAAGGCCGCAGCAGATGAGTTTGTTTATGGAAGGCATGTTGGGAGGTGAGACGGATGAGTGAGGATAACTTAGAAAAGCTTCGATGGGCAAGGCGGACAATCAAAGAGAAGACCAATGGAAAGCAAGTCCTTATTTTAGGCTGGGATGAAATGCCGAAGGTCAAAACTGCGGAGGAATGCATGGTGGGCCTGTATGTGGCCCTTCTAAAGAACCACAAAACGGGCCTTTACGACTTTCGGGCAAAGGGCTATATCCGCACCTGCGGCGGTTACAGCCCCAGCGCAAGAATGCAGGACCTGATAAATGAATGCATGGAGGTGGCGGAGCTTGTAAAGCTTTTGGAGGATGCGGATATCCATGTAACCGAGGAGGAGGCAGGACGGTTCTGCAAGGAATTAAAGGAGGAAGGAGAGGATTTAAATGAAGAAACCGGTGTATAAGCTGGTGGATGAAAAGGGCAGGGTGCTTCTGCCAAAGGAGCTGCGGACGGCGGCAGGGATTGGTTATGGAGACATCGTGGGCTTGGAAGTTGAAAATGGCAAAGTGACGGTACGTAAGGTAACCATTTTAGAGGTGGGAGATCAATCAAAGGAGGCGGTAGAAGCCTATGTGCGGGCGGCGATCCGCACCATGCCGGACGCTACCCGTTTAAGCCTGATTTCCGATTTGTCCAAGCTCATGCAGCAGAAGGGAGAGTAAGAATGGGAAGTCAGAGAATCTACACGGAAGAAGACTGTGAGATAGCTGGCCGTGAAATTGAGCTAAAGGGAAAGGTGATCGTGCTCCGAACAGGCGTGCTTCAAAAAGGCCCTGACCACCAGCTGGCCTTCTGCATTGGCGGAGGCGGTGCGGATGCAAATCCCAAATACCGCTGGCTCTTTTTAGCAGACTTAAAGGATGGGGAGGTCATGCGTTGCAACCGGGAGGACGTGATTGGCATCTTAAAGCCGGAGCTTCTTCCGGAGGAAGAAAAGCTGCAGCTCTCCCAGATTCGTCCCATCGGAGCGGCTCCCTTAAAGGGAAATACGCCACTCTACAGCGGTTACAGCTTCTTGGAAGACGGGCGATACTCAGCCGGGGTGTGGCTTTGCAGTGAAGAGGAGGTCTTTGATTATGTGGAAATGCAAAGTCCTTATCAGCATCGTGTGATGGTGTGTGATTCGGATGATTTCTGCGTGATGGAGGTGGTGGATGGAAAACGGACCTTTCCCGATATGGAAGAAATAAGGAGAAACCAAAAGCAGGCGACGTGCAGGGAAATGGAGTTTACATGAGTATTTCATATAAGGGAGGAGGGAAAGGCCGTGGGGAGGATCAGCATTGAAAACGGCAGGATTTCGTACTTTGGAAACACGGCAGGGTATATTGCCGGAAAGCGGGCCGTGGTAGATCCGATCTTTTCATCGGAGAAGCTTCAGGCATTTCTAAACAAGCAAAGCGCCATAGAGGAGGTGGACTGGAAGGAGGGCGTCTATGAACGCCTGGCAGATGGACGGGCGGAGATGGGCAGTCCAATCCTAAAAAATGTCCGTATCTGGCAACTAAAACCGGAGGTGGACGTGTATATGAAATTCATCAGCCTGGATAAGATGCTGGAACGGTTTGGGAAACCAGATCCGGGGAACTATCAAATGATCTTTGATGGAGAGACAGATACCAATAACCTGGAGGAACTCTATGATAAGTTTCAAGCAGGCCGCCTGCCAGTCGGATTTACAGGACATTCCCTAGCGGTTTCCGACGTGATTGAATTGTACACGGAAGAAGAAAGCGAGTTTCACTATGTGGATGAGAGAGGGTTCAAAGCCATTCCCTTTGAGGAAAGCGGTCAAGCGCAGGAGCCACTGCTGGAGATGTAGACAGTTTTAGAGGGAAATTCAAAATTTATTGTTTTAAGGAGGAAATCAAACCATGAAAAACAAAATGAAAACGTTTAAAACCAAGGCATCCCTTCGGATGTTTGCCGCTTATCTGGCCCTTAAAAATCAAGAGGGAGAAGGCTTTGTGGATACGGCCATCAAAATCTTAATGTCCGTGGTAATCGGGGCGCTTATTTTGGCAGGCCTCTATTCGCTCTTTGATGAGACGGTCCTTCCAACCTTAACCCGGCGTGTTCAGGAAATGTTCAATTATGCCGGATAGACGAAGAAAGGAGAAACCCATATGGCAAAAGCACAGACCAGTCAAGGGGTAAAAGAGAAAGCAGCCCAGGAGAAAAAACAGCTCCCCCTGGAGTATGAAGCAAGGATTCATTCCCTTTATCCGGAAGGGAGCGTGAGGGCGGCGGCATCCATAAATTTAAACGGATGCTTTGCCATCCGGGGAGTTAAGGTGATGGAGGGACCGAAGGGGCTCTTTGTTTCCATGCCAAGTTATAAGTCCGGGGATGAGTACAAGGATATCTGCTTTCCCTGTACCAAGGAGGCAAGAGCCGCACTCCATGAAGCCGTTTTAAATGCTTATGAACAGGCACTACACCAGAATCAGGGCATGCAGGCAGTCTCCCAGGATGCGTCACAGGAAAATCAGGTGGCTCCCCAGATGACCATGTGAAGGGAGCGTAAAAGACAATGAGGTATTTTGAGAATGAGTTAAAAAAGCTGGTGGCTCAAGGATTGCCCTTAAAGAACGTGACCTATGCAGGACGCAGATGCTATGGAAAAGTAGCTCCTGAGATACGGGCACGGATGGAGTTTGTCTCTCCGGAGATTTCAGGACATTACTCCGCAATCAAGGTGACGCTGTTAAATCGAAGGGAAGGTCCCATTGACAGCATGCTTCTACGGTTTTCGGACACACTGGGAATCAAAAAGGTGCAAAATCCCAACTTTCGGGAAGGTCTGGTTCCTTATATCTGGGAAAATGAAAATCAGGTGGGGTGGTATGTCTATCATCCAACGACAGCAGATTATCAGAGGATCGCAGAAGAGATAGGCAGTTATATGGCCGTGTTTCAGGAAGAAACGATGACGCAGGAGCACAAAATGGAGGGCATGACATTATAGACCTATAACATTGGTAGATCTGCTTCATTTTGGAGCAAATCCTTGTTGGTATTGGTCATAGCTATTTCCATCACTTTTGCCTATACTTGGTTTGCAAACAGTAACATCCTAACAGTGCAAAAATGCTCTTATATGAAGGGGTTGGAAGGAATGTTACGGAACTATCAATAGAAAGGAATGGATATGGAGAAACGGAAAAACTTATGTGCCATGATTCCGGAAGAGCTGCATGGAAGAATAAAGAGTGAGCAAGAAGCTCTTTCTCTTACTCTGCCGCAGTATATGGAGATGGTACTAGAAGAACATTTTCGGAAAGGTGGAAAAGAGATGGCGAATGGAACAAGGACGTTAGCATTTCAGGTATCGGATGAATTGTTTGGACGAGTGAAGGGGTATCTGGCGAGACACCCCAAGCTAAGCCAGCGTGAGTTTGTGGTTGGCTTAATTGAAAGAGAACTGGATGCATACGAAGCAGAGAATGGGGAAATAGAATTACTCCAAGCATGAGAGAAAAGGGAATCAAAAAGAACAGCAGAAAGCCGTTGCTAAAAAAGCAGCGGTTTTTTGTTTTTGGAACAATAATTAAATAGTAGGAGGATTTGAAAATGCCAAGAACCAATCAGACAGAAGAAAGAAACGTAGAATCAACCACACAGGAGGAAATGCTGCCGATTACTCGTATAGAGATTCATGAACAGTATGGATCAAAAGGGATTTTGGCGGTTGCAGACGTGGAGCTGGGCGGCTTATGTACCATTCGCAATGCCAAAATCAAGGAGGATGATTACGGCCTGACGGTGGTAATGCCAAGGACCAAGATATCGGAATCCGGAGAATATAAGGATGCCTGCTTCTTTGCAAGCCGCAGCCTCCGAGAGCAGTTCGATCAAGCAGTACTAACGGCTTACGAGCAGGCCATTCATATGGGAGAGGAACAGATTTCGGAGCAGGAGTCGGAGATGGAAGAGGAAGGCATGGGCGGCATGAGCATGTAGACTGGGTGGACAAGGATGAGGGAAAGGATACAGGCGGCCTTGTTCATCAGTCTTTTGTTCATGGCCGCAGTCAGCGATCTTCGAAGGAGAATCATACCGGACTGGGTGAACTTCATGATTGTTTTGACGGCACTGTTGTGTTTTTCACCGGAAAAGCTTCTGGGAATGTTGGCAGCCCTGCCTTTTTTCTTGGCAGCGATGCGGGGAGGCATGGGAGGAGGAGACGTAAAGCTCGTAGCAGCCAGCGGCCTGGTCTTAGGCTTTTCAAAGGCTTTGTTCGGATGCGTCGCAGGGCTGTGCGTGATGCTGTGTTTTGCCGCAGGAAGTGTCAGCATTTGGCGACAACGGAAGGCATACCCCATGGCACCCTTCCTGATGGCCGGATTTTTGGCCGCTTATTTACTCTAAGAAAAATTGAAAAGGTGTGTTTCTTTGTGGAAAAGATGTCAGTGATTGATGGCAAAGGAGGGATTTGAGATGAAAAAGCTATTGTTTGGAGCGGGTGCTTTAACTTCGGTATTGGCAGTCTTTTTTTGCGTGGTACGCCGCCGTAAGAAGCGTTATGGGATGCTTGATTAAAGGAAGAATTATAAAATCTGAAAAAACAAAGCGGATAGCTTTCTTAGACACAAGCCGTTATGGTTTTGGGTACCCTTTGAAGTCTCTTCCGTCCAGGCATTAGGAAGGACTTCTAAGGGTACTTTTCCATTTAAAAGGAGGAGTAACATGAGTTTTTTGAAGAATCGAACCGTCATTGGCGTGATCTGCATCGTGCTTTCCCTGCTGATCTGCTTTGCGGTAACGCCGCTGTTCAACAAGTCTATGAGCCGAAAGGTGGAGATCGTCCGGGTGGTCAAAGACATCCATATGGGAGATAAGATTACAAAGGACATGGTGCGGACAATAGAGGTGGGAGGATACAACCTTCCAGAAGAAGTGATAAAGGATGCGGAAAGTGTGATTGGAAAGTTTGCCTCAACCGAATTGTTTCCGGATGATTACATTCTAAGTTCTAAGATTGCTGATGCCCCGGCAGCGGAGAATGCCTATCTTTATAACCTAAACGGGGAAAAGCGGGCCATTTCCGTTACGGTAAAGGCCTTCGCCAACGGGCTGTCCGGAAAGCTGATGAGTGGGGATATTGTTTCGGTGATTGCCCCGGACTACAAGAAGCAGGGAGTCACCATCATTCCGGCAGAGCTTCAGTACGTGGAGGTGATCGCAGTTACCGCCAACAGTGGCTATGATGCCAATATGGGAGAAGATCCGGAGGAGGAAGACAGGGAGCTGCCAGGAACGGTAACCCTTTTGGTATCTCCGGAACAAAGCCGGGTATTGGCAGAATTAGAAGCGGATGGAAAGCTGCACCTCTCCCTCGTGTACCGTGGAACAAAGGAGAATGCGGGCAAGTTTATAGAGGTGCAGGAGGAGCTTTTGTTAGAACTTTACGCACCTGAAAAAGAAACCGAGGGCGAGGAGAATAAAGAAGAATCAACAGAAGGAGAGAATCCGCAAGATACCGAGAACATACTGGAAAATCAGGAAAGTATGGCGGGTGACGCCGAAAAAGCGGAACCAACGGAGGGGACGGAGGAAACAAATGAAAATCCGGAGAGTGAAAATGGAGGAGAGTAGCCCATGAACTTTAAGAAGAACGGAATCTTTACCCGGAGGGAGGAGGAAGGACAGGCGTTTCCGGAGTACGATAGTTTCACTTCTCCGAATCAAGTGCTGGCAGTCTGGGGAAGCCCAGGAAGCGGCAAAACCACGCTGTCCGTAAAGCTGGCCAAGCATCTGGCAGGAAAGAAGAAAAACGTCATCCTGCTATTGTGCGATATGACGGCGCCCATGCTGCCCTGCATCTGCCCTCCGGGAGAGCTGGAGTGCGAGCATTCCTTGGGCAGCGTTTTGGCGGCGGCACATGTGTCAGAGCCACTCATCAAGCATAACCTAATCACCCATAAGAAGTATGACTGTCTCACCTTTCTTGGGATGTTAAGGGGGGAGAACGAATATACCTATCCGCCTTATGCGGCAAGCCAGGCGTCCGAACTCCTTACCTGTTTAAAAGGGATTGCCCCCTATATCATCATTGACTGCGGCAGTTATATCGCTAATGACATTCTCTCCGCAGTTTCCTTGATGGAATCGGATGCGGTTCTTCGTCTGGTGAACTGTGATTTAAAAAGCATCAGCTATCTCTCCAGCCAGCTTCCCCTTCTTCGGGATAACAAATGGGACGCAGACAAACAGTATAAGGTAGCCAGCAATGTAAAAACGGATGAGGCCAGCGACCATGCGGAGCAGGTACTTGGAAACGTCACCTTCAAACTACCCCATTCCCCGGAGCTTGCAAGGCAGACCCTGGCAGGAAACCTACTTGCGGATTTATCCCTCCGGGACAGCCGGGGATTCCGTAAGGAGTTGGAAGCCATCACCAGGGAGGTGTTTGGATGTTAGGAGAGAAGCGCTCATGGGAAGTGTTTGGCTTTGCAGGAGAAACGGCTCCGGATGCTATGGAAAAAACAGATGAAAGGGAACAAAAGGCCATATGGAACAGGAAGGAGAAAACGGATAGGGAAAAAGCTTTGATTACAAGCTCTCCATCGGCAACTGTAGGCGTGGCAAATAACCAGGTTCATTTTGTACCGGTGGACTTTGGTGTATCCGACGTGTCAGAAGAGGAGGAGACAGCAGAGTTTCAGGAAGGCGGAACGGCCCTTCGGACCCATGACTTGTTCTTTTCGCCCAAGGATCACAAGAGAGACTTTCCTTCCGTCCTTCAGGAAGTACAGGAGTACATTTCCAGCAAGTATGCCACCCTCATTATGGAAGAAGACAGCGAAGAGGGGAAAGCGCAGATTAAGCGCTACATCACCAAATACGTGCAGGATTACCGAATCGCTGTGGAAGGCATGGACGGCCAGGAGCTGGTGGACACCCTTTATACGGAAATGGCAGAGTTTTCTTTCCTAACAAAGTATGTATTTGGAACCGGTATTGAAGAGATTGACATCAATAGCTGGAGGGACATTGAAATCCAGTACTCAGGAGGAGAAACGAAGAAGCTTGAGGAACGGTTTGAAAGCCCTCAGCACGCTATTAACGTGGTACGGCGGATGCTTCATACCTCCGGCATGGTATTGGATAACGCAAGTCCTGCCGTGCTAGGGCACTTAAGCAAAAATATCCGTATCGCTGCCATGAAGACGCCCCTGGTGGATGAGGATGTAGGCGTGGCGGCTTCCATCCGCATCGTGAATCCCCAGTCCATGCAGGCGTCGGACTTTATAAGGGGAGGAACGGCCACGGAAGAAATGCTGGATTTTTTGACGGAGTGTGTGCGGTATGGAATTTCCATCTGTGTGGCAGGAGCTACCAGCTCCGGAAAGACTACCCTGATGGGGTGGCTGCTCACTACTATTCCGGATAAAAAACGAATTTATACCATTGAATCCGGTTCCAGGGAGCTGGCACTTGCCCGGGAAAAGGAAGGGAAGGTATCCAATTCCGTGATCCATACCCTGACCAGGGACAGTGAAAACGACCGTCAGAGAATAGACCAGATCGCCCTTCTTGACATGGCCCTTCGGTTTAATCCGGATGTGATTGTGGTTGGAGAAATGCGGGGGCCGGAGGCCAACGCAGCTCAGGAGGCCGCACGAACAGGCGTGGCGGTCATTACCACGATTCATTCCAATAGCTGCGAAGCCACCTACCGAAGAATGGTATCCCTATGTAAGCGTGCGGTGGATATGAGTGACGAAACCTTGATGGCCTATGTGACGGAGGCTTACCCAATCGTAGCCTTTTGTAAGCAGCTGGAAAATCGGGAACGCCGGCTGATGGAGATCATGGAGTGTGAAATTTGTCCGGATGGAAGCCGCCATTACCGCCCCTTATTTCGGTATGAGATTACGGAAAACAGAAAGGAAGAAGGAGTGTTTATCATTGAAGGCAGCCATCGAAGGATAAATCCCATTTCTGCGGGACTGTCAAAACGACTACTGGAAAATGGAATGCCAGACAGCGTGTTAAAGCGCCTGAAGGGAGGTGTGAACGTATGACAATGATGGAGTTACTTGCTTGTGCTGGTATGATTGCCGGCTTTTTCTTTTTATTGAATTTAAAACTGGTGGAGTTTACGGACCAGCTGTTTTCCTTTCTGCTTCATAAGCCAAAAACACTGAAGGAGGAAATCAATGAGACCACCAGAAGAAAGAAACCAAACCTTTTAAAGCGGGAGATCTTGGAGGCACAGGACGTTCTTTCCATGACCGGAAGGGGAAACCGGTTTTCCCTGGTGTGCGCATTAAGCCTTGGCCTGTTTACCCTGGGCGGCTCCCTTGCCATCTTAATCGGGAACTTTTTTCTGGCACCGGTCATGGCGGTTGGCTTCTTATTCGTGCCCTTTTGGTATGTCCGTCTTACGGCCAGCCATTATAAAAACAACGTTTCCGCAGAGCTTGAGACGGCCCTTTCCATCATTACGACGGCCTATCTAAGAAACGAGGACATCCTGACGGCCGTGGAGGAAAATCTCAATTATTTAAATCCTCCGGTAAAAACCGTGTTTCAGGATTTCGTCACCCAGGTAAAGCTTATCAATCCGGACGTGGAGGCGGTCCTCAAGGTCTTACGGGGACGGATAGAAAATGACGTGTTTTGGGAATGGTGTGACGCCATAAGCGACTGCCAGCTGGATCGAAGCTTGAAAACCACGCTGACACCCATCGTAAACAAGATGTCCGACATGCGGATTGTGAATGCGGAGCTGGAGCTTCTGGTGACAGAGCCAAGGAAAGAGTTCATCACCATGGTTCTTCTGGTCTTAGGTAATATTCCGCTTATGTATTTTTTAAATCGCAGCTGGTATGAGACATTGATGTTTACGCCGGTAGGACAGTTAATTTTAGCGGTTACGGCCGCCCTTATTTTTATTTCCACGGCATTGGTCATTAAGCTTACCAAGCCCTTGGAGTATAGGAGGTGACGTGAGGATGACGACAACGGTAATGATGGGGCTTTTGGCTTTGTTTGGGATTTTATTGGCATGGGGACTGTTCCTCGTGGCGGCGGATCTCCTTCATTTGCCCTATCTTCGCACCTCAAAGGCGATGGTCAATACGGGGCGGGAGAAAAGGACGGCGGCAAAGTCATTGGAAACCTATTTGCTGACCCTGGCGGTAAGGCTTGCGCCGCATATCCGGATGGATGCCTATAAGAGAAGCAGGCTAAATAACGTTCTAAGGGCAAGCGGGCTAAACTTGGAGCCGGAGACGTATCAAGCCTATGCGTTGGTAAAAACGGGAGCCGTGATGCTTGGAATTCTTCCGGCACTTTTGATTTTTCCCTTGGCGTCAATCGTGATCGTGTTCCTTTCCGTGATGGTGTATTTTAAGGAGCAGGGCCGTGGGGATGAATTATTGGCAGAAAAGAGAGGAGCCATTGAAACGGAGCTGCCCCGGTTCGTGTCCACCATCGAGCAGGAGATAAAGAACAGCCGTGACGTGCTGTCCATCGTGGAGAACTATAAGAAGAATGCAGGGGAAGCGTTCGCAGGAGAGCTTGATATATTGGCGGCGGACATGCGTTCCGGCAGTTACGAGGCGGCGCTCACCCGGTTTGAGGCAAGGCTTAATTCACCCATGCTTTCCGACGTGGTCCGGGGGCTGATTGGCGTGTTAAGAGGCGATGACGGGGCTATGTATTTTCAGATGCTCTCCCATGATTTTAAGCAGCTTGAACTTCAAAGACTAAAGAAGGAGGCCCAGAAGATACCGCCCAAAATCCGGGTATTCAGCTTTGTGATGCTCCTGTGCTTTCTTTTGATGTATTTGGTGATTATTGTTATGGAGATCATCACATCCATGGGCACGATGTTTTAAGGAGGTGAAGAATGCCCCCAAAACCAGTAACCTATCAAGGAGTTTTATACGCATCCAGAAAAGCATTGTGTAAAGCCTACGGGATTGATGAAAAGCGTGTGACGGCCCGTCTGAGGGCAGGATGGACACTGGAGGAAGCCATAGAGACAGCAGTCGGAGAGAAAGTAACCAATGGAATCCCGGTGGAATATGAAGGAATTTCCTATCCATCCCTAAAAAACATGGCGGAAAAACTGGGAATTTCCTGTTCCATCCTGCAGCATGCCTACTACCGGACCAAGGACATCAAAGAGGCCGTGGAGTACTGTGTTCAGTATGACAAGCGGGATTTAATGGTATGGGGAAAAGCTTATGGGAGCTTATCGGAGATTGCCTTGGTGTTTGGCATCAGTCATTATCATCTGGTAACCGAGGTAAGGGATGGGAGAAGTCCCCAGGAAGCGGTGAAAAGGGCGTTGGAGACGGAACCCATTTTGTTTGAGGAAAAGCGGTATGCCTGCTTTGGAGAACTGTGTGCGGAATATGAGATACAGCCAATCAATGTATATCATCGTTTAGGGGATGGGATGGAACTGGCTGAGGCCCTGACCCGTCCCCTTAAGAGAACCGGGAGCCGGAATTCCTTTCTTTATCAGGGAAGGGAGTATGAAAGCAAGGTTGCCCTTTGCAGGGCTTATGGGATTTCCATTCTCTGCGTACGGGAGCAGACAAGGACAAATCCCATCACCTTTTGGGACTCCTTTGAGGTGTTAAGGAGGTTAAAGGAATGTCTTGGAATGAAGAGAGAGGAGATGCTTAATTACATTCCCCACTGCCGCATCCGGGGAAAAAACTATAAGACGATGATGGAGCTTCTTCGTGTGTTTGGAATTACAGCCACGACCTTTTATACCTGTAAATCCCGCAGTGAAGATAAGGACGTGTTCACGGTTTTAAAAGGGATGCAAGCGGAGACAAGACGTGCTTACGAAGTGGATGGGAAAGGAATGCTCCGTGAAGAGGCACAGAAACTGGGGTATACAAAAGCTGCAATTGATAAGCTTCCCAAGACCGAACTACCTAAGTATCCTGCTATGCAGGGGTTTGATTTTGATACCGGGTGTTATGATGGGGAGAAACTATACTATGAAATCTTAAATGAGAAGCTGGAAGAATTAGAGCTGGCAAAAGCTTCGGAAGAAGTTTTGGATCTAAAGATGGAATGAAGGAGAATGACATGAAAGAAAAGCAGAGAGAAGAAATGGGGATGAGGATGTGTTAAAGAGAGTCTTGCGGGAACAAAAAGGGGAGGGCTATATCGATATCGCCGTATTGGTATTGTGCGTCTTTCTGGTGCTGGCGCTGTCTGTAAAGCTTTTGCCCGTGTTTATCGCCAAGCAGCAGCTGGATACCTATGCCACGGAGTTGTGCCGGGAGGCGGAGATTTCCGGCCGGGTGGGGAATGAGACCAATCGAAGGGCGGCGATTTTGACGGAGAAGACGGGATTGTCCCCACAGATTGAATGGTCAAGGGCGGGACGGATTCAGCTAAATGAAGAGGTGAGCGTTCGCTTGACCCATCCGTATAACCTGGGACTGTTTGGAAGCTTTGGCTCTTTTACCGTGACACTGCGGTCCGAGGCGTCGGGAAAATCGGAGGTGTACTGGAAATGAGAAGGGCAAAGGAATGCTTAAAGGATCAGAGCGGCGTGGCTTTTCCTTTGGTGATCGCAGTCACCCTAGGACTGCTTTTGATTCTGTGTGGAGTCATGGAGTTTTTACGCTTAAACCTTATGGCGCTGGGCGTCAAAGAAGCGGCGCAGGATGCCATCGTGGTGGTGGTCAACGACAATTATGCCAACGTGTACCACGGCGTACGGGAAGGATATTCCGGGGGATATACCTCGGATGGAACCGGATTTGAGGAAACCGTAAGCGATGGGGATATTTATTATGAGCTTAATAAAGTATTGGGAACTCACAAGGAGGGAGGGGCGTATGTAAAGTATGCGGAAGGTGTGCTAGAATACCGCATCACAGATCTAAGCGTGAACATCCGAAATGCACCACTGGCGCCATCTGATCCAAGAAATGCCCAGCGGTTTGAGGCGGACGCAAGGATCACCTTGGAGGTACCGGTACGGTTTGCAGGAAAGGTGTTTCCATCCATGCGGATGAACCTTACGGTACAGGCTGGGTATGTGGAAGTGTTCTGATTTATGAGAATGATTTACTAAGTATAAATATTGGAAAACACATTTGGTAAATACCCCAAGGTGGACTATTAGCAGCGTGTCCTAAGGTATTTTGCTTTTACATCAAATAATACTGGATTTTTGGGAAAGCTTCGGGTATGTTGTGTCGTACAAAGAAATTTAACTGAATATAAAGAAGCGAAAAAAGGAACAGAGAGAAGGAGGAAAGATATGAAACTTACAAATAAGCAAAAGAAATATTTTGCCATAGCAGGCTGCATGATCTTTGGACTTGCGCTTATTGTGGCGATTGGAAGTCAGTTTCAGGAAGCTCCCACAAAGGACGTACTGATTCAAAAAGAAGTACCAGGCACGCAGGTCATTGTGGGAGAGCTTGAGAAAAGCGAAGAAACGAAGTCGTTGGAGGCAGAAATAGCAATGAATCAGGAGGCTATAGAAAAGGCGGATGTGAATATCCTGCCAGCCCAGACGGATAAAGAGGAGCAGGAGCTTCAGGAAGAAGTAACAAAACCGGAAGAGAGCTCCGAGGAGGTCCTGCATGACCCGACAAAGACGCCGGATGGCGAAGAAGTAGAGGGAGCACCAGAATCGATACCCCATGAAGAAGTGAAACAGTCGGAGGAGTCGCCCATAAAGAAGGAAATGCCCCAGGCAGGTGATACATCAAACGGACAGATTTATATCCCAGGTTTTGGATGGGTGGAAAACCAGGGAGGAGGAGTTTTCGGAAGTATGGCAGGCGATATGTATGAGAATGGAAACAAGATTGGGATGATGAATTAAAAAGAAAAATCAGAAAGAGCAGAGGTTAGGAAGGCATCGTCAATGGGCGGTGTCTTTTCTCGTGTGAAAAAATGTGTAGTAACCATCGTGTTTAGAACAAAAGCAAATGCCTGACATGAGAGGAGACATGCAGGAAGAAAGGAGTGGAATGAAACAAACTTACCACCTGATTCTTATATGGATAATGACAGTGCTGCTGCTTTTTCCAATGACCGTCCATGGAGCCGGAGAAGGAAACATTGACAGTGGCAGCGGTAGCATGGGACAGGGAACCAGCCAGGACAGCTGGACTCCGGGAATGGAAGGCGTCCGGGTAACCGTGGTGGAAGCCGGAGGAGGCACCCCGGTCACCACACCGATTGACTTGACCAACAAGCGCTTAAGCAACATTTCCTACTCTTTTGGAAAGGTGTGCAAAATATCCTATTCCGGAGGAAGGAGCCTTACGCCGGACACGGGAGCCTATCAATATGTGAACCCCGGCCAGTCCTTGCCTAAGATTATCAGTTCCCAGAGCCTTGGAGCGGCCAGCATTGAAGCGATCAAAAGCTACTTTACGGATGAACAGGTGATCCGAAGCATCGCAGGGCTTGCCGGAATGAGCTTCGAAGCACTAAGTGGCGGACGCTATAAGCTGTTTTTAGAGCCGGTTTTGTATGTGAAATTTCAAGGAACCTACGTGGCCATGACTGCAACCGAGGCGGCCCTCTATGACGAGGCCACGGGGGGAAGCGTCCGCAGAGTCCTGCCAAGCATCGCCTTTCAAAACCTGCCCCTGTCCATGTTTTTGGAAACGGCGGACTTAGGCTATCCGGCCTGGAGCGGACCAAGATCCGGCGTTCGTTCCAATGCGGAGGTAAAGTCCGCTTTGGGACTTGGAATTGTCCGGTTTCAAGAGGAGCCGCCCATGGAGGTATCGGCTTATGATTATGAATACCGTGTGAATACGGAAGTCATTACCTCCGTTACCGTTCGGGGAGGCCAGGCTGATCCGGATCATCCGGTATCCGTCATTTTCCACGTAGGTGGACGCAGCATGACCGTAAACCACGTGTATTATCCGGAAGGGGACAGCCAGCTGGTCTGGATTCGCTGGACGACCCCAAGCACCCCTCAAGTGATGACCATCACCGTATCCGCATCCGGGGGAGGACATGCGGAGAAGAGCACCATTACGGCCAATATCGTGGATCTTAATAAGAATCCACCGCCCGATCCCAAAGCGGATGCTCGGAATGACGGATTCACGTTAGGAGCCATGCCGGTTCATCCGGAACAGACGAATGCAGGCTGGAATATTTGGAGACCCTGGTGGCAGCCTTACTGGGTCTGGCATGAAGGGGACGAGGATGAAGGAGGCTACTGGTGTGATCACGGCTGGTGGGAGTTTGACCTGGACGTCTATCATGCAGGTCTTACCGCAGCCATGGGAATCATGCCGGATGGAAAGAATCCAACTGCGTCCGGAAGAAATCTAAAGTCCGGCTATGGCATTCAGGAAATCGTGACGGCAGATGTCAGCACCAATCAAAGCTCGGCGGTCACTCCAGCCCAGAATGCGGTCACGTATTTCCCGGAATTTCAGTATCAAAGATTTTGGAGACTTTTGGAACGAACCGGAAGCGGCTATCATGCCCGGTTTGAATTTCAAAAAAATGAGTACAGCACCTATAACCGAAGAACACACTTCACGCCAATCTGGTATCCGGACGGAAGCTATACCCCTTATACCTGGCTTCTGGATGCCTGGACCCCCACCGGAATGCTGTCAAAAAATCTCTTAGACAGTGTCAACATTCGGGGAAACCTGTGGATGGACTGGCATATCTCACCGCAGAATCCGTCCTAAGTGAAGGGAAAAATCTTTTGAATGGAAAAGAAACAAATCAACAGAAGGAAAAGGCGGCAGAGCTGCTGCTTTTTTCTTTCTCATCGAAAGGAGGAACTAAAAAATGAAGACGAAGAAATGGATGACCCTAATTATGGTAAGCCTGCTTCTGGCCATGACGTTTACCATAACCGCCTTTGCATCCGGTGACGTGGCAGGAGCCATTGAGGGGACATGGACCACGGCGGCAGGGCAGATCAAAACCGTGGTCAACAAGGTGGTGTTTCCAGCCATTGACATGATCCTGGCGGTTTTATTTTTCGTAAAGGTGGGAACCGCCTATATGGACTACCGCAAGCACGGGCAGATAGAATGGACCCCTCCAGTGCTGCTCTTTGCCTGCCTGGTATTTATGCTGACCGCACCCATGTATATCTGGGGCATTGTCGGACTGTAAGGGAGGAAAACGCATGGAGAAAAAGGAAAGCATGGGGACACAATTAAACGCAGCACAGCGATACATGGAAGTCTTTGACCCGTTTTTGGAAGAGAATCCACCTTATGTTCCGGAGGACGGGGCGACCTTGTATTATTCCAGAGTCCACTATTGGATCGATGATGGTTCGCCTGGTTTTTGCTATTATCCGGAGCACAAAACCGTAGAAGATTTGAAAAAAGAAAGCAGCATGCAGCATGCCTGTGCATGTGATTTACAGGGCGAGAAGCTTCGGGTAAAGATTTACAACTATGTCCATACGGGAAAAGAGCCGGGAAGAAACGTGCAGGAGGATGAATATACCCTGGCATGCATGGGGGCTTTGGACTCAAACGTGAAGGAACTGATAGAAGGAGAACTCGCTTGTGAGGAGCTTCTAAGGGAAATGGAACCGGAAAGAAGAAGCATCATTGAAAAGGAAGAACGGGAGCGAAGGGAAGCGCTTTCCCTTCCGATGAGCGAGCGGCAGGAAATGAACACGGAGCTGTTCTGGAACATCATAGACGAGGTGAATCAAAGGGCAGATCCCAAAAATCAAGAGGCGGTTTTGACGGCTACCAGGCAAAGGCTGATGGAGCTTTCCGCAAGAGCCATAGCAGACTGGCACCAGATCAAACGGGAGTATATGAATCTATCCGACCGGAATGACTTGTGGAAGGCTTCCGCCAAGGTATGTGATCACTGTACGGATGATGGATTCAGGGACTTTCGCTCTTGGCTGATTTCCCAGGGAAAAGACGTTTTCATGCAGGTACTTGAAAATCCGGATTCCCTAGAGTCCATGGATCTTTTCCATATGGACACTTCCTTTGAACTCTATGATTATGTAGCTTATGACGTCTATGCGCAGAAGAAAGCCGTTGAGGAAAAGGGACTTTCAAACATCCTAAAGGATTATTGGGAATGGGTGACGACAAAGGGAGTGCTCAATCCGGAAAAATATCTTGAGACCTTAGACACGATCCATGACATGAACAAGGAGATCGAGGCCCATCCCATATCGGAAGCGCAGAGAGAGGCCATCCGCTCACAAGCGGACTTAAGGGAAGATATCGGCAGCGACTGGTTTCAGGGGATGATGAACATGCCTTGTTAAGGAAGCAAAGAGCTTTTCGGAAAAGAAAAAGGAGAGAAACGATACGTATGTTTATCTGGGATTTTGTTGCGGAGACCGTGTTAGGACAGATCGTGGACTGGATGTATGGACAGCTTATAGGGTTCCTCGGAAACTTCTTCGCCTCCATGGGCGATATGGGGGCGGAGCTGTTTGAGATGGCCTGGGTACGGTCCGTGGTACTGTTTTTTTCCCAGTTCGGCTGGGTGCTTTATGGCGTGGGGCTCGTGGTGGCCGTGTTTGAGTGCGGCATTGAATACCAGTCCGGACGGGGAAGCGTGCGTGACACGGCCCTGAATGCGGTGAAAGGATTTCTGGCCGTGGGGATGTTTTCCACGGTTCCGGTACGGCTCTATCAGCTCTGCGTATCCTTGCAGGGGGTTTTTACTGCGGAGATCACGGGGCTTGGGACGGGGATTGGAGTCGTGGCAGGGAATATCGTGAACGAGCTTCAGGATGCGGGGAATTTAGAGTCGGCTATGACCAGCAGCCTCTTTGGAGGACTTGGTCATATCACAAGCCCCATCTTGATGATTTTCATTTTAATCATGATGGGCTATGCCACCATCAAAGTGTTTTTTGGAAATTTAAAGAGGGGAGGAATCCTGCTCATACAGATCGCAGTGGGGAGTCTCTACATGTTCAGCGTTCCAAGGGGATACCTGGACGGCTTCACCGGCTGGTGCAAGCAGGTGCTCGGACTCTGCCTGACCGCTTTCTTGCAGGTGGTCATCCTCATTGCGGGTTTAATGGTACTAAAGGATCACGCACTTCTGGGGCTGGGACTAATGTTATCAGCCGGGGAGGTGCCAAGAATTGCGGGACAGTTCGGGCTTGACACCAACACCAGGGCAAACGTGATGAGCACCGTATATGCGGCTCAGAGCGCCGTCAACGTATCCCGGACCGTGGTACAGGCGGTGGCAAAATGAGAGAAAACAAGTTGGTTTATATCGCATCCCCCTATGCAGGGGACGTGGAAAAGAACATGGAGTTCGCAAAGGCGGCCTGCAGATATGCGGCGTCTCAGGGGCACACACCCATTGCCGTGCACCTCATGTATCCACGGTTTTTGAATGATGGGGACCCGGAGGAAAGAAGCAGGGGGCTTCGGATGGGGCTTCGTGTCCTGCAGGCCTGTGATGAACTCTGGCTGTGTGGGGATCATCTTTCCATAGGAATGCAGGAAGAGAAAGAGTTTGCAGAAAAACTTGGAATTCCCATCCGTATGGTTCCTTCTTACCTGATAGAAGCAAAACAGGAGCCGAGAGTGATGGAAGAAGTGAAAGAAGCAAGAGAAACAATAGAAGCAATAGAGGCAGGGCCGGCCATGGAATGGTCCCAATGAAGAAGGAGGCAGTTATGTATCTTTATCCGGAGCATTTAAAGGCAAAGGCAACCATGTGGCTGTGGCAGCTTAGGGATCTCGCCATCGTAGGTGTTGGCGTTCTCCTTTCCGTTTTTGCGGCCACTCAGACGGGGATTCTTATTCCCGCATTATTCACGGCCGCCTATGCATTTGTGACGATCCGCTTTGAGGATACCAGTATCTTAGACTTCCTCATCTATGCATGCTGGTACTTTTTTAAGCAGCAGTTTTTTGAATGGAGGTTTGGAAAATGAGGGGAAGGGAACGAAAGGAACAGAAAAAGAAGCTTTCCACAAGGCAGCTTATGAATGCCAAAGCGGTTACGGATTACAGCTTAACGACGTATGACAAGGATGACCTGGTATATTTTATGATCCGCCCCACCAACCTGTCCGTCTTATCGGACACCAGCGTGGGAGCTAGAGTATATGCGCTGATGAATGTATTAAAAGGCGTGGCGGAGATTGAGATGCTGTGTTTAAACAGCCGGGAGAACTTTGAAGAGAATAAGAGCTTTCTTAGGAGCCGTATGGAGGAAGAAACAAACCCAGTGGTCCGAAAACTTTTAGAGAGAGACCAAGGCTTTCTTGATCGCATTCAGGTACAGATGGCAACGGCTCGTGAATTTTTAATCCTGATTCGTCTTCATAACGAGAAGGGGAATGAGGTCTTTTCCCATCTCGACCGGATAGAAAAATCCCTAAAGGAGCAGGGCTTTCATGCGAAGAGAGCAGGACGTGAGGACATCAAGCGCATTCTGGCTGTGTACTATGAGCAGAACGTGACCAGCGAACGATTTGAGGACTTTGACGGGGAACGGTGGATTATTCCGGATGATTAAGGAAAATAGTTGATTGCTATAGAGGAAAAGTGTGGTATACTTTGAAGAAAGATAGAAAACGGCAGGGAAGGAGGAATAGACTTGCGGTATCAGGAATTGTTACAAAAGAGAGATGCATATCAGAAAGGCAGAGCGTTCATTCCGGAGCTTACAATTGCCAGCTATGAGCGTGCATTTGAAATAGAATATACCCATAACTCTACTGCGATTGAGGGAAATACCCTGACGTTAATGGAAACAAAGCTGGTATTGGAGGATCAGATCAGCGTAGGAGGAAAGGACCTTCGGGAAATCTATGAACAGGTGAACCATCAGAAGGCATTCCGCTATGTGAAGGACTGCATTGCAAAAAAAATCCCTTTGGATGAAAAGATTATAAAGGATATTCATGCCATGCTGATGGATCATATTTTAGTGGGTGGCGTTTATCGAAATGTGGATGTTTATATTTCAGGTGCCCAGCATACACCTCCATCTCCAAGTGAAATGTATCATCAGGTAAAGGATTTTTATGCGGACTTAACCTGGAAGGGCGATCAATTGAATTTGATCGAACTGGCTGCATGGACGCATGCGGAGTTTGTAAAAATTCATCCGTTTTCGGATGGTAATGGCAGAACATCAAGATTGATCATGAATTATCAGCTTATGGCAAATGGGTTTGCTCCTGTTTCAATTGCAAAAGAAAACAGGCTGGACTATTTTAATACGTTGGAAATTTATGCGATAGAAGGAAATATTACGCCATTTGCAGAAATGATTGCTGAATTAGAAGAACAGCAATTGGACCGTTATCTTTCTATGATAGAATGAGCGTTAGCGAGAAGAGTATGCTTGCATATTCGGCGAGCGACGAATGACGATCATGAATCTTTGATTCATGATAAAGCAGTTACAGGAAATGGGTCAGCAATTATAAAATTGAATAAAAATATTTTGGGAACGTCAGTTGTGTAAAAAACATCTGGCGTTTTTCTATGGCCAATGAACTTGGTGAACATGTAAAAAACAGCAGAGAGGAGAATGGATTTGAAAAACACAACCATGGATCGATTCCAAGAACCGGAGGACATACGGGTCCAGGAATTCTTGGACATGATTGCCCCTTCGGTGATGAAGTTTAATACGGATCATTTTATCTGCGGCAATACTTTCCGGTGCGTTTGGGCGCTTCGGGAGTACCCGACCGCTACGGAGGAACAGGCAATCTTAAAACGTTTAGGGGAAAAGGACGGGGTGACCCTTCGGATTTACACCCGGCATGTGAATGCGGCGGAGGAGAAAAAGATCATCAGCAACGCCGCCAGCAAAAACAGGATGGATCGTTCCAACACCAACGACCTTCAGCAGACGGTGATGGCAGAGAGCAACCTTCAGGACGTGGCGGCCATTGTAGCGCAGACCCATCGAAACCGGGAGCCGCTCCTGCACACGGCCGTTTACCTGGAACTGTCATCAAACGATTACAACCAGCTAAAGCTTCTGCAAACAGAGGTACTAACAGAGCTTATCCGCTCTAAGTTAAACGTGGATCGACTGCTATTACGGCAGCAACAGGGATTTCAGGCGGTCATGCCGAGCGGAAGAAACGTGTTCCGGGATCAGTTTGAGCGTGTGCTGCCCGCCAGCAGCGTGGCAAATCTCTATCCCTTTAACTACAGCGGCAAGACCGATCCCCATGGCTTCTACGTGGGCCGTGATAAGTTCGGCAGCAATATTTTAGTGGACTTCAATCAGAGGGCGGAGGACAAGACCAATGGCTCCGTCCTGATTCTTGGCAATTCCGGACAGGGAAAGTCGTATCTTTTGAAGCTGATTCTTTGTAACTTAAGGGAAGCGGGCATGCACGTCATCTGCTTAGATCCCGAAATGGAGTATGAGGACTTAACCAACAACCTGAAAGGTTGCTTTATTGATCTGATGGGAGGAAAATACATCATCAATCCCTTGGAGCCAAAGGTGTGGGATGAGGGAGAGGAGCCGGCTGATTCAGATGCGCCCGAAGCCTTCCGGTTGAGCAGCCGCCTAAGCCAGCACATCAGCTTTTTAAAGGATTTCTTCCGAAGCTATAAGGACTTTACGGATCGGGAGATTGACGTCATAGAGATTATGCTTCAAAAGCTGTATGGAAGCTTTGGAATTACGGATCAGACGGATTTCCAGATGCTGTCTTTGGAGGATTATCCCGTTCTTTCGGACCTCTATGACTTTATAGAGAGGGAATATAAAAACTTTGATAAGAACCGGCGTGAGCTTTACACGGCGGAACTATTGCAGAGCATCCTTCTGGGCCTCCATTCCATGTGCAAGGGAGCCGAATCAAAGTTTTTCAATGGGCATACCAACATCACCGATTCCGCCTTCATCACCTTTGGCGTGAAAGGGCTTTTGCAGGCAAGCAGGAGCTTAAAGAACGCACTGCTGTTTAACGTGCTTTCTTATATGAGTAACGAACTTCTCACCACGGGCAATACGGCGGCCAGCCTGGATGAATTTTATCTGTTCCTATCCAACCTAACGGCCGTGGAGTATGTGCGTAACTTTATGAAACGGGTGCGGAAGAAAAATTCCGCAGTCATTATAGCCAGCCAGAACCTGGAGGACTTTAACATTGAGGGCATCCGGGAATACACGAAGCCCTTGTTTTCCATTCCTACTCATCAGTTCCTGTTCAATGCTGGTGCCATTGATGAAAGGTTTTATATTGAGACCCTCCAGTTAGAACCCAGTGAGTTTTCCCTCATCCGCTATCCGCAAAGAGGCGTGTGCCTTTATAAATGCGGCAATGAACGGTACAACCTGATGGTGACAGCTCCGGACTACAAGGCCAGGCTGTTCGGAAAGGCCGGCGGGCGTTAAGGAAGGGGCATGAAAATATGGGAGAAGCGGGAGGTGGATATGAGAGCCTGATGAAGGAAGGAGGCCTTGGGTGGAAATACAGGAGCAGAAATTCGGCATCGAGATTGAGCTGACCGGGATTACGAGAGAGGATGCGGCCAGAACGACGGCGGAGTATTTTGGGACACGGGCATACTATGTGGGAACCTTTTATGAAACGTATGCGGTCAAGGACCCCAAAGGGCGGCAGTGGAAGTTTATGAGTGACGGAAGCATTAAGCCGGAAGTCAAGAGCGGAGGCCAGAGGGTAGGGGCCGACAAACAGTATAAAACGGAGATGGTAAGCCCCATCTGTAAGTATGAGGACATCCCCGTCATTCAGGAATTGGTCCGTAAGCTTAGAAAGAACGGAGCCTTTGTCAATCAGAGCTGCGGCATTCATGTGCACGTGGATGCGTCCCCTTTTGATGCCAGGACCCTTCGGAATATCACCAATATCATGGCGGCGAAGGAGAACTTGATCTATAAGGCGCTGCAGGTTACCGTGGACAGAAAGCGGCGTTTCTGCAAGCCGGTGGAGCAGAAATTTCTTGATGACCTCAATCGGAAAAAGCCAAAAAACATGGAGGAGGTAGAAGGGCTTTGGTATGGAGGTCAGAGTAGAAGAGAGAATCATTATGATGACAGCAGATATCACTGCCTGAATCTGCACAGTGTATTCCAGAAGGGAACCATCGAATTTCGTCTCTTCAATGGAACGACCCATGCGGGAAAGATCAAGGCGTACATTCAGCTCTGCCTTGCGATTAGCGCCCAGGCTTTAAACCAGAGCTGTGCCAGCCGCAGGAAAACCCAGGCGGTGAATGAGAAGTATACCTTTCGGACCTGGCTTTTGCGTCTGGGACTAAACGGGGACGAATTTAAAACGGCAAGGCTGCACCTCTTAAAGAACCTGGACGGCTGCATCGCCTGGAGAGATCCGGCACAGGCCCTGGCGCAAAAAGAGAGGCTGCGCCAAAAGAGGGAGAAGGAAATGGCAGGAAGAATGGAGAGGGCGGAGGAAGCGGAAAGAGCGGGACAGGAAGATGTGGAAGTCATGGAAGAAGCGGATATGGAAGAACAGAGAGCCGGGGAGGAAGCCTTGGCTTTTACTATGTCCATGTGAATCTAAGACCTTGAGAGAATGGAATAAAAGTAGTTTTTATGGAGGTGAACGTGATGAGAGGGAAAAAGGAACGGCTGTATGTTGCATATGGAAGCAACCTAAACCTGCCGCAGATGAAACGCCGGTGCCCAAAAGCAAAGGTCGCAGGAGTCAGCGAGATAAAGGGCTATGAGCTGTTGTTTCGTGGAGTGGCAACCATAGAACCAAAGGAGGATGGGAAGGTTCCAGTAGGGCTTTTTTGGATTACACAGGGGGATGAGAAGGCGCTTGACCGCTATGAGGGCTGGCCCCATCTTTATCACAAGGAGACGCTGGAGTTGGAACTAAACGGAAGGCCCGTATCCGCCATGGTGTATGTAATGAACGAAGGACGTAAAGCCGCACTGCCTGTCGGATGCTATTACGACGTGATAGCGGAGGGGTATCAGACCTTTGGGTTTGATGAAAAGGTATTGGAACAGGCAATGGAGCGTACTATGGAGATTGGGAAGCTGGAAAAAGAGATGCAGGAAGCGGAATCACCTAGGCAGGGTGGCTTGTTTGAGGGATTTCAGTTGTAAGGAGAAAGAACGAAGGAGGCGAAAGAGATGGCAGCATCCGCAATATTTTTGGCAAAGGCAGCGGCCATAGCTTCTAAGGACAAGCGTGGCAGGACAGCGCTTCTTTCCCTTACAGCGGCTGTTCTTTTGCCGCTTATTCTTGTGGTTTTTCTGCTCCTAAGTTTCTTGGATGGCACAACCACCCACAATGTGTCTGCGGTAGACCTAACCTTTCATGGGGGAGCTTTATCAGCGGAGGTACCGGGGGAATATCGGGAATATATTGAGGACATGCGCAGAAGCTTTGGAACACTGGATGCTTTGATTGCAGGCGTGGATAACTTAGAGGGCGGAGAGATTGATGGAAACCGGGTGAAATCATATTTTTATGCGGTCTATTTCGGAGAGGAACAGCCATCAAGAAGGGCACAAAGGGAGTTCTTAGACTGCTTCTTACGTTATGAGGAGCGGACCAGAGTGATGGAGGATGAGGACGGGACAACCAGGGAAGAGACTTATGTCGTTGCCATTTTTCTCACGGATCAGAATGAAATCCAAGCCAACCTTTCAGGCTTTCTGAAAGAACCATTGACGGATGAAGACTGCTTTAATGCACAGCGGATCTATACCATAGCAGTTTATGGAAGGGTGGAACCAGGGAGCCTGGAAGCAGGACCAGGAATGAGCGGGGAGAGCTATGAAACATTACTAAATGAGGCCGTGAAGTATATCGGCTACCCTTACGTGTGGGGAGGTTCCTCGCCCACCACCTCCTTTGATTGCAGCGGATATATCTGCTATATTTTTACGCACTCCGGTGTAACAACACTTCCCCGGACATCGGCAGGAGGACTTTATAGTCAGTGTGTGGTGATACCAAGGGAGGAAGCACAGCCGGGTGATCTGGTGTTCTTTACAGGCACCTATGCGTCGGCAGGGCCGGTGAGCCATGTGGGACTCTATGTGGGGGATGGAAAGATGCTGCATGCAGGAAATCCCATTGGTTATGCGGACCTTAATTCCAGCTATTGGAGAGGGCATTTCTATGCTATGGGACGGTTACCTGGGATATCGTAAAAGAAAAGGCAGCAAATCATGTGAGATATATGCTTGCTTATTTTTTACATGGATGGGAATACGAGTGGAACCATAAAAGAAAGATTTAAATATAAAGATTATGATTGGAGGCGAATGTGAAAATGAAAAATAGTACGTTGACCATGACATTTAATGCGGAACGACTGGACGCCTTGACCTATTATATGGGGAAAAAGGAAGCAGATTTGCAGGAGGAGATGGGTGAATATTTCCAGAAGCTCTATGAAAAGTATGTGCCCCAGGCGACGAGGGAATACATTGATGAGAGAATTGCTCGTGAGGAAAAGGCAAAATCCCCTCGCTCGGCTAGGCAGCGCCCTGTAGAACCACAAGGGGTGGCAGAGTAAGAAACGGTGGAAAGGTATCAAGGATTACCCTTGTAAGCCGCCGTGTGGCTTCGTGTGCTCTTTTCCGGGCAAGGGGTGGCATAAGTGAGCCTTTGAAGCTGTGAAAAGCCCGTTTGGGGCTTTGTGAAGGTCGGGGAAAATGCGCCGGACGAAGAATAATAAAAGGTGGAAAATCAGGGTCGAAAATGGTGCAGGTTAAAGGGTTTATGCTGCTTTCGCAGCCTAAACCCGGAAAACACCGCCCGGCAAAGCCGTTCGGGAAAAGAAAAGTGCATACTTTTTGGGGATGCTCAAAAATTTTTTATACCTGATTCAAAAGAAAGAAACCGATTCAAGGCATTTTCAGAAAGAAAAAGTGAATACTGGGTAAAATGAACTTGATTGGAAAGGAGGATATAGATGGCAAAGAAAGCGGAGAAGGTACGGACGGGGTTCTACATTGAAAAGGAAGTGCTTGAAATGGCGGATGGTCTGCTCTTAACTGCTAATGTTCGTTCCAGAAATGAATTTGTCACAGAAGCATTGAAATTTTATTGTGGCTACCTGACCTCCAGAAAGGCAGAGAACTATCTTTTGCAATCCTTATCCTCCGTCCTGACCAGCACGGTTCAGGATACGGAGAATCGATTGGCAAGAATGGATTTCAAGATGGCAGTGGAGCTGTCTATGCTGGCACACATGATTGCGTACCATTCGGAGAGTCAGATCGATGAAAGTACGTTCCAAAAGCTTCATGTAAAGTGCGTGGAGGAGGTCAAGAGATTAAATGGTGCAGTGGAATTAGATGAGGCATATAGATATCAAAAAAATGAGAACTAGAAAGAGGTTATACATTGGAGAATAGAAAATAAATTACTTCATAAAGAATTTATAATGAAATAAAATTTAGAAGATAGCAGTAATGAAACAGAAGACAAAAATTAAAAATATTTTAGCTCTCTTGGAATTGTGTACCTGTTAAAAATCGGTTATAATTGTTCTAACGGAATTTGTGGAGGCAAAATAATTTTATGGTAGAATTTTTAAACGAAGAGAGTAAGGTTTTTGAAATTACTTATTATGGTTTAAAATTAAAATTTGAACTATTTAGTATAGAATATATTTGGAATAAATTGAAAACTCTTGAACAAGACCAAATTGTTTTCTCAATAAAGCGTTTACAGATACTTAATTCAAAACCATTTAGTTCATTAAAAGAAATTTATCTTGCTGCGGATGGCAAAGAAAAATATCACTTTTTTGCATATATTAAATTTTTTGTATTTGAAGGTCAAAAATATGGATTAGTAGGTGGAAAGACAAATTATCCATATCCAGATATAAGTTTTGATTACAAAAAAGAAGGAAGAGTTAATCAAATAGATAAGCGAATTGCCCGAACTTTTTTTTATGATAAAAATTATCAATGGTCTGAAGAGATAGTTATTGTAAATCATAAACCATTTCTTGGTGATAGAGAAAAAGACAATCAGCAAGCAATTTTTTTAGAAAAATTTTTACAGCGACAATTTAATTTATTTGATAGCTAATTATTTGTGTACATCAAAATTCCAGTTTTTAGAAGTAATGTAATAAAAAGAAAGTTGGCATTTTCTTTACACGAAGAAATCTGCCACTTTCTGTTTGCCTTTGAAGCTGTGATATAGCAAAGTTCGAAGTCAGAGATAAGGCTTTGATAGTGGAAAAGAAAGTTGAGGTGAATATCATGGGTGAGATACTCTATAGACCGATTAATGATGAGAATGAAAGGCATCTTGTTCAGTCAAGAGAAAATCCGGAAAGGGTTAGAGGTCAGACTCGTGATAAAGATAACAAAAATCCTGATATTATTGAATGGGAGCCAGTCGAGGTTCCAGATTACGAATATGAGCTGGAAAAACTGGCACATGATGAAAGAATGGCTGAAATCCAAGCAAAGCAATCCGTATCTGATACAGTTACATCGATTCTTAAGTTGATTGACACTGTTGTGACTTTTGTTGGGGAGCATCCAGAAGTTGCTGTAAAAACAATTCAAGCAGGAAAAAAAGCAAAACAGGGTATTGCAAATGTAAAAAACAAATTAGTTACAGTTGTCAAGGATGGAAAGGAAATGGCTAAGGAACCTGTTAAAAAAGTTGCACGTAAACCGAAAATAAGTGATACCTCAATTGCGGTAAAAGCAGAAAACAAAGTAATCAAAGAAGTTTCGGAAACATCGCAAGTTGAGCGGGAGAATATGAGTATCGAAGAAGTACGAGAGTTAATTTTAGAGATTCTTTTGGATTACATAAGTATGAAAAAGAAACTGAATAGGCTTACAAATGCAAATATCAAAAATGTTGAACGACAGGAATTGAAGATGGATGATGTCATTGAACGACTGGATTCTCTGATTAAGGAGTATCCAGCATTGATGGATGAAAGTACCATAGAAAATATTTCGGCTCTGCTTAAAATGAATGTTGGCTTGCAGGAAAATGCAAAAATCAAAGAAGCTTTAAGGATTGATGACTTGTTATAAAGAATTTGTAATTTTTATAAATCAATATGAAAAGGTGGTGATGCATATGGTTAATCAAAAGAAAAGTAATTCTAAAAAACATAATGCATTTAAAAGAGAAAATGTAAAAGCAACCACGAAAGCATCCGTAGCGAAGAAAGCGACATCTAAAGAAAAAGCATGGTTTTCTGATATGAATCAAATTGATTGGCTTCCTATCGATCCTTATTGTGACTGAAATTCCAGCTTGTGGATGGTTTATGTGAACACTTTTCCAAAAAATATTTTATTAAGAGGGGGATAGGATGACAACAAAAGAAATTAAGAAAATAGCTAATCTTTTAAAAGATGCTTTATCATTTGATTTCTCACAATCACCACGCCGTGAATTAGATCTTGATGATAAAGTTTACATGAACCTTGCGGAAGTTGTTTGGCCGTTTGTAAAAGACCATCCATATTATGGAGAGGATTTATTTCTCTCAGCCCTTTCCTGGTACATAGGAAAGTTTGAGGCATTACCAGAAAATGTTGGAGAGTCAGAAGTAGAGAATTTATTTCAATATATTAAAGACTTATTTGATATAAATAAACAGAAGCATTATTTGGTAGTACCATTACAAAATTCAACATTACAAAATGATTTTGCTTTTGATAGATTTTATTTTTTAAAAGAAGATACAGAAGATGTTCTTATACAGAAAATATCAGAGATATCGCAGATTGATGTAAAGAGTGTTTCTGAATTTCTAGAACATACCAAAAAAAGTCGTTCAAAAGATTTTTTAAAATCTAATCTTTTGGTGATAAAAGTAGAAAATCAGACTGAAAATATTAGGCGTTCGGCTTACCGAATGGCACAAAATTCTATTGATATTATATTGCTATTAAGTGCAAGCATTGAACATGAACTAGATAAAAAGTCGAAATTACTTCATCAAAGTCTTCATTGGCTAGAGGAAAATAGCCATGTTGCGATACTTTCAACAGATGGTTGGCGTTGTGGACATGGTTTTAGTTGGCAGGCTCATTTAAAATGTGATATTGATCTTGATTTTTTAGAAAATACAGATGCTCAACAAAAATTTGTAGAACTTTATGATTTGTTTAATTTTACTGCAACAGATGAATCTATATATAGGTTTTATAACTGTTTTACTTTATATTCCAAAGCAAGAGTGCAGCGCACAGAGCATAAAGAGAATTCGGTAGCCTTGCTATTATACCTGACAGCAATTGAGTCATTGATTACGGAAGGAAGAAATGAAAAACGGCTTAGAGTATCAGCCATTACTCCTAAATTAACCCGTTGTGCTAGTTAAACCTCAAAAGTCAAATCAATATTTTGTATTTGCACAATATATAAACACTATATATAGATTTTATAGTTTTTATTTAACTAGACCATTCAGCGGTTTAGAATAAAAGCTGTCACTTGATTATGGCTTAGGCAAACTCCAATCTATGACAGAACATATTATTACTCCCTTTGTTCCATATGTTGTATGCGGACATGTAGATATAACAATATATTGATTGTGAGAAGTTAAATCAACTAGCACAACGAGTTAAATTAATACAGTATGAGAATATGACACAGGCAGAGCTTTCACGAAAACTGAGTGACATGTATACTCGTAGAAATAATTTTGTCCATGCGGGAACGGGAGCTTTTTGGAGAGACGAGACAGAGGAATTAGAGTTATTAGAGAAAGTGGTTGCGAAATTAATTCTGCGGATTACAGATATTGACTTAGAATTAGATATACGTGAAGGAGAAACAAAATGGCATGCGTGGGAGCGATATGTAAATTCCATTTTTGATAATATTATATTTGGTGCTGAGGTTCCATCTATGGAATAAAAATGATAATTGTTTGTAGAGGATCAGGTTATAAAAGGCAGTCAAAAAAGGCTGTCTTTTATTATGCAGAAAAGTAAAGGAGTTAATAGAAATTGGCAAAACTAATATTCACCTGCCACTATGTTAGAGATGCACCTCCATCCCATCTACAGAATTATGTACAATACATCAGCACACGTGAAGGGGTAGAGAAGATAGATGTGAGTAAAAAGGATCTTCCGACCACAATGACACAGAAAAAATTGATTCGTCAGATTCTAAAAGACATGCCGGACACAAAATCACTGCTGGAATATGAAGACTATCGTAAACAGCCTACCATCGGCAACGCCTCCGAATTTATTACACAGGCACTGGAACAGAGCTTGGATATAGCGGCAATGAAAGAAAATTATGTGGATTACTTGGCGAATCGTCCTCGTGTGGAACGGCTCGGAGGGCACGGCCTATTTACCGACGTAGGAAAGCCAGTGATTCTTTCCGAGGTAAAGAAAGAAGTATCCGAACACAAAGGCCCTGTCTGGACCCATGTAGTCAGCCTGCGCCGAGAAGATGCCGCAAGATTTGGATATGACTCCGCCAAACAATGGATGTCACTCCTTCGTTCCAAGCGTGCCATGCTTTGTAAGTACATGAAGATCGACAGCGAGAACCTAAGATGGTATGCAGCATTTCACAATGAAGGACATCATCCACACGTGCATCTGATGGTTTATTCTACAAAGGAGAGCGAGGGATACTTAACAAAAGCAGGAATCGATGCCATGCGTTCCGAGCTTGCGCATGATATTTTCCGACAGGACTTCGCCCAGATTTATGCGGGGCAGAATCAGACCCGTAGCAATTTAAAGGAAATAGCGGCAGAGCAGATGAAGGCCCTTATTTTAGAATTAGACCAGGGAGTATATGAGAACCCAATGATTGTGGAGAAGCTGCACTGCTTATCCAAAAGGCTTCAAAATACCAAGGGGAAAAAGGTGTATGGCTATTTGAAGGCGGATGTAAAGCTACTGGTGGATCAGATTGTAGATGAGCTGTCAAGAAACCAAAAAGTATGGGAAGCTTACAGGGCATGGAACACATGGCAGAATCAAATCCTTCAGACCTACATGTCAAAGGCTCCGGAGCTTCTTCCGTTATCAAAACAAAAACAATTTAAAAGCATCAGAAACATGGTGATTGCCGAAGCAGTGAAGCTTGGCAGTTGCCATTTTTCTTTAGAGGAGCTTGCAGGAGAAGGACAGAAACAGATGGAGGAGGGTGAGGCGGCGGAAAAAGAATTATTGGAGGTATTTTCATTTAAAAACGAAAAAGACATTTCTCAAAGGGTAGAACAGTCAATGGAACGCTTAGAAGCGTATGCAGTTCAGGGAAATCCATATGCCCAGTATATCCTTGGAAAATTTTATATGTATGGGACACAAGATAATCCACCTGATAAAGAAAAGGCAATCCATTATCTGAAAGCTTCGGCAGCCCAAGGAAATATCTATGCCCGGTTTTTATTGGAGCATATAGATTCCGCTCATGAATCGGACGTAATACTTGCTGCCACCAGACTCATGCATCATTTATCCAAAATATTTCAGGATGATTACCGGGAACGCACAGGGGGAAGCGGCATACAACGTATGGATCGAAAGCAGAGACGCAAACAGCAGGAGAAGAAGAAAGCGCTGGGACATAAGGAAGATGATCATGAACCACAGCAGACCATGAACGGATAGGAGGCGGAAGGAATGGGATATGTATATTTTACGGAAGAACAAAAGACAAGAGCCAATACGGTAGACTTAAAAGACTTTCTGGAACGACAGGGAGAACGGCTTATCCGCTCCGGACGGGAATGGCGTCTGTCAAACGATCACAGCATTACAATCAGGGGAAACCAATGGTTTGATCATGGTCCTGAAGAAAAAGGCGGTTTAGCTATTGATTTTGTCCGGTATTACTATGGGGATTCTTTCCCAGATGCGGTAAGCAGGCTTCTTGGCGGCGAACAGGGGCAGGAATATCGACAGAGTGAAAAGCAGAAAGAGGAACCTCGCATCCCCTTTACGCTTACTCCTGCAAATCCGGATATGCGGAGGGTGTTTGCCTATCTTTTAAAAGAGCGTCTGTTGGACAGAGAGGTGGTGACAGCCTTTGCAAAAGAAAAGTTACTCTATGAAAGCTTAGAAACCTCTAAGGATGGAAGCAAGCAATATCACAATGCCATTTTTGTAGGATATGATCCGGAAGGTACAGCACGGCATGCACATAAAAAAGGAATTTACACCATGGGGAAGAGTTATAGAGGAAACCTGGCAAGCAGCAATCCATGTTATAGCTTTCACTGGAATGGAAAAAGTGGTATCATCCATGTATTTGAGGCTCCCATAGATATGTTGTCTTATATCTCCCTTCATAAAAAGGATTGGCAGAACCATAGCTACGTGGCATTGTGCGGAGTGGCCAGTCAAGCGCTGTTTCAAATGCTAAAGGACTATCCCCAACTGCAGCAGGTGAAATTGTGTCTGGATCATGACATTCCAGGGATGAAAGCGGCAGAACGAATAAAGGAGCAGTTGTTAGAAGCAGGGTATCCAAGGGTAGAAATGAGATTATCCAAATGGAAAGACTGGAATGAAGATATCAAGGCAATGCGGGGAAGAGAAGCAATTCCAGCAGAAGAACAGCCTCCGCCGCTTATGAGTGAAGAACACAATTTGAGACTGGCTAAGGAGAAGGTAGAGGCAGACATAAAAGTGATAGACATTTGAATCCTGTTTTATATTTTTGATTATTACATGAAGAAGAGTGCTTTGTTTTTACGAAGGGAGGTAGTAAATGCAGAACACGCAAATGTTAATTCTTGTATGTGTGGGGCTTGGAATGCTTGCGCTGTTGGGGCTTATCACATTTTTATCCAGCTATTATAACCTTAATGGAATCAAAGCGAAAACCGTGGGGGATGGGCAGTACGGGACGGCTCGCTTTGCCACGGATGCGGAGATTAAAAAAACCTATATCCACGTTTCATATGAGCCAAAGCTTTGGAGACAGGGAAAGAATCTTCCGGAAACACAGGGAATCATAGTGGGAGGAAAGTTTGCACGTAATGGGGTTACGGCCCTTGTAGATTTTGGTGATATCCATTTATTGATGATTGGAGCAGCCGGCGTGGGAAAGACCGCAAATTTTCTTTATCCCTGTATCGAATATGCTTGTGCCAGCGGTATGAGCTTTCTTTGTACGGACACCAAGGGAGATTTGTTCCGGAATTATGCTGGGATAGCGAAGAAATACTATGGCTATCAGATCTCCATCTTAGATCTTCGTAATCCAACCTGTTCGGACGGAGACAACATCTTAGGGATGATAAATAAATACATGGATTTGTGGATGGAAGAACCAGAGAATCTGGCCTACAAAGCCAAGGCAGAAAAGTATGCAAAGATCACGGCAAAGACCATCATCAGTTCCGGAGCGGATTCCTCCAGCTATGGTCAAAATGCCTTCTTTTACGATGCGGCGGAGGGGCTTCTAATCAGTGTGCTTTTACTGATTGCGGAATATTGTCCCAAAGAGCAGCGTCATATCGTCAGTGTCTTTAAACTGATTCAGGATCTATTGGCACCTTCTCCGGTAAAAGGAAAGAATCAGTTCCAGCTTCTCATGCAGAAGCTTCCCCCAGACCATAAGGCCAGATGGTTTGCCGGGGCGGCATTGAATACTGCGGATCAGGCTATGGCCTCTGTGCTGTCTACAACCATGTCCCGTCTGAATGCATTCCTGGATTCGGAAATGGAGCAGATCCTGTGCTTTGATGGTTCCATGGACACGGAAACCTTCTGCAATTCCAAATCAGCCATCTTCATAGTTCTTCCGGAGGAGGATAATACCAAGTACTTTATGGTCAGCTTATTCCTGCAGCAGATCTACCGGGAGATGCTGTCCATTGCGGATGAGCATGGAGGGAAGCTTTCAAACCGTGTCGTAATTTTCGGAGATGAAATAGGAACCATACCCAAGATTGAATCCCTGGAAATGCTGTTCTCCGCAGGCCGTTCCAGACGAATCAGCATGGTTCCTATCATACAGTCCTTTGCACAGCTGCAGAAAAACTATGGAAAGGAAGGCAGTGAAATCATCATTGATAACTGTCAGGACATTTTGTTTGGCGGCTTTGCACCAAACTCAGAAAGTGCGGAAGTGCTGTCAAAGGCTTTGGGAAACAAGACCGTGCTGTCCGGCTCCATCAGTAAAGGGAAGAACGATCCAAGCCAAAGTCTGCAGATGATTCAGCGTCCCCTTATGACTCCAGATGAATTGAAGTCCTTGCCGAAAGGCCGCTTCATTCTTGCCAAGACCGGCTGTCATCCCATGAAGACGGAGCTTCGGCTCTTTTTTAAATGGGGAATTGAATTTGAAGAGGAGTATAAGGCAGAGCAGCATGCGACCAGAATGGTATCCTATGCGGACCGGCTGGCATTGGAGCAGGAAATCCTCAATAGACAGTTTGAGGGCAATTCGGCTTTTATTGATGACTGGGAAGATTCATCGGAGCCGTCTGCAACTGGTGGAATCGAACAGGGACAAGTGATGAATAGACATAAGAAATTAATGGAACCTCATCAACATCAAAGGCCTGGATACAGACCACCATTACGGACAGATTGAGGAGGCGAAGATGGGATACTTTAAAGAGATTTATGCTTCTGAACTTCCTCATAGAGCTATAGCAGTATATATGTATTTGCATGACAGGGCAGACAAAGAGGGAAAATGCTGGCCAGCCATTCCAACCATAGCTAGAGAATTAAGGATGTCCCGTAGTACGGTAAAAAGAGCACTGACTGATTTGATAGAGGAAGGATATCTCAAAAAAGAGTTTCGATATCGGGAGAATGGAGGACATACATCTAATCTGTATACTCTTTTCTAAATTTATAATAATCCACCAAGGAGGAGATCTGTCTTTTGGGTGGTCCGAGGAGGGAATCATTGTGGACTGCCCAGAATAGATCACTTAAATGAAGATTTATATACAGAGAAAAAAGAGTTTTCTTTAAATATATGAAAACAGGTCTGGACATATTTGTTGTGTAGCTAAGTAGCAATGAGATTGGTAATTTTTTTGGTGAGATAAACTCACACTTTCACATACGCTTTAAAATAAATATGTACAATACCTTCTTTGTATTCTTCACACAAATACCTGGCAACCAGAGACTGGGGATGATATCCCATTTGCTGTAAAGCCAGGAGGTGTTTGGAAAGATTAATAAAACTGCGATGCCCGTTACTGTTGGCAATATCTAACAGAAATGTTTTCCAGGCAGCATGCTCTTTTGGAAGTTCCCATACAAGTGAGACAGCATCTTTTGTCTCACTGATGGAGGCTTCCATATAAGTTTCAGGTTCCATACCTTTCCGGTTTTTCAGATCCTGTATCAGAAGAACAAAAAGTCCGGTATCAGAGGATTCCATCTGAACAGCATCCTTTGAATGTGCAACAAGATATTGAAAATCAGGAGTTTCATCACCATAAGGGTGCAATTTGAGCCTGGAAGCTTCATTGATCTGCTCCACCTGCTTCTTGGCAAACTGCTCAATGTGCTGTAAGGATTGAATTTTTTCCCTTGCCTGGGTGATGGAGCTTTCGTACATGAGGAGCCGTTCTTCTAAGGACATTTGAGGAGCTTTCCGGATTGTTTCAATGGGAACTCCAAGAGTCCGCAGATGAAGAACAAGCTCTATCTGAAATATGGTATCAGAAGTAAACTTTCTATAATTGTTTTTGGACATTCGTTCAAAATGAATCAGACCCTCTTTCTCCCAATAAAGTAAGGTGGCCTTTGGAATATTAAAATATTTGGCTGCTTCGTTTATGGTAAGTATATCTTTCAAAAAAATCCCCCCAAATGCTTGACCTCTAAGTTACTTTATAGTTTACAATGTAAAACTAAGAAATGCAACCATAACAGGAAGAGATACCTTATTGCACAAGTCCACCCAAACCAAGGGGTGCATTACAGTGCATCCGTAGGGTATAACTAAGAAAAAGGAGAGAGATGATGACCAGTTCCGATCTGCAGACAATTTTAAACAGTATGGCTATTCTCAGCATTTTTTTGCTGATAGGGCTTTTTTTGAGGGCAAAGGTGCCCTTGTTTGGGAAGCTTTTGATTCCGGCTTCTGTTCTGGGCGGTTTTGTGGGGGTTATTCTGGGACCCCAGATTTTGGGCCTAACGGGAGTGAGGCTGTTTTCGGAGGAGTGGATTCAGGTCTGGACGCTTCAGCCCAGTATTTTGATGATTCCGATTTTTGCATCCATTCCCCTCTGCAATTTTAAGTCTGAGAAGAAAGATGCAAAACGCAGTAAACGCCACGTATGTACTATTTTTATGGAGGGAGGCCTTGGAGGTGCGGTCTTCGGAGTGCAGATGTTCCTGGGAGTGGGGCTGGCACTTCTGATAGGAAAGCTTCTTCCGGCACTATACCCTTATAATAATTTTGGTTGTGAAATGGTCTTTGGCTTCAACGGAGGTCACGCTCTGGCAGGACTTCTTGGCGGACTTTTGATGGAAAACGGAAAGGATTACTGGGAGGTTGCCCAAAGTGTAGGCTGTACTTATTCTACGATTGGTTTGCTGGGAGGAATTATCACTGGCATTATTTTTATTAATCGAGCTATCCGAAAGGGGCAGACGGCGGTTGTCAGGGAGTCCGCAAAATTGGATGAAATGATGACCAGCGGAATTACGAAGAATGTGGAAAAACAGGATTCCATAGGCCGTGAGGCAACACACAATTCAGCGATTAATGCCATAACGGTTCATGTGGCCCTGCTTTTGATTGTCAGCTATCTGGGGTATGTGCTTACTGCCTTTTTTACAAATATGGGATGGGAATTCCTTTCTGCACTACCGGCATATATTTGGGCTATGATGATTGGTTATCCGGTGAACTGGGTCATGAATAAGCTGGGACTGGGCTGGCTGTTTGATGCAAAGATTAAGAATGGTGTGGTTGGGGTCTGTACGGATTTTGCTATTGTGGCGGCCATGGCCAGTATGGATATTGCTGCGGTGGTTCTGTATCTGCTTCCTATCTGTGTTATCAGCGGGATTGGCTTTGTTGCTACCTACTATATTACAATGGGGCTGTTTCGGCTGTTTATGCCGGATAACTATCCTTTTGAACGTGCCATTATTTTTTATGGCTTAAATACCGGTGTTTCCGCAACGGGAATTACGCTGCTTCGGATTATAGACCCTGATTTTTCCAGTCCCTCTATGGCAGATTTTTCCCTTGCTCATGCGTTCATGAATATTAAGGATGTTGTGTTTGTTCCGGTTTATTTGAGCCTGATTGCCGTTGGAACACCTATACAATTGATGGGATGGGCAGCTTTGGAGATGGTTGCAATGTATGCGGTGGCAGTTGCTGCAAAATTGGTGGATAACCAAGAGAAAAAGAGATTGGCTGAGAATCATTAAGGGGAGATGGATATGAGTAGAATAAAAGAGCTTACGGTGATTGAATGTCCCTATAATTATAATGCCTGGAGAGTGGATTGTGTCAATGGGAGTCCGGTTTTTTCCTCCGCATTAAAAGGCTACCAGTGGCCCAGGGCAGTGGATCTGTATCATGAGTCCGATACCTATTCCGCTATAGGAGTGCCATATGGGATACATGAGATCAATTACGAAAATTATAAAAAGGAATATGGTGCACCTTATGCAGGGGTGACACGGGAGTTTTCGGATGTGGTTTATAAAAACATGTCAAAAGGAAATGCAGTATTAATAGCCGGAGGATTCTGCAACTATGCACCTGCCATTGCAGGCGGTATCCAGAGGGCTATAGGAGAAGAGAAGCGTATTGGAGTTGTATGGCTGGATGCACACTCCGACTGCCGCATTGCGGAGGATTCGCCGGAGGGAGTACGTCTTGTGGGAGTTCCCATGTCTATGATGCTTGGAATTACGCTGGATGAGTTCCGAACAGAGATCTGCGGCCTTAAGGTTCCCTGCAAGGGTGAGGACATTATCGGTGGAGATATGCGTATTATGGATGAGAAAACGGCGGAAATTTTGAGCAGAGAGCATGTACGGTGGCTAGATGCCACGGCGATCAATAACCAGGATATATGGAATCAGACAATCGAAGAATTGGCAGAACGAGTGGATGCAATCTTCCTTTCCGTAGACGCTGACATCTTAAAACCGGAATATGTACCGGCGTATTTTAAGACGGTTCCCTATGGGAATGAGCTGGAAGTGATTAAACGCAACGTGCGTAAGGTAATGGAGACGGGGAAGGTATGTGCCTTTTCAACCTTTTGCTTTGATTTTGATCGCTATGAGTGCGGGGGAGATATTACTTATGCAAGCGGCAGGGAGATTGTAGAAGCCGGTTTGGAAAGTTGGAAAGAGCTGCCCCTTTAAAAAATCAGCATTAGGGGAATTGCTTGACATCAGTTTACATTGTATTTATAATATAAAACAACGTAACTTATAATAAAACATTATGTATTGATAAACAATACAATGTTTCTATATTAGCAAAGGGGGAATCGTATGACGAATGCTGATTTGGATCTGTTATTGAAAACCATAGGAATTGTAGGAATCTTTTTGATGATTGGGACAATTCTGAGAGCGAAAGTGAAAATCTTTCAAAAATTATTTTTACCGGCCTGCGTAATCGGGGGAACAATTGCTCTGATTTTGGGGCCAAGAATGCTGGGGATACTGCCATTTACGGACGAGATTATGACTACGGCATCCAATCTTCCGGGAAAGCTGTTTGGAATCATTATTGCAGCCCTGCCTATGTGTGCCAAAAAGCTTACGAAAAGTGAGCTGCTCAAATCCACAGACGCTATTATGATAGGCCTTGTTATTACAATGATCAGTGCACTGCAGTTTGCACTTGGCTTTTTGGTTAATGTTGTAAGCAATGGACTGGGGATTGATCTTTATGCAGGGTATGGCACAGAGATGATGCTGGGATTTTGCGGCGGCCATGGGACTGCGGCATCCATTGGAAGTTATTTTGACGGATTGGGGCAGGATTATGGTGCGGTAGCTCAGGGAGTTGGTATGACTTTTGCAACCCTTGGTATGGTGGGTGGAATTTTGATTGGCATCTGGCTCATTAATGTCATGTCCCGTAAGGGCTATACCCGGTATATTACGAACCCGGATAATCTTCCTGTGGAAATGAAGGTTGGATTGATTGAGAAAGAAGAGGATCGTCCCTCGGCAGGCCAGCAGACAACAGCGGGCGGTGCCATTGATACCTTAGGCCTTCACTTTGGATTTATTATGATGGTGGTTGCTTTCGGCTATTTTATTTATGATATTATTCAGAAATATCAAGTGCCGATTTTTATTTACATGAGTTCCTGGTTCTGGATGCTGCTTGCTATGTATATTGTATGGCCGATTGTTCGGGCTCTTGGCGGCGATAAGTACTTTGATGCAAATATCAAGAGTAAAATCCAGGGCGGCGTTACGGATGTTGTTGTCTGTGCAGCAATTATGAGTATGCCGATTGAGACAGTTCTTCAGTACTGGCTTCCTATTCTGGTAACGCTTGTTTTAGGCTTCCTGTGCACGGTTCCGCTGATTTTGTTCTTACATAAGCGATATCTTCAGGAGGACTGGTTTGAGAAATCCATGGGGCCTTTAGGCATGATGACCGGCGATTTTATTACGGGTGTTTTAATGACCCGTATGGTAGATCCGGATTTTAAGTCTAATGCTATGGGGGACTTTTCCATTGCCTATGCGTTGAATACGTTCTACTGTGTGGCTATGGTGGCTATTATATTCCCCTATGTGGTGACAAATGGAGCAATGTCAGCGTTTCTCTTTACAGGGGTTCATGCAGTAGTTCTGGCCATTGGCGTAGTGGTGTTTGGAAAAATTACGAAACACAAAGTGGCATAATAAAATTGGAGAAGGGTTTTAGAAGAATATAAAATGTGGGCTGTCCTGAAAACGAAAATGAAGGACAGCCCTTAATATAACTCAATGATTATATTAGATCCGTTTTTATAAAACGCTTAAAACAATGGCATGCAGTTTGTTTTGAGCCGAATCAGACCGTGAAGTCATTATGATTGGAACATTGGCACCAATCACAGCACTTCCGGTTTTTAGTCCTGCAAAGTACCGGAGGGATTTGTCCAATGCATTGCCGGTACACAGATTTGGCATCAATAGGATATCGGCATGTCCTGCAACCGGACTATTAATGGATTTTGCCACAGCAGCTTCTACGGAAAGTGCATTGTCAAGTGCCAGAGGTCCATCTACCAGGCAGCCCTTGATCTGCCCTCGCTCATTTGCCTTGCTTAACATAGCAGCATCGATAGTCTCCGGCATTTTTTCATTGACTACTTCAACAGCAGTGATGCAGGCAGCGTTTGGACAGTCATTGCCGAGACGGTGTGCCAGTGAGACGGCATTATTCAGAATCTGAACTTTTTCTGCATAGGTCGGCTCTACATTGACTGCACAGTCTGTGATTAATACCAGACGGTTCTGGGCGGGGTATTCTGTTACAGTTACCTGGCTTACCAGAGCTTTGGGCGGTACCAGGCCATATTCCTTGTTAAACAGTGCCCGAAGAAAGACAGATGTATGTAAGAGCCCTTTCATAAGAGCGTCTGCTTTCTTTTCAGAAGCAAGCTCTACTGCTTTTATGGCAGCATTCGAGTCATTGGGCTCCTCAATCATATTCCAAGAATCCGGATTTTCTCCAAGTGAAGTTAAGATTTCTTTTATTTTTTCGGTTTTACCAATCAATATAAAATCTGCAAGCTGTTCTTTTTTCGCTTCGGCTGCACATTCCAGTACTTCATGATCATGAGCGGCAGCAACAGCAACTACCTTTTTACTGGTGTTCGTCTGGATTGCATTCATCATTTCGCTAAAATTACAATACATGACAGGCTCCTTTTCTTTATGGATTTATTAAATGCAACAAAATGTTTTTTATAATAAAACAATGTTTTATATTAAACAACATAAAAGTAGCACAAAAAAAAGAAGGTGTCAACACCTTCTTTTCATTCCTGGCAGTAAAACAATACGGCTGTTTTTCCGGAGTATCAATTATTGCATTAATCGCTGGATCCGGACAACTGCATCTTTTAGATGATTCAGATGTGATTCCTGATTTGCAATCATACGGGTTGTGGGGCCGGAAAGACTGATGGAAGCAATTGGTTCTGAGTCACGTGACAAAATAGGAACTGCAATACAGTAGAGCCCTGCTTCAACTTCTTCGTTATCAATCGAATATCCCTGCGTACGGATATCATCCAAAATGCAAAGCAGAGAACTTGCATCTTTGATGGAATTAGGCGTACAGGCTTCAAAGCTTACGGAGCGTATATACTGATTGATAAATCGATCTGATTTGTAGGCGAGAATTGCTTTTCCGGTTCCGGTTAAATGTGCGTATTTACTGTAGCCGAGCATAACGTCCATGGTCAGCCAGAGAGTACCCACAGATTTATCAATGAATGTAATATGTGTAGCGTCATCCATAATGGCAAGATGGGAAGATTCTCCGGTTTCCTCAGAAAGCTTTACAAGGAAAGGGTGGATCATGCTGATCAGTTCCATGCGGTTATGGGCTACCTGGCCAAGGGAGGAGATCTTGACACCAAGCCGGTATTTGGCATTATCTGTCTTTATCAAATATCCGGACTGCTCCATGGTGACCAGAAACCGGAAAGCAGTACTTCGGTTAATATCCATACAGCGTGCTACTTCAACAGCGGAGAGCTCTTCCCGATCAAAAAAAAGATCCAAAATCGAAAAAGCAGTAGATACGGAATGCAATATATAACGTTCGTTTTTTGAATTGTCTAACATAGGGAGGGCCCTTTCTTTCTTTGTTATCTTAAACCATACATGAAAAATGAAACATTGTCAATCATTGTTTGTTATATAAAAACCATAGTGAAATTTGTACGTTACTGTTCACTCCTGGGTCGTGCACTACGCTGCACGACCAGGCCAGTATAGTAATGGGGCCAGAATCCGGCCTCTTGCCTTAAGGCAACTTTAAATAGGCCGGATTCGTTACTGTGAACACCATGGGTGTGAATAGTAACATTTGTACAAAAAGAAACTGACAAATCTGGTACTTTTGACGTTTGACAATAAATTAAACGGATGATATTATATTAAACAAAAATGTTTTAATATAATAAACAATGATTTTATATAATAAACACAAGAAGAAAGGAGAAAAAATGAACCCAGTTAAGATTTTTGTTATTAATTTTGGTTCAACTTCCACTAAAATTGCGTATTTCGAAGATGAAACATGCGTTTTACGGGAGAGTATTAACCATCCTGTGGAAGAAATCAAAGCCTGTGCATCCGTGAACGATCAATATGGACTTAGAAAGGCTGCAATTCTTGCCTTTATGAATGAACATGGGCTGAGGCTTCAGGAGATGGATTCTATTACAACCCGTGGGGGCCAGACAGAACCAATCAAAGGCGGTACATACCGGATCAATGAGGCGATGGTTGAGCAGGTGCGTTCAGGAGAGTACGGACATCATGTGTGCGGCGTAGGCGTGCTGGTGGCTTATGATCTGTGTAAAGAGAGCGGTCATGCGGTTCCTCTTACCACTGACACGCCCACAACGGATGAAATGGATCCGGTAGCCCGCTACTCAGGGCTGAAAGAGATCAGCCGTGTATCCTGTGTCCAGGCTTTGAACACAAAGGCCATGGCAAAATATTATGCAAAGCAGAATGGGAAAGCTTTTGAAGATGTCCGTGTGATCACGGTCATGCTTGGGGGAGGAATCGGAGTCTGTGCAATTCGGGACGGGCGTATGGTGGATGCTCCTGACGGGTTGGAGGGCGAGGGTCCCTTTTCCAATAACCGGTGCTGTACCGTACCGGTGGGCCAGTTGGTGAAGCTTTGCTATTCGGGGAAATATGATCTGGATGGTATGATTCGTCATATCAACGGCGAGGCAGGGCTTATGGCTTATCTGGGAACAACAGATATTCGGGCGATTATGAAACGGATTGAAGATGGGGATACCTATGCAGAAGAGGTCATGGAAGCCATGTGCTACCAGACAGCAAAAGAGATTGGGGCAATGGCTGCGGTTCTGGAGGGCAGAGTAGATGCCGTTATCCTGATTGGGGGTATGGCCAATGTCCCCTTTATCACGGAACACATCAAGCGGAGAGTGAGCTTTATCGCACCTGTAGTGATTATGCCGGGTGAACGTGAGATGGAAGCGTTGGCAGAGGGATCTTTGCGAGCACTCAGAGGTGAGATTCCCATGCAGACATTTGTACCTTCTAACCAAGCATAATCAACAAAAACAATAGTCGAAATTTGTGATTTTTTGCCGTATTGACATAATTTAAAACAAAGTTTATTATAAAATCACAATATGTTTTATTATAATAAACAACGTTTAATAAAATAAAAAGGAGTGAAGCGAATGAAAGAGATACGTTTGCATGGGCGTGGCGGACAGGGCGTTGTAAAGGCATCCCAGATTGTTGTGCGTGCAGCCGTTGCCGATGGCAAGAATGGACAGTTTATACCATTCTTTGGTGTAGAGCGTAAGGGCTCACCGGTGTTTGGATACCTTCGAATTTCAGAGGAACCGATCAGGAGAAAGATGCAGGTGTATGAGCCGGAAATCCTGGTGATTATGGATGATTCTCTGGTTGGGCTTCCCGCAACTTATGCAGGCTTAAAGGATGGCGGCATTGTTGTGATTAATTCTACGAAGACCCCGGAAGAGCTTGGGATTCCGGCTGCCGCAGGAGAGGTTGCCATCGTGGATGCGACCGGTATTGCGGAAGAACTCATCGGTAGGAACATTCCCAATACATCCATGCTCGGTGCATTTGCAAAGGCATCAGGACTTGTAGATAAGGAAGTGCTTTTTACAGAGATTGAAAAATCATTTGGAGCAGTTAACAGACAGGCTGCGGAGCGTGCTTATGCGGAAACTGCAGTAACAAAACGTTGATAAGGAGGAAATTATGGCTGAACACTTACATATCACTCCAATTGGAAATGATGGTATTTACTGTCTGGATACAGCCAGCTGGCGTGTATATAGACCGGTAATGGATAAAGAAAAATGCGTAAATTGCGGGATGTGTCTTGCCTATTGTCCGGTAAATGCAATCATCGGTACAGAGGACAAGAACTATGAGATTACCTATGATTATTGCAAGGGCTGCGGAATCTGTGCAAATGAGTGTAAAAAAGGTGCCATTACAATGGCCCCGGAGGGGGGAGACAAATAATGGGAAAGAAAGTTGTTTTAACAGGTAATTATTCTGCATCGGAAGCTGCTGCACTTTGCCGCCCGGATTTAATTGCAGCATATCCAATCACACCACAGTCCTCCGTTGTTGAGTACTTGGCCGGTATGGTTCATAACGGGAAGATTAACTCAAATCTGGTACAGGTGGAGTCAGAACATTCTGCCTGCTCTGTTGTACAAGGTGCTGTAGCAGCAGGCGGGCGTGTATTTACAGCAACCTCCGCACAAGGGCTGGCTCTGATGTATGAGCCTTACTTCCGGATGTCCACCTTGCGTTTTCCAATGGTCATGGCTTTGGCAACCAGAGAGATGACATCTCCGGAAACTGTATGGAGTGGACAGCAGGATGCCATGAGTGTCCGGGAAGCAGGGTGGATTCAGGTATATTGTGACAGCAACCAGGAAATCGTGGATATGGTTATCCAGGGATATAAGATTGCTGAAAATGACAAGGTTCTTCTGCCGGTAAACGTATGCTATGACGGTTTTTACAGTTCGCATCTGACAGAGGGCATTGATCTTCCTTTGCAGGAGGAAGTTGACAGATTTCTCCCGGCCGTACATTTTAACCATTGCGTACTGGACCCGGAGAATCCGTTTGCCCTTGATCCACTGACGCCTGGTCCTCTGATGATGAAATATAGAAAGAGTCATCTGGATGCGATGGAGGCCGCCCTTGATGTAATAGAAGAAGTGGATAAAGAGTTTGGAGATCAGTTTGGACGCTATTATGGCGGTGCGATTTCGGAATATAAGACAGAAGATGCAGATGTGGTAATTCTCACCATCGGCGGTATGACCGGAACAGGTATGGATGCAGTGGATATTGCAAGAGAACAGGGCATAAAAGCAGGTCTTGTGAAGATTCGTTTTGCAAGGCCGTTCCCGGCAAAGAGGATTGCAAAAGCACTTGCCGGGAAGAAAGCATTTGCAGTTATTGATCGCTCCGTATCTTTTGGATGGTCCACAGGCCCTATGTATATGGAAACAAGAGCTGCCCTGGCAGACGTGAATGACAGATTTGCACATTTCTCAGTGATTGGCGGTCTTGGCGGAGCAGATATCTCTTTGGATATGATGCTTGGCACCATAAGAAAACTGGACGAAGTGAAAAACGAACCGGGTCAGAAAGAGACCCAGTGGTATATGGTAGACTAATAGGGGGGAAAAGCATGAGTTATATAGATGTTCTTAGAGAAGCAAAGGATGTAGTAACTCCTGGTATGTCCGCTTGTCAAGGCTGTGGCGGTGAGTTGATCCTTAGAACGGTTCTTCAGGTTTCCGGAAAAAATACGATCGTAGGGATTCCGCCCGGATGTATGGCAGGTGCAGGGGTAGTTGGATGGAATTATGCAAATGGACTTGAGATTCCGGTGCATATTCCGCTTCTGGATAATACGGCTTCTTTTCTGACCGGCGTGAGCCAGATGTATGAGAGAAAAGGGCGATCAGACGTAAATATCGTTGCCGTAGCCGGTGATGGTGCGACTGCGGATTGTGGTTTTCAGAGTTTATCGGCCGCTGCGGAACGTAATGAAAAGATGTTATATGTCTGCTATGACAATGAGGGTTATATGAATACTGGCTATCAGAGAAGCTCCACAACCTCGAAAGGCTCCAGGACTTCCACTACGCCGATTGGTTCCGTGATAAACGGAAAACAGCAGCATCAGAAATATCTGCCGCTTATTATGAGTATGCATGGACTGGAATATTGTGCAACGGCGTCTCCCTCCAACATGGCTGATTTTGTGGCAAAGATTCAGAAAGGCCTTGCAGCATCTAAAAAAGGGTTCGCATACCTGCACGTATTCTCTCCGTGTCCCACCGGATGGGCTTATAAATCGGAGAAAGCTATCGAGGTGGCAAGAAAAGCAGTTGCGTCCAATGTATTTCCCCTTTGGGAAATGGATGAAAACGGCTATAAGCTGACAGAGAATAAAAAGCCAATCACAGTGGCTGAGTTTGTACAGGGCATTGGCAAGTTTAAAAATCTGACACCGGAGATGATTGAGAGTATTCAGAAGGTGGCAGACGGGCGTTATGAGATGCTGAAGCGACTGGCAGGAAAATAGAGAAACGGAGGGCATGGGAGTGAAGATTGCAGTTATCGGAGCAGGGGCGATGGGAACCTTATTTGGGGGAAAGCTTGCTATGGCAGGCAACCAGGTAACTATGGTAGATGTGGTTCCGGCAGTACTGGAGGCGATCAGCCGGAACGGAATTATATTAGATGATGAGGCAGGCCATCATGTGATTCCCGTTGAGGCTAAGAAAGCGGAGGAGATGCAGGAAAAGGTAGACCTTGCAATTTTGTTTACCAAAACTCTGTATTCCCGATCCGCACTGGAGGGAGCAAGAACTTTCATTGGAAAGGATACTTATGTACTGACGCTTCAGAATGGGCTTGGAAACATAGAATTAATTAGTGAATTTGTGGAAGAGGATAAGATTATTGTAGGCGTTACCAATTATGCAAGCGATGTCAAGGGGCCTGGTGTCATTTCTTCTCATGGCAGCGGTTATGTAAAGATTATGACGGCAAACCTTAAGATGAATGATTTCCTGAAAGCGGTTCATGGGAAATTAGTGGAAGCAGGCTTCCATGCAGACATTACGGAGGATGTGTTTGTGGCAATCTGGGAAAAAGTTGGTTTTAATGCGGCGATTAACAGTACCACAGCCATTTGCCATGTTCCATGCGGAGGCGTAGGAGCAGTGGAAGAGGGCCGTCTGCTGGCTGCACGAATTGCCACAGAAACGGCTGCGGTAGCCAATGCTCATGGCGTAAAGGTAACAGCAGAGTCCATTATTAAAAGTCTGGAGAATACTTATGTGGCACATAAGGATCATTTTACTTCCATGGCTCAGGATGTCCAGAAGAAACGAAAGACAGAAGTGCGTTTTATCAATGGCGGTATTGTAAAGAAAGCCAAAGAAAAAGGAATTGAGGTGCCTTACACAGAGGCAGTCTATGATTTGCTGCGAATCATTGAGGACACATATGACATGCAGGAGTAAGAAACTGCACAGATAAAGAAGGCTGTGAATTTATTGCCATTTCTGTCCGGTACCGCAGAAATGATAAATAAAGAGAAAAGCAAAAGAAAAATGCGAGAAAAAGGAGCGTGAATGAATGAGTTCAACAAATGCTAAGAAACAATCGCCATGGATGATTTTGATTATTATGCTGATCTCCCTGGTGTCCGGAGCTATCTGCATGAATAAGGTGGCACCGGTGCTGTCTGACATTGTAGGAGATCTGTCGATTTCCAGCGGAACGCTTTCCGGACTGCTGATGTCTATTTTTACATTTACTGGTATCTTGCTATCCGTACCAATGGGGGTTCTTACTACAAAATACGGCACCTTTAAGACCGGGCTGTTTGCCTTGGCGACAATTATTGTGGGTTCCGTACTTGGTGCTGTTTCCGGCAGCTATGGGATTTTGCTTGCCAGCAGATTGATTGAGGGCATTGGACTGATGTTCTTAGGAGCAATCGGCCCGGCAACGGTGGCAACGGCTTTTGCAGGCTCAGGAAGCGGAACGGCAATGGGACTTTTGATGTGCTATATGTCTTTCGGACAGATTATTGCTTTAAATGTGGCACCGATTGTATCCGCAGGGAGTTCCTGGAGAAACTTTTGGTGGATCAGTGCTGCCTTTGGTGCGGCGGCATTGGTTCTCTGGGTGCTATTTATTCGTGATCCGGAGCAGGAAACGGGTAATGGAGCCGTGGCGGAGAGTACAGGTGCAGGTGCAACGCTTTCAGATGTACTGAAGAATTCCAATGTATGGCTTGTATGTATTACGTTTTTACTATATATGATAGTGCATTTTGGAGTGTTTAATTATTTGCCAACTTATTTTGTAGAGGTTGGAGGAATCAGTGCAACAGCAGCCGGTTCTATTACAAGTATCGCAAGTCTGGTAGGTATTCCCGTAGGTATTGTGGGCGGAATGATTGCGGATAAGACGGGTTCTATCAAGATACCGCTTGCTATTACATTAGTATTGCTGGGTGTTGTAATTGGCACAATTCCCATGTTCAATAGTAGTTCTTATGTGCTGCTTATTGTTTTATATGGTTTATTTTCTATGGCGGAAGCAGGGCTTAGCTTTACTGCAGTTACCAAGGTAGTACAGGCAAATCAGGGGGCGGTTGCTTCGGCGGCTTTGAATACGGCTCAGTGGCTTGGGGCATTTTTAAGTACTATGGTATTCGGAACACTGCTTGACAGCTTTGGATGGAATATGAGTTTTTATATCATGGTTCCTCTTATTGTAATTGCAGCAGTTACGACTTTGATGAATAAGCAATTGAAGTAAAGATCGGAATGGAGGTATTAAGATGAAAGACGTTATGAAAATTGCAGCGGTAAATTTCCCGGCTGTATGGGGCGACAAAGAGAAGAATCTTAATCGCATATTGGATTATATTGATATTGCAGGGCGTGAGGGTGCTCAGATGCTGATCTTTCCGGAGACTGCTTTGACAGGCTACGACGTGGAGCCGGGGGATATGCCGGCGGAAGAACGCATGCATCGCCGCTTGGCAGAGACGATTCCGGGAAATGCCACAGACAGGGTATGTGAGCTGACAAAAAAATATGACATGTATGTGATATTCGGAATGGCAGAGAGGGATGCTGATGATTCTACAAAGGTATACAATGCGGCGGCTGTCTGCGGACCGGAAGGACTTATTGGAAGCTGCCGGAAGCTTCATCTTCCCTTTGCGGAAGCGTTGTGGGCATGTCCGGGCGATAAGCCATTTCTATTTGACACACCCTGGGGACCGGTCAGTGTGAGCATCTGCTATGACAGCTATTGCTTCCCGGAGATTACACGCTATGCAAGAGCGAAAGGAGCTCGTCTGCATATCAATTGTACAGCCATCTGCACTCTGGAATCACCAGGAGCAGGAGGATATCTTGGCAACCTTTCGCTTCAGTATCTTGCCATGAATAATAATATGTTTATAGCATCCTCGAATCTGTGCGGCAGGGATCTGAATTCCTGGTTTATGGGCGGCTCCAGCATTATTGGGCCATCCTCGACCATGACAGAGGTATTCTACTATGGAGGAAAGCCGTTCCTCGCAGATGGTGCGGATGAGAGCGGCATTCAGTCAGCAGTCATCGATCTGTCCGATATCCGTCATTCTTTTATGAATGCTGTCTGGGCAGGAGGAATGGAAAAGTGCGACTGGACGCCGGAACGGTATATGGAATGGTATAAGGATGCCATTGATACGGATTATTGGAAAAATAATTAGCTGGCAGATAAGATTACCCGTATATGTTTTGCCAGAACAGGCGCTGCATTGGTGCGGCGCCTGTTTTATCATTCATATTCAAAGGCAGGGGAAGTTACTGATAAATAAAATCTCGTTTTTCATTTTAGCCGAATCCACATGGCGGGGCGAACGCCGGGATCTGACGAGTTTGTGGAAACTCCGTTCTCATAAACGGTTCCGTCCTTATATACCGCCTGCTGATTCAGGTTGCTGCAGCCGTGGCCACGCAGCCACCACCATTGGCCAATGGCTCGACCCTCCATATGGGGAAGATACTCGTCAAGCTCCTGTTTATTAAAGATAAACACCTTATCTTTCGTATCCGGGCCGTTTTCCTGATCCCAGCGGGGGTCCGTATCATTCCGGTGCAGCATCAGCATAATGCTCATACGCTCCTGCAGGGTAAAGGCTTCATCCAGGAACTGCTTATTTAACCATCTGCGCAGGTCGCAGGTGCTCCATGTAATGTTGATTCGTTCCTTATGATACTGCCGGTAATCCACGGGCTCTTCTGTCAGAAGAAGACAGCGGTATCCATCCTTGCATAAAACTTTCCACACAATGTCTTTTCCGTTATATGTTCCAAAGGTTACTTTGGCTCCCAGGCTATGGGCAAGATAATTCTCACATTTTTGCAGATATTTCGGGGCGCTTTTATAATCGCCCAGTTCCTGAAACATATCTCGCAGCAGGAGAAATTCCTCCTCTTTTACGGTATAGGTGTAAGTGCTTACGGCCTTTTCATATTGCTCTTCTCTTGTCATTGATGCGGTTTCCCTGGTTTTATCCATTGTGAAAGCTCCTCCATAATTCCATTCTGTTAAGATTTTAACAGAATGGGCGGATTATGGGAAACAGCAATTGATTGTCGGCTTACAACCTGTTTTTGTTATCCTTACCGTATAAAGCAATTATTTTGGATATCTTCCTGCCATTTCATAACATGCTTTCCGAAAAGCTCCACATCTTCATTGGGTACGCTTCCCTCCCGGGTCATCATGTAGGTAATCCAATAGAGCGGTTCTTCTTTAAAAGGAATCATTTTCAGATCATTTCCGCACATATCATCAAAAATGAAATCAACCATAACAGAGATTCCCTTATTTTGGCGGACCATTTTATGACAAAGGCTGAAGCCGCTGGTTTCAAATGCGATATCCGGCTTAAAACCGGCAGCTTTGCATCTTTGAATGATTAATTTGTTGATATTGAATTCGCTGCTTTCCAGATACAGTCTTTCATTCTTTAAATCTTCTATGAGAACCTCTTCTTTTTGGGCTAAAGGATGGGTTTTATTGACGAGCAATTTTATCTCGAATTTTTCCATTTGCCTTGCATTGGGGAAATCTACAAGATTATTTCCAACCAGAAATGCCACATTTCCATGCCCCTGGGCCCATCTGCGCTCTACCTCCCGGTCGGGGTATTCATGACAGATTAATTTAATATGCGGATATTTGATCCGAAAGTCATCCAGGCACTCGGGAGTGACAAGGCGGATGATCCCGTAGGAGGATAATAATTCAATCTCATGATTTTGGCTTTGCTCAATGCAGATAATCTCGTTACAGATGGATTCGTAGTCTTTTAATAAGCCGGGAAGCTTCGAATATAGACAAGCCCCTGTTCGGGTTAGTTCGATGCCGGAGGCTTTTCGAATGAGAAGTGTAGTGTTTAATTCATTTTCAATGTTTTTGATGGTTTTGCTTAATCCCTGCTGGCTGATATATAGATGACGGGCGGCTTTGGTGATGCTTTTCTGTTCACAGACTGTTTTAAAATATGCTAATTCTTTGATATCCATTTCCATCTTCTTTCTGACGTTCTTTTTGTTTTATATTTGGCACATGTTTTTGATTTGATAAGACTTATTTTTAATATTAAGTATAATAGGGACATCGAGGGATTTCAAGTTTAGGAAAGGAAAATCATACTTGACATCCCGGCCTGCAAATGATATAAAAAAGATGTGGGTTGTCACTATCACAACAGGTGATAAGCAATACCTAAACAGATATAACATTAATCAGTTAATGTTTATTTTGTTTGGGTATTTTTTTATGGAAAAAATCTTGTGCTTTACATCTGATCACACAAGAAAGGAGGGAGACGAATGATCATTGATCAGGTTTTCAATAACAATGTGGTACTCACTTCGGTAAATGGAAAAGAAGCTGTCCTTTGGGGAACGGGTATCGGCTACAAAAAGAAAAAAGGCGATCTCATTGACGATTCCAAAATCCAAAAGAAATTCGTTCTGGAGGATGAAAAACAGTCAAAAGAGCTGGTCAGTGTCTTTGAAATGATTTCCCAGGAAGAGATCGATCTGGTTTTAGAAATTGTCGATGACGCAGTAGAAGAGATGAATCTGAAAATAAGCCCAAGCATCTATGCGTCCCTTGCAGACCACATCCATTATGTAATTGAACGCACAAAGCAAAATGTCACCTTAAAATGTCCCTTAGATAGAGAGATACGTTACATCTACCCACAGGAATACGAGGTTTGCTTGAAATATGTGGAATGGATGAAAAACAGATTTGATATTCAAATGTCAGACTGCGAAGCAAGCTCCATCGTATTGCATTTTCTGAATGCTGAGAGAGATGAGCAGATATTTGAGAGAACCGTACTGGAGACAAAGCTAATCAAGGATATGGTGGATATCGTGAGAATGGATTATGGAATTGAATTTGAAGAAAAAGACTTCTTTTTTCGAAGATTCATTCTGCATCTGCAGTATTTTGCAAAGCGGGTTGTCAAGGAAGAGGTTCTGGAAGATGAGGATCAGACTCTGGTAGAGATTGTGAAAACCAATTATGCCAAAGCCTTTTCCTGTGCCGTGAAAATAGGAAAATATCTGGAGCAGAGCCAGCATTACAAAGCAAGCCCGAATGAACTGATGTATTTGGCGATACATATACAAAAAATAACGCAGATTCAGCTATAGTATAACTTACAGGTTATATGAGAGTGTCACTGGTCATGCAGGCAATATCGGAAAATGAATTTTTGCTGTGTTTCGTTTGTTAAAGATGTAATCGCAACGAAAAGGAGAAGAGCATGGATACTTTAGCAAAAAAGATTTTGGAATTGGTTGGAGGAAAATCCAACATCAATAGCGTGACACATTGTGCCACACGCCTGCGTTTTATTTTGGCAGACAGCAAAAAAGCAGATAAAGAGGGCCTCCAAAAGCTGGAGGGAGTAATCACCGTTGTAGAGAGCGGCGGACAGTTCCAGGTAGTCATTGGTGAAAAGGTAGCGGATATATACAAAGCATTGACGGCCATAACCGGGGAGCTGAAAGGGAACGGCAAAAAGAAAAATATCTTCGGAGCTTTTTTGGATCTGGCGTCAGGAGTATTTCAGCCGGTATTGGGAATACTGACTGCCGGCGGTATTCTTCGAGGATTTATTGCATTAGCGGCAGCACTTGGCTGGATGGATTCCGGTTCCAGCACCTATGTGATATTAGATGCCATTGGATATGCCGTATTTTACTTTTTCCCTATCTTCCTGGGCTATTCTGCAGCTAAGAAATTTGATTTGGATATTATGATTGGTATGGCCATTGGAGCAGCTATGGTGTACCCGTCCCTGGTAAACGGTGCCTCGGCCGATCCCTTGTTTACACTGTTCCAGGGAACAATATTTGAATCAAATGTACAGATGCAGTTCTTTGGAATACCGGTTATTTTGATGGACTATTCTGCGACGGTAATACCGATCATTATTTCCGTATACCTGGCAAAGAAAATACATACGTTTTTGGGCAGGATTTTACCTACTTTGGTAAAAAAAGTATTCCTGACGTTTTTTGTAATGGTACTTACTGTGCCCATCTCGCTCATTATCATTGGGCCTGTTTCTACCTGGGCATGCAATATGGTTGGAAGTATGACTTCTGCGTTGTTTGAATTTAACGGTGTTATTACGTCGGCGGTGCTGGGCTTCTTCTGGCAGATTCTTGTTATGTTTGGACTCCATTGGGGCTTGCTTCCGGTAGCGATGAACAATCTGTCCGTAAAGGGATACGATTATATTTTCCCGGTTGCATCGGTGGCGGCCTATGCAGTAGGCGGTGTTATGTTAGCGGTTTTTGTATTTTCCAAAAATCAGAAAAGAAAGCAGCAAAGTCTGACATCCGTATTTCCGATTTTATTCAGTGCAATTACGGAACCTGCTATCTATGGCGTGTCAATTCCACTGAAAAGACCTTTTATTGCAGGTAATATCGCAACTGCATTAGCAGGTATTGTCTTGGGCTTATTTAAATCCAGATCTTATTTTATGGCAAGTGACAGCTTCTTTGGAGCACCTTCTTATATTGAGCCGGACGGAACCCTTGGCATGGGCTTCTGGGGACTGATTATTGCCTGGGCGGTAGCGATTGTTTCCGGATTTCTGTTAACCATGCTTTTGGGCTTTGATAAGGAAGAAGAGCCGGAGGGAGGAAATGAGTTCGGCAGGGATAGTAAGGATACGGAACAAAAGACATACAATCCGGAAGATATAAGTGAAAAAATTTCCTCCCCCATTCAGGGCGAGGTTGTAGGGCTTGATCAGGTGGAGGATGATGTGTTTGCAAGCGAATCCATGGGAAAGGGAGCGGCAATTATACCATCCGATAACAAGGTATATGCACCTTTTGACGGTACTGTGATGTTCGTATTTCCCACAGGACATGCCGTGGGCTTAAAATCAGAGGATGGAGCGGAGCTGCTGATCCACATTGGAGTAGATTCCGTGAATCTGGAGGGCGTATTTAAAACTTATGTGGAAAAGGACCGGAAGATCAAGAAAGGCGATTTGCTGGCAGAGTTTGACTTGGAGAGATTGAAAAAAGAGAGTAAGCAGGCGATTATTCCTGTAATTGTAACAAATACGGCAGACTATCTGGATGTAGTAGTGAACAAAGAAAGCACAGAAGCAGGCGTGGCAATGGTTTTAGTGAAATAGGAGGGCATAGAATGGGATTTCCGGAGAAATTTTTATGGGGCGGAGCAACGGCCGCCAACCAATGTGAGGGAGCTTACAATGTGGACGGAAAGGGCTTAAGCTCCTCGGATGTTATGACCGCAGGAAGTGTTGACAGGCCCAGGCAGATTACAAAGGAGATTGTGGAGGGTATCTATTATCCAAGCCACAATGCCATTGATCATTATCATCATTATAAGGAAGACATTGCGTTATTTGCGGAAATGGGCTTTAAATGTTATCGCTTTTCTATTAACTGGACCAGAATTTTCCCCAATGGAGATGAAGAATCGCCCAACGAAAAGGGCCTGAAGTTTTATGACAGCTTAATAGATGAATGCCGTAAATATGGAATGGAGCCTCTGATTACTATTTCCCATTATGAGACGCCGGTGGGACTTACAAAATACGGCTCTTGGGTAAATAGAAAATGCGTAGATTTTTTTGTAAGGTACTGCGATGTGATTTTCCGCCGATACAATGGAAAGGTAAAGTACTGGCTGACTTTCAATGAGATTAATTGCATTGATTCAACGCCCTGGACTGCGGCGGCAGTGGAAGCAGAGGACTATGCATCCCATATGATTGCAGCCTATCATCAGTTTCTTGCCAGTGCAAAGGCAGTGCAGTTAGCCCATAAAATCAATCCTGAGAATCAGGTGGGTATGATGTATGGAGGAATTTTCTCCTATCCCAACACCTGCGATCCGGATGACGTAATGCAGAATATGGCCTACATGCAAAAGGAGCTGTTCTACTGTGATGTACAATGCAGAGGTTATTATCCCAATTACAAGCTGAAAGAGCTGGAGAGAAAGAACATAAAGCTGCCCGTACATGAGGGGGATTTGGAGGATCTGAGAAAAGGGAAAGTGGATTTCCTGTCCTACAGCTATTATTTCTCTATGGTATGCGGGAAGAATACGGAGCTTAAGGATACTTTTAAGACGGGCTACAAAAATCCCTATCTTCCTCAGACGCCGTGGAATTGGACAGTAGATCCCAAAGGGCTGAGATATTCCCTGAATCTTCTGTACGATCGATATCAGATTCCTCTGTTTATTGTGGAAAATGGTATGGGTATGCCGGATACTTTGGAGGAGGATGGAACCGTTCACGATGATTATCGTATTGATTATCTAAGGCGGCACATTGTAGAAATGAAGAAGGCAGTAGAATTGGATGGAATTCCCTTGATGGGCTATACTACCTGGGGACCTATTGATCTGGTTTCCGCAGGGACCGGAGAAATGAAAAAGCGGTATGGCTTTATCTATGTAGATGTGGATGATGAGGGAAAGGGTTCATTTAAGCGGTATCGGAAAGATTCTTTCTATTGGTACCAGAAGGTTATTTCCTCCAATGGTGAGGAGCTATGAATGAAAAACTGACAGTTCTGGAATGCGACTATCGTTATTGTGGTTGGGCAATTGATGTGCATACAAAGGAAATAACCTCTCATCTGGAAACTTATCAACAAAGAAAAGCAACAGATGATTATCAGCTTTGTGGAGTTTACAGGCAGACAGAACTTCCCTATGAACTGAAAAAGGTAACAGGGGATAAATACTCGGGGGAGGAGCCTTATCAGGCTATCCCCCACGCATTTTCGGATTTGACCTGTGAAGCGATTAAGAGAGGAAATAAGCTTCTTGCATCCAGTGGGTATTGTGTCTATGCACCTGCCATTGTAGGAGGAATTCAAAGAGCAATTGGTGAGGATAAAAAAATAGGTGTGATATGGATAGATGCTCATTTTGACAATGTAATTATTGAAGATACCTGTGAAGAGAGTGTCATTCTGGTAGGTGTTCCATTATCCACCATCATGGGGAAAACGATGGACAAGTGGCGTAAGAATTCGTGCATTCTAAAAAAGGCGATTCCTCCAGAATATATTCTTGCCAGTGACGGAAGATGTTCAGATAAAGAGTGTATCAGGAATATTAGACGAACTACAGCTATAGTTGTTTCTGAAGAAGATTTTGATAAAAGGACCGTATGGAAACAGAAGGTGGAAGAGTTAAATGATAAGGTAGATGCCATCTATTTGATGGTAGATGTGGACATTCTAAAAGCAGATTTAGTTCCAGCCTATTACGAAAGACATAAAGGCGGGCATGATGTGGATACAGTTATGGACAATGTTCGTGCTGTCATGAACACGGACAAAGTGATAGCATTTTCTTGTTTCTGTGCAGATTTTGATAAATATGAAGACGGTGGCGATACAACTTATTTGAACAGCATGAAGGTTATAGGAGCAGGGTTATCTTCGTGGAAAAAAAGACCGCTCTTTTGAACAATGAAACTAAAGGGTTGTTGCAATATAGCTGAGTAAGCTAGAGTAAAAACCCCGTTTCTGTTAATCCCCAAATATACCTTTTGCTGGAAAGGTACAAAAGATGTTTTTAAGTGAACTATTTACTTAGGTATATGCAATGATTACTAAAAAGCATGCACAATAACAAGGTAAATAATGATGTTGGAGCTTTTGGAAGAAAAAGGGGGAGTATATTCAGGCATTGCAAAATATGCAGGATAAGAAGGTGGTAATATAGGTCGCTTATTGATAATAGAGTTTGACGATAATGATAGTTCGGCTTTTGATGAAGTTGTAGAAGTCCTAGAAACACACCCAGAGTTTCAAAGATATAGGAGTCAAAAAAAGCCTAAGATCTTACTTTCCGGATTGGAAATTTATCCAGAACAGAGAAAAGTGTATTGTGATACACAAGAAGTTGATTTAACAACAAAGGAATATGACCTACTTTACCTATTAGCAGTGAATAAGGAACAGACATTAACCTATTCACAGATTTACGAAAGGGTATGGAAAGAGGATTCTACGATTGACGAAAAGAAGGTTATAGGATTTCATATTCGTAACTTGAGGGAGAAGCTTTATAAGGCATCTCCAAATATTTTGTTTACTATTAAGTGTGTACGTGAGGTAGGTTATTGCTTAGAATTAAATCAATAATTAAGAAGCAGTCTGAAATTTCAGGCTGTTCTTTTTTTTGCCCAAAACAGAGAAGCAACTTTGGTAATGTATTATAAATAATTTAGACCAGTATTTATTTGTCCTTTTATGTCGATATTTGGCGATATTTTTCGACAAAATCTTGCTAAAAACTTTCTGTTTCCTCGTTTTTGGACAGTATACTTCTTATGTTGTTTGAAATAGGGGAATTTACTTGTAATACCATGCTTTATAGTTTTCCCTCTTAAAGAGGGGCATTTGTTATTAGAAATACGAAATATTTAGTAATTAAAAATTGCTTATATATGACTGCCATAGTCTTTTCGAAGATTATGGCTATTTTTGTATCGACATTATTTGACACGTTTTACAATGTTTTCCTCGTTATATATAAAAACATAGGAGGGTATGAGCCTAAAAAACAATTATTAGATTTTCTTTGTATCAAAAATCGGAACGGATTAGTGCCATATAGAGGGCGTTCGCCACCAGGCTTGTTTTTCATTTTCAAAATTTATGAAATGGAGGACAAGCCCATGGCAAAGCCAGGCAGAATACCGGACTTTCGGAAACTATATCCGGAGGCCAGTGAAGAAGTGATTGAAGTGTTGAGACAGACAGAGAGGAAAATGCAGTATCAGGAGTATGACCTAAAAATGGAACAAATCGTAGTGGATCAGGAGGAGCAGATAGTAGATATCATTCCAAGCAGAGAAGATTCCCTGGAAAGGCTGATGGACAAAGAGGTTCAGTTTCAAGAAGCATCTATCACCGTGGAAGAGGTTATTTTACAACGTCTGGAAGTCCAACGGCTACATAGAGCACTTTCCCTTCTTTCTGAGGATGAAAGATATCTGATCGAGCAGATTTATTTTGAGGAGAAAACAGAACGGGAAATGGCAAAGGAATTGGGTGTGTATCATAATGCGGTTCATAAGAAAAAGCAGCTCATTTTAAAGAAATTAAAAAACTTTTTGAAAAATTTTTAAATTTTAGGTGTGCAGGAGGTGCGGCCAGCGTGGAAGTAATTGAGAGGGATTATATCCCTTCTGCTCATTGAAAACTGAATATCCAGCAGCTGCAATACGTTAGCTGTGCGGCGTGCAAACGAAAAGCGGCGAAGGAGGATACGCCAAGACCACCTGCAGGAGCTAAATACCTGTCAACAAGATAACGTCAAAGGTGCTAAGCGGGAAATGTCCGTCCTTATAATAACCATTGGCAGGGTTATACCGCAAAGACCCGTACAGCCTATCATGATACTTCCGTCCAGTCACAGCCCCTTAGAAAAAGGGATCTCGCAATGAGGGCGGTGGCCAGAGATCCTGGCCAGGGTAAGACCCATGACAGTCCGGCCAGGACTGGTTGCAGCTTCTGCCCCATGCTTCGGGAAGTAGTGTCGAATAGAAGCAGAATGTAAGAAGTCCGGCTCATCCATTTCATATGGAGCAGCTGGAAATAGAAATGAAGAACAAGCACGATTTTTCATGTAAGGACAAATCATCCATGATGAAATGGACGACCTAAGCGCAAGGCTTATGAGTGTCCATGTCATGGAATGAGGCGGCAGTCAGAATATTTGGCTGCCGCCGTTTTAAAAAGAGAATTGGATAGAAGGAGGTGGAGGCACAAAGAATGACTGAGATTTTGGAAAGGCAAATCAGCAGGGGAGATCTTTACTATGCGGATTTAAGGCCGGTAGTCGGATGCGAACAGGGCGGAGTCCGTCCAGTTTTGGTGATACAGAATGACGTGGGCAATCAGCACAGTCCCACGGTGATTGCGGCGGCGATTACGGGAAGAAAGGGAAAGCACAGGATTCCCACCCATGTTGAGATACGGGGGGAGTGCTGTGGACTGCAGGTTAATTCACTCATATTGCTGGAGCAGATCCGGACATTGGATCGGAAACGGCTTCGGGAATACATAGGATGCCTAGATGGCCAGGTTATGGAGGAAGTGGATCAGGCACTTATTATCAGTTTAGGCATTTCTATGAAGGGAACAAAGGACGAACGGAAAGGAACAGGGTATGTGGAAGCTTAGAAATATAGGAATCTTAATTCTGGTTCTGTCCCTGCTTTTAGGAAACTTGGGGTTTGCCTCCATAGATGGCTCAGAAGCAATGGACAGCTCCCAGGTTCATATAGAGCAGGAAGAAACAGTGATAAGAAGTCAAGCAGAAGGGCAAGAGGAAAAACAGAGGGTAGCTTCTTTAGAAGGAACAGAAGAAGGAGCAAGACGGCAGGAAATAGAGACAGACACGATCAGGCAGGAGGAGAAAATAGAAACAGAAGCAGCACCGGAAGATTCGAAAGAGACGGAAACCGAGATGGAAAAATCGGAGACGGAATCAGACGGTGAAAAAGCAAAGGGAGAAACGGAGGATTCAAAGGAAGAAGCAGAGACTTCCCAAGGCTTTGAAAAACAGAAAGAAAATCCCTCCAAAGAAACAGGAGAACTTACTTCGAATGATTCGTCCTTAGAAGAAAAAGGTCCAGAAGAATCACTAAAAAATGAAGGAGTCACTGATGTTTACTATGAATGGCAGACCATGGAAGAAATCCTTGCACTGTGTGAGAAGGGATTGGACTTATCGGATTTCTTTCAATATACCATCTGGGGATTTTTAACCAAGGAAGACATGCAAATGCTCGTGGATCATGGCCATACCTTGGATGACGTGTATGAGGCCATAGAAAACGGAATGGACGAGGTGCCGGAAGACATTCAAAGGATTATGGATGCTTATGTGGCCGTCCCCATGCCCATGAGCGAAGGTGACACCCGGACGGCTGGATTTTCCGGCACCGTATCTTCAAGCCTTGGAAACATTCCAGCTCTGGGGAACGGAAGCCATGGCCCGATGCTTAAGATCCATTTGAGCGGAGAAACCGCCTTTTGTGCAAAGTTTGGAGCCGCATGCAGAACCGGAATGGTTTATACTTCCGTTCCCTTGTCCGAAATCGGCATTGGCAGTGGAGAAGAACGGATCATCCAGGGACTTCTTGCCCAGTATGGGGAGGCACAGACAATTTATAACGGACCGGTAAATTATATCATGGCACAGGCAGGAGTCTGGCTGACACTAAATGGTGCTTGGTCCCAAGATCCGGAGGAGATGGCGGCATCTATTGCTCCCTTGTTTTCCAAGACGCCGGATTGTCCCAGCACACAGTTTGCCGCTGACTATTTTAGGGCGATTGTGGAGTGGATCAATGATCCGGCCAATACGGAAAAGATCGAAGCCATAGGCTTGGAAGCCTGGGCGAATGGACCCAATCAGTATCTGATTACAGCCACAGGAGAGGGTGGAAGCTTGGAGGAGCAATCCTATGGTCGGATTGAAATTAAAAAGGTGGACAGTGAGACCGGAAATGTCATCGCAGATGATGCGGAGTTTGTGATTTACGAATGGAATGGTGGAGGCTATGAGAGGTCAGACACAGCCGTAAATCGGGAAGGAGATACCTACATTTCCGATGATCTATTCCGTACGGATGCAAATGAAGGGAAGTTTTATGTGGAAGAAGCCCTGGCGCCTCATACGGGAAATGTTACCGGATACTATGGAGACTTTGAAGGTTCTCCCAAGCATCACTATGAATTTGAAATCGAAGAGGGCATGAGGGGAGATACCATTTCCATTACAAACAGCGAAGATGCTTTTGAAAATGAGAGGGCTACGGGCAGTATCCGGATTTATAAAACGGATATCGAGGCGGATGCGTATGTGGCCGGAAGCAGGTCTCACGGAACAGCGGAACTGGATGGTGCCATTTATGACCTGTATGCAAAGGAAGCGGTCCGTCATCCGGATGGAGTGACGGGGATCTTATATGCAAAGGACAGCCTGGTAGCATCCGGAACCATTGAAAGAGGGACCTGCGCTTTTGAAAACCTGTATCTGGGAAGCTACTATGTAAAGGAGCGCCAGAAAGGAGCGACGCTTCCGGATGGGAAAAAGCTCTCCTATGCAAAAGGATACCTTTTAGATGAAACGATTTATGACGTAACACTTCCTTATGAGGGAGAAACCGTAAAGAACGTCCACCGGGAGGTACGCAGCAATAAAGAACAGGTCATCAAGGCGAAGGCCGTGATTGACAAGGTGGAAAGCGCCACGGGGCAGGGAAATATCCATTACCTGAAGGATGCGGGCTTTACCATCTACCGCATCGACAAGCTGAGCAGAAGGGATTCCTTTGTGAAAAATTCTGATGGAACCTATGAGGAAGAAAGCATTCAAAATGCCTATCTGGTAGAGAATTATAACCAGGACACACCAAAGTATGACTTTTCCGGAGAAGCAGGAGCCATTGCCACCGTATATCTTCGTAATACTTCCATGCGTGGGGATACCGCCTTTTACTGGCAGGATGGAATGGAGGATTTAAAGAACGGGAAGCTTTTGCCTTTGGGTGATAACTATTATCGGATAGCGGAACTGTTCTCTGATAAAAATGGACAGATTGTCACACCCTACCTGCCCTATGGCCAGTACCTGGTGGTGGAGACAACCGTACCCAGGGATCATTTTATGGTTTCACCCTTCGTGCTTACCTTCCGAGAAGGAAGAACGGCTCAGGTCATCACCACGGGAGTTACCGAGCAGACACCCTATGGAAACAATTTCTTAAAATCGACAGGAGATAAAGCGGCTTCTTATGAGGCTGTTTATTTTTCTGGAATTTTGGACAATGAGGCAGTGGAAGAATTATTGAGGCTGTATAAGAAGGATACGGATACCGGAAAGACCGTTCTTCTGGCAGACACGAAATTCCGCATTGCCAAAATCAATGAAGCAACGGGAGAAAAAACGTATCTTACCCATACCAGCTATTACCCAAGCACCATAAACAGGGACGTGTTTTCCACCAACGAGGAAGGGTACCTTCAGCTTCCGGAGCTTCTGCCCGTAGGCATGTATCAGATGGAAGAGGTGGAAGGCCCGAACGGTTTCTACAATGACATTCCGGAAGGATATGTGCGGTTCCGGGTAACCACGGATCGGGAATATGTCTCCCTCCTTGGGAGCGGCCCGGATGGGAGCACCTTGGAAGGAGGCCAAGGAAGCCGTGACGTGATCCTGATTATAGAGAATTATTTCAATCGGGAAACAAGGGGAGTATTAACCATTCGAAAACAGGGCGAAGTCCTGGCGGACTACCGGAATACAAGTCTGCTGCAAAAGGTCCGTGCATTCTTTGGATTGGAAGCAAAAAAGCAGTTCATCTATGAGGAACAGCCCCTGGCCCATGCGGAATACACCATCCGGGCGGCAGAGGACATCGTCACCCAGGACCGGCAGGTGGATGAAGATGGAAATCGGACCCTGTGGTTTGAAAAGGGTGAGGTAGTTGCAGTAGTGAGTACCGGAGAGGATGGACAGATCGATGAGGTGAAAACCACAACGGAGAGCTATCCGGAGGGTCATCCGATCGTAACCATTATTCATGAGGGGACGTTAGGGAGTGTTAAGGCATACCTGCCTTTGGGAAGCTATGAGATAGAGGAAACAAAGGCACCTTATGGTTATATCCGGATGGAAGAGATACAAAAAGTGACATTTACCTGGGAGCATCAATTTCAGGAATTTGTCTTTAACAGTGCTTTGATAGAGGATACGGAGGAAAGCCAGTATGAGGAAGAGTCAGGAACCCTTATCCTTACCAATGCCCGTGTAAAGGCAGTCCCGGAGGAACGAGAGACGAAGCCCGGAATCGGTATTTATAAGCGGTCCAAGGAACAGAATCAGCCCTTGTCCGGCGTTACCTTCGGTCTTTATACAGTAGACGATATTTATAATATGCAAGGAATCAAACTGGCAGAGGCAGGGGAGCTGTTGTCCGTCTGCACAACCGGGACGGATGGCAAAGGAGTTTTTGACGTGGACGTTCCCATTCAGGATGAGTTCCATGGAGAAATGGAAGGGACCAATTCCGGAGCATACGAGATCCGGGAACTGGAAACGCCAAGCGGTATCCTTTTGGATTCCACGCCCATACAAGTCTTATTTACCTATGTGGATGATAAGACAGAGTTTGTGGTGATTTCTGAGGAACAGCAAAACGCAACCAGCGAGGTATATGTGTCAAAGCAGGATCTGACTACGGGGGAAGAGTTAAAAGGGGCATCCCTGACCATAACCGAAGATTGGAGTAAGGCGGTAGTACAATCCTGGATTTCCGATGGAACCAGAAAAGAGATCCGAGGCTTGGCGGTGAATGAGGACGTGGAAGACAATACCTATCTTTATACCTTGCGTGAAGTAACAGCTCCGGATGGATATATGAAAGCAGAGGAAATACGGTTTAAGCTGGTGAAAGAGGTTTCCCCAGAGGGGCAGCTAAAAAATAGTGTGTATGTATATGATACGGAGCAAAAGAAATGGAGCGCAGCAGAAGAAAACACAGTAGTAATGAAGGACAAGCCGGGGGTTCCTGAAATTCCGGAAAAACCAAAGGAGCCAGACAAGCTAAAGCATCGCCGCTCTTCAAAAGCTTCTACCCATTTAGAATATGCGCCAGTACTTGTGATGGCTCCAAGAACAGCAGACCTGGCTCATATGGGAATCTATTTTGGAGTTATGGCCCTTAGTTTAGCGAACGGAGGACTTCTCATATGGAAAAGACGGAAGAAGAAAAGCAGGGAGTAATCATAACTATGTAGCTTTATAGACTTTCAGAAGTGAACAGCTAGAAGCGATAAAAGGAGAAAAGAACAGGTGGAAGATAGAAAAAGAAAAGCCTGGTTTTACACCTGCATCGATGCGCCGGAGGATACTCACGGCGCATTGAAGCAGCAATACGAACAGTTAGATGCTTATGGGAAGCAGCTTCCGGTAGAGGAGGCAGGCTGTTCCAGTGATGTAGGTGGAAGCATGAGCATGGATCGTCCCGGATTAAAGTGCTTTTGGAGAGAGACAGGAGTCAGAGTGATAGAGGTACTTCTAATTTTGGATAGCTCTCGTATTTCACGCAATGAAGATCAGCGCAGGGAATTTATAAAGAGGACCAAGGAGCGTGGAATTGAGGTAATATCTGTTTTGGAGGGAAAGTTGACCAGTAATGATAAGTCTCTAAGTCCGGGGCTTGTGCGGTATATAGACCATGCAGTTGCGGCCAGCTTTGGTCTGGAAGAAGTGCCAGCACAAGGAAACTATCATATAGAAAAAGAGAAGGAGCAGGGGGGAAAAAATGACCCAGCAAGAGTTTGAACATTGGCAGGCTGTAACAGAAAGCAGCCAGCATCAATGGGTGGAGGATGAGCCAACCCGTCTGAATGGCCGTGGAGCATTATATTATATAGGCGGGGAATCTGGGGTCTATATTTGGATATTGAAAAAAGGGGATGTCATGGTAGGAACTTATGAAGGAGCTATTCCCCATATAGGAGAGGCGTGCTTTTCTATGAAGGCCCGGCAAGAATGCAAAGATTTTAATGAAGGTTTTCAATATGCATGTCAGTTAGGAGGAATCAAGTTTTTAGCAGATCTGTTTTCAAACACTCAGGTTCCTCAAATGGGACCGACTTTGGGCTGAACATGCATTGTTGGTTATGCTTTTGATTTTATGAAAGCTTCCAATCAAAACTACCAGCTTTCTATTTCGGGTGTGAGAGCGCATTTCAGAGCAAAGGCGAATGTGTAGAATAAAGATAATATGAAGGCACAGACAATATGGCGAATAATAAAACTTATGAAAAAGCGAATTAGCAGGATGTAAGCATAGATTATCCTTATTTTGAAAAATATCGTTTGAAATATTGACAAAAAAAGGATTTTCCGTTACAATCAAACGATTTGATATAGAAATGTCAAATGGGAGGCATGGGCGGAAAGGAAAAATGCATATGATTAGAATCGTTGATGAAGCGGAGTGCAGAAGATACCGTTCAGACTGTTCAATTACGCTGAAAAAAGTGTGTTCCATGCTCAAAGAAAAAGGGATTACAGCTCAATTTACTCTTGTGGGCAGCGGTGCAAGAAATATGGTTACAAGAAACGGGGATGGACCATTTGATCTTGACTACAATCTTGAAATTATCAAAGCACCAAATGAGTACTGGAATAATTTACGCCATTTGAAAGATATTGTTCGTGTGTTGCTCGATAAAGCAGCAGATTTGCAGTGTTTTTCTGAATCGAAAGACTCAACTTCCTGTCTGACAGCTTTATTACACTTCAAAGATGAACAGACGGTTGAGTTCAAATTCGATGTCGCAATTGTTGCCAGGAATTCGAAGGGAATACTATGCAGGCTGATTCATAATAAAAATGTCTTGATATGTGGAAATGAACAGTATGTTTGGAATGAAGTTCCCAATTCCCATGATGTAGCGCAAAAAGCAAAGCAAATCAAAGCAGCAGAGTTGTGGCTTGATGTGAGAGACCAATATGTCAGGCTAAAAGAAATGTATCTAACTCGTTGCTGGGATAAAGATCATCCGTCATTTATTGTTTATATTGAGGCTATCAATAATGTCTACAATCAATATTTCAATTAAGCGTAGGGAGGCTATGCCATGAGAGAGGAAACGAGTTGATATCTTATCTGAAAAACGAGTTGCTTTTTCATATTAAATTGAACAGGTATGGATTTGCTGTAAATTTCCATGTGAATGTTGTTGCAATTCAGGAATGATAGTTGGTATAATAAAAGAAAAAGCTCTGGAGGGATGGAAATGCCAAATATAAAACCACTATCAGACTTAAGAAATTATACAGCTGTCGTGAATGAGGTGTCTTATGGTAACAGGGTTTACCTTACCAGAAATGGCCATGGCTCCTATGCGATTATTGATATGAAGGAACTGGATGAATTAGATAAGCAGAAAGCACTGAATGAATTGCTTTTGAAATTGCAGGATGCAGAAAAATCTGTGACGATTGAAGGAACTATATCAGCAGATGAGTTGGAAGCGGAACTGGGGGTATTGTAATTGCCTAAATTAGAATATTCACAGATTGTAAGAAGAAAGTTAAAAGAGCTGAAAGAAGAACTGACACAAACCTATGGTGAAGAGAAGTCAAAAACAATTATGGGTAAAATGGTGAAGGGAGTAAGGCGTCTCGAACTCTTTCCTCAATCGGGAGTAAAGGTTTCATCACAATATCATGTTGAATGTGATTACAGCTATATTTTTGTAGAACATAATTATTTTTTCTACCGTATGAAGGATAAAGATACAGTGCTTATTTTGGAGATGTTTCATGAGAAAGAAGATTTTATGAGAAAACTGTTTGGAATTGTTACAACTTCTTGGGAGACGATTGATTATTGGGGAGAATAAAGATAATAGAAATAATATAGAGGTAGTATAAAGGGAGAACTGGCTGAATAAAAAGCGGCTGGTTCTTTTCTTATGTTTGAATTTATAGGAGGCTTGGAAGGAAAGATGAAGGAACGTGGAAGGTAAACAAGAGAAGTGCAGTATAAGCTGTCAGTAAAATATAAGGATGGGACTTAAAGGTGGCTTTTAATAATTATTTTGCTGAAATTAAGATGAGTATTACTACAGATATATTAAAACAAAGGTAATAATCAAAGGAGATTAAGAACATATGGAAAAGATAGAAGTAGATAAGGCATTATTGAGTGTTAAAGAAGTATGTTTGTATTTGGGGATTGGAGAATCCAAAGCAAGAGAGCTTTTGACAAAAACAAATAATAACTTTACGGTTAGGATAGGAAGCCGTGTATATGCAAATAAAATTCAGTTAGACAAATGGATCGCTAGCAACAGCGGCAATCGGGTGGAAAGAAGGAGGCCAGTCAGAAGAAGAGAACCAAAAGAGGAAAATAGTATTGGAATGCGGATGATGATGTAAGTAAAAGGTGTTTCCAGGGAGGTGAGGACAATGGGAAAAGATTTAAAAGGAAGAGAGCTTGGAAAAGGACTCTATCAAAGAAAAGATGGAAGGTATGAGGCAAGAGCTAGAATCAAAGGACAGGATATCAGTATTTATGGATTTAATCTTCGGAATTTAAAGAAAGAATTCCAAGAAATGAAAGAGCAGGCAGACAAAGATTTGGATTTCTGGCGGCAGAATATGACATTAAACGAATGGTTTGAGGAGTGGTTTGAAACCTATAAAAAACCCGTTGTCAAAGAGACTAGCGTTTATCCAATGAAAAGGAAATTTTACAGTTCTTTTGGTGCGTGCTTGGGACAACGAACTATTTCCAGCATTAGTAATATTGATGTTCAACGTGTAATTAATCAAATGAATGAGCAAGGCAGAGCCTCTTCCTCTATGCGGGAGGCTCTGGGTCGGATGCGTGAATGTATGGAGTCAGCAAAAAATAATCGCATTATTACTTTAAATCCTTGTTTTGAGATTACAGTTCCCTGGGAGAATAAGCCGGCAGAAAGGCGTTTTCTTTCCAGAGAAGAGCAGAATTTGTTTTTAAGTACTTTGGAGCATAACTGGTATAAGGAAATGTTCTATATTATGTTCCTCACAGGCATGCGTGTTGGCGAAGTGGGCGGTTTGATGTGGAAGGATGTTGATTTTGAAAATAAATGCATTAATATAAACCGTTCACTTTCCTGCCAGTATGAGTATGGAGAAAAGATATTGCGGTTAATGTCTCCGAAAACACATAACTCCTATCGAACGATTCCATTCTTTGGTGAAGCAGAAGAAATGTTTTTAGCTCAGCGGCAAAAGGTGACTGAATTAAAAAAGAATTTGGGAAAGCGCTGGAGGGCCCAGGGTGAATATAGCGATCTGGTATTTGTTACAAGTATGGGAAGTCCAATCCTGCGGTATCATGCGGAGAAAGAGATAAAGAAAGTAGTGAAAGAAATCAATGATCGGGAAGCCTTTGAATCTGTAAGGGAACATAGGAAACCTGTTTATTTTAAGGATTTGTATCCACACGCTATCCGGCACACCTTTTGCAGCCGCTGTTTTGAGGCGAACATGCAGCCTAAAGTTGTTCAGAAGATTATGGGACATCAACATTACAGTACTACAATAGATATTTATACGCATGTTACGGATGAGAAGTATCAGGAGGAGGTTGGTAAATTTGGGAAGGCATTAGAGGTAGAAGAAAGTAGTGATGTAGAGGCAAAAATAGGAGAAGGACAAGAGATGGGGATGATATTTGGATGATTGGCAAGGAATTAAAAATATATTTATTGGATATAAGATGTGCACATGTTATAATTTATTCTAATGAAAATACACATTAGGAGAACCCTTTATGACAATTTTTATCTGTATAGACGATAATAATGGCATGTTATTTAATCATAGACGGCAAAGCAGGGATGAAGCGGTTCTGAAAGACATGCTGAATACTGCAGAAGGAAAAATATGGATGAATGCATATTCGTCAAAACTATTTGGTATAGTTTTAGATAAAATTATTATAGAAGAAGATTTTCTTGAATGTGCTCCCAAAGATAATTATTGTTTTTTGGAAAATATTCCATTAAAGCCATATGAGGATAAACTGGATGCTATAATCGTTTATTATTGGAATAGGGTATACCCAGCAGATACATATCTGGATATAGACTTAGATCTAAATTGGGAAGTTACAGATACAAAAGAATTTGGAGGAACCTCGCATGAGAAAATTACACGAAAGCTATTCAAACGTAAAGAAGGCTAAAGTTTCTTTTCTGTTAATATTTATCTTAGTCATAGCTTTGTCCATTTCGGCATGTGGCAAATCTTCTGCTACAGATGCTACATCTGATTCAGAACCAGAAATAGAAGAGGTTCAAGAGCCGGAACAAGAGCAAGTGCAGGAAGCAGATCAGGAAGAGTCACCTACAGAGGAACAAATAGAGGAAATTCTCTCCATTGATGAAATTGTTACCAGCTTCGAACCGGAATCATCGGTTGATATTCCTGATTATTCTGGTGAAGCATGTGTTGTAATGAATAATAACATTCCGTTTTTTACAAAGGAGAATCTTCCAACAAAGTCCTTTGAATATTATTCAGAATTGGATGAACTGGGACGTTGTGGGGTCGCTTGCGCCAATGTAGGACAGGACATCATGCCCACGGAAGATCGAGGAAGTATTGGGCAGATAAAGCCTTCGGGATGGCAGACAGTTAAATATGATAATATTGACGGCAAATATTTGTATAATCGTTGTCATTTGATTGGATATCAGTTGTCAGCAGAAAATGCGAATGAGAAAAATTTGATTACTGGAACAAGATATTTGAATGTTACAGGGATGCTCCCATTCGAGAATATGATTGCAGATTATGTAAAAGAGACGAACAATCATGTTTTATATAGAGTGGCACCGATTTTTGATGGGGATGATCTTCTGGCCTATGGTGTTTTAATGGAAGCATGGTCTGTTGAGGATGAAGGGGATGGAATATGCTTCAATGTATTTGTGTATAACGTGCAGCCTGATATAGTAATAGATTATGCAAATGGAGAGAGCTATCAGGATGTACAAGCATTGGCAGCTAATGAAGCTGCTTCGGAAGATATTCAGAATGAAAGAGACCGTACACAGGAGGCAGGTGGAGCAAATGCTCCTGTGCCACAGGAGTCTATTGAACAGCCAGAGCCAGTACCTGTTGGGACTGATTATATATTAAATACAAACACTCATAAATTCCATTATCCAAGTTGTGGAAGTGTAAAACAGATGGCAGAAAAGAATAAGCAGGCTTATTCCGGAAGCAGAGATGATGTGATTGCTATGGGATATGATCCCTGTAAAAAGTGTGATCCGTAGGCAGTTACTTTTGCTCTTGTTTTGCCGAAAAATATAGCTTATTAGAGATACATATGTTAAAATAAGGGTGGATAGGAGGAAGGAGCTCGTTTGATGGAGATTGAAAATATATTGGCAAAAAATATTACGGCAGCAGGTGAAAAGGCCGCATATGATGCAGCTTGTAAACGGCTCCTGGCTAATAAGATTATCCTTGCTTGGATTATGAAAAGCTGTCTGGAAGAGTATACAGACTGTAATGTTAATGAAATAGCAGAAAAATATATAGAAGGAAATCCACAAATTGCGGAGGCTGTAGTCAATCCGGATGAGGGGACAAATGACAATGGCGAACAGATCCGAGGGGCGAAGAACGAGGATAGTACGATACAGGAAGGAACTATCACTTATGACATCCGTTTTCTGGCGCTCGCTCCGGGAACGGGAGAAACAATCCGTTTAATTATCAATGTAGAAGCACAAAATGATTTTTATCCGGGTTACCCAATCATAAAAAGGGCAATATATTATTGTAGCCGAATGCTCTCTTCACAATATGGATCAGAATTTACAGAAACTCATTATGAGAAGATAAAAAAAGTGTATTCCATATGGATATGTTCCAATCCACCAAAGAAAAGGGAGAATACCATTACCAGATATGGTATTCAAGAAGAGAATTTGGTAGGCCAGGCACTGGAACGGAAAGAGAACTATGATTTACTGACAGCAGTTATCATCTGCCTGGGGCATGCGGGAGATGAAAATTATGCAGGGATATTAAAGCTGCTTGAAGTGTTGCTGTCTTCGGAAAAAGAGGCAGAAGAGAAGAAAAAGATTTTGCAGGACGATTTTGATATTGCAATGACAAAGACATTGGAAAGTGAGGTGTCGGCTATGTGTAATTTGAGCAAAGGTGTAGAGGAAAGAGGAATTGCTCTTGGTCTGGAGCGAGGCATAGAGCAAGGCATAGAGCAAGGCATAGAGCAAGGCATAGGGCAAGGCATAGAGCGTGGCATGGAAACAGCAACATTAAATGCAATTCGAAATTTGATGGAGACTTTGAAGTTGACGGCAGAACAGGCGATGGAGGCATTGAAAGTGCCGGAAGGAGAAAAAGCGAGGTATGCTGGTATGCTGAGGCAATAATTTTTCAAGAGAATGTTTTGTAGAGAGTTGCTTTCCTGATATTGTTGTGAAAAAGATGCTGGAAATGAGGTTCCGTTATGTGTAATTTGAATAAAGGTATGGAGGAAAGAACGATTGCTCGTGGAATAGAGCGAGGTATAGAAGCAGCAACATTAAATGCAATCCGGAATATAATGGAGACATTGAGAATGACAGTAGAACAGGCAATGGAAGTTCTGAAAGTGCCAGAAGGAGAAAAGGCCAAGTATGCTGGGATGTTGAAATTATAGGGTTTTTAAAATGGATCTGCCTCAAGCTGGGGCAGATTTTGCTAACCTTGTTAGAAGCTTATTATGATAATAAAGATATTAGTGTGGAATAATTATGGAGACATTAGTTCCAAGTCAGATTTTACAATTTGAATGAGAAGTCAAAAGGTGTAGAGCATTAAAACGTAAAGCGATAGTAAACATGTAATAGAGTTTGGAATTTCCTAAATTATATCTAAATTGTTTAGCTGGGAAATATTGCTTTTTACATAGATGCTTAGTAGTAGAGGGAATGATACAATACCATCGTTGAGCATGTTGATTAATATAAAAATTGCTTTTCCAAAAGAAATACAATCTTTTATTAAGGCATTTGATATTTCGGCAAAGGATTTTAAAAGACTATTCGCTGAACCAACAAGTTACTAGATGACAGATATAGATGAAATATGCAAATTAACGTCAAGAAAAATTCGTCAAGAAAAGATATGTAATAGTTAATATATCATCTGCGGTATCTATAAAGAGAAATTAAAGAAGATGGCATGTATAAATATAATAGACAGAGGGTATTAAATTTGTTGGACTATTTGGTAACAAAAAAGCAGAAACCATTTATTGTATGGGATAGTTTTGTGATACCTAGTGAAAGAGGAAAACATGTTGAGGAATATATGAAGGAGATGCGTGACAATGATAGATTGCAAGGACTTAAAGATGGGGAAAGAATTATGTTGTCAGGAATGAAAGAGTGGGAGATTGTATGAGATAGGCTTGATGAGTGAATTACTTTAATTCATGTAATATGATAATAATGGATGTACGTTTGGGAGGAAATTATGAGAACAAAAGACGAATTTGCTACAACTATACAACTTTCCTATCTTTTAGCTTCAGATATAGGTGTGTTGGGTGATGAAGCTACTGTTATTGATGCGGTTCATCACGCCAAAGAGGGAGTAACAGAGGATAATGTACAACAGGTTATTGAAGAATTGTTCCATGTTAATATTCCTTCTGAAAATTTAAAAAGGACGATATCTTCTTTATATAAACAGAATAAACTGTGTAAGGCAGGGCAATGCTTAGTTATATCACCTCAGACATTGGAGGAAATAACAAAGGTGGCATTGGAGAATGAAAAGGTAGAGTCGGAATCTATTTATCAATGGCTTTTAGATTATGAAAATGTAATAGGCGAAAATTTATCGGATAAAGCAAAAGAGGATTTGGAAAGTAGTATACTTGTTTTTTTGCGGACTTTTTTTCTTACACATGGTGCTGATTGCTATGAACTTATTTCTGGTCAGAAACAGAGAGAATATAACGATATTTCTACTCTTGCAGATAAAGCAGTAGTAGGAAAAGAGTTAAAGAGGGAAAATGTAGTTGAATTTTTAGCTACGCTTTTTTCACGTGATTTGTCCGAGATACAAAAATTATTCTTATTGGCTTTGCTAAAAAAGGCAGTACATTATTTGTCAATGGTGGCTGAACATTCTACACAGGAAGTAATTGCCCGCCAGATAGCCGGGGTTTCCATTTATTTAGATACAACTATTTTATATCGATTATTTAATTTGCAAGGTGAAGAACGTTATCGTTCAATAAAGCAATTAGTAGGTTACTGTAAAAAGGCGAATGCAGAGATAAAAGTTTTTCGAACGAGTGTAGAAGAACTAAAAAGAAGAATTGCCTATGATAGCAAGGTGATTATGGAGCATCCGATTCCAGTGACTTTTGCTTCTATTGGTTATAAATGTCGGACTGAAGAAAACTATATTAGTACATTTTGGAAAGCAAAAGAAGAAACAGGAGTCTCTGCACAGGATTTTAATTTTCGGTTTAAAAATGTAAAGTTATTATTAGAAGAATATGAACTGGAAATTGATGAGACAGATTATATTGCTGAAAATAATTTAAATGAAAGTGTAGAGATATTAGAGAATAAAGTAAGTTGGTTTTGTAGATCGGATTCTAGTTATTCAAAATCCGATAATGCCATTACCCATGATGCAAAATGTTTGGCTATGATTTCTCATTTGCAAGAAAAAGAAGCAAATACAGTGATGGAGGCAAAAACATTCTTTTTGACTACAGATTGGAGTTTAATTCGGCTACAACGATTAGATAGTGATTATAAAAATAGGATAGATATGTCGGTGTTGCCGTCTCAACTTATGCAGCTATTTTGTATGACTTCACCTACAACGGATTATTTTGAGGCATTTTTGGGACTGTTTTCATCTTCAAAAACTTCTTTTGGTATGAATACCCTTAGTAATGAACAAATGCAAGAGATTTTGGGGAGAGTAGCTATGTATAAAGGAACAACTCCGACTTTTGCGGAGAAAGTTCTTTCAAATCAATTGATTCAGTCAACTTTTAGCAAACAAGAATCTGAAGAAGAAAAAAAGCAGTTGATCGATAATGCAATGATTTCGACTGCTGAAGGTATGGAACAAGAGATAAATCTTAAAGAACAGAAAATTTGCGAAAAAGAGGAAATGTTAAAACAATCGCAAGAGTCTTTGCAGATGGCTGATAAACAGTTACACATTAAAGAAACTGATATAGAAAGATTGTCAGAAGAAAAGGAAATTTTAACACAACAAAAAAATGTGTTGGAATCTCGTAATCAAGAGATGAATATTGAGTTGCAAAACACCTTAAAATACAAGGAAAGGTATGAGGCACAAATGTGTCGAAAAGCAGAAAATATAGCTATGCTTCGATGTGCTAGTGGCGTTATAATGTTTGGAATTGGAGTTATATTAATTTTAATTTCAGTCATGGCTCTTATTCCAGTAACTTCAAAAGTAGTACAACCAATATTTTTATATGTTACAAAAAGTATTTTGATAGAAAAAATTGATCTTGTGATTGATGTTATTGCAATATTTGTAGCGTTAGGTTTGGGGGCAGTTTCAGGGGGATATTTTTTATATAAACCAGGGTATGAAGGACTACGTAAGAAGTATTTAGAGCAGTATATTCAGGAGCTTAAAAAAGGATGGTAGAAATATATATTGGGAATTAAAATGTAATTTAATCATTAAGCGATAAAGTATTAACAGAAACTAAGCTAACTTAGAAGGAATAAAAATATACAAGATAAAATTGTAAGGAAGAAGATTGGAGGTGTTTATAATGATTGTAGTTCAAGGGGGATATGAAAATGGAAGGATTGAGTTAGCAGAAGATGCACCTATGGAAAAAGCAGATGTTATAGTTATATTTCCTGAAAAACAAACTTTGAAAAAGAGAAAAAATAGAGATTGCGCAAAAGAACTGTTTGATGAGTTTACCGGATGTATAACACGAGTAATAGATGAGAAGATAGAACGCTAGGGGATTAGAAATGAAAAATGTGCAAATCTTGGTTGATACTAATTTATTTTAGATTGGCGACGAACAGAGAATGATTAAAACTGATAAAGAAGAAAGGGATATGGTTGAAAGTTTTTTGACTAAAAATTTTATGCAGGATGTTGAAAGAACTATAATAAAAATGAAATAAAAGCTAGATGAATTGAAAGCTTGAAAAGATGGTGAAGAACATCTGTAAGGTTGTATAATACTTTGCAAATATCTGTGGAGGGTGTGAGCGAAAAATGTATTTAAAAAAACTTCTTATAAAAAATTTTAGGATTTTTGATGAAATGGGTATAGAACTTATTTTTAATAAGGGAGTAAATGCAATTATTGGTGAAAATAATTCTGGGAAATCTTCCATAATAGATGCGATTAGGCTTGTTTACTCAACAGTAACATATAGAAAAGATATATTTTTTTCCAAGTCGGATTTTCATGTTGGTGATGATGGAACAGTAGCAAATCATGCTCAATTTGATGTGTATTTAGAAGATGTTCCTCGTAGAATGGTAGAAATTTGGAATCCACAGAGTGAGAGTGGTATGGGAGGCGATTTTCATATTAAGTTTGAAAAGTATATCACTCCTAATGGAGGTGAAAAGGTTCGGTCAATTTATTGGGGATTTGGGACAGAAGGAAATCAGCTATCTTCGGATACATTTGAAGCAATAGAGGTAGTTTTCTTGGGAGCGTTGCGAGATTCGGAAAGTGAGATGAAGCCTTCAAGAAACAGCAAACTGGCACAATTACTTAGAAATTTGGTGCCAGGAGAGGATGTTAGGGAAGAATTAGTTCAGATTTTGAATGATGCTAATAATAACCTGCTAAAGAAAGAGCAGTTAAAAAAAACAAGAAATACAATAAATCAAAATCTTGCAAGAATTGAACAGGAGTTTTTGAATCAGCAGATAGACATTGGCTTGGTAGAACCGAGATTTGATTCAATTGCATCTTCTCTGCGTGCATGGGTTAAACCTAAGTGGATATTAATAAATAAGAAAGATCCTGTTTATGAAAAAGCATATACATATTTTCAAAGCCACATGGATTTAAAGAAAATACAGGATGATGCAAAAGGTATATACTTTGAAATCTCTATATTAGATAGTGACAATGAACTTAACAAGGAAGTTGCCAATAGAATTAGAGAAATAGCAAATAAATCATTTGAACTATATCAGAATGGCTTGGGATATAATAATTTGCTATTTATGTCAGCAGTGCTTGGAGATATGGCAATTGAGAAGGGTGGAGTTTATCAAAATCTTCTGTTAGTTGAGGAGCCAGAAGCTCATCTGCATCCGCAACTACAGGAATTGGTACATAATTTTTTGTCGGATGCAAATAAAAATTATGGCAATATCCAGATTATTTATACATCGCATTCCCCTACACTAGCATCTAAAATAGATATAGAAAATATTAATTTGTTATATGAGTATAGTCATAAAAAATATTGTTTACCTCTTTCACAAACAAAATTAACAGAGGAAAATAAAAAATATTTACAGAGGTATTTGGATGTCACAAAGTCTCAGATGTTTTTTGCAAGAGGGATTTTATTTGTAGAGGGAATCAGCGAAGCAATTTTACTTCCAGTAATGGCAAAGGCGTTGGATAGACCATTTGAAAAGTATGCAGTAGAATTGGTCAATGTAGATAGTGTTGCATTTGCGCCATTTGTCAATCTTTTATCATCTGATAGAGTAAAGACTTGTTTTTCAAAAGTGTCTATTATTACGGATGACGACAGGTGTGCTAAAAAGAATGAAGTAGACTATATTGACAAAAATTATGATTATAATGATATCAGCAGTGCGGTTGTTGCAAATCTACAAAATGGACAACCTTCAGATAGATGTAATGATTTAGTAGCACTATGCTCTGGTGTGGAGATAAATGTATTTAGGGCAATTAAGACATTAGAGTATGCATTATGTTGTAGTGAAAATAATGTTTATCATATGGTAGAAGCGTTGAAAACATGTTATACAGAACTGGGACCGAAGTTAGAAACAAAGGTTGGAGAGTTGTCTCAATTAAGTGAAAAAGCGGCATGTGTATGGTTGTTTATAAGGGCTAGAGATAAATGTAAAGGTGTAGTTGCACAATACATAAGTCAAATTATCAGCGACCAGCATGAACTGAGAAAAAAAGGAGAAGCGATTCAAAAAGAGTTTGTTATCCCGGATTATTTGAAAAATGCAATTTATAGTGTGACGGAGCAATAGCATGGTAGAGAAAATGACGGAAGAACAGAAAGAATTCTTAGCTGCAGAGGGAAACGTGGTTATAAAGGCTTGTCCAGGAAGCGGGAAGACATATACTGTCGCTCATAAATTATTGTCTTATGTGGATAATTGGAAGGATTACCATCGAGGCGTTGCAGTATTATCTTTTACAAATGTAGCAAGTAAAGAGATATATGAAAAAGCACAATCAATTCATGGTAGTTTGGGGAAACTGGGATATCCTCATTTTATTGGAACCGTAGATAGTTTTATTGATGAGTTTATTGTGCTGCGTTATGGTCATCTGCATACTGTTGGTAAAGTGCGACCAAGGATTGCATTGGCGGATAATTGGAAGATACCATATAAATATTGGCGGTCAGAATGTCATAAGAATGGGTGTGTAGATAATATAGAACAATTTTATTATGGAATTGATAATAAACTTTATAAAGGAAACGAACGGGTAATTTGTGACCGAAGAAAAGCTAAGATGCTTCCATGTCAGCAATATAAGAAGATGTTGTCAGACAGGGGGATAGTTTTTCAGAATGAGACGGCATTATTTGCATATCAGCTACTAAAGAAGTATCCAGAAGTGGCATCTGCTATAACGGAGAGGTTCCCAGTAATTATTATTGATGAAGTTCAAGACACATCGACAAATCAAATGGCAGTTTTTGAGTTATTAAGTGAATCGGGAATGAAATCAATGTTTTTGGTGGGAGATCCAGATCAGTCGATATATGAATGGAGAAATGCAAATCCAGAGTGTATGCTCCAGAAATTAGAAGATTCAAAATGGGAAACTATAGAGCTGACAGGGAACTTTAGAAGCTCACAGAATATCTGTAATGTTACTTCATTTTTTTCTGCCAGTTTACAGGGAAAAGGTAGTAATAGTGCATTAGGTGGTTGGAAGGATGAAATAGAAAAACCAGTTTTGTTACTGACAAAGAAAAATTCGGAGGATGAAATTATTAATTATTTTCTTGCTAAGTGCAGCAAGATGGGAATAGAGATATCTGCCAAGAATGTTGCGGTTTTAACCAGAGGGAGAATATATTCTGATACAGATATAATAGGTTTATGGAAAAGCAAAGAAATAAAATTATTTGCTAAAGCAGCATATGAATGGAAGTTTGGTTCAAGAAAAAAGGCATTTCAAGAAACATCAAAGGCATCATATAATATAATTTTTAATGAAGATGTTGATGAATATGTGATGAGAAAAAAAATTCGGGAATATACTAATGAAGATACATGGAAAGATTATGTAATAGACATTCTAATAGATATGCCTGATGCTGAAACGGAAATTGGAGAATGGGTAAAAAGCTTTTCGACTGTTTTTGGATCAGTATGTGTTAAATATGGTTATGAAATATCAAGAGATAAAAAATTAAAGGATATTTTTAAGATAAAGCAGAGTGATAAAAAAGCACCGGATTTCAAACAAATACCGCTAAGGAAATATTTTGAGAAAAAAATAGAAGATAACTATACTCGATCCTCAATTCATGGAGTAAAAGGGGAATCTTACGATGCTGTTTTAATTTATGTCAAAAGTCGTACAGGGAGCACGATTACTCCCAAATTACTTATGGAAGGGATGCTTGATCAGGAACTAATGCGCTTGGCATATGTGGCTATGACTAGACCGAGAAGATTGCTTATGCTTGCCATGCCAGATACTAAAGGGATAAAGGAATGTGGTAGGTTTTTGGAAAACTTATGGAGTTACGAGTTTTTAGGTTGATATGTTCCCATCTACAGTAACAATGCTAAAAACTGTGGTGGGTTAAGTGGAACGGAGTGAGTTTTGACATACTTCTTGTCTTTCCGTGTTAGCTTGTTGGTTAGTAGAGTAAATAGTTCTCCGATATATAATTGAAAAAAGTTTATATTTTTTGTTCAAAAAGGTTCGAATGGCAGAAAACTTCGCTTCTTTCTTCGGATATAGGAATAAACAGCTATTTTACCAACCATGAAAAGTGTTTTACCAATTTTTGAAATCACCTGATTTATTTAGAAAAAATGAGGGAAAAAGTCTTGGTTCATCAAATGTTTGATAAGAATAGGTTATGGAAGTCCTCTTAATGCCACAGAAATCCAACATTCTTGTCCAAAAGTTCGCAAAAAGATAAAATAATAGCTTCGAAGGGAATAGGAATTTGAGATTCTTTTGTCTTATTTTGCATTATTTTGCATTAGAAAAATCTGTATTGCTTTTTTTGAGTAGATTACATATAATAAAGGTGAAGATAGAATTGAATATGATAATAGCAATTTATGAGGAGGTGTTTTTATGGCAACGTCAAGCATTTTTGCAAATGTAAGGATTACAGATCCTCAAAAGGCAGAAGTTTTTGCCCAAGCGCTGGATCAATCTGCTAGAGAACCCAAGAGAATGCCATCTGCACCTGTGATTCCACTTGTGACCAATATAGAAGAGATACGGAAATTTATGACAGTGAGGGCAGGGAAAGATGAATGAATGCATAGCTGTTAATATTCAGGACATGTTGAAAGCAATCGGAGAGGAGGAACTGCAGAGGCTTCTCTCCGATTTTTCGTCTCCGTTGAACGAAGAAGTAGAAGATTTTGTCCGTAATAAATCAATTGAATTTGCTAAAAAGAAGTAAACGGTAGATAGTGCGTACCTATACAAAACTGGAGCAAACCTGTATGATAGA
>OFFK01000019.1_pt1 | contig 115339 bp, 88 predicted proteins | sample 1521361 | NCBI WGS metagenome assembly OFFK01 (sample SAMEA3504096, study PRJEB24116) | mouse gut metagenome | biome: mouse gut; feature: mouse-associated habitat; material: faeces | place: Denmark | collected 2011 | reverse complement strand
CAGTACCGCAGCCATAAACTGCAGGAGGGGATTGCCGGGCGTATACTGCGTTTCCATGTAATAGCCAACAGCGATACGAAAGACGACCAGGAATTAAAGAAAAAAGTACGGGATCAGATTGGGGCATATCTTGGGACAGAACTAAGCGGCGTGGATGGGTTAAAAGAATGTGAACAGGAAGTAAAGAAACGTCTGCCCAAGATTGAGGAATGTGCAAGAGAGGCCATTCTGGCCGAAGGATATGATTATCCGGTAAAAGCCATGGTCAAAGACTGCGGATTTCCGGAAAAAACGTATGGAGGTTATACGTTTCCGGGCGGGACTTACCGCGCTCTAAACGTCGTAATCGGGGAGGGCGCCGGTGAAAACTGGTGGTGCGTGATGTACCCGAACTTGTGTTTTGCGAACAGCGTGTACGAGGTTGTGGACGAAGACGCAAAGAAGGAATTAAAAGCAGTGCTGACAGAAGAAGAGTACGCGGAGATTGTGGCGGAAGGAAAAATCAAAGTGGGCTTTAAATATCTGAAATTTTGGTAAGCTTCCATAAATAGGACAATTGCATTTCTCTCCTAAATCATCTATAATTAAAGTAAGACAAATCAAACAGGAGAGATTACATATGACAAAAGACGTATTGGTAACAATCAGAGGTATGCAGTTTACGCAGCAGCAAGAGGGGGATTCCGAACCGGTTGAGGTAATTACGGCAGGCGATTATTACAAAAAGAACGATAAGCATTATGTAATTTACGACGAAGTGATAGAAGGCTTTGACGGTACGACGAAGAATATTATCAAGCTGCAGGACGGTTGTGTGGACATTATCAAACGGGGGGTTGCAAACGTACATATGACTTTCGAAAAAAACCGGAAAAATGTGACCTGTTATGATACCCCGTTTGGCAACCTGATGCTTGGGATTCATGCAAAGGATATCCGGATCCGGGAGAGGGAAAACGATATTTCGGTTCATGTGGATTATTCCTTGGAACTGAATTACGAGCATCTGGCAAACTGCAATATCCGGATGGCGATCCGGTCAAAAGACAGCGCAGATTTTCATATTTGTTCGTAAAAAAGAATCCTGCAATGCAGGATTCTATTTGTCTAGTTTGGCTTTGGCTTCCTGATACTTCTGCCGCAGTTTGGCGCGGAAGCCTTTTTTGGCGGGAGCCGCAGGGGTAATGGAGCCGTGCAGCCCTTTTACAGAGGTAATATAAAGCCCGCTGACAATGGCGCGAACTTCTTTTTTGACCGGAATAGAATCAAAGATTTCGGCGTCGCAGATAAAAGTCATAATTTTGGGGCCTGCTTTTGCTTTCACAACAGGGATTTTGGATCCGCGCATCAGCCTGGGCGTTTGAGCCAGTATGGCCGGCGGAAGGCCTGCGTCTTTCATTTTCATTTTTTTCTTGTCAATGATAAGCATGGAAACGGATTGGGCAGAGGCTTTGATCTGCGCCTGCTGTTCTTCCTGTTTCTTTTGCATTTTTTTTCCTATAAAATATAGAACGACAAGGCCAATGATTAAAATTGCCAGAATAACCAGTAATACAATGGTAATGGGTGACACGATTGCTCTCCTCCTTTGTTGTCTGTATCAATCCAAGCTATATTGTATCATTGATTGAAAGAAAAAGCAATAAAACCTTTTCATTTCCGGGGAAATGTGGTATCTTAGTATTATTGTTCAAATATTTACGAATATGAGAGGTATAAAATGAAGAGAAAAACAGTAGTATTTTTATGTGTGTGCATGGCAGCGGCAGCGGCGGCAGGCTGCGGGAACAAAGACGGCAACGGCTCTGCGGATACGGAAGCCGTATTGTCCGAAAGTACGGAAGCGGCGCAGGCGGGCGCAGAAGTTTCTTATAATGTGGATGATTTTGTCACATTAGGGGATTATATGAATATAGAAATCAGCCTCAAAGAAGCGGATTATCAGGTGACGGACGAAAAGGTAAACGAATATGTGGATCAGATGATTTACTATTATAAGCCGTATGTACCGGATGAAACCAAAACCGTTGTAGAAAAAGGCGACGTTGTAGATGTAAATTATGTCGGCAAAAAAGACGGGGAGGCTTTTGAAGGCGGTTCGGCTGAAAACCAGTTGATTGACACAGCCACAAATTCCAATCCGACGATGGGCAGCGGCGGTTTTATCGAAGGGTTTTCCGACGGGCTTATCGGAGCCAAAGTCGGGGAAACGGTCGATTGGGACGTAACGTTTCCGGAGGACTACACTTCGGAAGAGTTAAAAGGGCAAAAAGCGACGTTTACCTTTACCATAAACGCCATCCAGAAAAAAGTAACGGCGGCAGATATGGACGACGCGTTTGTCAAAGAAAATTTTTCCGCGGAAAGCGTGGATGCGTTTTATTCCGATATCCGTTCCTATCTGGAGCAGGAAACCGAAGCAAAACGCGAATCCGATATCCGCGCTGAAATTATCAACGTACTGTCTGAACGGTGCACGGTGGACGGCATGCCCGAAGGGCTTTTGGAGTCAAGGCTGAAAACTTATGTGCAGAGTTTTGAAAAGCAGTACTGTACGGATGGGACAAGCCTGGAGGAATTTCTGCAGTCCAACTATAATATGACGCAGGAAGATTTTGAGAACCAGAGCAGAAGTTCTATCGAGACAAGTTTGAAACAGGAACTTATTTTTGAAGCGATTGCCAAAAAAGAAAAGCTTACGTTTGATAACGAAGGCTTTGACGAATATGTAAACAACATTATGAAAAACGGCGGTTTTGCAACGGCCGAGGACGTTTATTCAAACTATGGTTCCGACACTGCGGCCGGAGAAGCGTATATGCAGCAGATTTATGTGGACAATAAGGCATGCGATCTGGTTGTGGAAAACGCGACGATCAATTACGACAAAGCTGAGGAACCGGAGGATACGCAAGAGCTCGAAAGCACGGAAAAATAATACGGGATGGGAGGAGAAAAGGATATGGAACTGATCAATATCAGGGATTTATACCGCAGCAAAGAAGATTATTTTGACAAAACGGTTACCATCGGGGGATGGGTCAGAAGTATCCGCAGTTCGAAGAATTTTGGATTTATTGTGGTGAACGACGGAACCTTTTTTGAACCGCTGCAGGTGGTATACCATGATGCGCTGCCCAATTTTGCGGCAGTGGAAAAGTTAAACGTAGGGGCGGCGATTATTGTTACCGGAACGCTTACCGCGACGCCGCAGGCAAAGCAGCCGTTTGAAATACAGGCGGAGGAAGTGGTAATCGAGGGGGAGAGCGCGCCGGATTACCCGTTGCAGAAGAAGCGCCATACTTTTGAATACCTGCGTACCATTTCCCATCTGCGTCCAAGAACCAATACGTTTGAAGCGGTTTTCCGGGTGCGTTCCCTGATTGCTTATGCGATCCATAAATTTTTCCAGGAACGGGATTTTGTATATGTGCATACGCCGATTATTACCGGAAGCGACTGTGAGGGCGCCGGGGAGATGTTCCGCGTGACGACGCTTGATCCGGCGAACCTGCCTGTGACAGAAACGGGAGAAGCGGATTTTTCCAAAGATTTTTTCGGCAAATCCACAAACCTTACGGTAAGCGGCCAGCTCAACGGCGAGACTTATGCGATGGCATTTAAAAATATCTACACGTTCGGGCCGACCTTCCGGGCGGAAAATTCCAATACCGCCCGCCATGCGGCTGAATTTTGGATGATAGAGCCGGAAATTGCGTTTGCAGACTTAAACGACGATATGATCCTTGCGGAGAGCATGTTGAAATACATTATACGCTATGTGCTCTCACATGCCCCGGAAGAAATGCAGTTTTTCAATAATTTTGTAGACAAGGGGCTGATTGACCGCTTGAACCATGTGGCAAATTCCGAATTTGCCCGCGTCACTTATACGGAAGCAGTGGAACTATTAGAGAAAAACAACGATAAATTCGAATATAAAGTTTCCTGGGGAGCCGATCTGCAGACGGAGCATGAGCGTTACCTAACGGAAGAAGTGTTTAAACGTCCCGTTTTTGTAACGGATTATCCAAAGGAGATCAAAGCGTTTTATATGAAATTAAACGACGACGGCAAGACGGTTGCGGCAGTGGACTGCCTGGTGCCCCAAATTGGGGAAATAATCGGCGGGAGCCAGAGGGAAGACGATTACGGAAAGCTTCTGGAACGAATCAAAGAACAGGGACTGAACGAGGAAGATTACGGATTTTATCTGGATCTGCGTAAATACGGCTCTGCAAGGCATGCGGGGTTTGGGCTTGGTTTTGAGCGCTGCGTAATGTATCTGACCGGGATGAGCAATATCCGCGATGTTTTGCCGTTCCCAAGAACGGTGGGCAACTGCGAATTATAAGAGAATGCCGGGCAGAAAAATGATACGGCGGTGATTTCAAAAAAAAGGGATAACTTCCCCTCCAAAATCATATAGTGATTTTGGAGGGGGAATTTTTTATGCAGAAAACGGAAAAAGAAAAAGAACGGACGCTGGCAGTGGATTTTGTCAAAATCTTGTTTGTGATGTATCTTATCACGATGCTTTTGCTGCTGCTTTTGGCCCTGGTGTTGTTTCAGTTTGAACCAGGGGAAATGGTAAGCAAAGTCTGGTTGATTGCCGTATATGTCATCAGCGGGTTTTTGGGAGGTTTCCTGATCGGAAAAAGGGCAAAAAGCAAAAAGTTTCTTTGGGGCTGTTTGATAGGAGCCCTCTATTTTATACTGCTGTTTGCCGTATCACTGCTGCTTTACAAAGGACTTTCCGGCGATATTACGCATCTGGTTACCACGCTGGTACTGTGCACGGCTTCTGCGACCGTGGGCGGTATGGTCAGCTGAGGAACGGGCCGGAAATAAAAGAAAAGAATACCCGTCCGGAATAAAACTTATGTCCGGACGGGTAATTTTTTGCGTTATTCGATATGATCGGAAGCTTCATCATAAAAGCGGCAGCCGCAGCGGCCGTTTTCTTTGACCTGGTAGAGCGCGGCGTCTGCTTTTTTGTAGAGATCATCCGTAAAACCTACTTCGGAATATGCGCCTCCCACGCTTAAAGACAGAGCGGGGAGATCATCAGACGGGTTCTGCAGGGTGCGGTTGATGGCGTTGATTTTAGAAAGCACCAGATCTTTTGGGTTTGCCGTCAGATCGGTTAAAATAACGGCAAATTCATCTCCGCCGATTCTGGCCGGGAAGTCGGTGGAACGAAAACTGTCTTCCAGAAGATGCGCTACTTTCTGCAGGGCGCGGTCGCCCATTTCATGCCCATAACCGTCGTTTACCTGTTTGAATTTGTCCACGTCAACAATCAGAAAGGCAAGCGGGCTTTGTTTGGCCGCAAAAAGCTGCCTTAAATGTTCAAATGCGCCCCGGTTAATAAGCCCAGTCAGCGGATCGTGTTCCGCCTGGTGCCGCAGGGAAAGCTCATTGGCGGCGTTTAGTTCGAAAATATTATTGTAAGTCAGAGCCAGATATTTAAATTCGTATGAACCGACAAATTCCAGCCGCTTGTCTTCTTTGATATTTTTGACATAAACCTGTAACGGGTTTATAATCAGCCGGATGATCAGGAAAAAAATAATCAGGTTTTCTACAAACAGGATGCTAATTAAAACCTGCTGGCGCACCAGGGATCGCTTCAATACCAGGGAACTTTCGGTCTGGTTTTGCTGGGTGTGTTCAATTACGCTGTCTACAAAGTAATCGATATCGTCCATAATGTCGGCTTTGGCGGCCTGATAGTCCGGGCCAAAAACCAGATCGCGGGCTTTTTCGGTCATCTCTTCCGCAGACAGATTTTGATCTGCCGTTTGAAGCGCCATGTTCTGAATATTTTCGTGCAGAGCCGCCGTATCCTGCTTCTGCGCGGTGGAAATCAGCTTCATAGCATAAATTTCGTGTTCCATCAGTTGGTTGGAATTTTCAAGCGCTGATGAAAGATAGGCGTATACGCTGCCGTCCGTGTGGTACTCTTTGAGTTTTTCCAACGCGGTATCCCTGCGCCGTGTGGTATAGGCTTCCGTAAAATAGTTGTCCAGATGCTTCGTGTCAAAGGTCATCGTATAAAGCCGTACCTGTTCTGTTAGGTAGTTGGAGCCGTTTGCCACAAGGGAGATGATTTCTTCACAGGCAATGTGCTGGTTGGTGGTGGACACCATATTGTCGTATCTGCGCATGGACTGAATCGTAGTGCAGATCAGGAGTATGTACAGAATACAGGAAACAGACAGCATAATCAGGTTCAAAGAGCGGATTTTAATACCTTTAATGGTTTTTTTGCGTATTTCTTCCATGGAAGGGCCTCCGTTTTTAAATCTTTTTTCATTTTTTGTTATGATTGATTATAACACGAAAGCGGAAAAGCCGCTAGTAATTTTTGCGCCACAGGCGTATACGGAACCGCAGCATATCGTATATTCCCCAGATAATATCGTGCGGATGGCCAAACGCTCCTTTTCTAAGGTTTTCTACACGGCATGTTACAGGAATATTTTTTACCGAAAGCCCTAAGAGTTTTGCGCGGAAAATTAATTCCGGCCATACAAAAATGGGACTCCTCGCAAGTGGCAGGATATCCTTTATAATATTTTTTCTGTAAATTTGTACAAAGTTTAATACCGGCGTTCCTTTTGTAAGCTTTGGAAATAAGAGTTTCAGAAGCAGCTTATTGACGTCGGAAGTGATGCCCCTCCATTTGGTCGTTTTATAGCCTGTCCGTTCCATCACTAAAACGTCCGCGTCATGATGAAGCAGAAGCTTTACCATATCGTCGGCGGATAAAGGCAAATCGCATGCGTTAAACACAATATAGTCGTAACGCGCAGCCAGCAGCCCTCTCAAAACGGAAGTCCCGAAATTCAGGTTGGCATAGTTGGGAAGCACGGTAACGAATGGGTGTCCATCCGCAAATGCGAGCATTTTTTCTAAAGTGCGGTCTTTGGAGGCGTCGTCCACAAGAATGAGTTCAAACTGCTCAAATGCATGGGAAAGCGCCTGATAGGATAACTGCATGCTCTGTTCGATATTTTTTTCTTCGTTGTATCCTGCTAATACGAGGGACACGCTTTTTTCTGACTTCATGCCATACTCCTTACTCTGGTTTTATTTTGGAATAGCCTGCAGGGACGGGTATGCTTCGCCGCAGCATGGGCAGGTGTTTTGGCTGTCTAATTTATGGCCGCACTTACAGACCCAGCCGATTTGCCTGGCTGGATTGCCTGCGACAAGCGCGTGGGCAGGCACGTCTTTTGTCACCACGCTTCCGGAACCTATCATTGCGTATGCCCCGATCGTAGTCCCGCAGACAATGGTTGCGTTTGCGCCGATTGACGCTCCTTTTTTTACATGGGTTTCCGTAATTTTCCAGTCTGCGTTAAATGCCCTCGGGAACAGATCGTTTGTAAATGTCATAGACGGCCCTAAAAACACATCGTCTTCTACGGTTACGCCGTGGTATACATTTACGTTGTTCTGGACTTTTACGCGGCTGCCGAGCACAGCTTTTGTGTCGATATAAACATTTTTGCTGATAATGCAGTCTTTGCCGATTTTACAATCTTCCCGTACCTGCGCTAAATTCCAGATTTTTGTGCCGTCTCCGATGGCGGCATGTTCCGATACTTCGGCTGTCGGGTGAATAAAGATTGACATAATATTGTTCCTCCTGTGAAAAAAATCTGATACGCTTTGCGCTTAATAAAAAATACCGCGGCTTTGCAGCGCTCCTACTGCAAAAGCGAAAAACAGCATGATGAAACATGCGATACAGGAATATATTTTTTCCGCTGTCTTTGAAACAGAAATTGGATCGGTGACAGCCATTTTTCCAAGAATAGCGGTAATTGTCAGAAAAAGGACGTCCGGAGCGAAAAAAACACGGTTGCCGCTGACAAAGATAGACGGGGCAAAGCTCATCATCATTCCGTCTGCAAATCCCGAAACATATAAAAAGCCAACGGCATATTTTTGAAATGTCTCCTGTAAAACATAAATAAGCAGCAAAAATAAAAGTATAAAAATAAACGTGGCAGTCAGAAAAGCCAACAGAGAAGTTTCTTCCATATTAAAACGGTAAAGCCGCTCTGAAAAGTCATAAATAAATTGGCCTTTTTTTAAATTTCCCAGCGGATTTTTTGATTTTACAACCAGAATCGGAATCAAAGCAAAGAAAAAATAGAGCAGCGGAAGCATGGAAATGCCGCGGAATAATTTGCTTTGGATCCGTTTGAAAACTAAAATGGCCGTAAATAAGGATATCAGCAAAAACAGAAAAGCCAGTTCGTTCACTAAGTGTTTGTAATAATGCATGGCTCCCTGGTATATTTTGTCAAAAAAGCTGAGCATTTCAAAGTCCGGAAAATAGACGCTTTGTTCGCCGATAGAACGATAGGTATTAAATGGAAGCAATACAATCGGCATGCATTCTAAAATAAGCCCGATTCCATAAAAAAGCATGCCTTTTGTAATTTTTTTACGGTTCAGGAAACAAAACGCCAGATAGGTGATTCCTGCGAAACAGACGACTACCATGGGCTGTTCCACATCACATACGTAAATGCCTAAAATAAATCCGGTAAGCAGTTCTGTTTTTTTGACGGGCAGCCCGGCCATATCTTTCATAAAAACCATGCTGATATACAGGCTGCCGCAAATCCCCCACAGGTAATTAAAAGATCCTGTAGCCCAGAATACGCCGGACGAGAGTACGTTAAACGGCAGCAAAAAAAACAGAAGGCATATACTGAAGTTCAGAATTAAGTTGTCTTTTTGGGAAGAACCTGGGGTTATTATTGCGGCATAATAAGAAATACCGGCAATTAAAAAAACTATAACGGCGATATTGAGAACTTTCCACAGTATTAAGGGAAAGGACATAATAAAAGCGCCGAAAAAGTTGATTACGACACGGTTATTGGCATAAAGCTGCGTCAGATTGCCGGTATTGATTGCGCTGGACATAAAATCGTCGTCGGAACCGGGAACCAACTGAATCCTGTAATGGATCAGGATTAAACAAACAGTTAGCAAAATCAACGGAAGAGTCTCTTTGAGCCTGTTTTTTGGGATTGCGGGAATCATTTTAATGCACCTCCAGATATTCGTCCGTCAGGTAATATCGTTTATTCACGGCATCGGTTATCAAAAAACCGATGCGATAGCGGCCTTTTTCCAAAGAACTGGCCAGACAGCTGCCTTCTAGGCCGCTGTTGTCGTAATTATTGCCGTTATTCCACCGTGTTGTGATATCTTCCCGCTTTTGCAGGACAGTGTTTAATTTATAGGTCCGGGCGCCGTCTGAAAGAATAAAATTTCTGTTGATGCTTAATATGGTATCCGGCGTTTCCAAAAGCCATCCCTGCAGCAGGATCATCCCGTCCAAAATATCAGCGTGTTCAATTCCATATTCTGTAACATGGGTGAGTTCTGCCGCAGTTTCTAACGGCATTTTTTGGGGGGTTATATTTTCATGTAGAAATAATGCGAGGAATAAGCAGGGCAATAGCACAGATACTGCCAAAAAAATGATTCCTGTTTTCGTTTGTTTTTTCATAATATTTTTATTTTTTGAGGTTCATAATGACAATGCCTACAAGAATAACTGCCATACCTATCATCTGCGTACGCGATACCTGTTCCTTTAGCAGAATGACGCTGAATACCACAATGGCGATGTAAATTAAAGCGGCTGAAACCGGATATACATAGCTTAAATTGAATCGGCTCATAACAAGCATATTCAGCAAAAAGCTGCATATATACAGTAAAATACCGGCAAATAACAGCATTGGGAGTTTCATTTCCATACAAGCCGTACTGAAAGTAAGTTTTACGCCGTCATTTAAGCCCATTTTTAATAAAGTAAGGCCCAAGGCAGAACAGCCTACATAAATTATCATCAGTAATATGGATGCGACCATTTTTTTCTCCTTTTAAACAACGGTTCTTTGCGGAAGCGGTTATTCGATTTTAATAAATCAGTTCCCGGATCTGGTCAAGAACCTGCAAGTCAAGGCTTGCAGACGCGCCGCTGTTCATACCGCCTTTGCCTGTCCTAATGCTTTCTGCAAAATAGGAAAGTTCATGCCGCAAAGGCTCGATGTTTGGTACAAATACGCGTTCAATCACGTTTTCCTGTTTGTAAATAGGACTGTATCCTGTATCAAGGCGGTAATGCGTCCTTCTTGAAATCATTATGGATTTGTGAAGCAGGTCGCAGTCTACATATGCCCCTTTGCAGTGGATTTTTATTTTCCGGATCTTATCTTCCGTGGTCCTGCTTGAAATAATGGAAGCCTGTACGTCATTGCCGAATTTAAAAATTGCCTGCACATAATCTACATTTTTTTCGTTATAGGAAGTACGCCCTATCGCGTATAAATCTTTGATCTGTTCGCCGGATAGTATGGCGTTTAATAAGATATCAACGTCATGGATCATCAAATCATAGATAACGTCCGTATCGCTGATTCTCATGTCCATCGGAGAGCAGCGTTCAATGGTAACGGCAATAATTTCCTCGTCGTTTAGGATCTTTTCCAGTTCCTGTACCACCGGGTTAAAGCGTTCTACATGCCCGACCATTAAAATTTTTCCAAGCGTACGATATCTTTCGCATACAATATCAGCGTCTTCGTGATTGAGGGACAGCGGTTTTTCCATTAACAGATGAAGATTGTGATCCGCAGCCAAAAGGGCTAGATCCTTATGGAGAAAAGACGGCGCTGCGACTACGCAAGCTTCTACGTCCGACATCAGTTCTTCGGCCGAATCAAATATCCTGCCCGTATATCCGGTTTTTAATACGTGTTCTTTGTCGGAGTCGAAGACACCCCGAAATTCGAAATCTTCTTTCATTTCCGTAAGCAGCCTGACATGGTTTTTTCCCATGTTCCCTACGCCGATGACGCCAATTTTAATTTTGCTCATGTCTGATACCTTCCTTATATATTAATTTATCTGGATGATTCGAAAAATTCCCGGATACCGGCTGTAACATACTTTAATTCTTCTTCGGTAAGTTCCGGGAAGATGGGCAGGCAAACCGTCTGTTTGGTAAGCGTTTCCGCTACGGGCAGATCGCCTTCTTTGTACCCAAGATATTCAAACGCCTTCTGTAAGTGCAGCGGAACCGGATAAAACGCGGCGCTTCCGATTCCTTTAGAAGCCAGGAAATTTCCCATTTCATCCTTCATTTTGCACCGGAACGCATACTGGTGCCATACGGGCTTCCGTTCGGTTTTGACTTTTGGGGTAATAACGCCGTCGCAGGATCCCAGTTCTGCTTCGTAAAATGCAGCGATGTTGGTCCGTCTCTGGTTAAATTCATCCAGGTAATCCAGCTTAATATCAAGCACCCTGGCCTGAATCGCGTCCATCCTGGAATTGTGTGCAATTAAATAATTATAGTATTTGTAGGGGTTGTATAATCCGTCCGCAGAAGCGGTATCCGCTAAGTCGTCTTGGATGCCGTGCAGGATATATCTTGCCTTTGCGCCGTTTTGCGCCATACCGTGTTCTTTCAATGCGCGGCATATTACGGCTGCGTCGTCATCATTTGTGGTAATCATTCCGGCGTCGCCAAACGCGCCTAAATTTTTGGTGGGGAAAAACGAAAAACAGCCCGCGCTGCCGAGGGCGCCTGCTTTTGTTCCTTTGTATTCCGCTCCAACGGCCTGGCACGCATCTTCGATTACGATCAGGTTGTGTTTTTTCGCTATCTCATGAATTGGATCCATATCGGCCGTCTGGCCGAAAATATGCACCGGTAAGATGGCTTTTGTTTTTTCGGTTATTTTTTCTTCTATTTTATTTGGGTCAATATTATAAGTCTCTTCTTCTACATCTACAAATACCGGAACGGCCCCTGTCATAGCAATGGTTTCTGCAGTTGCAAAAAAGGTAAATGGGGTAGTAATGACTTCGTCCCCTTCCTTAATGCCGAGGGCTTTGAGGGCGATTACCAACGCGTCCGTCCCGCTGTTTACGGAAATAGCATGTTTTACGCCGATGTAAGAGGCGAATTTTTGTTCAAAGTCGGCAACTGCTTTTCCTCCGATATACATGCCGCTTTTCATTTGCTCGCAAACCGCCTGTTCTACTTTTTCCTGAATTTTCTCGTACTGCCGTGCTAAATCTAAAATTTTGACCTCCATAATTATCCTTCTTTCCTGAGTCAATACCATGTTACTTTGCTGCATTTTTTGGTTTTTCCATATTATGTCCTGTTGGCAGATTTTTTAAAACGTGCTTTTGTGTAAAAATATTCTGTATGGGAAAAATCCTGATAAAATATTTTGTATATAAAAAGAATATCTGCCACCGTTACCAAATTAAGGTATCACATATTTTCCTAAAAATCAACAATATTTGGAATGAATGATCGGTTTTGCACTTCTGCGGCAAAAGGACCGGATTCCTGGCGATTTTGCTATATTGGCTGCGAACTGCGCAGTTGCAGGTGGAACTGTTACCTAAAATACGCCCATTTCTTAGTTATTGCTTGCGAAAAAGGGCGTAATTTGCTATACTGCATTATATATAAATTCTTATTATATAATATAAAGATTAAAGACATATTAAAATATGCACGTGCAAGGAGAAGGGTATGGCAAATAAGATAAAAGACATGATAAAAAAGGTGGAAACATGGTTTGTGGGGCATTTTGTCCCTGTGAAGAAAAATAAAATTGTGTTTACGCAGTTTGGGGGATGCGGATACGGCTGCAATCCCAAAGCGATTTGCGACGAGTTTTTACGCAGGGGAGACAATTATGATCTGGTTTGGCTTTTGAACCGAAAAACTTCGGATGAAGAGGCGCATGTGCCAAAAGGGGTGCGGATTTCAAGGAAGAACCAGTCGCTGATAGAACTGATGACGGCAAAAGTCTGGATTAATAATATTCATTTCAGCGATCTGCTGAGATTCGGCGTCTTTAAGAGAAAGGGAACGATTTATTTGAATACGTTCCATGGGGGTATTACGCTAAAGAAGGAAGGAAAAGACAAACATAATTATAATCCAAACAGAGTACTGCCGGAAAAAGATCGGATGTATTTAAAAGACGCGGAATACGTAGACTATATTACAAGCGGCTGTGAAATGGAAGATCATGTGCTCAAAGAGTTTTTTTGGGGGAAGGGCGAAATCCTGCGCTTCGGGGATGCAAGAACAGACGTATTAGTAAACGGATCGCCGGAAATCAGACGGGAAGTCCGCAGCTTTTTTGATGTGCCGGAAGGGACAAGTCTGGTGATTTATGCGCCGACGTTTCGTCCGGATATGTCGTTGAAATGGTATGACTGGGATTATGGAAAAGCGCTTGATACCTTAGAAGAACAGACGGGGCGTCCGTGGAGGATGTTGATCCGCCTGCATCCGAGGATTGCGAAAAAATCCCGGGAATTAGTACCGGATTCACCGCGTTTTATAGATGCGAGCAGGTATCATGATATGCAGGATCTGGCGGTTGCGGCCGATTTGATGATTTCGGATTACTCTTCTGTTATTACGGATTTTATGCTGACGAAGAAACCGGCCTATATGTATGTGCCGGATTTGGATCAATATCTGCAAACAAGGGGCATGTATTTTGAAATGGATGAACTGCCGTTTCCTTATGCGAGGACAGGCGACGAACTGATTCGCTGCATCAGAGAATTTGATCCGGATTTGTACCAAAAGAAGTCGGAACAGTTTATGGCGCGCCTGGGGTATATTGCCGACGGCGGGGCTTCCAGGCGTATCGTGGATTTTCTGATTGAGAAAATGAAAGAATAGGGGAATACGGGATGAAAATTGGGATATTGTCTATTAATGCGCATACAAAGGTGCTGAATTTTGCTTCTCCGCTCCATACGTATGCATTCTGGAAGTTTCTGAAGGATCACGGGATTGAAAGCACGATTATTGATTATAAACCCGTCTATTACGGCAATTATGATGTAAAGCATCCGCTGTTTTACCATGTGGATCATGCGGGAAAGGATTTTAAAGAATGGAAGAAAGTTCTGAGAAAATGGAAAAACCTGTTTTATGAACGGGAAATCCGATATGAGCGGTTTGAGGAATTTATCCGGAAATATTATAAAAAAACGGATCTCTGTTATACGGCGGAACGAATGGATTCACAGGATCCCGGGTTCGACTGCTATATCTGCGCATCAGACGTCATCTGGAAAGACAATGCCGACTATGGGTTTGACAGAGGCTTTTTTCTGGCGTGCAGGCAGTTGGAAGGGAAGAAGAAAATTGCTTACGCGGCAAGCCGCGGTCCGCGGCCGTATTCCGCAGAACGGGCAAAGGAATTTTTTGACTATATCAGCGATATAGATTATCTGTCCGTACGGGAAAAGAGCCTGAAAGACTATATCGAGCAGCATTCCAAACTTCCGGTCAGGCATGTGCTGGATCCGGTTTTTTTTCATGAAAAAGAATTTTATTATAAAATGGCAGAGCCGCCCAAGCAAAAAGGATATGTCCTGATTTATATTGTTATGGAGCGTTCGAGGGCTTTGGTAAAAACGGCGGTTGGCTTTGCTGCGCATCACAACCTGGAGGTAATTGAACTTAGCGAGGATTTAAAGGATGCGGATATTCCAAAAGGGACGCATCATGAGGTGATATACGGAATCGGCGTGGAAGAATGGCTGGGTTATATGCAAAACGCCGCCTATATCTTTACCAATTCGTTTCATGCGTGCTGTTTTTCGGTTATTTTTGGCAAACAGTTTTTTGCAGGCGCACGTTCCGGAGACAAAATTGATTCCGTACTCGAACTGTTCGGGCTATCCGGGCGCCGGGTTTTAAGGGATTCCCCGGGGGAGGCAATCGGCTTAGATGATATTGATTTTGAAGAAGTAGATGCAAAAAGAAGACGTTATGTGCAGGAATCGTCGGATTTTATCTTAAATGCTATCCATAGCTTAGAAAAGGGCGAGCACCAAAATCACAGGGATTTGGTCAGCGAAGAAATCTATCTGGCCGAGGATTTGCCGGAAGAGCCATTGGTTGCTGCAGAGAAAAAACATCGCCTGAGATGGCTCAAACAAAAAGTAAGGGATTTTCTGGAAGTGCATGATTAAAATAGCAGAAGGGAAAGAAGAAAGTTAATTAAATTTTAATTTTGAGGAGGTACACTGTTCTTTTATACCAATATAAGGTAGAATAATAGCACTGTTAAAATATGGAGGACATGAAAAGTGCGGTTGATAGACAGATATTACGGAATATGCGTATGGATTTTATCCGGTATCTGCGCGGCGGCTGCAGTTTCCCTTATGTTCATCAGCGGTACCTTCCGTTTAGACCGTTTTTATGATGTCGGGGCTGTATACGATACGCAGAAAAGTGATTTGACGTTAAACGGGAATGATACGATGTATTATGACCAGGCAAAACAGGTATGGGTTGTGACGGCCGAAACGGCGGTCAAGGGAATCGGTGCGGAGGAGCGTGGGTGGAAGTATATTTATATGCCGCTGTCGAACGTCAGCACGGGAAGCTTTGACGCGCTGCTGACCTTTTACGATGCTTCTTACGCGCAGGTTTATGAGCTGGAAACGGTATTGTCGGAAGGGGACAATCTCATTAAGGTGCCAAAGGGCATAAGATATGAGGCGTTTCATATTACGATTACGGATCAGGTTGGTCTGTCGTTTTCCATCGATCAGGTGCAGCTTCGGACGAAAAAACCGGTTTCTTCGAAGCATTCTTTTCCGAAGTATTTTCTGTGTGCATTTGCGGGATATCTTTTTATTACGGGCATTTTGCTTGCCGTTTTTGGGAGATATCTGAAAAAAATCCCGTGGTATGCTCCGGTATACGGTTTACAGTCGCTTTTTTTATACGCCGGCGGATATGGCGAATGGCTTTGCGGCAGGATTCCGGCAAAGAAGAGGGCGCTTATCCGGCGCGGATTGTTTGCGTTTGTGTTCCTTTTGATGCAGGTCTCTTTTATTCTGGGTATCTACAATAAAAAATTCAAATTTCATTGCCTGGCGCTGGTGTGTGTACTTGCGCTTCTTTTTGCTGCCCTGCTTTGCTGGGAACGTCCGTTAAAACGGCTCAACTGGAGGAATAAGCTGGTGGCGTCCTGGATGGGGCTTTGGGCGCTCAGTATGGTTTCCGATTTGATTGTGGCAAAACGGTATTCCCTTATGGGGTACGCTATGGTGTTCGGTATGGGCTTTCTGTTTTTTATGTGGGGAAATATGCGGTGCAGAAAAGACCTGCTGACGGATTTTATCCGGGGGATTATCTGGAGCTTTTGGCCGAACCTTTTATTCTGCTGGCTGTTCCGCCCGTACCTGCCGGGATACCGTTATATGGGCGCTACTTACAGCCCGGGTATTTTCGGCCTGTATCTGCTGTTTGCGGGGCTGGCGTTTCTGGCGGAACTTAAGTTTGACCGCCGGGATACGGAAGCGCTGCGCGGGGATTTGTGGCGTATTTTAGCGCTTGGGATCTGCGCGGATCTGATGTGGAAGACGCAGAGCATTTCGAGTATGCTGCCGATGGCGGCGGCGGTGGTACTGTTTTCCCTGAAACTCTGGATTTGCCGCAGGCAGGTCAGGCTTTTGGGGCTTGCGCTGTATCTTCTGGTGTTTTGCGCCGGATTTGCGGCGGACAGCAATGCGGTATACCATATCCCGCGCCTGTTGAATACGGAAGTAAAGTTTGAAAAGGATTTTTATCTGGATACGATTACGGATCACCCGTTTACGATGCCTGTGCAGGCGGCGGAGGAGGGCAACGAAAACCGCCTGCTCTATAAGCTTACGCACAGCACGTCGCTGGAGTCTTTGACTACCGGCAGGACGGTTTACTGGAAGGCGTACCTGCGGGAATTAAACCTGTGGGGGCATAAGCACATGGCGCATTTTTTGGGGGCGAACCGTATGCCGCACAACGGGTATCTTGCCATGATGTACCGCTACGGTATTTTTGCGGCGGTTCCGTATATTCTGATGGTTTTGTTTAATCTCTGGTTTGCGTTCCGGTATTTCCGCCGGCATTTGTTCGGGGACGAGTATGCTTTTTTCGTGCTGGCGGACATGCTCTGCTGTTTTTTGCTGCTTTTTGTGGAAAATCTGGAACTGCCGTTCGGATGGGTCTGCTGGTACGGGATGTATGTGGTAATGGGAATTTATTTTGACGATGAAAAAGCGCGGGAAACGGATTGACGCGTATACTTTTCGGAATAGGAGGAGAAACTGGGAAGGGAAAGATCCGGATTGATCCTTTGTGCCTGAAATGATACAATACAAATAAGATCGAACCTCTATAAATTCTTACAACGGAGAGAAACATTCCATGAAACAACTATTTGAAGATAAAAAACTGTGGATCCGGCGTGTGTTTTTGATGTGCTATGATTTCTGCGCCGTGTTTATTGCAAGCATGCTGGCGCTTTCTGCGCGGTTTGATTTTCATTTTGACGAAGTTCCGCTGGATTTTCTGGAAAACGCGTGGAAGTCGCTTCCTGCGGCCGCGGTTACCACGCTGCTTGTGTTCTGGATTTTCAGACTGTACAGCAGCCTTTGGAGTTATGCCGGGGCAGTGGAAATGATGTACCTGGTATCCGCCTGTATTGTGGAAACCTTTTTAAATATGCTGATGATTCTGTTTTCCCATCCCGAAACGGGGTATCCCGTGCCGCGCAGCTATTATGCGTTTTTCGGGATATTCCTGTTCGGGCTGATTTTGGTCTGCCGTTACAGCTACCGGGTGTTCCGGGCGGTGAAAAACCTGGTGCGGGACGCAGAATATACGCGAAACGTGCTGATTGTGGGCGCCGGGGACGCCGGGAATGCGCTGATTAAGGAGATTAAGAACAGCCGTTTCCTCAAAAAAAAGGTGGTCGGCGTGATTGACGACAATATGGAAAAGGTGGGCAGCTATATCCACGGGGTCAAGATTGTCGGCAGCCGCGGGGATATTATCGAACAGTGCCTGGAGCGCCATGTGCATGAAATTATTGTGGCAATGCCGTCGGCGTCGCCGCAGCAGATGAAGCAGATTTTAGATATCTGCAAGCAGACCGGATGCGAATTAAAGCGCCTGCCCGGCATGTATCAGCTGGTGAACGGGGACGTCAGCATCAGCAGCTTAAAGGAAGTGGACGTCAACGACCTTTTGGGACGGGAGCCGGTCCAGGTGGATCTGGATTCCATTATGGGGTATGTGTCGGATAAGGTGGTGATGGTGACCGGGGGCGGCGGCTCGATCGGGAGCGAGCTGTGCCGCCAGATTGCGGGGCACAGGCCCAAAATGCTGGTTCTGGTGGATATTTACGAAAATTCCACATATGATGTACAAAACGAACTGAAGGTGAAGTTTCCGGATTTAAAGATGGTTGTTTTGATTGCATCGGTGCGCAACAGCAACCGGATGAATTATATTTTTGAAACGTACCATCCGGATATTATTTACCATGCGGCGGCGCATAAGCATGTCCCGCTGATGGAGGACAGCCCGAATGAGGCGATTAAGAACAATGTGCTCGGCACGCTAAAGCTGGTGCGGGCGGCTGATTTTTACCGGGTGAAGCGGTTTGTGATGATTTCCACGGATAAGGCGGTAAACCCGACGAATATTATGGGGGCGTCGAAGCGGATTTGCGAAATGATTATCCAGACGTACAACAACCGTTCCGAAACGGAGTATGTGGCGGTGCGGTTCGGCAATGTGCTTGGGAGCAACGGGAGCGTAATCCCGCTGTTTAAGAAGCAGATTGAGCGCGGCGGGCCGGTGACGGTTACGCATCCGGATATTATCCGTTATTTTATGACGATTCCGGAGGCGGTTTCTCTGGTGCTGCAGGCGGGCGCGTATGCAAAGGGCGGCGAGATTTTTATCCTGGAAATGGGCGAGCCGGTTAAGATTGTGGATTTGGCGAAGAACCTGATTTTGCTTTCGGGGCATAAGCCGGGGGAGGATATCCAGATTGTCTTTACGGGACTTCGCCCGGGCGAAAAGCTGTTTGAAGAGATGCTGATGGATGAAGAAGGGCTGCAGGAAACGGCGAACCGGAGAATCCATATCGGCAAGCCGATTGAGTTTGACGAGGAGCGTTTTCTGGAGCAGCTTAAGGAACTGGGCGAGTATGTGATAACGGAACCGGCGGATATCAGGGAATGGGTGAAGCGGATTGTGCCGACGTATCATCCGGAGGAAGCGCCGTCGGGGCTGTGCTGACGCGGCAGGAAAGGGGGATGGGCTGTGAGCAGGCTGTCGTTTCAAACGTTTTGCATTGAATTTTACAGCCATCATATTAAGCAGAGCAGCGATAAGGTGTTCCGGCTGTTTGAACGGGAAGGGGTTTTGGATTTGCTGGAACGGGAATATGAGGATCTGCACGGTATGGGGATGGAATACATGATGCAGTTTTTGGATGAATATTTGGGGGAGCGGGTGGAAAAATGCTGCATTGCGGGTAGTGGAATTGATAATGCAGGTGAGGGCATGGAGCATTATTTGATACGCGCAACGATTATACCGGGTATTGTGGAACGGATACAGGAATATTACCATATGACGGAACGGGAGGCGCTGCGGGCGTTTTACCATTCTGCGACGGGGGCTTCGTTAGCGGATGATGAAACGGGGCTGTACGGGCAGTCGGAGTTGTTTTTGTTTGGGTTATTTTTGGAAGAGGAGCGTAATTTATGGGAAAAGTAAGAAGGGCAGTGCAGTGCAGTCGGAAAAGTAAAAGGAAGCATTGCCTTACGGCGAAGCAGAAGAGGTATCTGAAATTAAAGCGGGGGCTGGATTTTGGAATGAGCCTGGGAGCCTGCGTGGTATTGTCCCCGGCGCTTTTGGCCTTAAGCGCGGCAATTAAACTGGACAGCAGGGGCCCGGTGTTGTTTAAACAGAAGCGCGTGGGAATCCATAAGTCTTATTTTTCGATTTATAAGTTTCGGACGATGCGGATTGATACGCCGAAGGACACGCCGACGCATCTGCTGGCCGACCCGGATCAGTATATTACGAAAATGGGACATTTTCTGCGCAGGTCTTCGCTGGACGAACTGCCGCAGCTGTTTAATATTTTAAAAGGGGATATGAGCTTTGTAGGGCCGCGTCCTGCGCTTTGGAACCAGGACGATTTGGTGGCGGAACGCGAAAAGTACGGAGCAAACGATGTGCCGCCGGGCCTGACCGGGTGGGCGCAGATTAACGGACGGGATGAACTGGAGATTCCGGTGAAGGCGAAACTGGACGGACAGTATGTAAAACGGATGGGATTCTGGTTTGACGTCAGGTGTTTTCTGGGCACATTCCATGCTGTGGCGAATGCGGACGGCGTTGTGGAAGGCGGTACCGGGCGCATGAAGCGCATGAAACGGAGAAGAAAGAAATAATCCCTTCGGGGACAGTGAGATAAGGTGGCTTATGAAACGAGTATTGATTACCGGGCAGCACAGTTATATCGGGACTTCTTTTGAACAGTATATCCGCAAATACTGCCCGCGCTGGCAGGTGGATTCGATTAGCGTACATGGGGACGGCTGGAAGCAGTATGATTTTGGCGGTTATGATACGGTGCTGCATGTGGCGGGTAAGGCGCATGCCGATACGGGGCGTGTTTCTGAGGAAGTAAAACGGGAATATTACAGGGTAAACTGCGATCTGGCAAAAGAAGTGGCAGAAGCCGCTAAGGCGGCGGGAGTGCGTCAGTTTATTTACCCGGGAAGTATCATTATTTACGGGGAGAGCGCGCCTTACGGCAGGCAGAAGATGATTACGGCTGATACGAAGCCCGCCCCGGCAAATTTTTACGGGGACAGCAAGTGGCAGGCGGATCTTGCGGTGCGGGGTTTGGCAACGGATGCGTTTCATGTGGCGGTGCTGCGCCTTCCGATGGTATATGGGGCGGAGAGCAAGGGGAATTATCCGATGCTGTCTAAGCTGGCGAACTGGCTGCCGGTATTTCCGGCGGTGCAAAACAGCAGGAGCATGCTTTATATTGAAAACCTGTGCGAGCTGATCCGGGAAATTGTAGAACGGGGAGAGGGCGGTGTTTTTTTCCCGCAGAATGCGCAGTATGCTTCGACTGCTGAGGTGGTGGAGGCGGTTTCGCACGCGGTTGGAAAAAGGGTTGTTCTGCTTTCGGTTTTGAATCCGTTTGTAAAGCTTTGCTGCAGGATGCCGGGGAAAATCGGGCGTTTGGCGAATAAGGCGTTTGGGAGCTTTACATATGAGAAATCGTTGAGCGAGTACAACGGGAACCGTTACCAAAGGTATGATTTGAAGCAGTCCATCCGCAGGACGGAGCGTGGAGGCGGCAACAGGGGAATGTCCGGCGGGCACACTTTTGTACCTTCCGGTGCGCGCGTGCCGTGCGGCGGCAATCGGCAGAGAAAGGCTTTGGTTACGGCTTCGGTGGCTTCTATGATTGATTTGTTTAATATGGACAATATCCGTATTTTACGGCAGCTGGGGTATGAGGTGCATGTGGCAAGTAATTTTGCGTTTGGCAGCATTACCAGCCAGGAACGGGTGGATGCGTTCCGGGAGGAACTAAAGCAGGCGGGGATTTTAGTGCACCATATTCCGATTCCAAGGAGCATTGGGGATCTAAAGAATATTTTTCTTTCGTACCGTCAGATGAAACGGCTCTGTACGGAACAGAAGTATGATTTGATTCATACACAGTCGCCGATTGGCGGAGTGATTGCGAGGCTTTGCGCCAAAAAGCTGAGGGCGGGCGAAACGAAGGTGCTCTATACCGCGCATGGGTTTCATTTTTATCAGGGCGCGTCCAAGAAGAACTGGCTGCTGTTTTATCCGATTGAGAAATATCTGTCGCGCTTTACGGATGTTTTGATTACGATTAATAAAGAGGACTATAAGCGGGCGAAGCATTTTCATGCGAAGCGGGTCTGCTATGTTCCGGGGATCGGCGTGGATACCGAACGGTTTGCCGGAGCTAAGGAGGGCGCGGACAAGCTGCGGCAGGAGTTTGGATTTGCGCAGGATGATTTTGTGGCGGTCAGCGTCGGGCAGCTTTCCAAAAGGAAGAACCAGGAAACGATGATCCGGGCCATGGCGCATATTCCGGATAGGAAAATCAAGTACCTGGCGGTCGGGCTGGGCGAGTGCGAAGCAGAGGACCGCAAGCTGATACAAAAGCTGGGATTAAAGGGGCAGGCTGTATTGGCAGGCTACCGGGAGGATGTGGACGCGCTGCTGAAAATGGCGGATTGTTTTGTGTTTCCGTCCGTACAGGAAGGGCTTCCGGTATCCCTGATGGAGGCCATGGCGGCGGGCGTGCCCGTTGTGTGCAGCAGGATCCGCGGCAATACGGATTTGGTTACGGACGGCGTGGAAGGGCTTTTGACCGAACCGATGGATGAAAGCGGGTATGCGAAAGCGGTTTTGAAGCTGAAACAGGATTCCAGGCTTAGAGAAACGCTTCGCAAGAATGCGCGGGAAAAGATAAAGCGGTATGATGCAAAGCGGGTGCATGGCAGGATGCTGCGGATTTATCAGGAATGCGCGGGCAGTTCGGGCTTGCGGACGCCGGACGGGAACGGAACAAAAGGGGTGTAGGATGGAAAAGCGGGACGGGGAAGGAAGCAGACAGCCTGTTTGTGGAAAAGTTGAAGGATGCTGTAACTCGGGCGAAGAAAAACAGGGAATGGAGGCATGAGTATATGACATTGCAGATGCGGGATCAGGAAAATCTTGAAATGGGAATGGCAAAAGGGCAGGAAATGATGCTGGAATTGATTCAAAAATTAGCGGAAGACGGACGTCTGGCGGAAATTTCCAAAATAAAGGAAAATAAGGATTACTGTCAGCAGCTGTTCCGGGAATACCATATTTTTGCCCATAAATGATATAGATAGGAGTACAAAAAGGAGATACCAATATGCCAGAAATATCCGTAGTGATGTCCGTATATAATCTTTCGGAGGGACAGATATTAACAAAGTCAATTACTTCTGTCTTAAACCAGGATTTTAAAGATTTGGAACTGTTGATCTGCGACGATGGTTCTACAGACGGTACGTACGAGCTTCTGAAAAAAATCGCGGCGTCCGATTCCCGCATCCGTCTGCTGAAAAATAAAACAAACCGTAAGGCGGGTTATGCCAGAAACCGGTGCATCCGGGCGGCAAAAGGCGAATTTATAGCGATTATGGACGCGGACGATATTTCGGTTCCCAATCGCCTCAGTATGCAGTACGCTTTTTTGAAGAAGCATCCGGATATGGCGTTTGTGGGAAGCCGAGGGGAGTTTTTTGTAAATCAGCCGGGCGACGACGGGGAACGGTACTGGTACGCTGCAAAGCCGAGGCCGGAGGATTTTTTGTTTTCCCTGCCTTATGTGCATGCGTCCATTCTGTTTCGGAAAGAAGCGCTGCAGAAGGTGCGCGGCTACGGCACGTCGAAACGGGTTACGCGGGCGGAAGATTATGATATTCTGCTCAGGCTTTACGAAAATGGCTGTTACGGCGCTAATTTGTCGCAGGTGCTTTATTATATCCGCCGGGACGAAAACCAGTACAAACGCCGCAAATACCGTTACCGGATCAATGAAGCCCGTATCAAATGGCGTTCGTTTTATCATCTGGGATTGTTTCCGAAAGGAATTTTCTTTGCGGTAAAGCCGATGATTGTGGGATTGATTCCGATTCGCCTGCTTTCCCGGATCCAGAAAAAATATTATGCGTTAAAAAAACAGTGATAGGGTCCGGCGGCGACGTGTTCCGGGGATAGTGCCAGCGGCAGAAATGAGGAAACAAATGACAGGAATAATTATTTTAAACTATCAAACGTGGGAAACCAGCTTAAAATGTATGAAAAGCGCCGTCCGATCCATGGAAGGCGGCGCTTATGCCGTCTATCTTGTGGATAACGCGTCCACAGAGCCGATGCCGGATGCGGTGAAGCAGTATATCCATGCGAACGGGGTGCATTTTTTACAAAGCAAAAAAAACGGGGGTTATGCGAGCGGCAACAATATCGGGATTAAAAAGGCTCTGGAGGACGGCTGCGATTACCTTTTAATAAGCAATAATGATATCCTGTTCCGCGAGGGCGCAATACAGTCCATGGCAGCTTATTTAAAGAGCCATCCGGATACCGGGATTGCAGGGCCTAAGGTTGTAGACAGGGCGGGACGCGCGCAGTATAGCTGCTGTTCTATGAGAACCGGGATGAAGGAGATATTCCAGATTTTTACGGCTGCAAAGCTGGTATTTGGCAGGAAGTGGAAACGTTATTACTGCCTGGACCGCAATCCGGATAAGGGAAGGGATGTTTACTATGTATCCGGGTGCTGCTTTATGATGTCTGCTGCATGTGCAGGGCAGATTACGCCGCTAGACGAACATACGGTTTTGTATGACGAGGAGTTGATCATCGGGATCCGCATGGCTCAGCGCGGCTTAAAAACACATTACTGCCCGAAAGCGGTTGTGGAACATCGCCACGGGCATACGACGGATCGGATGAAGCCGTTTATGTTCCGGTGCATCAGTGAGAGCGAGATGTATTACTGCAGCGCGTATCTAAAGGCTCCGCTCTGGCAGATATTTTTACTGTATCAGTACAGGAATTTGCTTTATACAGTCAGAAGTATCCGCAACAAAGAACTGCGGGACTATAAAAAACAATATAAACAGGCAGTAAAAGCGGCGTGGAAGCGCTGCCGCCGTTACCAAACATAATGTTGCTATTTCCTGGCAAGGCTGGTATAATGTCAGGGATATGAAAGAATAGGACAGGAAAGTGATTATCATATGAAACCAAATCAACCGCTTGTATCGGTTCTTGTCAGGACATGCGGCCGTCCGCAGGTTTTAAAGACGGCGCTAAACAGTATCAGAAGCCAGACCTATCCTAATATTCAGGTTGTGATTGTGGAAGATGGGAAAAGTACGGCCAAACGGATGCTTGACGTAGAATATGCGGATTTAAATTATGTCTACGAAGCGACCGGGACAAAGCAGGGGCGTTCTAAGGTGGGAAACCGCGCGATGCAGCTTGCAGAGGGGAAGTATCTGAACTTTCTGGATGACGACGATTATTTTTTGCCCGAGCACATTAGCACGCTTGTAAACGCAGCTATGCGCGGGCCGGAGAGAGCCGTTTACAGCGTTGCCAGGGAAGATCAGATTCTGCCGGGCCGCGGCGGCGTGACGGCGCCGAGGGTAAAGCGGAGCGTTATCCGGTTTAGACAGCCGTTTCACAGGCTGTTATTGTATACGATGAATTATATCCCAATTCAGAGTATGCTGTTTGAACGGAGCCTGTTTGCGGAACTGGGCGGATTTGACGAAGCGCTGGATACTTTAGAAGACTGGGATTTGTGGGTGCGCTATTCCACCGCGGCGGATTTTGGGTTTGTAAACAAAGTGACGTCTTGCTACCATACGCCGTATGGCCGCCGGACAAAGCAGAAGCGGGCCGGCAGGCTGAAGGATTATAGGACGCCGCTTATGGCAAAATACGAAGGATACCAGGTAAACATGTCCGTAAGGCAGTTAAACCGGGAAATGGAATATGTGCTCCGGGAATACAAAGACCGCGGGCTGCTGCGTTATCTCAGAATATTTTTCCGGGTGGTTTTTCTGGGGGAAAGGTAGGCGAAAAGAGATGGAAGAAAAGGTATTTGTAACAAAATCCTCCATGCCTCCGTTTGAAGAATATATGGAAGAAATCAAAGATATGTGGGATACCCATATTCTGACCAATATGGGGCCAAAGCACAGGGAACTGGAAAAAAAGCTGGAAGAATACTTAAATGTAAACCAGGTATCTTTGATGGTAAACGGGCATATGGCGCTTGAATTGGCGATCCAGGCAATGAATTTAACGGGCGAAGTTATTACGACGCCGTTTACGTTTTCCTCTACGACGCATGCAATCGTGAGAAATGGGCTTACGCCGGTGTTCTGTGATATCGATCCGGATACTTTTACACTAGACGCGGATAAAATCGAACCGCTGATTACGGATCGGACGTCAGCTATTGTTCCGGTCCATGTATATGGAAATATCTGCGACATAAATAAAATCAGGCGGATTGCGGAAAAATACGGATTGAAGGTTATTTATGACGCGGCCCATGCGTTTGGCGAAGAATACGGCGGAATGGGCGTGGGGAATTTCGGCGACGCTTCCGTATTCAGTTTTCATGCAACAAAGGTTTTTCATACGATTGAAGGCGGCGCAGTCTGTTTTGGGGATCCGGAATATGGGATGGACTTATACCGCCTGAAAAATTTTGGTATCCGCGGGCCGGAAACCGTGGATTATGTAGGTGCAAATGCCAAAATGAACGAGTTTCAGGCAGCAATGGGGCTTTGCAACCTGCGCTATGTAGATCAGGAAATTGCCAGAAGAAAATGCGTATTTGCACAATATGCGGAACGTTTAAATAAGCTGCCAGGGGTTGAGATTATGAAACTGCAGGAAAATGTAAAACACAATTATGCATATTTTCCTGTTTTTTTTGATGAAAAAATTTACGGCCATACCCGCAATGAAGTATATGACGCGCTTGCGGCGGAACAGATTTTTGCCAGAAAATATTTTTATCCTCTGACAAGTACGTATGACTGTTACCACGATCAGTTTGACGCAAACCAGACGCCCGTTGCTTTGCGCATATCCAAACGGATTTTGACCCTGCCGATTTATGCCGGTTTAAAACCGGATACGGTTGATAAAATATGCGGTGTGATTGAGAGCATGAAAGGGGAATAGGTTGGATTATATCATTATTTTTTCGGGTTACAATCAACGGGCCGTCACCGCGTTTTTGCGTACGCTTTCTGCAAATCAGATTGAAAACTATTTGATTTTGGCATCATCCCCGCAGGATAGTATTTTTAAGACCCAATACGCTTCCCATGTGTATGCGGCCAGGACGAACCATCAGTTAGACCTTGCGGAGATTACGGCGATTATCCGCAGGGCCCAGGAAGAAAAAGGGTTCCGGCAGTTTTTGGTTGCGCCGAGTACGGAAGCGCTAAACCGTTTTCTGCTCCGTTATGAGGAGACGTTTACAAGGCTTGGCTATCGGTCTTCCCTTCCGTCGCAGGCATTGTATGAGCAGATTTCGGATAAGTCCCGTTTTTGTGCGCTGTGTGCAGGGCGCGGCATCCGGATTCCGCAGGAAATAAAATTTCCGGAGCGGTATGAACGGGCGTTTGTGGCCAAGCCGGTTTCCTATTCTGATGCGGACGGAGCCGTATACAGCCCGGTACTGATTTGTTCCGAATCGGATTACCAGGCGTTTGTCCGGGAATATGCCCAGGCGGCGTTTTATTACCAGCGCTATGTAAAAGGGCAGAGCGTTTATTTATTGTATTATTTTCCCAGAAGGGATCAAACGGGAAATCATATCTTAACATTTTCCCAGGAAAATCTGATGCAGCAGCCGGGCGGGAAATCCATTCTGGCGGCAAGGCCGGGGACGTTCCACCTGCATCCTGCCGCGCAGCAGTTTAAAGAACTGTTTTTGTCGGTAGGTTATGTGGGATTTGTGATGGTGGAAGTAAGGCTCTCTTTGGGGCAGTATTATATGATAGAGGCAAATCCCAGATTTTGGGGGCCGTCCCAGTTATTTGTAGACGCGGGATATAATTTTTTCGAAGAATATCTCTGGGATTATGGATTTTTGGAACGGCAGGAAAGAAACCGGGCTTTTCATCCGGATGCGAAGTATTTTTGGCATGGCGGGACAAAACCGTCCTCCGACGGAAGGCAGCCTGCGTTTTATTCCGGATTTGAGAAGACGTATCTTAAGGATTTTCTGGAATATGCGCAGTGGGATATTTATAGAAGAGAAGATACGGAGCGGTTGTTTTTCGAGTACGAATAATTTATGAGGATAAATGTATGGACAGTAAAATCAGAAAGTTAGTGGAATTATACGGGCAGGCGAGCAAACATTCCAATTACCAGATCCTGCCGGAAGAACTGGCGCGTTTTATACCGCAGGAGCAGCTTTGCGTCAAATCCCGTTATGAAAAGGAACGCATGGATTATATTCGTGCAAAGCTGGATCTGAACGGCGTTTCGTTTTTTGATATTGGGTGCAACTGCGGGTATTTTTCGTTTGAACTGATAAAAGCAGGGGCAAAACAAGGCGATTTATACGAAGGCAACAGCGTCCATGCGGAGTTTGTAGAGACGGCGGCCAAAGCGCTTGGCATGGAGGAGAAGCTTAACGTACACAACGAATACTTTGCCTTTGCAGAAAATACGGGGCCCGTCTATGATGTCGGACTGCTGCTAAACGTGCTGCATCATGTAGGGGACGATTACGGAAACGTAAAAAATACCAGGGATGCAAAGGATCATATTTTAAAAGAACTGGCCCAGACGGCTTCTTATACGGACAGGCTTATATTCCAGCTTGGTTTTAACTGGATGGGGGATCGCGGCAGATGCCTGTTTGAAACCGGTACAAAGGAAGAGATGATAAACTGGCTTAAGGAAGGAACCAGAAATCATTGGATCGTAAAAGAAACAGGTATTGCGGTGCGCCGGGAAGAAGGAATTGTGTACGAAGACTTAAATTCCGGCAACATCAGGCGTATGGATGAACTGGGCGAATTTTTAAACAGGCCTATTTTTATATTGGAGCGTAAATCTGACGCTGCGTCCGGCGAAGAAAGGGTAAACAGATGAGTGAAAATGCGATTTCCATCCGGAATTTAACCAAAACCTATCGGCTGTATGACAGCAATAAAAAGCGTATTTTAGAGGGGCTGTTTCCGTTTGCCAGGCAGCGGCACCAGGATTTCCATGCGCTTTCGGACGTATCGTTTGACGTTGGGAAAGGGGAGATTGTCGGTATTATCGGCAAAAACGGCAGCGGGAAATCGACGCTGCTTAAAATTATTACCGGGGTTCTGACGCCCACTTCAGGAGAGATAAACATTCATGGCCGGATATCCGCGCTTCTGGAACTTGGGACAGGTTTTAACCCGGAATATTCCGGCATGGAAAATATTTATCTGTCCGGTACGCTAAACGGCATTCCACGGGAGGAAATGGAAAAGCGTGTGCCGGATATCCTGGATTTTGCAGATATCGGCGAATTTATCAGCCAGCCGGTAAAAAATTATTCCAGCGGGATGTTTGTAAGGCTGGCATTTGCGGTGGCGGTCAGCGTGGATCCGGAAATTTTGATCGTAGATGAAGCGCTGTCAGTCGGCGACGCGGCGTTTCAGGCTAAGTGTATGGCCCGGATGACGCGGATTATGAAACAGGGGGCTACGGTATTATTTGTAACGCATGATATGGATATTGTAAAACGGCTGTGCGAACGGTGCATATACCTGGAAAACGGTAAGATTATCCGGCAGGGTCCTGCGGCGGAACTGGCGGATTTGTATCTGCGGCGCGCAAGGGAACATATGAATAAAGAGAATATTTCCCTGCAGAATGAAATCGGAGACCAGAATCCGGACGAAAAAGCGGCGGAAGGCTCTGTGAAAACGTCAGAAGCGGTGATTTGCGCAGATGAAGAATTTGAAAAACGCGTACGGCGTTTTAGGGAGGGCGACGGCAAGGCGGCCGTAATCAGAGTGGATATGACGGATGATGCCGGAATGGAACGCGCAAAATACAAATACAACCAGCAGATCCATCTGCGGATCTACGTCCAGCTTCGCGCTAAGCTAACCCATGTCGGGGTTGGGTATCATATCCGGGACGGCAAAAATACCGAAATCATTGGTTCCGGAATGCAGTTTGAAGGAATAAAGCTTCTGTCAGGGGAGGCGGGAGACATATTCTGCGCGGAATTTACGACGCGGCTTCCGCTGATGGCGGGCCCGTACAACGTGACGCTCGTGGTTTCATCGCCGCTTGTAAAGAATACGACGGTGGTATTTCACGACATGATAGAAAATGCCATAGTATTTGAAGTAGAGGAAAAGGAAAGCGCGAAGTTATGGAATAAAGTATATATTCCGAATACGGTTTCCGTTACAAAGTGCAAAAGTGTGGGGGAAAAATGAAAGTTTCTGTAATTCTTACGTCTTATAACCATGAAGCCTATATTGCGCAGGCAGTTGAGAGTATTTTAAATCAGACCTACCGGGATTTTGAACTGATTATTTATGACGACTGCTCGTCGGACCGCTCCGTAGAGATTCTCTCGTCTTACCATGACGAGCGGATCCGGCTGGTTGCAAGCCCGTTTAACAGAGGAACCGCTTTGGTCAAATATATCGTGGAGCATTTTGTGGACGGGGATTTGGTAGCGGTCGCCCATTCCGATGATTTCTGGGAAGCGGACAAGTTAAAAAAGCAAGTGGCGTATTTAGAAGAACATCCGGAAGTTAGCGCCGTATTTACGCAGGTTCATGTAGTGGACGAAAACGGCATGCCGTATGAAGATGAAAACGGGTTTTATCATCATATTTTTGACCAGGAAAACCGCAGCCGGTTTGACTGGCTGCGCTATTTCTTTTATAAGGGGAACTGCCTTTGCCATCCGAGCGTATTAATACGCAGGGAGGCGTATGCTTCTTATGGAATGTATACGAAAGGGCTGCGGCAGCTTCCGGATTTTTATATGTGGATCCGTCTTTGCCTTCACAGTGAAATTTATATCCTGCCGGAAAAGCTGACGGATTTTCGGGTCCGCAGAACAGAAAAAAACACCAGCGGGTTCCGAAAGGATTCGAGCGTGCGTTCCTCCGTGGAACTAAACCTGATTACGAAGCAGTTTCTGGATTTGAAAAACTGCGGCGATTTTGTCAGGGTTTTTCCGCAGGCCGCGCCGTACGCAAAGGAAGAATGTTTTATACCGGAATACGCGCTGGCGCGCGTCTGCCTTATGGAGGAGGTCCCCCATTATAAAAAGCTTTATGGCTTACAGCTTTTGTTCGGGCTGTTAAACGATGTAAACGCAGCGGAGCGGCTGGAAAAATATTACGGTTTTACCAGCCAAGATTTCTTTGCGCTTACAGGAAGATATGATATATTCGGACTGTATCCTTCCGCGGCGTCTTATAGCTGCAGCCTGTATTATGACTGCGGCGGCGGCTATTCCGAGGCGCATGTCCTGCGAAACGGGTACGAGTTATGGCGGGACGTGCAGAAAATTGACCTCGTCTTGGATTTGGAAAAGACGGCTGCGGATCGCATGGCGCGGGTCAGGTTTGATCCGATTGAGGGAATGGCTGTCTGCTGCCGGATTTGCGGATTTTGGGTAAATGGCGAAGAACAAGTTCTTTTCCCAGTCAACGCGTCCGGGGAACAGGAAGGGCGGGATGTGTTTTATACGGCGGATCCGCAGTATGAATACATCGGTAAAGAGACGCAGGTAATCCGGCAGATTGCCGTTTCGTTTGAACTGAAAGCGCTTTCCATATGGGAAATGGCACGGACGCTGGAAGCAAGCAACGGGCAAATTGCCAGGGAAAGGCAGAAATACAGGGCGGAGGCGGAAGAATACAGGCAGGAGATAGAGAGGCTTTCGGCGGAAGTGGAATACAGGGGGCGTTTGTTCTGGCGCCTCAGAAGAAGATTTAGGAGGAAAAATACGTGTTAAAACAGATCATAACGCACAGAAAAAGCTTTTTTGAACTATCCAGGAATGATTTTAAAGCAAAGTATGCCAATTCGCTTTTAGGGGCTGTCTGGGCGTTTGTAATACCGCTTGTGATTATTTTGGTTTTGTGGTTTGTCTTTGAACGGGGGCTTCGCGCGCTTCCGGTCGGCGACGTGCCGTTTATGCTTTTTTACATTCCGGCGTTTATTGCATGGAACTTTTTCTCGGAGGCGTTTTCTTCTTCCTGCGGCTGCCTGAGGGAATACAGCTATGTAGTGAAAAAGATGAAATTTGAGGTGCGGCTTTTGCCGGTCATAAAAATATTGTCTGCTTTTTATGTACATTTCTTTTTTATCCTGTTTGCATTCGCCGTATTTATGGCGTATGGGTGGATGCCCTCTTTGTATAACCTGCAGGTTGCGTATTATCTGATCTGCCTTCTGGTTTTGCTATTGGCGCTGTCGTTTTTGTTTTCATCGCTGGCGGCTTTTTCCGGCGATGTAAATAATATCGTATCTGTAATTTTACAGGTGGGATTTTGGGCGACTCCGATTATCTGGTCGTCGGACAGCATGCCGCCTAAGGTGCAGATGATATTAAAGCTGAATCCGATGTACTATATCTGCAACGGTTATCGGGAAAGCTTTGTATACAAAACATGGTTCTGGGAAAGCCCGGCGCTGACGGCCTATTTCTGGGCGGTTACGCTGTTCTTGCTTTTGGTGGGGACATATGTTTTTAAAAGGCTGCGGCCTCAGTTTTCGGATGTGTTATAGAATGCGGGTTGAGGAGAAAAATTATGGATATCATATACGTTTCATATAATTCCCAAAAATGGATCGATATGTGCTTTGGTTCTTTGTTAAAATCGGATTATGACCTGAAAAAAGTAAACGTGTGGATTGTTGACAACGCTTCCACAGATCGTACAACGGAGAGTTTAAAGCAGTTTCAAAGCAGTCATGGAGCCTCGTTTGGCAGTTTTTCCATACTGGAATCCGAACAAAACCTTGGTTTTGGAAAAGCGAATAATCTGGGATTTCAAAATGGAAAAGATGAGATTGCCTGTTTTTTTAATATTGATACGGAAGTTTATCCGGATACGCTGCGTAAGCTGGAAGAAGATATAAGCGCATCAGAAGATGAAGTCGGGCTGTGGGAACTGCGCCAGTTTCCATATGAGCATCCGAAGCTTTACGATCCGCTGACGCATGAGGGAACCTGGAGCAGCGGGGCCGCGTTTGCGGTCAGGCGCAGCGTCTTTACACAGGCAGGCGGTTTCGACGAAGCGATTTTTATGTATGCGGAGGATGTGGACCTAAGCTGGCGTATCCGTTCGTTTGGCTACAAATTAAAATATGTGCCCAAAGCAGTGATCACCCATTATGCGTACCAGAAAGCAAACGAGGTAAAGCCTGCCCAGCATGTCAACAGTGTAATTAACAACCTGCTGCTGCGCTATCGGTTCGGCGGCCCGCTTACCATTTTAAAGGGACATTACCGTTTCCTGCGCTGTATGTCGGCGCCCGAGGCGTTTCCCGGTTCAAAAAAGCTTTTGTTATTGGCATATCTTAAGCATTTTGGCAAAATTGCCCATTTTCGCAAAAAATCCTTTTTGGGGCCGCATAAAAAAGGGGTGGCGCAGTTTATCGGTTTTGATTATTCCGCGAACCGCCAGGGCGCGTTTTATGAAAATGAATTTCCCGATGAAACGCCGCTGGTATCGGTGATTGTAAGAACCTGCGGCAGGCCAAAAGTCCTGCGGGAAACGCTGCTTTCCCTGCGGGCGCAGACCTATCCGAATGTGGAAGTGGTTGTGGTGGAAGACGGGGAAGACTGCGCCGGGAAGATGATCCGGGAGGAATTTTCCGATTTGAATATCTTATACCATGCGACCGGGGAAAAGGTGGGCCGCTCCAAGGCCGGGAATACGGCGATGGAACTTGCGCACGGGACGTATTTGAATTTTCTGGATGACGACGATTTGTTCTATGCGGATCACATTGAAGTTTTGGTAAAGACGCTGGAGCGGACTAAAAACAGGGCGGCGTATGCCTATGCGTTTGAAACTCCGGTGGATGTGGAAAGCCGCGATCCATATATTTATAAGGTGCATCATTATCTGGAAGTCTACAAAACGAAATTTAACCGGGTGGAGTTATGCTATCACAATTATATTCCAATCCAGTGCATTATGTTTGAAAAAAGCCTGTTTGAAGAATACGGCGGGCTGGATGAAAGCCTGGACGCGCTGGAGGACTGGGATCTTTGGGTAAGATATGCCTGCCATACGGATTTTGATACGGTGGAAAAGACAACTTCCGTATACCGTGTGCCGCAGAAGCGGGATGTCAGCGAAAAGCGCCAGAAGGAACTCGACGACGCTTTGCTGTTAGTCCGGGAAAAACATAAATCATATGTGCAGCGGGTCAGCGCATATGACCTGGCAATGGCATACGAAAAACAGTTAAATTAACGGCTGTTTGCCTGCGGGGAGGGGAGTATGGAGCCAAGAGAAAATAATTTTGGGATGATTCGTCTGATAGGCGCGTTTTTGGTAATCTCGGGCCATATGTTTGTCCTGACCGGGCAAACAAAGGTTCCTTCGATATTTTTTACGACGGTTAACGCGGCAGGGCTTGCGATATTTTTTACGATTGGCGGTTATCTGATAACGTTAAGCTGGCTGAGGGATCCGCACTTTTTACGGTATATCACAAAGAGAATATTCCGTATTTTTCCGGCGTTTACCGCATGTATCTTTTTTACGGTATTTGTGATAGGACCGCTTGCTACGGAACTTTCTTTTACGGAATATATAAACAGCCGGGAGACATGGGAATATCTGAAAAACTGTTATTTTACAATCCGGTTTTCATTGCCGGGCGTATTTACGCAAAATCCGTCGGCAGGCGTTGTAAACGGTTCTATTTGGTGTCTGCCGGTTGAGTTTATGATGTATTTGATTGTGCCGGTTTACGTCAGTATTGGGAATCAAATGCCTTTGCCCGCAAAGAGGACGTTTTATGGGATCTGCACGGTTATCATTATGGGTGTGGGCGCGGTCTGGTCAGCGTGGTTTTATGAAACGCATTATTTATTTTTAGGGATGGATTTTTCTCAGGTTATCAGCGTCGTGCCCTATTATTTTGCCGGAGCGCTGGTAGCGCTGTGTAAATTAGAGGGAATCCTGGATCTGCAGGCTGCCGTGGCGGTTCTGCTGGTGGCTGCGGGACTTAATTATGTTCCGGCCCTGTTTTCCTATTTGGGCAGGTTTCTTGTGATACCATATGTTGTTCTGTCTCTGGCTTTGGTGGAAAAGCCGGTTTTTGCATCCTGCGGCCTGTTTCGTTCGGGCGTGCTGCCGGACATTTCTTACGGAATGTTTCTGTTTAGCTTTGTGATACAGCAGTTTTTGATCCAGATATTTGTTTCATACCGCATTTCGCTGAACGTATGGCTATTGATGGGGCTTACCATCCTGTGTTCTATCCTGTTTGGCGTATTGACCGAGCGGTGCGTGGAACGGCCGGCGGGTTTTTTGTGTAAGAAAATACTGCAGAAAATATAGGAGATAACGGAGCGGATATGATAGAATATGATAAAAGGAGACTTCATGCTGCATGTGTAACGGCATTTTTGTTCGTCCTGTTCTTTGCGGCGGTAAGCCCGCAGATAAGGCAGTTTGAAAAAACAGATATTTTTGTATATGAAATTTTTTATGCGCTCTTTTTGGGGCTTACCTGCCTGACGGCGCTTTTTTCGGGACGCAGCCTGCCTGAAAAAAAGAAACGCGCGTATGCGGTTCTTTTATTTGCCATTATGCCTTCGGCCAGCTTTGCCATGTTTGAAGTGGTTTCCGGCAATATCCGGACGGTGCTTGCCAATGGGACGGGTATCATTTTGATGAACCTGTTTTTATGGTATCTGCTGTATTTTGCGGCCTTTGCCGTAACTAACCGTGTGCGGACCGCGATTCTTTTGATGAACGCGCTGTCCTACCTGCTTGCGGTAGCCAATGCTTTTGTAGTAAGCTTCCGGGGGCAGCCGATTATGCCCATGGATTTAAATTCGCTGCGGACGGCGGCTACGGTAGCCTCAGAGTTTGATTATACGTTAACTCCGGAAATGATTTTAATGGGGCTTATGATGCTGCTTTGCAGTTTATGCGCCTGGAATGTAAACTGCCGCCTGACGGCCCGGAACGTGCGTCTGGCTTTTGTGGTCATATCTGCAGTTTGTTTCTTTGGGGTGTATGACAGTAATGCAGCCAAAGCCGCCGTCCGGAAAGCCGGAGCCAGCGGGCTGGATTTTTTCCGGTTTAATGAGACTTACAAAGTAAACGGTTATCTGTTAAGCACGCTGCAAAGTATCTGGTCTTTGACGATTGAAAAGCCGGCGGGTTATTCTGCGGCAAAAGTAAAAGAGCTTGCGGATTCCGTAGAACAGGCGCCGGCCGAAGAAACGCAGCTTCCGGAAAATATTATTGTGATTATGAATGAATCTTTCGCGGATTTATCCGTGTTAGGTGATGTTTCCGTATCGGAGGAAGTGCTGCCGTTTACAAACAGCCTGACCGAAAATACGGTAAAAGGAAACTTATATGTGTCGATCCATGGAGGAGGAACCGCCAATTCAGAATTTGAGTTTTTGACTGGCAACAGCATTGCCTTTCTCCCGGCAGGCGCCGTAGCGTATCAGATGTATATCGACGAAGGGGATTCGTCTATCGTATCGGTGCTCAATGAGAACGGATACAAGACGGTTGCGTTTCACCCGTATAATAAAACAAATTACAACAGGCCGAAAGTATACGGGGCATACGGGTTTGATTCCTATATTGGCAAAGGCGACCGGAAATTTAAAAAACTCCGCGGTTATACTTCGGATTTATCCGATTATAAAACATTGATTGATTTGTATGAAGAAAAAGAAGCCGGGGAAAAGCTTTTTGTTTTTAATGTGACGGTTCAAAACCATGGGGGTTATAATGACGAGGGATATGAAAGTGCGGTTTTTCTGACCGATTATCCCGGACAATTTCCGGAAGCAGAGCAGTACCTGACCCTGATGCAGGAATCGGATCGGGCGTTTCAGATGTTAATCGATTATTTTTCTAAAGTAGAAGAACGGACTGCGGTTTTACTGTTCGGGGATCATCAGCCGTTTTTGGGAATGGACTTTTATGAAGCGGTCATCGGCGAAGCGGAAACAGAGATTCAAAATATCGAAGAGTTTCAGAAAAAACTGGTGACGCCATATGTACTTTGGACAAATTACAATATAGACGCCGTACAGGAGGAACATATCAGCACAAATTTCCTGGGGAGTTACTTTTTAAAGTCGCTTGGGTTTCAGCTTCCAAAGTACAATCAGTTTTTACTGGATCTGCAGCAAAATGTATTTCCTGCGCTGAATATCAGCGGCTACCTGGACAAACAGGGGAATATGCATTATATTTGGGATGAAAATGAGTATCAGGAACTATTAAACCAGTACTGGATGTTTGAGTACAATAATTTATTTGACAACAGAAAGCGTTTGAAAGGTTTTTTTGAATAAGCGGGCGTTTTTCATTTTATTTTTAAGACAGCTGGCTATGATGAAAGAAGTCATAGTCAAAAAGGTTTGGAAGTGGAGGTGCACATATATGGTAAAAACTACGTTAATGATTATGGCGGCCGGACTTGGCAGCCGTTTTGGGGGAGGCATCAAACAGCTTGAACCGGTAGGGCCGTCCGGCGAGATTATTATGGACTATTCGATTTATGATGCGATGGAAGCGGGATTTGACGATGTGATCTTTATTATCCGACGGGATTTGGAGAAGGATTTTAAAGAAATCATCGGAAACCGTATTGGACAGGTTCTGCCGGTCCGGTATGCGTTTCAGGAATTAGAGGATTTGCCCGGGGGTTACCAGGCGCCAAAAGGGCGCACAAAGCCCTGGGGGACCGGACAAGCGGTGCTTGCGGCCAAAGGGCTGGCTGATAATCCGTTTGTTGTTATCAATGCAGACGATTATTACGGTAAGGAAGCGTTTGTGCGGCTGCACGATTATCTGACCGCAGAACGAAACACGGCGCCCGGCGTATACGATATCTGTATGGCGGGGTTTATTCTGAAAAACACCTTAAGCGAAAACGGCGGCGTGACAAGGGGGATTTGTGAAGTAGACGAAAACGGGATTTTGCGCAAGGTGACGGAAACTTATGATATCCGGTATAAAGAAGGTGTTTTGTGCGGGCGGGATGAAGAGGGCGGCTCTGTTGCCGTACAGGAGGGACAGCATGTTTCCATGAATATGTGGGGGCTTGGGGCCGGCTTTTTAGAGGAACTGGAAAGCGGTTTTCTGGAATTTTTATCGAAACGAAAGCCGGGGGATCTAAAATCAGAGTTTTTACTTCCGAGGATTATCGATAATTTAATCCAGGAGGGCAGGGCGAATGTAAAAGTTTTGGAAACAAAGGACAAATGGTTTGGCGTGACGTACCAGGAAGACAAAAAAAGCGTAGTGGACGCCATACAGGAACTGGTAAAACGGGGGATTTACAGGGAAAAATTATTTTAAATAACAACATACCCTTGTCCGCTGAGGGTAAGGAAAGGACAGAATATGCATATGAAAAATAACCAGAATACCCGTATTGGAAAAACAATGCTTTTGCTGGCGGTGATTATCGTTTTGGCGGCGGCAGGCGCAACGAAAGTGCAGGCGGCAGCGCAGCCTGTTTCGGTCACATCCTGTAAATTAAATGCCGGCGGCAAAAAAATAACCGTAAAGGCAAAAGTTAAGACAAAGACAAAAGCAATGGGTAAAAAATTATATCTGCTGGGGTTAAACGCCAATGTTTCCGAAAGCGGGAAAAAAAGCGCTAAGCCTTTGGCAAGCGCAAAAGCCAAAAAGGGCAAAATTACGTTTAAAGTAAATTACAGCAGTTCCATGCTTTATCAGAAATTTGTGGTTGCTTATAAGAAAAACAAAAAATATGTCATTACAAGCGACGCAATGTATATTACCAATCCCGAGGCGCTTGCAACATATACCGGGACCGGTCCAAAAGCAGCTTCTAAAAAAGGGCTTCAGGTGGAGGAACTTTCGGATTCGCTGGAAATCGGGACGCAGCACGCGGTCATTAACTGGACTTTAAATTCCATTATGAACAATAACGCCGCCCATAAAACGGAGTTTACATACAAAGGAAAACGCTATTATTTTGACGCAGATTTGCTTCAGAAAAACGACGAGCAGGTAAAAGCGTACAATGCGGCGGGGGTGAGAGTAACGGTCATTTTGCTTTTGCCAAAAGACGCTTCTTCCGGCGGGACGGCTTCTATGCAGTTTGGCGGTAATTCGTATACAAAGTTTTCTTCAATCAAAACATCTTCCGCAGCGGGATGCCGCGCATTTGAGGCAGTCATGGCTTTCCTGGCCGCACGCTATGGGACGAAAGAAAATCTGGTCTGCGGCTGGATCTTAGGCAATGAGGTGAACAGCGCGGCTATATGGAATTACGGCGGGGGCAAAAGCTTAGACAATTATATGGCAAATTATGCAAGGGCGTTCCGCATCTGTTACAATGCGGTCAAAAGCGTAAACAAGCATGCAAAGGTCTACATCAGCCTGGACAACAACTGGAACCGTGATATTGACGGAAAAGGCAAACAGTATTTCAGTTCAAAAGAGACGGTTGACAAGTTTTATGAAAAGTTAAAGACGCAGGGAAAGATTGGGTTCCAGATTGCATTCCACGCGTATCCGCAGGGAATGTCGGATCCTATATTCTGGGATGATACGCAGGCAACATCCTCCAAAAAGTCGCCGATTATCAACTTTAAAAATATCAAGGTCCTGACCAGTTACGCCAAATCCAATTTTGGAAAGGACTGTACGGTGATGCTGTCGGAGCAGTCGTTTAATTCAAGCCGCGGGCAGGAGATACAGGCTGCGGCATATGCATACGCCTATTATATCAGCGAGGGGAACAGTCAGATAGAAGCGTTTATTTACGGAAGGGAATTTGATCATCCGGAAGAAATGAAAAGCGGCTATCACTGGGGCCTGTGCGATAACTGGCACAGCAAGCGTCTGATATGGAGCGTTTTTCAGTATATTGACTCGAAGGAATCGTTTACTTTTACCGATCCGCTGTTAAAATATACAAATTTGAAAAAATGGAATAAAATAGACGGTTTTAAAAAATCCTATTATACGAAAAAAGCTTCAAAGCTGAACAAAGCGGCGATTACGTCGGTTGAGCCGGCTTCCGCAACGGAACTGGCGCTGGCCTGGGAAAAATTAAATACCGGGGACGGCTATGAGATTTACCGGAACGGGAGCAAAATTGCGACGATTACAGGAAATTCCAATATTACTTATAAGGATAAAAATCTGCAGACAGGAGTGTCTTATCAATATCAGATCCGCATGTATAAGGATGCGCCGGGAAAAAGGCTTTACGGTACGTTTTCCGATGCGGCGCTCGCGGCTCCTACTGCCGGACAGGTTATATTAAAACCGGATGATTGCGAGGTTTCCGGAAACGAAATCAAGATCGCGTGGAAGAAAATGGACGATGCCGCCGGATTTGAGGTATTCCGTTCCACGGAGGAAAACGGGACATATACGCTTCTTGCAACCGTTACAGGAGACAAAAATTCCTATAAGGACAAAGATACGGTATCCGGCATGACTTATTATTATAAGGTGCGCGCATTTTCTTCGGCGGGCGGTTTGGTTTATTACGGCAAATATTCGGAAACGCTGGCAAAACAGGCGATGATACAGCTTACGGCCGGCATTGCGGACGGCAAGGTTGTGCTAAACTGGACGAAATGGCTGGATGCGGATCGTTACCGGGTTTATTGTAAGCCAAAAGCGGCGTCTGATTATGTAAGGATGAAATCTCTGAATGCGCTGACGTATAGCAGCAGGCAGTATAATGACGTGCCGAACCATGCGGTTGAATTTACCGTAGGGGAGGTTTACTGTTTCCGCGTGCGCGCCGATTTTGGGAACGGGACATACAGCAAGTATTCGAACGTTGTGGAATTATTGATAGACGGGCAGTTTAATCTTGTGCCTGTGCCCACAGGAGCGGACGAAAACGACGAAATGATAAGTACGGAAACCGAAAGCACGCAGACGGAAAGTACGGAAGCTGAAGAGACAGAACGTACGGAAACCGAAGACACGGAAGCTGCAGAAACAGAAAGCACGGAAACCGAACGTACGGAGACCGAAGGTACGGAAACTGCAGAGACAGAACGTACGGAAACCGAAGACACGGAAACTGATGGGACAGAACGTACGGAAACCGAAGACACAGAAACCGCAGAGACGGAACGTACGGAAACCGAAGACACGGAAACCGCAGAGACGGAACATGCGGAAACCGAAAGCAAAGAAGCTGCGGAGACGGAACGTGCAAAGACAGAAAGCGGGAAACCAGAACAAAGAGATAAAAAGAGCCGGATAATTTCGGCCTGGGTGCGATAAAGCTGGCAGAAGCTGCGGAAGCCATAGGACGGAAGAGGCGGCCGCAAATCGGATAGGAAAGGCAGGTGGGAGAATATGAAAATTTGGACAGGCAGAAAGAAAATTTGTGCGGCGCTGTTTATAGTACTGTTTGCAGCGGGGGTTTTTGGGAATATTTCCATCCGGTGCAACTTCCTGCCTGCGCCAAATCCGGCTCATAAGCCGGCGGTTTGCAGTGTATCCGGCGGGAATTTGGAGTCTGATCGCTCAGAAGGAAGCGTATCTTCTGAAAAGTACGTACCGGCGAGGGCTCCGGATGGAATTGACGATTTTCGGATTACGCCGCATTCCGGAGGCATAAATACTCACGCCAGGCAGCAGCCCCGCCAGGCAGCCTTCCTGTTTTTGACAGGGACGGACGAGGTATACGCCCCCTTTGCAGCGCCGGGAATAAAAAAGGACAGGGAAACGCACATATGGCTGTTTTATGTTGTGTCGTTTCTGCACCGCACGGATGGAAAGAAAAAAACCTGTTTTGTATGATAGAGGAACAACACCCTCGGCGAACAAGGGTGTCCCCCTGTCCGCCGGGGACTCTCCCTTCTATCAGGAGGAAGAGCTGCAAAACAGGAGGTAAAAAAGTGGAAATAGGGACAAAATACAGAATATTATCAATAGATGAGGAAAAAGAAGTACAGTATTATTTAAAGAGGATGTTTGTGCGGGACGGTTATAAATTTTATACGGCGCAGGACGCAAAAGGCGGGCTGGAACAGCTTGCCAATAACTGTCCGGATCTGGTGTTGTTTGATGTGATCATGCCGGATATGGACGGGATAGAATTGATCCGCAGGCTGCGCAGCCTTTCGGACTGCCCGCTGATTGTCGTTTCATCCAGAAAAAAAGAACGCGACAAGGTATCTGCGTTAGACGCCGGAGCCGATGATTATGTAACCAAGCCGTTTGGCCAGGGGGAACTTATGGCGCGTGTCCGCAGCGCGCTGCGTTACCGTAAGAGGTACGGCGCACAGGATATGTACCAGAAGGACAGCTTAAAGGTTGACTTTGAAAAAAGAATTGTGCTTTTAAACGGCCAGCAGATACACCTGACTCCGGTGGAATACCGGATTATGGAATATCTGGCCAGAAATTCCGGCAAGATGATTACCTATCAGATGCTGCTGGAAAAGATTTGGGGGCCGTACGCGTCAGAGAACAATAAAATTCTGCGCGTAAATATGACAAATATCCGCCGGAAAATCGGCGACAATCCCGCCAGGCCCAAATACATAGTAACGGAAGCGGGCGTAGGCTACCGGATGGCGGAATCGTCAGATACGCCGTAAAATTTTAGGGATTGGAGTTTTCCTGCTGTTTTGGATTCCCGTTTGGGTTCTGGGTGGATTTACGGATAAATACCTCGTAAATATTCCACCCAAAACTAATCGCAATAATCAGGAAACCTGAAACGGCAATAAAATAATCAAGCGCACTTGTTAAGTTCATCGTGCATACCTCCTGTCTTTTGATAGCGGCAGTATAACGTAAAAACGCGGACTGCTGCGCAAAAGAGGGGAAATATTCATATATTATTTGCATGAGGGAAAGAAAAAGAGACAATTTTTTAGCAGGCAGACGAATATATGCGTTTTGTATATGCCTGTATTTTGGGACGCGCCCGGCAGCTTGTCTGCCGGGTATGTTTTGTTTTAAAGCCCAAAATTTGACAGAACCGCCAGGAAACGGTATAATAAAACAATTTACAGGGGACAGTTAAAATGGAGGAAATTATGAAACTAACGGCTATTGTTCCATGTTACAATGAAGAAGCGGCCCTGCGCTTTTTTTATGAAGAAATGAAGAAAACCATGCAGGGCATGCCGGATACGGAGTTTGAACTGCTGTTTGTCAACGACGGTTCAAAGGACGGCACGCTTGCTGTGATCAAAGAGCTTGCGTCTAAAGATCCGCGTGTCAAATACGTATCGTTTTCCCGCAACTTCGGGAAAGAAGCCGCTATCTACGCAGGTCTTTCCTATTCCGACGGGGATCTGACCGCTATAATGGATGCCGATTTACAGGATCCGCCGTCGCTTCTGCCGCAGATGTACCGTGCCATTGTGGAGGAGGGATACGATTCCGTCGCCACACGGCGGGTCAACCGCAAAGGCGAACCCCCCATCCGTTCTTTTTTTGCGCGCTGCTTTTACCGCCTGATGAACCGCATTTCCAAAGCGGATATTGTAGACGGCGCAAGGGATTACCGCCTGATGAACCGCTCTTTTGTGGATGCGCTGCTTGCCATGGGCGAATACAACCGTTTTTCCAAAGGGTTGTTCGGCTGGGTCGGGTTTGAAACCAAATGGCTTGAATATGAAAACGTAGAACGGGTGGCAGGCGAGACGAAATGGTCGTTTTGGAAGCTGTTTTTGTATTCCATAGACGGCATAGTGGCGTTTTCTACGATGCCGCTGTCCATAGCCGCATTTTTTGGCGTCTTTATGTGCGCAGTATCCGCGGTTTCCATTGTATTCATTATCGTACGGCAGCTTTTGTACGGCGGTTCTGCTTTCGGCTGGCCGTCCATGGTCTGCATCACGATGTTTTTAGGAGGTATTCAGCTTTTGTGTATCGGCATATTGGGTTCCTACCTGTCAAAGACCTATCTGGAAGTAAAGCGCAGGCCCATCTTTATCTGTAAAGAAACCAACACAGTACGGCGCAGAAGCGGCGCGGAATGCAGCGGGGAAGAACGATGAAAAAAGCAGGCGCAATGTTGTGGAACGCAGTGGAAACGGTTTCGCTGTGGTGTTTGTCCGTTTTATTTTTGCTGCTGCATAAAAAGCCGACGCCGCAGGCGGAGGAATCCTTTCTGCAGTTTGTAAAATTCGGCCTGGTCGGCGTAAGCAATACCGCCGTCAATTATGTGATTTATCTGGGCGTGCTGCTGTGCCTTCGGGCTTTGGGACTCTGGAAGGAATACGATTATCTGGCGGCGACGGCGGCCGGATTTGTTTTGAGTGTATTATGGTCCTTTTTTTGGAATAATAAATTTGTATTTACCGTGAAAGAGGGCGAACAGCGTTCGGTCTGGAAAGCGCTGGCGCGGACCTATCTTTCCTATTCGTTTACCGGGCTGTTTTTAAACAGCGTCTTAATGGTGCTTTGGGTGGACATGCTCCATATATCGGAGTTTCTGGCCCCTGTTATAAACCTGCTGTTTAATGTCCCGGTGAATTTTCTGATTAATAAATTCTGGGCATTTAAAAAAGAGGGATAACAGTATGGTAAAAGGTTTGATATTGGCCGCATTGTTTTTGGGCGCGCTGCCGTTTTTGCTGGGCCTGCTTGTAACCGGGCTTCCTGCGAAAAAAAGAGAGGCGCATATCCGGGCTGCCGGCATGGACGAAGAAAAAGACAATCTGCTGTTTTGCGTGGCGGCCGGGTACATTGTGATGTTCGGCCTGTTCTGGCTGTTTGCGCTGCCCTTTGTCTGGCTGAAAGGGACGCTGTCTTTGCTGGTGCAAAGCTATATGGGGACCGCGCTGCTTTTGGCGGCGGTTTCTGCGGCGGTAAATTTCAGGCGGCTGCCGGTTATTTTTGGAGCCGCGGTGCGTGCGGTGAAGGGATTTACGCTATGCATCTGGGCGCAGCTTTTGTTTGCGGCGGGGCAGGCGTTTGTTTACCTGCGTTACCAGTATTCCAATGCGGACGACGCGTTTTACGTGGCTTCGGCGGCGACTTCGCTTGCGACGGATACGGTATTTGCATTTAACCCGTATACCGGGTCGGCGTATACCAAGCTTCCGGCGCGGTATGTGCTCTCCCCGTTCCATGCCTTTACGGCGATGGTGTCAAAGGTGACGGGACTGCATCCGGCGACGACGGCGCATGTGGTGTTTCTGATTGTATTTTTAATGCTTGCGTATGCGGTGTACGCGCTGATTGGGCGGATGCTGTTTTGGGACGGGGACGGTTCCGGTTCTTTTTCTTCCGGTACGGCGTCTGAAAAGCGGATGGAACAGACCGGCTATTTTCTGGTTATCGTAACGGCCCTTATGGTGTTTTCCGCATACAGCGAGCGGACTGCCGGGCTGTTTCTTTTGATCCGTCTCTGGCAGGGGAAAGCCGTTTTGGCGGGCGTATTGCTGCCGCTTTTGTTTTACCTGGGGGTCCGTACAACGGGGCTTTTGCAGGAGGAGGAGGCCTGCTTTTGGGACTGGGCGCTTTTGTTTCTTCTGATGTGCGGCTGCTGTATGGTTTCGTCCATGGGCGTGATATTAAGCGCCGTTCTGCTCGGCATCCTTGCGCTTTTAGCTGCGGGAAAGTACAAAAGCATCCGGCTTTTGGCATACGCGGCGTGCTGCTGCCTGCCGAATCTGTTTTGCGGCGGGCTGTACCTGTGGATCCGCTGAACGGCTAGAATAGGAGGCATATTTTGAAAGAAACGTTTCGGGCGGTTATGTCCATGTATGATTCTTACAACGGGACAGGGATGCAGATGGCATTGTTTTTTGCCTGCCTGGTTTATCTTCTGGTACAGAAAAAAGAAAAAGAAAAGCGGTATCTGTTCGCGGGCTATACGCTGCTGTTTTTTATCCTCTGCTTTTGTCCGGTTACGGCGAAGCTGATTATGGAGTGCATTGGCGGAGAGGTTTACTGGCGCATGTTCTGGCTGCTGCCTGCGGCTGCAGGAACCGGATATACGGCGGCGCGGGTTCTGATGCAGGCGGAAGGGAAGGCGAAGCGGTATCTGCTGCTTACCGTCATGCTTGCCGTTATTGTACTGACCGGGACGAACGTATACAACGGCACGATTTTTCACCGCAAGCAAAACTGGTACAAGCTGCCGCAGGATACGGTGGATATCTGCAATATCATAGAACAGGACGCGGCCGAACACGGGATTACCCGCAAAAAGCTGGTTACGGTAAACGATCTGATTACGACCGTCCGTCAGTACGACGCGGGCATCCTCATGCCGTACGGCAACGAAGTCATAAAGGGCAACCGTGCGGAAACGGAAAACGCATCGCAGATATTCCGGATTATGAGCGGCGATACGAAAAACTGGGAAGCGCTGCTGTGGTATCTGTCAATGGAAGCGTGCAACTATTTTGCCTATCCGGCGGACGAGGCGACAACCGATCTGCTCGTATCGCAGGGCCTGAGCAAAGTGGGAAGCAACGCCTCCTACAGCGTGTTCCGAAACGATACGGATAAGGAAGCGTATGACGGGGAATGGCTGATTACGCAGTATGGCGACAAAGACGGCGTCCAGCTTATGTTTTATACCATGCAGGACAGCAAGGGGCATCTGATTGTCGTAGACGGCGGCTGGGTTACGGACGCAGACTATGTCCGTCAGGTCATTAAAGCGCTTGGCGGCCGTGTGGACGCCTGGATTGTGACCCATCCCCACCGGGATCACGCGGGCGCGTTTACGGAAATTTACAAAAACCCCGGAAAGATCAAAATAGACAAAGTCTATGCGGTAGACATGGCTTTGCCACAGCTTTGTCTGGAACGCGCGCCGTGGGACGAAACGGAAGTATACGAGGAATGGTTAAAGCTGACGATCCCGCAGCTTACGTATGTGCACCGGGGCGACACTTTTACGGTAGAAGGGCTTGCTTTTGAGGTCTTTAACGCGTATGATGATTATGTAGGCCGTCTTTCCAATGATTTGTTAAACGACGGTTCCATGATGTTTAAAGTAACGGCAAAAAAAGAATCCATGCTCTTTTGCGCGGACGTCGGGGACGACATGAGCGATTACCTGTTAGAAACCTACGGGGACGCTTTGCAGGCGGATTATATCCAAATGGGCCACCACGGCAACGGCGGGCTAAAGAGCGGCTTTTATAAATCCATCGGGGCAAAGGCAGCGTTTTTTGACGCACCGGACTGGCTGATGAACGGACGCGACAAGCGGTTTTCTACAATGAAAAACACGTATCTGATGACACAGGAGGGAGCGGCGGTATACAGCTTTTCGACAACGCCGAACCAGATTATTTTAAAGTAAGGAGAAGGGTTATGTTACATGCGTCAATTTTGGGGGCAGTTTTGTACCTTGCGGCGATTACCGCCTGTACCGTAATGGTTTACCGGTACCGCAAATCCTGCCAGCCGATGAGCGGGTTTGTGTGGGCGGTGCTCTCGTTTCTGGCCACTATTTGCATGGGAAGCATTCTGGCAGGCGTAATCAGCCTGCTGCATATTCCGGTCAATATCTATACCATGGCGGTTATTTACGCGCTGCTGGCGGGTATTACGGCATTTTTGATCCGCAGGGAAGGCATGGTGCAGGAATACGAATGGGAAAAGTTCGACTTTATTGTCGTCGCCGCCGTAACGGTGGGGGTTGCGGCAGTCTGCATCAAAATATTTTCCCCGCAGCTTTTGTACTGCTACTACAACAGCGACGCCGGGCTGCATTTAAAAGAAGCGACCGCAATCGTGCGTTCCCAGAAAGTGACCAATATGTACTTTCTGCACTTGCAGAACGCCATGTTTATCGAAATGGTGCAGCCGTTTGTACGCATTGCCGACTGGTATAAAGGGTACATCCTGGGCGACTGCTTTTTCCTGTGGGTGGAGACGCTGTTTTTCGCGGCGTTTATCCGGCGGTACGCGCGGACGACGGCTTCAAAAGTATTTGCTGCTTTGCTGCTGTTCTGCTACTTTCTGGGCTACCCGTTTTTCAGCTTCTATTATTCGTTCGGCTACTGGGCGGTCGGAAGCATGATGATCGGGTTCCTTATCATGACGTTAAGGCTTTACGAAGAAGCAAAGGCAGAGCGTAAAATCACGGAATTTATGCTGATGCTGGGCTGCTTTGGCGTAATGACCAGCTATATGATGTTCGCCCCGGTGGCGTTTACGGCAGTCCTGTTTTACCTGATGATTGTAGCAAAACGGGAAGGAAAAATATTTATTAAGAAAAATGTAATTCTTGCGCTGCGCGTCTTTTTGCTCCCAACGGCAATGGGACTGTATTTTTGCCTGTACGGTTTTTTCATTTCATCCGGGACGAGCATAGCGGGAGCGCTGACGAACGCCGGGGGAATTTATACGGAGCTTTATATGGATTTCTTCTGGACGATATTCCCGGTGCTTTTTGTGTTAGCCAGTACCTTAAAACGGCGCAGATTTACGCCGGACGTCCTGTTTTTTCTGGCATTTTTCCTTTTTACCGGCGTAATGCTGCTGCTGACGCTTATGCACCGTGTTTCGACCTATTATTACTATAAAACATATTACCCGCTTTGGATGCTCTGCTGGGCGCTGACCGCCAAAGCGGTTTCCCTGATGTTACAGCAGGCAAAAGAGACGCTGGCTGCATATTGTACTATGGTGGCGCTTTTTCTTGTGCTTTGCTTCGGAAAAATCGAGTACCGGGTGGTAACGTCTACGGAACGCATCACAGGCGCCATGCACAGTACGGCGTTTTTTACCCTGTACCAGCACGACTGGTCCTTTATTACAAGAGGGCACGAAGGGCTGGACAATTCTGTGTTTGATTTGTTTCAGTATGTGGCGGATCATCTTTCGGAAGAGAAGATGGTGCCGCTTTTAACCGAAGAAAACGATTACGGGCAGACCTATCTGTACGAAGGGGCAAGCGGCTACGATTTCCCGGATTTTTATGAATGGCGGCATACCAAAAAAGAACTTCGTCAGGCGTTTTACGACTGGGAGGTGCGGTATGCGGTGATGATGAAGGGAACGCAGTTTGAGAAGGAGCACGGGGAGGATACGCTTGGGAAAAAGGGCGTAAAGATCGAATTTGAAAACGAAGCCGGGTATATTTTAAGCTTAAGCTATTGACAGAAGATCCGTCAGGCATAGGGCAGGGTATGCGGCAGGCCAAGAACCCCGGCTCAGAATAATGAATAAGGAGATTTCTATGTATGTAAACCAAGACGCGGCATTTCAAAAAAAAATAGAACAGGAAAAAAGCTTTGTCTCTGCGGATTTGGGGGATTTTGCAAAATTTTTGGCATATACCCATGACGACGGGCCGGACGATGTTGAAGCGGAACCGCAGCGGCATGGGATCCGCAAGTTAAAAGGGACGCCTGCCTGGGCGCTTTTGTATCCGGCCAGGAAAGGGTATCATGCGGCAAAGTTTTTGTACCAAAACGGGGTGTCTGGCGTGTACCAAAAGGCAGAGCATGCCCTTACCCACAACCGCTATACCAGGCGCAGGGAAGCCAGGAAATACCTGACGAAAATTATGCCTACCGAAGAAGAAAAGCAAAAGCAGAGGGAGCGCGTTTTTGACGCGGATTTGAAAATCAGCGTGCTGGTGCCGCTGTATAATACGCCGGAGCCGTTTTTGCGCGATATGATTGCCTCCGTGACCGGGCAGACGTACCAGAACTGGGAACTTTGCCTTGCGGACGCTTCGGATACAGCCTGCGGCGAGGTGGAAGCAGTGGTAAAGGCATATGCCAAAGAAGACAGCCGCATTGTTTACCGCAAGCTTTCTTCCAATGACGGGATTGCGGAAAATACAAATGCATGCATCAAGATGTCAACGGGGACGTATCTGGCGTTATTTGACCATGACGACGTGCTGCACCCTTCGGCTCTTTATGAATGCGCAAAGGCAATTGAGAGGGAAGGCGCGGATTTTGTTTATACGGACGAAGTCACATTTGAGGGGGAAGAACTCGAAAATATTTTGACGTATCATTTTAAGCCGGATTTTTCGGTTGATAATTTAAGGGGCGTAAATTATATCTGCCATCTGAGCGTATTTAAACGATCCCTGTTGGACGAAGTGGGGCTGTTTCGGCGGGAATACGACGGAAGCCAGGATCACGACATGATCCTGCGCCTGACGGACGCGGCGGGGCATATCTGCCACATTCCCAAAATCCTTTATTTCTGGCCCAGCCATAAAATGTCCACGTCGCAGAATTTGGACGCTAAGCCGTATGCCATTGCGGCGGGCAGGAATGCGGTCAGGGAAGCGGAACTGCGCAGGGGTTACCCGGCCAAAGTGCACAGCGCGCAGATTTGCAAAACCCATTACAGGATGCAGTATGAAACGAAAAACCCGAAGGTATCGGTTTTGATATACGATACGGGACAGGGAAAGGATAAGGCGGCCCGGACGGCGGCGGGTGTGGAAAAGATTTCTGCGTACGGCAATCGGGAACTTTTGTACGCCGCAGATATGGTCGGGTTTTTGGAGGCTATGCAGAAAGCCGCGGGGGAGTATATCCTGTTTTTGGCGGCGGGCGTCCTGCCTGTGACGCCTTCGTTTATAGAGGAGCTTTTGATGTTTGCGCAGCGGGAGGACGTAGGGCTGTGCGGCATGCAGATACTTGACCGTAAAGGCCTGATTTTTAGTTCGGACATTGTGGTGGGGCCTGCGAGCAATCTGCTTGCGCTTGAAGTGAACCGGGGCGTGCCGTACGACGCGCCGGGTTATATGGGCAGAAATTATTATGCCCACGACGTTTCCGCAATATCCGGGTATGCGTGTATGGCAAAAAAAGAAGATTTTCTGGAGTTGTGGGAACAGGGCGGCACAAGGTGCGTATTTGCAAGGATACTGGAAGTGTGCTTTTTGCTGCGCGGCAAAAACAGGCAGGTGGTGTTAAATCCATATGCTTTATGCCAGGCGGCGGACACGGAAGATTATGCCGGCCTGCCGGCGGCAGACGCGCAGAAGCTGATGATAACGTACCGGGATCAGATAACCTCAGGCGATCCGTTCTACAATAAAAACCTTTCGCTTGAACGGTACTGGCAGAAAAAATAGGAGAAAGTATGATCAGTGATTTTGATTTGGAGGGCAAAAACAAACTGCAGAAGGCAGCCTATTATCTGAAAAACTACGGCGCGCCGTATACGGTCAAAAAGGCGCTGCGAAAGCTTGGCGTGCCGTTTCGTGAAGAATCGGAATATATGGCGTGGTGCAGAAGGAATGCCGCTTCTAAAAATGAGAGGAGAGGCCATGCGCAGCTTTGCAGGATCGGTTCGTTTGCCGTTGTGTTTGAACAGGGCACGGATATGGGGCGCGCCGGATTTAAGTCCCAGTCCGTAAACAATCTTTCTTATATTGCAATAGACGGCGGAACGGCGGTTTTGGATTTGCTGCGGCAGTCGGACGCGGAGGCTTTTGTGTTCTGCGGCCGTTCTGCGCGCGTTCTGCCGGAATATCTGTATGAAACGGCAAAGGCGTTTACGCAGGATACCGAACCCGTCAGCCGGATACGCCAAAAGAATGAAAAACCGGTGGATCTGGTGTATACGGACGAGGACAACTGCGCAGGCAAAAAACGGCGTCGTCCGTTTTTTAAACCGGATGCGGATATACAGCTTTTATTGAATTTCCAGTATCTGGGCGAGGTGTTTGCGGTTCGGCGAAGCCTGCTTAAAAAGGTGGCGGGCAGCGGTGAGGATGTGCGTTTATGCGGAAACGGATGGTACGATCTGGCGCTGCAGGCATTTCGCTGTGCGGAACATATCTGCCATATCCCAAAAGTGCTGTTTTCAAATCTAACGTCAAAAGAAGAAGCAGGACTGTTTGCCCGCAGCCGTTTGACGGACGGCGCCGGATGCTTAAAGCGTTACCTGAAAGCGGAACATATAGCGGCCGATATTATAAAATCCGACGTGCCGGGGTTTTTCCATGTGAGGGTTCGGCTGGCGAAGGAACCTTTAGTCAGTATTATCATTCCGAATAAAGACCACATAGAGGATTTGGGGCTGTGCCTTACCTCTCTGGCCGAACAGAGCGATTATACCAATTATGAGGTTATCATTGCGGAAAATAACAGCACGGATCCGGAAACGTTTGCTTATTATGAGAAGCTCCAAAAAGAAGACGGGCGTATTTCCGTTGTGGTCTGGGAAGGGGAGTTTAACTATTCCGCAATTAATAATTTTGCGGTAAAGCATGCGCGCGGGGAGTTGTTTTTATTTTTAAACAACGATACGGAATTTATGGACGCGCAGTCGCTGCGGGAACTGGTTGTTTCCGTTTTAAAGCCGGGCGTGGGCGCTTGCGGCGCTATGCTTTATTACGGCGATCGCACTATTCAGCATGCGGGGGTAATTATCGGGATGGGAGGCTTTGCCGCCCATGCGCTCTGGAGCCTTTCGGATCGGGATGAAACGTATTATCCGTTTTCACTGTGCGAGCGAAGGGTCAGCGCCGTTACGGGAGCATGCCTGATGGTCCGGAGGTCTGTTTTTGAAGAGACGGGCGGTATGGAAGAAGACTTTGCGGTGGCGTTAAACGACGTTGATTTTTGTATGAAAGTACGCGCGGCCGGGTACCATATTTTGTTTAACCCCTATGCAAGGCTGTATCATTACGAGTCCAAATCCAGAGGTTATGAGGATACGGTGCAGAAACAGGCCAGGTTCCAAAAGGAAATCAACCGGTTCCAGCAAAAGTGGGAAACCGAAATTTTAAACGGCGATCCGTATTACAACCCCAATTTAACGCTGCACCGCGCAGATTATTCCATGGATATTTAGGAATGCACATACAGACGCGGTGAAAAGGATAAAATAAATGAAAGAAAAATCAACGTTAGCAAATATATTTTATAACAGCTTTGGTACGATGTTTTATTATGGGTGCCAGTGGCTGACGACGCTTTTGGTTGTAAGGCTTGCCGATTACGCGGACGCCGGGGTCTATTCCATTGCGATGACCTTTACGGCGGCGTTTGCGATTCTGGCGCTTTATAATACCAGGCAGTACCAGGTCGCGGATGTAAACGGGGAGTATTCCGATTGGACATACATCCGTTCGCGTTACCTTTCCATTGCAATCGCATTTTTGCTGTGCTTTGCCGGGCTGTGCTTTAATAACTACACGCCTTATCAGTGGGGCGCAATCCTTTTGTATATGCTCTATAAATGCGTGGAGGCATGGATTGACGTCTATCATGGCGTCGATCAGAAAAACGGGCGTATGGATTATATCTGCTATTCTTATATTGCGCGCGGGATTATGATGCTCGGCGGCTTTTGCCTGGTATTGGCCGTGACCAAAAACCTGGTGGCCGCAATCGGGAGCATTACCTTCATGTCGTTTCTGGCAGCGTTGTGTTATGACAGGCGTATCGCCGGGCGCTTCCTTGCAAAAGGGGAAGCGTTGGATAAGGATGCGCTCAAAAAACTTATGGTCGCCATGATTCCGCTCGTCGTTGTGGCGGTTACCAATAACCTTTCCATTTCCCTTCCGAAGTATTTTCTGGATCGGTATTACGGAGAGGAGGCGCTTGGTTTTTACAGCTCGGTCGCAACGCCAAGCATGATTGTGCAGGTTGGCGCGCAGACGGTATTTATTCCGCTGATCCGCCCGCTTGCCGACAAGCTTAAGCAAAATGACAAAAAGGGGTTTGTCGGAATTTTAAAAACGGTGGGGATTGTGTTTGCCGTGCTTTCGGTTATAGCCCTGATTGCTTCGGCGCTGCTTGGCACATGGTTTTTGTGCCTGGTGTTTGAAGATATTGGGCCGTACACCTACCTGTTTGTGCCGATTATTGTCACGACGCTTTTGATCAGCGTCAATGCCGCGCTGTTCCCGGTCTGTACGGTATTAAAAGAAATCAAGGGGCAGCTTGCGGTGGGAATATGCGGGCTGATAGCGTCCTTTGTTTCGTCTGTGGCGTGCGTAAAGCTGTTTGCCATGGACGGAGTTGTAATTGCACTGTTGATTACTTTGGGCGTACAGATTATAATAGAGATATACTGCGTATACCGCAGGATGAAAAAATGGAAGGAAACCGAACATGGATAAAATAGCAGTACTGATTCCCTGTTATAATGAAAGCAGGACAATCCGCAAAGTAGTAGAAGATTTTAAACGGGTTTTGCCCGAAGCCGCAATTTATGTATACGACAACAATTCCACGGACGGGACGGATAAGATTGCAAAAGAAGCGGGGGCTATTGTCCGCTACGAATACAAACAGGGAAAGGGCAACGTGATACGCAGGATGTTTCGGGATATTGACGCGGAATGCTACATCATTACGGACGGGGACGACACATATCCGGCGGAGGCTGCGCCCGATATGATTGATATGGTTTTTGGGAAAAATGCGGATATGGTAGTGGGGGACAGGCTTTCGTCCACTTATTTTACCGAAAATAAGCGGGCGTTCCATAATTTTGGAAATTCTCTGGTGAGAAAGACGATCAATATGCTGTTTGAAACGGATATCAAAGATATGATGACGGGGTACCGCGCGTTTAGCTACTTGTTTGTCAAATCTTTCCCGGTGCTTTCCAAAGGATTTGAAATAGAAACGGAAATGAGCATCCATGCCGCTGACAAAAATATGCAGGTGGAAAACACGGTGATAGAATACCGCGACCGCCCGGCAGGAAGCGTTTCGAAGCTGAATACGTTTTCCGACGGGATTAAGGTGCTCCGGACGATTGCCAGGATGTACCAGACATATAAGCCGATGCATTTTTTCGGGCTGCTTTCGGCGGCGCTTGCGGCGCTGTCCGTACTGTTTATGATACCGGTGATTATCGACTATACAAAGACGGGTCTGGTGCCGCATTTTCCGACGTTAATCGTATGCGGTTTTACCATGCTCGCAGCCATGCAGGCGTTTTTTTCGGGGCTTATATTAAAAACAATGGGACAGAAAAACCGGCAGGATTTTGAACTTGCGCTGCAGACCATAAGAATACACAGAGATGAACTGTTAGGGGACGGAAATAAGGATGAAAGTATACATTTGCCCGAATTGCGGATGGATTCGGATCGTATCAAGAAGAAAAAACGTGGAATGCTTTAAGTGCGGGGATTTGCCGATGGTTTTGACGAAGCTTTCCTATGAGAAAATTGGCCGGATGACAGAACAGGAGCGCAGCGACTACGCCAAAACCTGGCTTTATCTGCACGCGGCCAAAAAAGACTGAGGTAAGACATTATGTATAAAAGGGAAAAGAAAAGCTGGTTAAAGCATTTGGATTTTACAATTTTGGATATTGCATGCCTGCTGCTTGCGCTGGTAATCGCCTATCTGATGCGCCTTGGCTGGCATATGCCGTATGCCACGGATCCGTATGAGCGCCTGGCGGTGATTTTGGTGCTGATTGATATCTGCGTGGTGTTCTTTTTTGAACCATACAACGGTATTTTAAGGAGAGGCCATTTTCAGGAAGTAAATGCCAGCGTGACCTTTTGTACAATTATTTTTGCGGGCGTCCTGGCGTATGAGGTGGCGACGAAGCAGACGGAAATTTATTCCAGGAAGGTTATTTTTGCCTACTGGCTGATTTCTATGGTTCTTGTCTACCTGGAACGATTTGCCCTAAAGCATATCATACGAAGAAGAATGGAAAACGAAAAAAATCTTTCGGTTATGATTTTGCTGACGACAGCGGAATACGCCAAAGAAATGCTTCAGGAATTTAGGAACCTGCAGTATCGTGATTTTGCGGTGTCCGGCGTCATCGTTATCGATCAGAATTTAAAAGGCGCCAAAATCTGCGGCGTCCCGGTTGTCGCGAATGCGGACAGTTGTTTTGAATACCTGCGCACGCATGTGGTAGACGAGGTATTTATCAATGGAAATACCAGGGAAAGTTCGCAGGCCCTGGCAAACGAACTGCTTGAGATGGGTCTGACCGTCCATTTTAATCTGGTGCATATGAATGCGCTTGCCCCCAACAAGGCGGTGGAAAAATACGGCAATTACCTGGTGCTTACCTCCAGTATGAAGATTGCTTCGCCCAGGCAGATATTTGCAAAACGGCTGATGGATATTGCGGGCAGCCTGGTTGGGCTTTTTGCCTGCGGGGCGGCGTTTGTTATTTTTGCCCCTCTTATCAAATTACAGTCGCCGGGTCCCGTTTTTTTCTCACAGGTGCGCATGGGCAAAAACGGCAGGACGTTTAAAATATACAAATTCCGTTCCATGAACGTAAACGCGGAAGCGCAGAAGGCGTCTCTTATGGCGCAGAACGAAATGTCCGGGTTTATGTTTAAAATGGAACGCGATCCCAGGATTTTTCCGATTGGGCGGTTTATGCGCAAATACTCGATTGACGAGCTGCCTCAGTTTTTTAACGTTCTGAAAGGCGAAATGAGTTTGGTTGGGACAAGGCCGCCGACGGTCGAGGAATTTGAGCAGTATGAAATGCACCATAAAGCGCGGCTTGGCACAAAGCCCGGGATTACCGGGATGTGGCAGGTCAGCGGGCGCAGCGATATCCGGGATTTTGAAGAGGTGGTCGCGCTTGACACCCATTATATTTCCCAGTGGAGCATCGGGCTGGATTTTAAAATATTATTTAAAACGCTGCAGGTTGTTGTGACAGGGAAAGGCTCGGAGTAAGAAGTATGAATTTTAGATACCAGTACGAGTATGCGGCGGGGCTCTTAAAGCGATACGGCTTTTGGGGCCTTGTCTTAAAAACTTTAGAGCGGAAAAATTCGCCGATGCGGGAATATGCGTCCCATTACCGCCGCTATCTGCCGACTGAGGAAGAATTAAAAGAGCAGCGCAATACGCCTCTTGCGTTTGCGCCGCTTGTCAGTATTGTCGTGCCGCTGTTTGAGACGCCGGAAGAATATCTGTGCGCGCTAACAGACTCTGTTTTAGAGCAGACATATCCGAACTGGGAACTCTGCCTTGCGGACGGCAGCCGTACGGAACGCGTCAAAAAGACGGTGGAACGGTATGAAAAGCGGGATAGCAGGATCCGCTACAAAAGGCTTACGGAAAACGGCGGGATTTCCGAAAATACCAACCGCGGCCTTGCAATGGCAAACGGGAGTTACATTGCGTTTATGGATCATGACGATCTGATTGCGCCGAACGCGCTTTATGAAATGGTACGCTGCCTGAACGGGCCGTGTTTGGAAGGGGATCGTAAGACGGCGCTTTTGTATTCGGATGAGGATAAAATTGACAGCGGCGGAACCGTGCATACCAGGCCGCACTTTAAGCCGGATTTTAATCTGGAGTTTTTGCGGCATAACAATTATATCTGCCATTTTCTGATGTTTTCAAAAGAACTTTTAAAAAAGGCGGGAGGCTTGCAAAAAGAATACGACGGCGCGCAGGATTATGATTTTGTGCTCCGCTGCGTGGACGCGGGGGCAAAAGTATATCATGTGCCTAAAATTTTATACCACTGGAGGATCCACGAAGGGTCGACGGCCGGAAACAGCGGGGACAAATCCTATGCGTTTGACAACGGCTGCCGTGCGATTGAAGCGCACTTAAAACGGCGGGGCGAACAGGGAAGGGCTTTCGTTACGCCGAACCTGGGGGTTTACCGTATCCGTTATACTTTAAGCGGGCCTTACAGGATTACGGTTGTTTCGGAAAGCGGCGACATGATGAAAAAAATCCGCGCGTACTATGGAGAGACATATAAACGGCCGGGATACAGCCTCAGCCTTCGGTACGAAACGGGCGGTTTGTCCGGCGCAGGCATAGAAAACGGATATCCCGGCGATTATATCTTATATATCCGAAACGGCGTTTGCGTTCAGCCGGAAGGGCTTTTGGAAAAGCTGCTTGGGATTTGCCAGAGGAAGGATACGGGCCTTGCGGCTGCAAAGCTTCTGACGGCCGGGCGGCGGGTTTTATCCTGCGGCATGGCGTATGGGAATGACGGCGGCCTGACCGCTTCGTATAAGGGGTATTTTCTTCATGCGGCCGTCCCGCAGAACGTAAGCGCCGTTTCGTTCGGCTGTGTTCTGTTTAAAAAAGAAGCTTATGTCAAGGCGGGCGGTTTGAAATCCGGATTTACCGGAATTTACCGGGACGCCGACGTTTGCTTCCGTTTGTTAGAACAAGGGTATGGGATTGTTGTAACGCCGGAAGTTACGGCGGTCTGTAAAAAGCCGGAAAGCCCTGCGGACGGCAGAACGCGTTTTTGCCGGAAGTGGAAAGAAAAGCTGACGCGTCCGGATCCTTGTTACAATTGCAATCTGAGTTTAGAAGAAGGGCGCACGTATGCAATGCGGGATGCGGCGCAGGGAGAATAACATGCAGCATGTATTTATCATAGGGAGCAAGGGCATCCCGGCGGCTTACGGCGGCTTTGAAACATTTGTGGAACAGCTGACGCGGCACAAAAAAAAACCGCGGCATCCGCTACCATGTCGCGTGCACGGCAAAGGAAAACGGCGAATTTGAATACCAGGGCAGCCGATGCTTCAAAATAAAAGTCCCGCAGATTGGGCCGGCAAAAGCGATCTGGTACGATCTGGCGGCGTTTGCAAATTGCCTTTCTTACATCAGGGCAAACAGGATTAAAAATCCGATTGTTTATGTGCTTGCCTGCCGCATAGGGCCGTTTGCCGGATGGCTAAAGCGCAGGCTGAAAAAAAGTTCCGGCAGTTTTCTTGTGAATCCGGACGGGCATGAATGGATGCGTGCAAAATGGAGCGCGCCGGTTCGGGCTTATTGGAAATTTTCGGAACGGCTGATGGTGAAACATGCGGATCTTTTGGTGTGCGATTCCAAAAATATGCAGTCCTACATCAAAAAGGATTACCGGCGTTATAAGCCGAAAACCGTATTTTTGGCTTACGGGGCCGACGTATGCAAAAGCGCGCTTTCCGATTCGGACAAGGGCCTGTCGGCCTGGTACGAAAGTAACGGGCTTAAGCCGGGAGAATATTTTCTGATTGTGGGCAGGTTTGTGCCGGAAAACAATTACGAAACGATGCTGCGCGAATTTATGCGCGCCAAAACGGATAAAAAGCTTGCCGTTATCACGAATGCGCAGCGCGGCCCGTTTTACCGCAGGTTAGAAGAATCGACCGGGTTTGTCAGGGATCCGCGTATCGTGTTCTGCGGAACCGTTTATGAGGAGCAGCTTTTAAAAAAAATAAGGGAAAATGCCTGCGCATACCTGCATGGGCACGAAGTCGGCGGAACCAACCCGTCCTTGCTTGAGGCGTTAAGCAGCACGCAGGTGAACCTGCTTTTGGACGTGGGGTTTAACCGTGAGGTCGGCGAAGACGCGGCGCTTTACTGGACAAAAAAAACGGGAAGCCTGTCCGCTTTAATAGAACAGGCCGCGTCGTTTGGCCCAAAAGAAAAAGATGCGCTTGGCTGTCTGGCAAAGGAGCGGATCCGTACGGCGTACAGCCATGAAAAAATTGCGGGGGCATACGAAAAACTGTTCGGGCGTATAGCGATGGGGGATATATGGGAAACATAAGAATATCGGTTGCGGTCGCCACTTATAACGGGGAACGTTATATCAGGCAGCAGATGGATTCTATTTTAATGAATTTAAGCGATGCGGACGAAGTTGTGGTGTCGGACGACGGTTCGGCGGATCAAACGCCTGCCATTATAAAAGAATACCAGGGCGGCAGGATTCCGGTGCGCCTGATCAAAGGCCCCGGGCGCGGCATAAAGCAAAATATTGCAACGGCGCTTTTTGCCTGTAAGGGAAGCTATATTTTTCTGGCGGATCAGGACGACGTATGGACAAAACATAAAGTCGCAAAGGTCATGGAGTATTTGGGCAGGGACGGCTGCAAGTTAGTCTGCCATGACGCGGCGGTGATGGACGCTTCGCTGACGCAGGTATTAAAACCGTCTTTTTTTGCCTACCGCGGTTCCAAAGCGGGATTTTGGAACAATTTACTGAAAAACCGCTATATGGGCTGCTGTATGGCTTTTGAGGCCGGGCTTTTAAAAGAAGCGCTCCCGATACCGGACGAAATTGAAATGCACGATCAGTGGATAGGGATGTTAAATGACTTAAGGGGCGGCAAAAGCGCGTTTATCGGGGACAAACTGCTGCTTTACCGCAGGCATGGGGCAAACGTTTCCGATTTTTCACATGGAACGGTTTTTATGATGCTGCGGAAGCGGTTTGTGCTGGCGCGCGCCATTTTCCGGCGGAGAGTATTACGGAAATATTAAGAAATTTTGTGGAATTTGCCCAGTTCTTTTCTGTTTTGTAAAGATTGACATAATTGGAAAAAAGTTATATATTAAGTTTGTTGCCATAAAACAATATTGGAGAAGGAAAACCTGAGAGAACGGAGTAAAAGCGAGATGAGCAGAAGAAGAAAAAAGAAAAAAAGCAAGATTGTTTTGTTTGCAGTGGAGTTGATTATCCTGGTAGGGCTTTTGGGAGGGCTGTATGTCTATTCCAAATTGGACAAGGTTGACAGTACGGGGCAGATTGAAGAGAAAGAGGTCAATATTGATCTGGATTCCGAAACGGCAGAGGTGTTAAAGGGATATACGAACATTGCCATATTCGGCCTGGACAACCGTCAGAACGGCAAATATGACGGCGGCAACAGCGACTGTATTATGATAGCCAGCATCAACAATGACACAAAGAAAGTAAAACTGCTGTCAGTTTACCGCGATACATTTTTAAATACAAAAGAAGGCGCTTATAACAAAATCAATTCCGCCTATGCCACCGGCGGGGCAAAAGGGGCAGTTTCCGCCCTCAATAAAAATTTGAATCTGGATATTGTGAATTATATTTCCGTAGATTTCAGGGCTTTGGTGGAGGCGGTAGATCTGATCGGCGGCGTGGAGATTACGCTTACCGATCAGGAAGCGCAGATCATGAACGACAACTATATCGACGAAATCAACGGTGTGGCAGGCAAAAATTCCACCAAAATGAGCGGGGGCGGCACCTATCTGTTAGACGGCGTGCAGACGCTTGCATACTGCCGTATCCGTTATACGACGGGCCTGGATTTTAAACGTACCGAACGCCAGAGAGAAGTTTTGATGAAGATGTTTGAAAAGACAAAAGAAGCGGGCATCGGCACTATCGGCGGCCTGATTGATACGATGTTTGACGAAATTTCCACCAGTTATACCAGCGGCGATCTGCTTAAGCTTGCCAGCAGCCTGATGGATTATGAAGTAGAAGGTTCCCATGGATGGCCGTTTGAACTTTGCACCGGTACTTTTGGGGCAAAAGGGGATATCGTAGTACCCACCGATTTGGAGACAAATGTGAAGGAACTGCATGAGTACCTGTTCAACGAAACCAATACGGTTTCTTCCGCAGTAAATGAAATCAGCGATTATATCATTAATTATACCGGCTGTACAACAAGCGCCACCAGCAGGTTTGACAATCCTCTGACCGGGGACGACAACACCAGTTCCGATCCGGAATACGTGCCGGAAGAGGATGAATAGGACGGCAGTACGCATTTTAGGTGAAAGAGTGAAAAATATCTTTCACCTTTTTTGCACGCTATTTTCACAAAAGCAACACAAATTCCGGCTACACTTGCAGTGAAAAACAAAAGAATTGCTTTCAGGAAAGGATGATTTACTATGGAAGATTATCGGAATGAAGACGGGGTTGGGACAAATGAACCGGTTGATTATTATTCCTATGGACAGACGTGCGGGACGGGGGAGGGCGCGCAGGATGATGTGGAAAGCCAGGACGGCGTTTACCGTCCTTATGAACAGGAAGATAAGCCTAAAAAGCAGGGAAACGGCTTTGGCATAAAGCTTTTAAAGTTTGTGGCGCTGGGACTTTCATTCGGCGTGGTAGCCGCCGTTTCGTTTGCCGGTACGACGCATTTCTTTGCAAGTGTGACCGGAACGGACGCTGCGTCAAATGAAGGTGAGGAGGTTCTTAATGGAGGAGATCTAAATGTTGTGGAAGGGACGGAAGCCGATCCGATTTCAAGCCGCCCGGATATGGGCGATACGGATATGGGCGGGGCCGTAACGGACGTATCGGAGATTGTTGAGCAGGCAATGCCTTCCATCGTATCCATTACGACGATTGCAAGGACGCAGGTTCCGAATTTCTTTTTCGGACAGATGCAGGAAGAAACGGAAGGATGCGGTTCCGGCATTATTGTCAGCCAGGATGAACAAAATCTCTATATTGCCACAAACAACCATGTAATAGAAGGCGCGATGACGCTGACCGTACTGTTTTCAGACGGCAAATCCGTCCAGGCAAAGGTCAAGGGAACCGACGCAAGCAGCGATTTGGCGGTAGTAAGCGTAGCCCTGTCCGATATAGAAGACGATACCAAAAAAGCGATCCGTACTGCCATATTCGGGAATTCATCCGCGTTGCATGCGGGCCAGATGGCCATTGCAATCGGCAATGCTCTGGGATACGGGCAGTCCGTAACGACAGGCGTTATCAGCGCGCTTGACCGGGAAGTGACCGTAACGAGTGAAACGGACGGCAGCACGATTACGAATGAACTGCTGCAGACAGACGCAGCCATAAATCCCGGCAACAGCGGCGGCGCGCTTTTAAATGGGAACGGAGAAGTCGTCGGGATCAACTCCGTGAAATATTCGGAAACCAGCGTAGAGGGAATGGGATATGCAATTCCGGCTGAAATGGCGATTCCGATCATAAAGCAGCTGATCACCAGGGAAGTGGTAACCGGCGATAAGACGGCGTATCTTGGCATTTCCGGCGTAGATGTGGATCAGGCCGTATCGGGAACGTATAACATGCCCCAGGGCGTATATGTGGCGCAGGTGGTGGAAGGCGGCAGCGCAGCCGAAGCAGGGCTTTTACAGGGGGACATCATTACCCGTTTTGACGGCAGGAACATCAAGTCCATGGATGAAATGGAAAAGCTCATGCAGTACCTTGCCGCAGGCACACAGGTAGAAGTTACGGTACAGCGCGCCCTAAACGGCGAGTATGTCGAAAAAACGTTTGAGGTTGTACTGGGTGCAAAACACAGATAGAATAGAGCCTCATGCCGGATTTTTCTGGAAAATCTGGTATGAGGTTCTTTTTGGCATTTCTTTCTTTTTCCGGCAGAATCTATTATACTGATAGCAGGTCAGGAGGTGAAGGATTGAAACGATACATAAAGGCGCGTCCGGCGGCTCTTCTCCTGTTTCTGGCGCTGCTTTTTATACCGGTTTCGGCAGAAGGGCGGGAAGAGGAATTTGAGGCGCCGGGTCTTTCGGAGGAAATCGAAGCGCTGGAAGAAGAAACGCCGCGTGCGAAGGAAAAAGAATTTTACCGTCTTTTAAACAAAGACGCGGCGTTGGCAGGTTACCATGACGGGCTGGCGCAAAGCGTTTATGATCCAAGGCAGTCCGGCAAAGTGACGCCGGTGCGCATGCAGCGGTCCAATACATGCTGGGCGTTTTCTTCGCTTGCCGCAGGGGAACAGTCTTTGCTCCAAAAAGCGCCTGGCCAGGACTACATGCCCGATTTGTCGGAAGCGCACCTTACATACTTTTTTTATCATCCCGTGGCCGATCCGCTGGGAAATACGGCGGGCGACGGCAATTACAACATTTCCGGGGAAGATTTTACGGCGGTCGGATCCAATACGGTTTTTTCTACTTTTGCGCTGGCAAACTGGGTGGGGGCCGCGGCGGAAGAAACGGCTCCGTTTTCGGAATTATCGCCGGAGACGGTGTATGACGGAGCGCTTGCATATGCGGACGCGGCGCATCTTCAAAACGCCTATTGGATCAATTTTAAGGATATGGAATCCGTCAATGTGTTAAAACAGATGATACTTCAATACGGCGCGGCCGCCGTTAACTTTTACTGGGGCGTCCCTTATTATAACAGCGGCAGCTTCGCTTATTATTCCCCGCTGGACGAAAAACGGGCAAATAACCATTCGGCGGTGATCGTGGGCTGGGACGATGCGTTTCCAAAGGAACGGTTCAACGCTTCGTCAAGGCCGCCGCGCGACGGGGCATGGATTGTAAAAAACAGTTTGGGAGAAGGCTTTGGCGACGGCGGGTACTTTTATCTTTCTTATGAGGACAGTGCGGTCAATCCCGGAAATACCAGCCAAAACCGTGCGAGGGCTTATGTGTTTGACTTTGAACCGTCGGACAATTATGACTGCAACTACCAGTACGACGGATCGGCCGGGGCTTACAATACCATCCATCCGGACAGCCCGCTGACCCGGGTGGGCAGCGGGGATTGTATTGCGAACGTATTTATGGTGCAGGGAGAAGAAGCGGGCCATACGGAAGTTCTCAAAGCGGTTTCGTTCGCATTGTTTGATACGGCGGTTACATACCAGATCCAGATATATAAAAATCTGTCGGATCCCTGCGATCCGGAGAGCGGGACGGCGATGCTTCTTTCCCCGGTGGCCGGGAGCACCAGCTATGCGGGATATTATACTGCGCCGCTTGAAATTCCGGTTACGCTGCGCGGCGGAGATACCTTCGCCGTCGTGATCCGGCTGGAAAAAGAAAGCGGCGGCCCGGTGAATTATTTTGTGGATAAGTCCTACCAGAACGGGGACTGGATTTCATTTGTCAATGAAGTAAAAGAAGGGCAGAGCTTTCGGAGTATAAACGGAGCATGGGAGGATTTGGCGCTTTACGGCATTACGGCAAGGGTTAAGGCGTTTACCGATATGGGAAAGAACGTTCCTGCAAAACAGATTGTGCCAAGGGGCATAGAAAAGGATCTGGAGGGCAATTATTTTTTAAGCCTTTGGCCGGAAGATACCTATGCCCTTTTGGCAGACGTCCTGCCGTCTGCAGCGGATCAGACTGTGTACTGGGAAACGTCGGACGCGTCGGTTGTTACGGTAGACGCTGCCGGGAACATATTGCCCGCTGCCGGCGGAACCGCTTTTATTACCGGGCATACGTCTTTTGGGGAATGTACGGTAAAGATAAAGGTGACGGTTTTGAAACGGGCGGCGGGACTGGAACTAAGCGATACCCGTTTAAAGCTTAATCCGGGCGATTCAGCCCTGCTTTCGGCCCGGCTGCTTCCTGAGGACGCCTGTCCGGAGGAAATTGTATGGGAGGCGGACGGCGCGGCGGCAAGCGTAGACGCGTCAGGCGCCGTAACGGCAGCATGCGAAGGAAAAAGCACAATCCGCGCCTTCCTCAAACGGGATCCTTCCATATATTCCGATTGTAAAGTTACGGTAAAAAAGCGGGAAAAACAAAAAAATAAGCGCCCCAAACCGGAAGATGCCGGGAATATTCCTTCGGATATAAAATCGCAGGAAAGGGAAGAAGGCGCGCAGGCGATACGTACAGAAGGAGCCAAAACATCGGATACATATTGTGAAAAAGCAGCCTTTTGGGCAGTTCTGTTTTTTGTGGGAGCAGGCCTTTGCCTGTACGGAAGGCATGGCGGGAAGGGGTAGTTTTTGTGCGGCAGTTCGCAGCTAATATAGCAAAATAGCAGGGGATCCGGAAGGCTGAACTGTTGTTACTGTTCACTCCTGGGCCGTGCACTGCGCTGCACGGCCACAGGCCAATACCGTAATGGGGCCAGAATCCGGCCTCTTGCCGTAAGGCAACTTTCAATAGGCCGGATTCGTTACTGTGAACACCATGGGTGTGAACAGTAACGAACTGTTACGTTTCCGTAATTATCCTGTAACAGCGGTATTGTGGAATCTTTAAGATTGTGTTACAATAAAGGAGTTTTCATAAGGTGGGATTTATTGGAAAAGAAGCAAATAATGAAAAAGAAAGGATTATATTGTATGAAGAGATTTACGGCATTTTTGCTGGCATGTATTATGGTGTTTACGGCAGGTGATTTTTATGCCATGGCGGCAGCGGCGGAAGGCGGCGCGCCGTTAGTGGATTATGTGATAGTGGACGAACCCATGATAGAAACGCCCGGGACGCAGCGCGTCATGGTCGGGATCGGAGGCGGCTTATCCACGGTAGAGGAAGCGGTTCTTTCTTACCGCAGCCGTCAGACAGGACAGACATTTGAAACGAAGGCGAAGGAATATCTGGAAGGCTTTGTGTTGTTTGAGATGGAATACCAGGACGAAAGCCTTGCAGGGGCATATGAACTTTGCAGCATTTCCTATACGGCGGACGGTACGCATGCTTTTGCTTCCTTTGCCGAAATGGGAATTGAAGCGGCCTATGGCGTAAACCAGACCGTAGAAAACGAACCGGACGACGTGCTTTTGACCGATGAAGACATAGAAGCGCTTACAGAAAACGAAGAAATGGACGTTGTAGCGTTTGACGAAGAGGGAAATTACGTGACGGGCAGGTCTATCGGGGAAGCTTTGATTGAGGCTGACGGCGGCGAAGCTTATCTGTCCGCGCGAAGAGGCGCAAAAGGAGTCGACGCGACCGGCATGAAAAGCTTAGTTGTGGTACTCGACGCAGGGCATGGCGGATCGGATCCGGGAGCGCAGGCAAACGGAGTTGTAGAAAAAATCGTCAATTTAAAGATTGCGCAGTACTGTAAGGCGGAGTTAGAGGAGTATTCCGGCGTTATAGTATATATGACCAGAAATACGGATACATATCTGTCGCTTGCCCAGAGGGCGCAGGTGGCGATTGATAAAAAGGCGGATGTATTTGTCAGCCTCCACAACAATTCCAACACCAGTTCCGTACCCTGCGGCGCCAACGTATATTACCCCAATTCCAATTACAATGCCGGCTGTGGGGCAACCGGGCAGGCTCTGGCTTCGGTAATCGAGTCTAAGCTTACGGATTTGGGACTTGCCAACGGGGGCATCCATATCCGCAATTCGGAAAACGGAACGAAATATCCGGACGGCAGCCTTGCGGATTATTACGGGGTAATTAAGCGGTGCAAGGAAAACGGGATTCCGGCGTTAATTGTGGAACACGCGTTTATTTCGAATGCTTCTGACGCCCAAAACTATCTGAGTACGGACGCGCAGCTTAAAAAACTCGGCATTGCGGACGCATCCGGTATTGCGGAATATTTTGGGTTAAACAAAGGGCTCGGCTTTAACAGTATCCAGTCCAAAAGCGGCACCACCATGGATTTGACCTGGACGCCCGTTGTAGGCGTGTCGGGATATTGCATCAGCAGGAGCCTTGCAAGCGGATCGGGTTTTGAGGAGGTAGCCAAAATCACATCGGCTTCCACGACAAGCTGGCGTGATACGGGGCTTGTGCCCGGGCAGACATATTATTACAAGATACGCGCCTATACCCAGTCCGGCCAGGACATCAAGTACGGTAAATACAGTTCGGTAGCTTCCGGTACGACCATGGAAAGCCCGGCTATTTCTTCCATCAAGTCCAAAAACAGTAAAGAGCTTGTAATCAGCTGGTCTACCGTAAACAGCGCTTCGAATTATGAAATTTACCGCGCGACAAAGAAAAAAGGCACCTATAAAAAGATTACGACGGTTACCGGCGTCAACCGGATGAATTATACCGACAAAAATTTAAAGCCCGGAAAGAAATATTTTTATAAAATCCGTTCGATCGGCCAGGTGGACAACAGCACCGTATACAGTGAATACAGCGATCCCATGTGCGGCAGGACGGCGGTTATCCCTACGGAAGTTTCTGTAAAATCGCAGGCGACCGACACCTTAAGGGTATCCTGGAAAGCAGAGGCAAACGCCGCCGGGTACGTTATCAAGCGCGCGTCCTCTTTGAACGGCAAATATAAAAAGGTCGGCACGGTAAAAGACGGTACAAAGACGTATTACGACGACGCCGGGGTAAAGGCAAATACCACTTATTATTACAAGGTGCAGTCGTATAATTACAATGATAAGATAAAGGGAGTCAGCGGGTTTGGCAAACCGGCGTCCGGTAAAACCATCAAAAAGACCGCGATTACCGAAATTATCACAAATTCGCCTACAAGCCAGACGATCCGCTGGAAAAAAGCCGATGGGATAGACGGATACATTATTTATCAGAGTACTTCAAAGAACGGGACATATAAAAAACTCAAAAAAGTTTCTGCAAAAAAGACTTCCTACAAAGCGACCAAGTTAAAACCCGGCGTCCGCTACTACTACAAAATCAGAACCAGGAAAAAAGTAAACGGAAAAGTCGGTTATGGTTCGTATTCCACAATCCGAAACGCCTGGATACCGAATCCGCCGCAGATTACGGCCGTATTGGGGAGCACGGCAAATTCCGTGGAAGTGTTCTGGAATCCAATCAGCGGGGCGGAGAGTTTTACGGTATACCGATCCACTACGCAGGACGGAAGCTATGAACAGCTTGTTACGCTTCCCGGTTCTGCAGTCAGCTATATTGATAAAGGCCTGAATATGGGCAGCCCGTATTTTTATAAAGTGGAAGCCGTTGTAAAAAGCTACAAGACGACTGCAAAAAGCGGCTTAAGCAATGCAATGGGCGCTTATCCGGTTCGTAAGACAAATATTACGTCCGTTGCGGCAAACGCGCAGGGAGTGTTGGAAGTGGCCTGGAATCCAATTTTGGACGCGCAGGGTTACCGGGTATACCGGAGCACGGAATTAAACGCAAATTATACGCTTTTAGCCGAACTAACCGGCGCGTCCGTTGCAAATTATGCGGATCCGGCGGCAGAGAGGAATGTGACGTACTACTATAAAATCGTTCCGGTCGGGCTTTATAACGGGGCGGCGGTGTATGGGGACGAATCCCCCGCAGTGTCCGGGATGCTTCCGGCGGCTCCGTAAGCGGATACGATTCAACAAAATTGCAGGAGAAGACCATGAAAAATATATGTAAAAAAACACTTATGATCTTATGTTTGCTGCTGGCAGTGTCCGGCGTACCGCAAAAAGTGAAAGCGGCAGGGCCCATACAGGCTCTGGCCGTATCCAGCGGCAAAATTGAATTAACCTGGGGAATTACAGAGGAAGCGGATCGCTATGCCGTTTACCGGAAAGGGCCTTCGGACAGCAGATTTAAAAAGCTGGCGGAAGTGTCGGCAGTCGCGTACCGCGATACGTCAGTCAGCGCAGGAGCCGCCTATCTTTACAAAGTTGTCGCCATCAGCCGGGAAACCGGACTGGAACTTTTGAATACGGAAACGACGGTAAAGGCAAAGGCTCCGCAGAAGACGTCTATTGAACGGGTTGCGGTAAAGAAACCGACGGCAATGCAGATTGTATGGAAAGCCTCTTCGGGCAGCGACGGTTATCAGATTTTCCGTTCTCAGAACGAGCATGGCAAATACGAGGAAATCGGCAGGGTAACAGGCAAGTCGACTACGTCTTTTACCGACGAAAACGTGATTCCGGGCAAAGCGTATTTTTATAAAGTGCGGCCCACGAACCAGAACCATATGGGGCTTGGTTCGTTTTCCTCTCCTGCCCGGGGACGGACAATCGCCAAAACAACGATTACTTCCATTGCCTCCCTTTCTTCCGACAAGATGCTGATTTCCTGGAAAAAGGTAGCGAACGCCCAATCCTATGAAATATACAGAAGTTCCCAGGCAAGCGGCAAATTCAGGAAAATTGCAACCGTAAAGGGCTCCGTACGCAAATATACGGACAAAAACGTCAAAAGCGGCAAGAAGTACTATTACCGGATCAACGCCACAGGAAATCTCGACGGAAGAAAAATAACAAGCGGTTATTCCGAGGCGGCTTCATTCCGCGCGCTGAAGCAGGTAAAGATTTCCTCCTTAAAGACAACGGCAAATGACGAACTTGTGCTGAAATGGGAGAAAGTAGCGGGCGCAACGAAGTACAAAATTTTCCGCGCCACTTCAAAAAACGGTTCCTATAAAAAAATTGCAATCGTACCGGGGACAGGCGCCTTAAAACTTTCCTATACGGATAAAAAAGTGTCTTCCGGCAAAACCTATTACTACCGGGTGCAGGCGTATTCGGAAGAAAAGGGCATTATAAGCGCCGGCAGCGGCAGCAAGTCGGATGCCAAAGGCATTTCCGTCTATTATCAGATTATGGGGGAAACATCCGTAACGGCGGAACAGATGGCGTCGTTTTACAAAGCTTCCGGCAAATCGTACCCGTCCGCGCTTTACAAAGACAAGGGCGCAAAGAATATTGAGAAATTCTGCGAAATTGTAATAGAAGAAAGCGAAAACGAAGGCGTAAAGGCGGAGGTAATTTTTGCCCAGGTATGCCTGGAAACCGGATACTTGCAGTTTTACGGGCAGGTAAGCGCTTCGCAGTGTAATTTTTCAGGCCTAGGCGCTACGGACGACGGCGCAGCCGGGGCTACGTTTCCGGATGTCAGGACGGGGATCCGGGCGCAGGTACAGCATTTGAAAGGTTACGCGTCCAAAGAGCCTTTAAACCAGGCGTGCGTGGATCCGAGGTTTACATATCTTTCTGCAAGACGCGGCAGCGCAAAACATGTAGAAGATCTTGGGGGCGGCAACTGGGCCACGGATCCGGACTATGCCGTTAAGCTAAAACGCCTGATTAACGCAATGAAAAGTTATTAAAGACGGTATACGGAGGGGTGCGGATGACTGGCAAAAAGAAACAGGGGATTGAATTTCGTTATTATGAAATCCCGCATGGGGAACATTTGCTGGCTTTGACGGGCGATAACCCGAACCAGGAATATGCGGCGGAATCTCCCTTGCCCAAGCTGTATTTCCATAATCTGTTGGAAGTGGGATACTGCAGCTGGGGTGAAGGCATTATTGCCTTTGAAACGGCAGAGGCGCCTTATAAAGCGGGGACGCTTGCCATTATCCCGCCCAACTGCCCGCATTTTATCCACGACAGCTGCCCCTCGGGCAGCAGATGGGAATATCTTTATATCAGCCCGCAGGAACTTCTGCGCGGATTTTATCCGGATAACCCGCTGTTTATAAAAAAAATTACAGAGCAGCTGAAAAAGGAACAGTGCTTTTTTTGCGGCGGTCATAATAAGCTGTTTGCGCTGGTGCGCATGATTCTGGATGAATGCCCGGTTTCAGGAGGATATTCCGGGGAGTATCTCAGGGGGCTTTTGCTTGCGTTTTTGATTTCTGCAGCCGGCTGCCAGACGGAGGGCGGGGCTTGCCAGCCTGAACATTATACGCAGAATGGGGGCATACGGCACATTACGGCGGCGCTGGAGTATATTTCCAAAAATTATATGGATAATATCAGGATGGAAACGCTTGCGGAAACCTGCAACTTAAGTGAAACGCATTTCAGGCGTCTGTTTGCGGAATATATGAACATGGCGCCGCTTGCGTATATCAATTTGGTGCGCATCAAACAGGCGTGCGAACTGATTCGGAATACGGGATGCTCTATGGAAGACGCGGCGGCGAGGGTAGGCTATACGGCGGTGTCGTCTTTTAACCGGAATTTCCGCAAGATTATGGGGATATCGCCTTACCAGTATAAAAAGAGTGGTGAAAATCACCAAAGCATTTCGTGAAATATATGCATTTTATCCTCAAATAATTGGTAAATTGTATATAATTTGGCTAAATTTTTGTGCAAAGAGTAGATTTAATCATAAAGATGGTTGAATCTGCTCTTTTTTTGGTCGGATATGAGAACATCTGACGCGGGAAAATTGGTATAATGCCAATATAAACAAAACGGAAATAGGTTTTAATGTGTACAACTCACATAATATCATTCGGCCGGATGAGAATTCAAATTTCCTGTTTATGAAACTCAACAAAGTTTTTTTGGGAGGAAACCATAATGAAAAGAAAATTATTGTCACTTTTATTAGTTGGCGCAATGTCAGCAACCATGTTTGCAGGATGCGGCAACGGCGGTACGGATACGAATGCACCGGCAGACGACGCATCAAATACTGCGGATGGCGCGGCAGCAAATTCCGAGGCTCCGGTGGAGGATGTTTCCTCAGATTCCGAAGTTCCTGAAGACGATGCTTCCGGAGAACCGCAGACCTTAAAGGTAGCGGCTTTTGAAGGCGGTTACGGTGCGGATATGTGGTCAGAAGTTGCAACGGCTTTTGAAGATTCACATCCTGGCGTTACCGTAGAACTTACGGTTGACAAACAGTTAGAGGACGTAATCAGCCCAAGCATGAGAGCTGGCGATTATCCGGATGTCGTACATCTTGCAACCGGACGTGATGCGGCTTTGACAGAGACATTGACAAAAGAAAAAGCGCTTCTTCCGCTGACTGACGTACTGGATATGACAGTACCGGGCGAAAGTGTAACAGTAAAGGATAAGATTATTCCTGGTTTTGTTGATACACTTGGAACCAACCCATATGGTGACGGCGTAACTTATTACGCACCGATGTTCTACAGCCCATGCGGATTATTCTACAATGCAGGCCTGTTCACAGAAAAGGGCTGGACTGTTCCGACGACATGGGATGAGATGTGGGAGTTGGGTGACAAGGCCAAAGAAGAAGGCATTGCATTATTCACCTATCCTACCACAGGTTATTTTGACGCATTTACATATGCCCTGTTATCATCTGCAGGCGGCTCTGACTTCTACAACAGCTGCATGACATATGAAGATGGTATCTGGGAAAGTGAAAATGCAACTAAGGTATTTGAATTAATCGGCAAACTTGCAGGTTATACGGAAGGCACAACCGTTGCAAATGCAAACAACGAGAACTTCACAAAGAACCAGCAGTTAATCCTTGACAACAAAGCAATCTTCTGCCCGAACGGCACATGGCTGCCTGGCGAAATGGCAGAGGCTCCAAGGGCTGACGGTTTTGAATGGGGCTTTATGGCAGTTCCTGCAGTAAACGCAGGCGAGAGCGGAGCTTCCTTTACATTCTTCGAGCAGATGTGGATTCCTGCAGAAGCAGCTAATCCGGATCTGGCAAAAGAATTTGTAGCTTATATGTATTCTGACGAAGCAGCTGCAATCTTTGCAAAAGCAGGCGCTGTTCAGCCAATTGAAGGCATGAGCGATACGCTTGAAGGCGACAACAAGTTGTTCTACAGCATCTATGACAACGGTGCAACAGCAGTTATGGGCGGATTCGCATCCACGACTCCTGTAGAAGGCGTTTCCATGGCAGATACATTATTCGACACTGTAAACAGTATCGTAAGCGGCGACAAGACGGTTGCTGACTGGCAGGCGGCTGTAGAGGCAGCAAGTGATCAGTTAAGAGATGCAATGGAATAAGATATAACATGCAGGCGATCGATTCGAGACGCAATGGATAAAGTATAGCAAGGGGCGTTCTGGAGATTTCTACTTCTGGAACGCCCTTTTCCAATCAGCAGGCCTATGCAGATATGGGGGCAGGGTGTGCCAAAATAAGGAATATAAGGAAATGGAGGTATGAGCGTGAAAAAGAGTAAGGCAAGAAGTGTTTTTATTGGGGTATGTGTAATACCTGCCGTTGTATTGTTTGTTATTTTTATGTTAGTTCCAACATTTAACGTCTTTAAGATGTCCATGTATAAATGGGGCGGATTTTCCAACTCTAAGACTTTTGTAGGCCTGGAAAACTTTAAAACATTAATGGCAGATTCAAACTTCTTCCGGTCATTTCAGAATACGGTGCTGTTAGTTGTCTGTGTTACGGTTGTAACCATGGCTCTTTCCCTGATTTTTGCGGCAATTATTTCAAGGGAAAAAATCAAGGGAGAGAATTTTTTCAGAATTATCTTTTACATACCAAACATCTTATCGGTTGTTGTCATTTCCGCTATCTTTTCAGCGATATATGATCCGACCAGCGGGCTTTTAAACAGTATTCTGGGGATTTTCCGGGGAAGCGATAATCCGATCCTTTGGTTAGGCGATCAGAAAATTGTAATTTACAGCCTGGTGATTGCAATGATCTGGCAGGCGATTGGGTATTACATGGTTATGTATATGGCAAGTATGGCAAGCGTTCCGGAGAGCCTTTATGAATCGGCGGACTTGGAAGGCGCGGGCAAAATCCAGCAGTTCTTTTCCATTACGCTGCCGCTTATCTGGACCAACATCAGAACCACGCTGACGTTTTTCATTATCAGTTCCATCAACTTAAGTTTCCAGTTTGTAAAAGTACTTACAAGCGGCGGGCCGGACGGTTCTACGGAAGTATTCTTAAGCTATATGTACAAACAGGCATATACGAACTCTTCTTACGGATACGGTATGGCAATCGGCGTTGTAGTATTTTTGTTCTCATTTGCTTTATCGGCTTTGGTAAACTTCGTTACCAAGAGAGAACCATTGGAATTTTAAGGGGGTGTATGCATGAAGAAGAAAAAAGAACTGAGTTTGAATACGCTGTATCGGATTTTTATTTATGTTGTGCTGATTACACTCGCAATCAGCATTATTGTACCGGTAGGCTGGGTATTTGTGGCGTCCATTAAGGAAAACTCCGAATTTTACGGAAGTCCTTGGACAATGCCGAAAGGATTTTATTTTCAGAACTTTATAGACGCGTTTGAAAAAGCAAACATGGGCGCTTATTTTATGAACTCTGTCATAGTAACGGCGCTTGCGCTCGTGATTTTGCTTGTAGTGGCTCTCCCGGCGGCCTATGTACTGGCAAGGTACCGTTTCTGGGGAAGCAAATTGATCAATACTTTATTTATGGGAGGCCTGTTTATTAACGTAAACTATATTGTAGTCCCGATTTTCCTGATGTTTGTGGATGCGGACACATTGATCCGAAAAATCGGGGGCGACGGATTCTTTTTAAATAACCTGTTTGTTGTGGCGTTGGTATATGCAGCGACAGCCCTGCCGTTTACCATTTACCTGTTGTCCGGTTTCTTTGTGACGATACCAAGGGATTATGAAGAAGCGGCATATGTAGACGGAAGCGGTTATTTCCGGACTATGATCAAGATTATGATGCCGATGGCAATGCCGAGTATCATTACGGTTATCCTGTTTAACTTCCTGTCATTTTGGAATGAATACGTTATATCCATGACTTTGCTGACAAAGGATGCCAAGACGCTTCCGGTAGGCCTTATGAACCTGATGCAGGCGCAGAGGGCTGCGGCAAACTACGGGCAGCTTTATGCGGGTCTTGTAATCGTTATGCTTCCGACCCTGATCCTTTATATTATGGTCCAGAAGAAGCTGACACAGGGTATGAGCCTTGGCGGATTGAAGGGTTAATAAGGAGGGAATGCTATGAAATGGTTAATCAGAATTTTATATTTGGTTGTTTTTGTCGTAAGCATGGCGCTTGTTATCGTCGGCCAGCGTAATATCGGCCCGACAGGCCTTCTGACCATGCTGGTTGGCCTTGCAGGGATTCTCGTTCTTCTTTTCCTGTACAACAGAAAGTATCAATAACCGATGGTAGGACTACCCGCTTCTGTGTATAACAGGAGCGGGTAGCCGCTTTGGAACAGAATTTGGTAATTAGTGTAAACTATATAAGGAGGAATTTAATAATGGAGAAATTGGGCAGTAAAAGGAGCATACATTCTTTTATAGCCGGCTTGCTTGCTTTTGCTATGGTTATGACATCCGTATTATCCGGTTTTCCGGCTATGCAGGCAAAAGCGGCGGAAGCTAAGGTTTGGTATCATGTGGAAACCGGAAGCGGAAATGGTAATTCACATTCTTATTCCGACGCATCCACGAACCCGGCCGCAGTATTGCTGCATTCAACTGGGAAAATGCCGGCGTCAGGCGGGACATTTTCCGTTACCTATGAAAAACAGGGAGAGGCTTCTACGGCAAGGTTAGGCTTCTTTTATACATATCTGAACGACGATAATTTTTTGTATGTAGGATATGATTCCAGCAGTAAATGGTTTTATGAATATAAGGTAAACGGCGAAGGATCTTATGCGTCTATGGCGGGACTTCCGGATCAGGCGGATGCTTCACGTACGACGTTTTCCGTCGCGCTCAGCCGTGAAACCCTGACTGTAAGTGTGAACGACGCGCGGGCAAATATTACAAATCAGGCGTTTATTACGCTGGCGGAGAATGCGGCAGGCAACGGCAGGTTTGGGTTCCGTGCAGGAGCGCCGACGTCCTTTCATTTTACGGATGCCAGGCTGGATAGCCGTGCTTTGGATCATAACTGGAGTTTTCTTGCGGATTGTGCCGGACAGGTATTCGAAGAGGAAGAGCCGGTTCCGGTGTATACGGTTACAGGAAAGGTGCAGGATGCCACAAGTAATGCCCCTATCCAGGACGCCACAGTCCGTATCGGAATAGAAAGCGCAAAAACAGGAAGCAACGGTACATTTTCTTTAGAAGTGGAAAGCGGAACATATGATGTTTCGGTATCGGCAAAAAGCTATACATTATATACGGCGTCCAATGTTTTGGTTAATGCAAATAAAGAATTAGAGCCTATTAAACTGGTTAAACAGTCTGAAGTGGTATTTGATACTTATATTGAAAAGGATGATATTCGGGCAGCGATAAGCAGTACATTCCCGCAGGTTATGCAATATAAAATCAATATAAATGGAACGGAAAAGACTGTTTTGGGCCAAACGACAAAGCTGTCGACAGTCAAGATAAACAATGTTAATATCACTCCTGTAATGGGCGACATCAAGATCAATGCGGATCATGCAATTTATCCGATGTCTTTAAAGGATGAAGGCTCATCCATTGATATGGAAATGACAGTAAAAATTTCTGTTGCCAAGAATGATCTGACGTGGGAAGTTACTGAGATTAAAAAGAATGCCGGATGTGAAAAAATCAGTACGATTGAGATTCCTGAATTAAATCTGGTGACGATTACAGAAGGGCAGGCAAATGCGCAGTTTAAAGGCGCGACTTTATCCGGTAACGTAAATGCTTCCGGTGACGAGGAAATTACATTTTCAAAGGGCTTTGTTGCAAACAACAGAAAAGGATATGCTTATGGATTTCTGTCAGCAGATGGTGTGAGCGCGGGTGTTTGGAGTAATTCGGAAGCTTTGAATGACTGCCGCCTTGTACGTAATAACGGAGCGGATACCATGTCTCTTACAAGCGCGGCATGGTATCACGATTATTCTACAGACAATACGTCCAATGGGGATATGCGCCCTTCTAAGAATTATGACAATACGCCGGTAAGTGAATTGCCGTGCGCGAAGGTTTGCTTTGCGGGAGATGAAAACGAAGATGGATTCGTAGACTGGCAGGATGGCGCGATTGCATACAGGGATATTATGAATAATCCCTATGATTATGAAAGCGTAAAAGATTTGGTAAATTACCGTATTTCAATGAATTTCAGCAGCCAGGCTACGAACCCGTTTTTGAAGACGGCAGATAACATTAAGAAAGTTTACCTGGCAACGGACGGCCTGCCACAGGCGGTTATGATGAAAGGTTTCGGAAGTGAAGGCCACGATTCTGCAAACTCTGAGTACGGCAATATCGGCGAGCGAATCGGCGGGCTGGATGAACTGAAAAAATTAAACGCAATTGCTCATCAGTATAATACGCAGACGGGCATTCATATCAATGCCCAGGAATCGTATCCGGAGGCGCAGAGTTTTAATGACGCTTTAATCAATGGGCCTTGGGCGAACGGATGGGGTTGGCTGGATCAGTCATATACGATTAACCGTCCTTATGATTTGGGAACAGGGCTTCGCTACAAACGTTTGCTTCAGCTTTACGATCAGCTGACCGGTTCGGCTCTTTATGCAAATTCATGGCCGGGTGTTGTAGGCGAAGGGGAAGATGAAACAGTGGCGGACGCAGCTACAATTGCGGCTACTGTTGCAAAAAATAAAGAAACCGTGGATACAAACCTGGATTTCATATATCTGGACGTATGGTACGGCGAGTCCTGGGAAACACGCAAAATAGCGCAGCAGATCAACAGCCTTGGCTGGAGGTTTACGACAGAGTTTGGTACGGAAGGCGAGTATGATTCTACATGGCAGCACTGGGCAACGGAGGGGCGTTACGGCGGTTCCAACTCAAAAGGCGCGAATAGTGATGTAATCCGGTTTATCCGCAACCATCAGAAGGATTCCTTCGTTTTGAATTATCCGACATATGGCGGTGCGGCAGACAATCCGCTGCTGGGAGGATTTGAACTTGGCGGCTTTGAAGGCTGGGGAAATACAAATCACTGGTTTGATCAGTATATGACGATTACATGTGTAAACAACATTCCGACAAAATTCCTTCAGCATTATCAGGTTTATAAATGGGAGAATTACCCGGACGGCCAGTCTCCGACAGGCAACCACGAAAAGGAAATTACGTTAAAAAATGAAAAGGGCGACGTTGTTGTTGTAACAAGAAATGAAGAGCAGAGAAATGATGAGTATATTGAGAGAACTATTTATCTGAACGATTTGAAAGTATTGGATGATGTGGCTTACCTGCTTCCTTGGACAGATCCGGAAACAAAAGAAGAAAAGCTGTACCATTATAATTATGACGGCGGTACGACAACCTGGGATCTGCAGGATAACTGGTATGGCCTGTCAGACGTAACTGTTTATAAGCTGACGGATACCGGCAGGACAGAAGAGCAAACAGTTGACGCATCCAATGGAAGCGTAACGCTGACGGCGGAGCCGGATACATTATATGTTGTTTTGAAAGGAAAAGAAGCTCCGAAAACAGTTGCGGAATGGAGTAATCATGCGCATGTAAAAGATACCGGATTCAACAGCTATCCGGGGCTTGACGGCGGAGACCCATTGGATGAAAGCGTATGGTCAGGCGATACTACGGCAGTTAGCGTAGTGCGTATGGAATCAAGCGGCAATAAATACCTTCAGATGGGAAGCTCTTCGTCCGCTCAGTCCGTATCGACGACGATTTCTGATTTGACGCCAGGCAGGAATTATGTAGCTCAGGTTTATGTGGACAACAAAAGCGATGCGAAAGCCTGGCTTAAGGTAACGGGCGGAAAAGCAGACGTTTCCAATTATACGCTGCGTTCCCTTGGGGAGAACTGGGTACGTTGTGACGCGCACAATGTAGATGCGGTGAATAAGAGCCGTATGCAGAATATGCTGGTTTCCTTTACAGCTAACGCCAGGACGGCGACACTTACGTTAGAACGCGAAGCCGGAGCAGGATATACTTATTTTGACGATATCCGTATTATTGAGAAAACTCTGGAAAATGATTGGGGCAGCGCAAGATTGGAGCAGGATTTTGAAACGGTTACAGCCGGATTTTATCCGTTTGTAATGGGGCCGGCACAGCGCGTGGACGATCAGGTGACACATTTATCCGAGCGCCACGATCCTTATACACAGTCTGGATGGGGCAACATTGTATTGGATGATGTTATTGGCGGAAACTGGTCTTTGAAGCATCATGAAAGCGATGATGTAACTGTAGTAGGAATTATATATCGTACGATTCCCCAAAATATCCGTTTTGAACCGGGAGTAGAGTACCGCGTCAGCTTTGATTACCAGTCAGGCTGTGAAAATTCCTATGCAATTGCGGTTGGAGACGAGAGAGAAACGGTAGACAAAGACGGTAACACGGTCTTAATATATGATACGTTAGACTATCTGGAAAAGACGGCTGCGTCTTCAGCTGGCTCGAAATCCAGGACAGAACATTTCAGCTTCAATATTACGGGAGCTGAAAGCGGCCAGTCCTGGTTTGGTCTTTACTGCAATGGGGCGACAGGGAGAGGACAGTATGGCCAGAGGGATTTTGTTTTAGACAATCTGGTTGTAGAACGTCTTGATATTCGGATGAATGAAACCGTTTCGGAAGTTACTTCAGCCAAAGATCCGGTGCGGCTGTCAGTTGAGTGTGATAACCCTTCTGCTTTGGGAGAAGTAACCTGGCGGTCTGCAAATACAGACGTAGCCCGTGTTATCGCAGATCCGGCCAATGATCAGATGTGCAATGTATATATTGTAGGCGCCGGGGAAGCAATGATATATGCAGAAACCACTTTAGACGGAAGCCCGGTTTCCGTGGGCGGGAAAGTGTCTTCCTTAGGGCTGAATGAAGAAAGCGAAATAGAAGACATAGAAAGCAACATGGATCTTTTCGCATCAGAATACAAAGCGGAATTATTAGAATCTGTAGCACAGACAAAGGACTATATGAACAGCCTGAATAAATCCGATTATACGGAAGAAAGCTGGAAACAATTCGAAAAAATATATGACGATGCAAGAAAGCTGGCTTCTGCAAGCGGGGAAAAACGAGGCGCAGAGTATGCCGCTATGATAAAATCGCTTTTGGAGGCAGCGGAAAAATTAGAGAAGAAGGGTACGGATGTTGTTCCGCCAAGCACGTCAGACGACGCGAAGAAAGCTTTAAAAGCCGCTTTGGACGCAGCGAAGAAGCTGATTGATGCAGGGCAGGGAAATTATACGGATGAAAGCTGGAATGCGTTTAAGGCTGCGTATGATGCTGCATATGCAAATGCAAATATCAGTGACGAGGCCAGGCTGAACAGTTTAAGGGCGGCGTTGATAGCGGCGCAGAACGGCCTGGCGCAAAAACCGCCAGTTGTTCCGGAACCGGTTCCTTCTGTTAAAAAAGGCCAGGTATACACCGACACGAAGAAAAAACTGCAATACAAAGTAACGGACGCAGCTAAGAAAACGGTAACCGTTATAAAGGGCACGAAAAAGAATGCCACTTCCGTTACAATTCCTGCAACTGTGACGATTGACGGCGTGAACTGCAAGGTTACTGAAATCAGCGCAAAGGCGTTCAAAGGATTTAGGAAGTTAAGGAGCGTGACGATCGGCTCTAACGTGACAAAGATTGGAAACAGTAGCTTTGAAGGATGCGCAGCTATGACAAAAGCTACTATCGGCAGCAACGTCAAGACGATTGGCAAGAAAGCATTCTACAACTGTAAGAAGCTTGCGAAAGTTACCATCAAAGGTAAGAAGATTACGAAAATCCAGGCAAACGCTTTCAAAGGAACCAGTTCCAAACTGAAAGTGACGCTTCCGAAAAAACTTACCAAAAAGCAGAAAAATAAACTGAATACCCTGTTGAAAAAAGCAGGCGCATAATTCATTGACAGAAAGGCGCGAAATCTTTATTGAAAAATGAAGGTTTCGCGCCTGTCTCTTACTTCTACAAAGCAAAATTCCACTTTTCTAACCATAAAATTCAGATTAATAAATTTAAAATAATAAAAAATATCTTGACAAAATACAATGTGATTTGGTAAATTGAATGTACAAAATACAAATTTGTAGTAAAATGTAGGTTTTTGCTTAGAAAGGAGTGCGTATATGAAAGGAAAAAAATGGAAAGCGATACTGGCAGCTGTTATAATATTGGGAATGCTTCCTGCCAATGTTGCGGCGGTATGGGGAGAAAACGTGAATGTACCCGAAAAAGGGGCGGCTTTGAATGACTTCGAAGAAAAATACAGCTATATGGATGTACTTCCGCTTACAGAAGCACAATTATCAGCAGCCGAAAAGACAGAAATCCGAGATAGTTTGGGATTATTGGATCATAAGCCGCAAAAAGCGGCGGAAATCATCAATACATTTGAAAATGACGTATTTGAAGTGGCAGTTCAGGATGCTTTTGACTACTATTTTGCGGATGCAGAGAATGTGGACAGGGACGCCCTGGATTTATTTGTAAGCCGTGTAGACGAGAGAGCCGACGCTGTTCTGGCCGGTTATGAAGACGCTTTAAAGGAGCGTCAGAATGCGCAAAATCTGGATTTTGAAACAGAGCATGTCATTGTTATGTTTGATGAGGGAATGCGTTATGAGGACGTACGGGATATTGCGGGACGGATCGGAGAGGCGGATATCATTGACGGAACGGCCAGAACATTGGAACAGTGCATAGAAGACGGAATTTATCAGGAAGGGCAAAAAATTACAATCCGTCTGGATATTGGAATTTCAGGAACCGTGCAGGATGCGGTAGAAATGCTTCAATCGGTGGAAGGGATAGCTGCGGTAGAGCCAAACGGATTTTACACCATAGATTCTGTAGGCGATACAGACGATCCATATAAAGGAGATCAGAATTATCTGAATCAGATAGATACTTTCGGAGCGTGGGAGGCCATGCTTGCTTCTAATGATAAGTGCAGTTATCGGCAGGTGAAGGTAGCGGTTATTGATTCAGGAGTGGATTTCAATCATGAAGATTTGAAAAATGTTATATCGGAAGACAGCGTTAATATCAAAGAAAAAAATGAAAACGGATATTACAGAAGCTTGTTCCATTCCGAACGGCCTTTTATTGGGGAGCATGGGACGCATGTTGCAGGTATTATAGCCGCTAAAAGCAATAATGGCGTTGGGACGGCAAGCATTACGTCTGTATATGATCCCTCTGGACGGTCAAACGAACAGGTTTGCAGGATTCTGGCGATTAATGCGGCGCATATTAATGCAGATAATGAAGTGCGTTTTACAATTCAGAGTTTGATAGATGCCATAAATTATGCCGTTAACCGAGGTGTAGATGTAATTAATATGAGTCTTGGAGGATATTCTTATTATACGGCATATCAGGAGGCAATTGATAAAGCATACGAAAAAGGCATTGTAGTTGTGGCATCCGCAGGCAACGACAATACTTCCAAAGCCCATTATCCATCCGATTATGAACATGTTTTTTCAGTGGCATCGCTAGATGTTAACGCCACAGAAAGAAGGAGTAGTTCAAATTTCGGAAAAGGGATAGATCTCGCGGCTCCGGGAAGCTATATTGTAAGTACGAAAGCAGGTACAAAAGATGAGGTAGTAAGTATGTCAGGAACATCCATGGCGTCTCCTGTGGTGGCCGCGACGGCAGCATTTATGCGCGCTGTAAATCCGGATTTATTGGTAGATGATATTGAGTATTATTTGGAAAAGACCGCGGATGATTTGTATACGGAAGGCTGGGATGAATATACCGGGTTTGGCAGGGTAAATGTAAATCACGCAGTGCAGACAGCCAGATTGGAACGGTTTCGTAAATTAGAGGGCAAAAATAGCGTAACATATAAATTCCATGGGAGCGCGATAGATTTGCTTATCGACAGAATCCCTTTGGCAGAGTATTACAGAGTTGAAAAGGCTGAAAACGCAAATGGGCCGTACCAGCTCGTAGCAGATCATGTGGATTTTGATGAATTGGAGAATGGAAAGGTATTTTACAGAGAACATATCTATTTGACGGATACAAATATAAGAACGTATTATTATAAAGTGACAGCTGTTATGAAATCTTATGATTATATGACTGATAAAGAACGATTATTTACAAGAGATTTTTCTCCGTCCCCTTTACAGGTAAATTGTACTTTGCCGTCAGTGTCAATCAGAGTATCTAGTGAAATAAATAATTCAATTGAATTAGATACAAGTTTTTATTCTTCGTTTTATATTTTTAGGGCAGATACCCCTGAAGGGCCTTTTACACAAATAGGAAGAACAAATTCTTTTGATAAGACATTTACTGTATCTGGGGAAAAAGGAAAGACATATTATTTTCAGGCTTTAGGCTGGAGAGATAAATTCGGTTCCGTAGTGTTTGCTGAGAAACCATCCAATACAATCGCTATCACAATTAAATAAGCAGTTTAGAAGAAAACATTAAAAACTGTTTTCAAACCGGGAAATATATGATATAATACAGGCGCTGTACAAATTTTAGAAAAGGAAGTAGAGATTATGACAGAAGGCGGGTTATTGATATTCCTGGGAATTATCGTTTTATTTGTTGTCATTGTCGCCGTAGTGACAGTGGTTTCTGCAGTCACCAGCGCAGTTGCGGCGGTCGTGCAGAAAAATACAGAGGAAGAAGAATAAGCAATTAAAGCAAAAGTAATGAGAAAGAGGAGTACATATATACGGTTTACAGAGAGAGCGGCTCATCGGCTGAAAGGCGGCTTATGCACGGTATATGGAAGGTAGCTTTTGAACTGGCAGGCTGAACACAGGGTCTTTCGTAAGCCTGCACGGGTCATCCCGTTACAGATGAATGAGATGCGGCGCGAGGATATAGAGCCGCAAGCAAGGTGGTACCGCGCACAAATTCGCCCTTGGAAGCTATGCAAGCCATAGTTTCCAGGGGTTTTTTTAAAGGAGAATGAAAAATGAGCAAAGAACTGGCAAAAACGTACGATCCACAGGGAATTGAAGAAAGACTCTATCAGAAGTGGGAAAAAAACGGCTATTTCCGCGCGAAAGCGGACAAAAGCAAAAAACCTTTTACGATTGTGATGCCGCCGCCGAATATCACGGGGCAGCTTCATATGGGGCATGCGCTTGACAATACGATGCAGGATATTTTGATCCGGTACAAACGGATGCAGGGTTACAATGCCCTTTGGCAGCCCGGAACGGATCATGCGGCAATTGCGACGGAGGTTAAGGTCATTGAAGCGTTAAAGGAACAGGGTATTGACAAAGAAGACCTCGGAAGGGACGGTTTTCTTGAAAAATGCTGGGAATGGCGCAAAGAATATGGCGGCAAAATATTAAAGCAGCTTAAGAAAATGGGATCTTCCGCAGACTGGGAGAGGGAACGCTTTACGATGGACGAAGGTTGCTCGGACGCCGTTTTGGAGGTGTTTGTCAAACTCTATGAGGAAGGCTTTATTTACAAAGGTTCCCGTATTGTCAACTGGTGTCCGGTCTGCCAGACTTCGATATCCGATGCGGAGGTGGAACACGAGGAACAAGACGGCTTTTTCTGGCATATCAACTATCCGGTTGCAGGAGAAGAAGGCCGGTTTGTGGAAATAGCCACCACCAGGCCGGAGACGATGTTCGGCGACACTGCCGTAGCGGTAAACCCGGAGGATGAAAGATACAAAGATATCATAGGCAAGACGTTAAAGCTGCCGCTTACGGATCGCGAAATCCCGGTAATTGCAGACGCATACGTGGATAAAGAATTTGGGACAGGCTGCGTAAAGATTACGCCCGCACACGATCCGAACGATTTTGAAGTCGGCAAACGCCACGGGCTAAAAGAAGTCGTAGTGATTAACGACGACGCCACGATGAATGAAGGAGCGGGGAAATTTGCGGGAATGGAGCGTTATGCGTGCAGGAAGGCCCTGGTCAAAGAACTCGAAGAAATGGGGCTTCTTGTTAAAGTAGAGCCGCATGCGCACAATGTAGGCACACACGACCGCTGCGGCACGACGGTAGAGCCGATGGTGAAACAGCAGTGGTTTGTGAAAATGGACGAATTGATAAAGCCTGCGGTAGAAGGCGTGAAAAACGGCGAAATCCGGCTGCTTCCAAAACGCATGGAAAAGACGTATTTTAACTGGACGGACAATATCCGCGACTGGTGTATTTCCAGGCAGTTGTGGTGGGGACACCGGATTCCGGCGTATTACTGTGAAGAATGCGGAGAAATGGAAGTTTCAAAAACCGCGCCTGCACAATGTAAAAAATGCGGCTGTACGCATTTTAAGCAGGATGAAGATACGCTTGACACCTGGTTTTCATCTGCCCTGTGGCCGTTTTCTACGCTGGGCTGGCCGGCCAAAACAGAGGATTTGGACTATTTTTATCCCAATGACGTTCTGGTAACCGGATATGATATTATCTTCTTCTGGGTTATCCGGATGATTTTTTCCGGTTATGCGCAGATGGATAAAGCGCCGTTTCATACCGTGCTGTTCCATGGGCTTGTGAGGGATTCCCAGGGGCGTAAGATGAGCAAATCTCTTGGGAACGGCATCGATCCGCTGGAAGTGATTGACAAATACGGAGCGGACGCGCTGCGTTTAACGCTTGTGACCGGGAACGCGCCGGGGAACGACATGCGTTTTTACTGGGAACGCGTGGAAGCCTCCCGGAATTTTGCCAATAAGGTATGGAACGCTTCCCGGTTTATAATGATGAACATCGGGGATGAAGAACCTGCGGTTCCGGCAAAAGAAGACCTTCTGACAGAAGATAAGTGGATTTTGTCAAGGGCAAACGGCCTGGCAAAAGAAATGACCGAAAATATGGATAAATTTGAACTTGGGATTGCAGTACAGAAGGTATATGATTTTATCTGGGACGAGTTTTGCGACTGGTATATCGAGATGACAAAGCGCCGCACCTACAACCGGGATCAGGATCCGGTTTCGGCCAACGCCGCGCTTTGGACGTTAAAAGAAGTGCTTTCGCAGGCGCTTAAGATGCTGCATCCGTTTATGCCTTTTATTACGGAAGAAATTTACTGCACGCTTTGCCCGGGGGAAGAGACGGTAATGCTTGCCGCATGGCCCGTTTATACGGATGAGCGCAGCTTTGCCGCGGAAGAGGAAATGGTAAATCGCTGCAAAGAACTGGTAAAAAGCATCCGAAACTGCCGTTCGCAGATGAATGTGCCGCCTTCGAAAAAAGCGTCGGTTTATATCGTATCCGAACATGCGCCGGTGCGCCGGATTTTTGAGGACGAAAAAGAGATGTACGCGGGGCTGATGGGCGCAAGGGAAGTGAACGTGCAGGCAGACGCGTCCGGTATTGCCCAAGACGCGGTATCCGTTGTAATTCCGGATGCGGTTGTTTACATTCCGTTAGAGGAACTTGTTGACCTGGAAAAGGAAAAAGAACGCCTGGAAAAAGAAAAAGCCCGTCTTGCAGGGGAGCTCGCGCGTTCTAGGGGCATGCTTAGCAACGAACGTTTCTTAAGCAAAGCGCCGGAAGAGAAGGTACGGCAGGAACGCGGCAAACTGGCAAAATACGAGCAGATGATGGAACAGGTGACGGCGCAGTTAAATAGCCTGTCAGGCGCAGGAAAGTAAATTTGTTGCGGATTTATGTTGTTTTTTGCGGTGAGATCATAAAAACTTAATATTTTTTCGCTTGCATATTGGAACCACTATATTATAATGGTATAAGTATCCTCTTGGAAATGGATACCGGTTATGATATAGTGGTTTTTTGTGCGGACGGCAGCGGGCGGATATGCGCCCGGAAGTCCACGGAGGTGTATATATGATTGATTTTGAAGAAGAACTTAAGAAATTCCAGCCAAGCCTGGAGGTAGAAGAAGCAGAAGATGCAATTTATAACAGGGATATGACCGATATGACGGATATACTTTTAGAGATGATGAAGGAAAAGCATAATTAAGATACAGATACGTGAGGTGAGATATGGAATGTTATAATTGTGGGGCTGCCCTGACGTTGGACTCCTACTGCAGGCAGTGCGGCGCAGACATCCGTGTTTACGGAAAGATACTGCGCGCGTCGAACAGTTTTTATAATGAAGGGTTGGATCGTGCAAATGTACGCAACCTTTCCGGAGCAATCGAAAGCCTGAAAAAAAGCTTACAGCTGAACAAAATGAATATAGACGCCAGGAATCTTCTGGGACTGGTTTATTTTGAAATGGGAGATACCGTGTCCGCTTTAAGCGAATGGGTGATCAGCAAACATTTCATGAACCGGGGCAATGCGGCCGTCCAGTACTTAAATGAAATACAAAATAACCCTTCCAGGCTTGACGCCATTAACCAGACGATCAAAAAATATAACCAGGCGCTGATTTACTGCAGGCAGGACAGCAGGGATCTGGCTATCATTCAGTTAAAAAAAGTGCTTTCTTTAAACCCGAAGCTGGTCAAGGGCCATCAGCTTTTGGCATTGCTGTATATAGAAGAGGGCAAATACGATCAGGCCAATAAAGCGCTGCGCATTGCCTCAAAAATAGATGAAAACAATACCACGACCCTCCGTTACCAGAAAGAAATCAAGAATAAGCTAAAAGAGTCTTCCTCAAGGAAGTCGAAAAAAGAGGACTTGATTTCCTACCAGAGCGGCAATGATACCGTAATTATGCCGGCGCAGTTTAAAGACAATTCTGCATGGCAGACGATTTTAAATATTGTGATCGGCGTTGCGCTCGGAATCGGCATCGCTATGTTTTTGCTGCTGCCCAATATGCAGCAGCAGTCAAAAAGTGAAGAGAATGAGGCAATCAAAGCGGCAAACGATACCATATTTTCAAAGGATCAGTCTATTTCGTCTTTGGAAGGTCAGGTAGAAGATCTGACAAACCAAGTAAAAGAAGCAAAGGAAGCCGCCCAGGCGGTGGAATCCCGCTTTGCTTCTTATGAAGCTTTGATTGGCGCTTATTCGGCTTATACGACGGACGACATGGACGCGGCAGGCGAAGCGCTCGGCAGGGCCAAATCAGAGGACTTCAGCGAAGGCGTAGCGGCGGCCTACAATGATATAAGCGCAAAAATCAACGAAAAATATCTTGCCACGCTTTATCAGGAAGGTTACAATGCATATTCCAAAGGGGATTACCAGACGGCTGCAGAAAAGCTTTTGAAAGTAGCCGAAACAGACGAAGCTTATCAGGACGGGAATGCGATTTATTATCTTGCGCAGGCTTACCGGAGGCAGAACAATATGGAAGCCGCGCTGGTATATTATCAGAAAGTGCTGGATAAATATCCGGGCACACAGCGGGCGCGTACGGCGCAAAGTTATATCAACGCCAACGGGCAGGCTGAAACCGGGCAGCAGCCAAGCCGGCAGGGAGAACAGCAGCCGGACGGCCAGCCAGGGCAGCAGCAGGAAGAGCAGGAGGAAGGCCAGGAAGGGCAGCAGCAGGACGGACAGCCGGAACAGTAGCCGGGGCGCGCGGAATTTACAAAAGACGTTAAATCCATCGGACAATGGATATTAACGTCTTTTTTATTGAAAACAAACCAGAAAGGAAGGACAAGCATGGAGTGTAAGTATCAGTTAAAGGATGGGTGTATGAGGATTTCCATGCCCAGGGAAGTAGACCATCATTGTGCGGAGCAGCTCCGCAGGGAGGCGGATCTTTTGATTGGGGCCTATCATATACGGAGGCTGGTGTTTGATTTTAAGGCAACGGAGTTTATGGACAGTTCCGGAATCGGAGTGGTAATCGGCAGGTGTAAAAATATGGGCTACAGCGGAGGAGAGGTTTCGGCGGAGCATTTAAATGAACGGCTGCAAAAAATTTTTGTGGTATCAGGACTGCATAAGATGGTCCGGGTAACGGCAGGGCAGCCGACGGGAAATAATGGGGGAGAACAGGAATGAAAAACAAAATGCAGGTGACATTTGACGCCAAATCGGTGAACGAAGGGTTTGCCAGGGTAGCGGTAGCGGCTTTTTTAACGCAGCTGGATCCTACGCTGGATGAAATTGCAGATGTGAAAACGGCGGTATCCGAGGCGGTTACAAACGCTATTATCCACGGTTATGAGGAACGGGAGGGAACGGTGCATGTAAGCTGTGTGATAGAGGGCGTCGAAGCGCTTATCACGGTAGAAGATTTTGGGGTGGGGATGGCGGATATCCGCAAGGCAATGGAACCGTTTTATACGACAAAGCCGGAACTTGAGCGTTCCGGGATGGGATTTGCATTTATGGAGGCATTTATGGATGATATACAGGTTGAGTCAAAACCGGGTGTGGGGACAAAAGTAACAATGGCAAAGAAAATCGGGCAAAAGGAAGAAGAAAATCAGGATGGATGCGGTGATAGCTCTTATTAAGCAGGCGCACGCAGGGGATAAAGAAGCAAGGGACAAGCTTGTTTCGGACAATATGGGACTGGTTTGGAGCATCGTAAGGCGGTTTGAACACCGCGGGCATGAACGGGAGGAACTGTTCCAGATAGGCTGTATCGGGCTGATGAAAGCGATTGATAAATTTGAAACGGCTTACGAAGTGAAATTTTCTACATATGCGGTTCCTATGATCATGGGAGAAATCAAACGCTTTCTGCGGGACAGCAGTATGATGAAGGTTTCCCGTTCCTTAAAGGAAAACGGATGGAAAATAAAAAAGGCGTCGGATGCATTATCGCAGAAATACGGGCGGGATGCCTCGCTGCAGGAAATTTCAGAGGAAATCGGGCTTTGCGTGGAAGATATTGTGGAGGCAATGGAGGCAAACGAGGAGGTTGCTTCCATTTACCAGCCGGTATACCAGTCGGACGACAGTGAGATTTATCTGGTGGATCAGGTTTGCGGAGGAGGGACGCCAAAGACAGACGAACTTGTAAACCATTTACTTTTAGAGCAGCTTTTAAAGGGGCTTGATAAAAAAGAAAAAGAACTGATAGAACTTCGGTATTTTAAGGATATGACGCAGGTACAGGTGGCTGCGGTATTAGGGGTAAGCCAGGTACAGGTATCGCGCATGGAACGCAGGATACTGACGCGGATGAGAAAAGAAAGCGAAAAGTAAAGGAGGCCGGGCAAAAGAGAGAGCCTGCGGCAAAGGGAAAGAGATTTCTGCTGCCGCAGGCTTTTTGCAGCTTTGGTTAGAAATAAAGCGTTATAATTGCAGTTTATACATGGTTCATTTGGTTTAGGAGACGTTTTTTGGTTTCGTATAGTTTGTCGGAAAGATCCACATATATTTTGGCCGGATTTACGAACCGTTTGGTTTCATCCCAAATCGTATCTTTTTCTTTGGTGCAAATGGCCTGGATTTCCATAACGCTGGGAGAAGTATAGGTACAGCGGCCGTTTTGAAACACGGGGACGAGCAGTTCGCGCATATGATAGCTGCCGCCTGCAAGCCGTGTTTTTTTCCATGGCTCGTTCGGATCAAAAAGAAGCAGGTCTTCTTCGGCGTCGAAGGTTTCCCCGGCCAGGCAGATGTAGTCGGCGCGGATTTTGCCGGTATCATTGTCGTAAATGCGGTATATGGTTTTATTTCCCGGATTGGTTACTTTTTCCGTGTTTTCCGAAAGCTTGATTTTGGGGAGGAAGCTGCCGTTTGGGCCTTTTATGGCTGCAAGCTTATAGACGCCGCCAAAGGCCGGATTGTCTTTTGAGGTAATTAAGTTGGTGCCGACGCCCCAGGAGGTAATCATGGCGCCCTGGAATTTTAAACTCTGGATCAGGTGTTCGTCCAGGTCGTTAGAAGCGGAGATAACGGCGTCCGGAAATCCGGCTTCATCCAGCATTCTGCGCGCTTTTTTGGAAAGGTATGCCAAATCGCCGCTGTCCATGCGGATTCCGTAGTTGACCAGGGGGATGCCGGAATCTTTCATTTCACGGAACACGCGGATCGCGTTTGGGACGCCGGATTTTAAGGTGTCGTATGTATCCACTAAGAGCGTGCAGGCGGACGGGTAAAGGCCGGCATACGTTTGGAATGCGGTATATTCGTCCGGAAAACTCATAATCCAGCTGTGCGCATGGGTGCCAAGCACCGGTACGTTGAATAAACGGCCGGCAAGCACGTTGGAAGTGCCCTTGCAGCCTCCGATAATAGCAGCCCTTGCGCCATAGACGCCGGAATCCGGTCCCTGGGCGCGCCGCAGGCCAAATTCCATAACGCCGTCGCCTTTGGCGGCATAACAGACGCGCGCCGCTTTGGTGGCAATCAGGCACTGGTGGTTTAAAATATTTAAGACGGCGGTTTCAATAAGCTGCGCTTCCATAATAGGCGCAATCACTTTAATCAGAGGTTCCCGGGGAAAGATAATGCTGCCTTCCGGAATGGCGTAAATATCGCCGGAAAATGAGAAGTCTTTTAAATAGGAAAGAAAATCTTCGTCAAATATGTGTAAACTCCTTAGATAGGAGATGTCTTCTTCTGAAAAGCGAAGGTTTTGGATGTAATCGATAATCTGATCCAGGCCGGCGCAGATTGCATATCCGCCGCCGCTGGGATTGCTGCGGTAGAAGGCGTCAAATACGACGGTTTCCTGGACGCCGGATTTGAAGTAGCCCTGCATCATAGTCATTTCATAAAGATCGGTCAGCATGGTCAGGTTTGATGTACTCATAGAGGTTTTCTCCTTTTTTTGTATTTTATATATTATAGGCTTTGGAGGGACGGAATGCAAGGATGCTTTTTATAGCCAAATGCTTTATTATGCCGCAATGTTTCTATGTAATCTGTATCATAGGCTTTTATATGGCAATATAAACAAAGAATTATTTGGAAATAAGAAATGTATTGACTATTTCGTATAAATATGGGACAATAGTACATACCAATGACTATATTATTTTGCTGAAATGACAATGATTTATTTCAGCGAGAAAAAGGAGGTAATAATTATGAAGAGACGTAGTTTTACAAAGCTGTTAAGCTGTGTTTTGGCTTTCAGTATGGTAGCTACGGCAGCGCCTGTCGGTGCATTTGCAACGGAAGTTCAGGCGGTAGCTGAGACAGACGCGGCGGAGAGCGGCGGATGGGCTCAGGATGCACAGACTGTAAAAGGAGAAGGATCCGTTTGCGAGATGTCGGAAGGGGGGGCGCTTCATTTAAAATCCGGCTCCCAGAACGGGCAGAAGACTGCTGAACCTGTCGTGATTCCGTCGGATGGCGCATATGACAGCTGGGCGCAGGATCCAGCTACGGTAAAACCGGATGCGGATACGAATGACGCTGTGAATGAATTAACGGAAGATGGATGGCGGCATTTAAAAGCAGGTACGTCAAACGGCAATGCTGCAGGCAATGCAGAGCAGTATCCTGCGATGTTTGTGCATCCGTCAGAGTTTGATTTTACGCAGCCAGGTTTTTTTGAGTTTGAATTAAAGCCCTTAACTTCCAAAACGGATATGCGTTTTGGGGTTTATCTGGATTATAAAGATCCGGGCAACGGGATGTTTTTAGGTTATGATAGTTCCAGTAACTGGTTTTGGCAGAAATATAGCAACGGCGACGGTGGCTATGGCAGCGCCGGGGCGTCGGCTCCGGAACAGGACAGTACGTTATCTGTCCGGATTGAATGGACTGCAGACGGGTTGTTTAGTCTTGTGATTGATGGGACGAAGGTATTAAATAATTTGGACAGTGAGTTAGAACACAGCGCAAACGGTAAGATTGCACTGAAATTATCTACATATAGTTCTAAGGCCTCTGAGGCGAAGTTACGCAACATCCACTATACCGGCCAGCAATCCTCCAATACATACCTCGTATCCGGGAGTATTACAGATGCGGCGGGAAAAGGAATTGCAGGGGCAAGCGTGACCATGGGCGGCGTAACAGCGACATCAAATGCGAGCGGCGCGTATGTATTCCGGGCGCCGGGCGGACGCACATATGACGTTTCGGTTACGGCTGCAGGCTATAACGCGGCAACAAGCAAGGTTACCGTAGGAACTGCAGATATGGAAGTGCCTGCCATCAAATTGGAGAAGGTTGCGTCTGCGTTGACAAAGACTTTGTCAACGGAATCCATGGATGTTAAAGTCGGGGCGAAGTTCCCGTATATCGAGCGCTATATTATGAAAGGCGGCAGCCTGGATAAGAAAGAATTTTACGGACAGTTAAAAGAAATCAATACGATTAAGATCAATGGCAAGCCAATTGAGGTAAAAGCAGAAGACGTGACCGCTACGTTTACCGATAAAAAAGCGGCTTATGTCATGAATCTGAAAGCGACAGACGTTGACTGTGTCATTACGGCAGAAATCACAGCTGATAAAAATACGGCGTCGTTTGACATTACAAATGTAACCAATAACCTTACGGAGAAAGATGAAAACGGCTACGAAGTAAATCCGGTCCAGACGATCGAGATTCCAAACCACAGCCTGATTTCCGTAAACAGTTCCCAGGCAAACGCGCATTTAAAAGGCGCAAAAATGTCCAGCAATACAATGATAAGCGGCGACAAAGACTGGGATATCACGGCATCTACGAATGTAAACGAAGATTTTATTTACGGTTTTATTAACAACAGTGAAATGAGCGCAGGCCTCTGGAGCAACTCTGAGTATCAGGGATCGCATGTGGCTTCTTATATTACAGCGGGCGGCGCAAGCAACACGCGTGTTTGGGCAAGTACATCCAAACTCCAGGACGGCACAAATTCTCTGGGGTTGGCCAGCACGGCATGGTATTATGACAGAAAAATTACAACCCCAGTAAACGGCACGCCACGTACATATGTTGTGGCTCATGAAATTATGCCGAGCGCAAAAGTTGTTATTACAGGCGATGAAAACGGAGACGGGGACATTGACTGGCAGGACGGCGCCGTAGCGTTCCGTTCCATTATGCACAATCCGGTAGGATGCGAAGTGGTGCCGGAACTTGTAAATTACCGTATTGCCATGAACTTCGGAAGTATGGCGGCAAACCCGTTCCTTATGAATTTAGACGGCGTAAAGAGGGTTTACCTGAATACGGAAGGTTTGGGACAGGGCGTTCTCTTAAAGGGCTACGGCTCGGAAGGACACGATTCCGGCCATCCGGATTACAGTGATATTGGCAGGCGTATCGGCGGTGTGGACGATATGAAGACATTGCTCCAGGAAGGTAAGAAAATGGGCGCTTTGTTCGGCATTCACGTAAACTGCAGTGAGATGTATACGGAAGCAAAAGCGTTTGACGACGAACTTTCAAGGCACAATTACGGCTGGAACTGGCTGGATCAGGGTATTGGAATCAACGGTTTGTTTGATTTGGCAAGCGGCAGGCGTGAGAACCGTTTTAAAGAATTACATGATCTGATTGGCAATGATCTGGATTTCATTTATGTAGACGTTTGGGGCAACAATACCTCCGGCGATGAGGATGCATGGGAATCCCGTATGCTGGCGCGTGAAATCAACGGCCTTGGTTGGAGGCTTGCAACCGAGTGGGGCCCGACACAGGAATACGATTCCACACTGCAGCACTGGGCGGCAGATTTGGCATACGGCGGCGCTACCTCAAAAGGCGAGAACAGCGCGGTAATGCGTTTCCTGCGCAATCATCAGAAGGATTCCTGGATTGCCGACTATCCGAGTTATGCCGGGGCAGCGCAGTCTCCGTTATTGGGCGGTTTGAATATGACTGATTTTGAAGGCTGGCAGGGACGTGCAGATTATGAGAATTACATTACGGTTATGTTCCGTCACAACTTGATTACAAAATTCCTGCAGCATTATCAGGTAGTTGACTGGAAAGACGGAACGCCGGTTTCTATCTCCGGTACAAACTGGACTCCGGAAATGGAAATTACACTGCGCAATACAGAAGATCCGCAGGATGATACGGAAATTGTAGTCAGCAGGGATTCCAATGATTACAGCAATCTGGCGCAGTATAGGAGCCGTACTATTAAAGTAAACGGCGTAACTGTTTCCACAGGGGCTCCGACGGGCGGAGACGGCTCCAATGCCGGCAGTGAAAAATACCTGATTCCGTGGAACTGGGATCACAATGGGGACGATTTGCCTGCGGCTGATCAGAAACTGTACCACTGGAGTACCAATAAGGGTACAAGTACCTGGACGCTGACCGACGGCTGGCAGGGATTATCCAATGTAGTCGTTTATCGCCTGACAGACGAAGGAAAGAAAGACAAGAAAGTTGTTTCTGTTGTAAATAATACAATTACGTTAGAAGCGGAAGCAGAGACTCCATACGTTGTATTTAAGGGCGAAAAAGCAGAACTTGCCGTAGACTGGCAGACTTCCAAATATGTATATGACATGGGCTTTAACGATACAAACGTAAACAGCCACAGGACAGTTACCGGTTCCGGTAAAGCGGAAATCGTAGATAATGCGGCCGCAAATAATATGCTCAAGCTGGAAGGCGACGTATCCGTAAGCACACAGCTTACCAACTTAAAAGCCGGGCAGAAATACGCTCTGTATGTGGGGGTTGACAACAGAAGCGATTCCAATGCATATGTAACCGTAACAGGGGCAGGCAATAAAAAACTTGGAACGAACTATGCAGGAAGGTCGTTCGTGCGCAATCTGGTATCGTCTGATCAGCATAATACTTCAAACGGCGCTACCGTACAGGGCCAGGGCAGCATGTTCCAGAATATGTTTGTATTCTTCACGGCGGACGGTACAACTGCAACCCTGACTATGAAACGCGACGCAGGTACCGGGGCTACATATTTTGATGACATCCGCGTGGTTGAAACGAAGATGGACGTTGCGTTGGAATATGATAAAGACGGATATATTTCCGAGTTATTTAATGATTTTGAAGAAAACGCACAGGGTATCTGGCCGTTTGTTGTGTCAGGTCCGGGAGGCGTAACAGACAACAGGATTCATTTGTCAGAGCGCCATGACAGGTATACGCAGGCCGGCTACGGTGTGAAAGAAGTAGACGACGTTCTGGACGGGGACTGGTCCGTTAAGGTAAACGGCCTGGTTGGCAACAATGCGATGATTTACCAGACGATCCCGCAGAATTTCCATTTTAAAGCCGGGGAAACCTATTATGTGACATTTGATTATCAGATGGGCAGCCGGGGGACTTATGAGATCCGTCTGGGAGACGGCACAAATAATAATGTGAAGAGCTGGCCGCTTCCGACCGCTATTGGGGAAACCAAGAGATATGGCATCAGTTTTACTGCAAGTGAAAGCGGGAACAGCTGGATTGGCGTATTTTCCACAGGCGCGTCTGCGGATACGCACGGCTTGTCAGGCGGCGCCGTTGATTTCAGCGGATATAAAGATATTGTTCTGGACAATCTGAAAATTGAAAAAGGCGGCATGACGATTGATAAGGTTTATACGGAAACAACTACGGCGAAGGATTCATTCCCGCTGAGCGTGGATTTTATCAATGAAGCAGACAAAGATACGGAAGTAACATGGGCGTCCTCAGACGAAGATGTTGTACGCGTATCCAAAGATGGCGAAGTATATTTTGTGGGCTTTGGTTCGGCAATGGTAACGGCAACGGCAACGGTTGGCGGTAAGGAAATAACATTGTGCAGTTCGTTCTATATGCCAAATGAGTTTAACCACAATCCGAATTACACAAATATATGGACAAATTCTGCAAGTCCAGAACCAAAAGAAGATGCAATTGACGGAAATCCTGCAACAAACTGGCACAGCGCTTATTCGGGCGGCGTATCGGAGAGCAATCCGGCGATTCTGACCGTGCAGTTTGCAGAGGATATTACAGAATTTGAAACGGTTGCATTCCAGCAGAGGAATTCCTTCCACAACGGATATGTCCAGAAATATGAATGTATCGTAGGCGACAGCTTTGATGCGTCTACCCATACCATTGGAGGTACGGACGGAACAAACCGCTTTACGACAGGCATTAAAACAATTACCAGCACAAAAGCAGGGGAAATAGTTGATTTAGACCTTCCGGAAGGGACAAAAGGCCATTATCTGCAGATTCGTGTATTGCAGGGCAAAAGTGATTATGCGGCTATTGCAGAAATTATTCTAAATACGGTGATTTCGTATGATACGCCGGAAGAAAGAGCTTATTTTAAAGCAAATGAAGCTCTGGTCTCCGCTGGCAACGAATTAAAGGATGCGCAAAAAGAGCTTGAAGATACGGTGGAAGCAGCAGAAGCCATTTATAAGGCAGGCCAGAAGAATTACACGGATGCAAGCTGGAAGGCATTTAAAGATGCATATGAGCAGGCACAAGCTGGAATGGATTCTAAGGATTTGGCGCAGTTAAGGAAACTGAAATCAGATCTGATTGCAGCGCAGGGTAAACTGGAAGAGAAGAAACCCGGACCGACGCCGGTAGAGCAGTTAGATCAGGCCAAGAAAGAACTTTCAGAAGTGCTTGCGGCAGTAGAGGCTATTTACAATGCAGGTCAGAAGAATTACACGGATGCAAGCTGGGCGGCCATTAAGGCAGCGTATGAAGCGGCAAAGGCGGGCGTTGCTTCCGGTGATATTACTACGATCCTTGCGTTAAAGAACGCTCTTGCAGAAGCACAAAAAGGCCTGGTGGAAAAACCGGCTGATCCTGCAATTAAGAAGGGCGACAAATTTGTCGATAAAAAGATCACATATAAAGTGACGAATGTGGATAAGAAAACGGTTGCAGTTGTAAAAGGTGTGGATAAGAAATCTGTTACAATACCGGCAACGGTGAAAAAAGACGGAATTACCTTTAAGGTGACCGAAATCAACGCGAGTGCGTTTAAGAATTTTAAAAAGCTTTCTTCCATTACAATTGGCAAGAACATTAAGACAATCGGAGGAAAGAGTTTCTACAAATGCAGCAAACTGAAGAAAGTTACATTTACCGGAACCGGCGCTGTTTCGATTAAAACAAAAGCGTTCAAGGGAACGAATGCAAAGATGAAGGTACAGCTGCCGAAAAAGATGAAGGCAAAGCAGAAAAATAGTTTAAAGAATGCATTGAAAAAAGCCGGAATCAGCAGCAAAGCTGTAATTAAATAAGAAATAATAAAACAGGGCATGGGGAACGATATATTTTCCCAATGCCCTGTTTTTGTTGCAATCTCTTGTGTTGTATGGTACGATAGTTGCGGACGGTATCCAAAGGAACTGTACCACGGCATACATCATTACAATAAAATTTTAGATTCTTATCGGGAAATGGCTGTACCGCGTGGACGGCACATTTAGGGGATAAGGATATTTCATTGTGTGTCTGGACAGGAAATGTGCAGGCTTTTTTTATTTTTGAAACAGACCGTGCTGCGGTAAACAATGCATGAATTTTCCGACATGTGCTGCAGGGCGTCGTATGATATATTTAAAAATCAGAAAGCCGCAGGAAAGGAGCATTATGAAAATTACAGGATCCATCAGAGAAGTAAGAGAACAGGTAAAAGAATGGAAGCGCCGGGGGCTGTCGGTGGGGTTTGTGCCTACGATGGGCTATCTGCATGAGGGGCATAAAAGCCTGATTGACCGGGCGGCAGCGGAGAATGACCGGGTGGTGGTCAGCGTTTTTGTCAACCCGATCCAGTTTGGGGCAAATGAGGACTTGTCTACGTATCCGCGGGACATTGAAGCGGATAAGAAGCTTTGCGGGGCTGCCGGGACGGATTTGATTTTCCATCCAAAGCCGGAGGAGATGTACGCATCCGATTTTTCCACCCATGTGGAAATGCAAAAGGTCAGCGAACGGCTTTGCGGCAAAAGCAGGCCGACGCATTTTCGGGGGGTTTGTACGGTAGTGTGCAAATTGTTCCATATTGTGAATCCGGATCGGGCTTATTTCGGACAGAAGGATGCGCAGCAGCTTGCCGTAATCCGCCGGATGGTGCGGGATTTGGATCTGGATATCCGGATTGTGGGCTGCCCGATTGTGCGGGAAGCGGACGGGCTTGCGAAAAGTTCCCGGAATACATATTTAAACGAAGCGGAGCGCAAGGCGGCGACGGTGCTTTCCAAAGCGGTTTTCCATGGGGAGGCTTTGGTAAAGAACGGCGAACGGCGGGCGGATGTGATTGTAAGCGAGATGACAAAAGTGATTGAAGCGGAGCCGTTTGCAAGGATTGATTATGTGGAACTGGTAGACGCGGACAGCATTGTGCCGCTTGCGGAAGTGAAGGGCAGGACGCTCGGCGCAATTGCAGTTTATATCGGCAAGACCCGATTGATTGATAATTTTATAACAGAAGTATAATACGGTAAAGAAGGTGACAGTATGACGCTTGAAATGTTGAAAAGCAAGATCCATCGTGCGATCGTGACACAGGCGGAACTAAATTACGTGGGAAGCATTACAATTGACGAACGCCTGATGGAAGCGGCGGGGATCTACGAGTATGAAAAGGTGCAGATTGCGGATGTGGACAACGGCGCGCGGTTTGAAACGTATGTAATTGCCGGGGAAGCCGGAAGCGGCATTGTCTGTTTAAACGGCGCGGCGGCGCGTATGGTTTCCACCGGAGATAAAGTGATTATTATGAGTTATGCGCAGATGGCGCCGGAGGAGATCAAAGACAATCCGCCGAAGGTGGTGTTTGTAAATGAAAAAAACGAGATTACTTCCGTGGCATGTTATGAAAAACACGGCGCGCTTGCGGAACAATAGGAGGGCGTTATGCTGACAGGAAAAAAAGTCGTGCTTGGCGTAACCGGGAGCATTTCCGCCTATAAAATGGCAAATGTGGCAAGCATGTTAAAGAAGCTGCACTGTGACGTACAGGTGGTTTTGACCCGGAACGCGGCGCAGTTTATTGCGCCGGTGACATTTGAGACGCTGACAAACCGGCCGTGCCTGACGGATACATTTGAACGGATGCCGGAGGCAGGGATTCCCCATATTACGCTGGGACAGAAATCGGATTTGCTGCTTATCGCCCCGGCGTCGGCGGATATTCTGGCTAAAATGGCATACGGCATTGCGGACGATCTGCTGACGTCTGCGGTGGTGGCGGCGTCCTGCCCGGTTTTGGTTGCGCCTGCCATGAATGCCTGTATGTACAACAATCCGATTGTCCGGGAAAATATCAGGCGGTTAGAATCGTTCGGATATGAGTTTCTGGAACCGGAGGTCGGGCGTCTTGCGTGCGGCGTCGAGGATATCGGGAAGCTGCCGCGCGAAGAGGCGCTGGTAAATGCGGTAGTAAAGAAGCTGGCGAAAGAGGCCGTGCCGGCGGTTGGGACAGTGAACGCGGCGCAAATGCCAGCGGAAGATGAAACCTTTGCAAAGGCGCAGGGGTTTAAGGCAGGCGACTTGTCCGGCCGCAAGATTCTGGTCACGGCAGGCCCGACCCGGGAAAGCTTTGACCCGGTCCGGTTTATTACGAACCACTCTTCCGGGAAAATGGGATATGCGATTGCCGGGCAGGCGGCCGCGCGCGGCGCGCAGGTGACGCTTGTATCCGGCCCGGTCAGCCTTGCCGCGCCCAAAGGCGTGCAGATGGTTTCTGTTACGACGGCAGAAGAGATGTACCGGGCGGTTTTGGAGCGCTTCCCTTCGCAGGATATCATTATCAAAGCCGCGGCAGTGGCCGATTACCGTCCGAAGCAGGTAAATGCGCAGAAAACCAAAAAGCAAGACGGTACGCTTGTGATCGAACTGGAACGCACCCGCGATATTTTAGCGGAACTGGGCGCAAAAAAAGGCGCGCGTCAGTGCCTTTGCGGTTTTTCTATGGAAACCGAGCACGTACTGGCTCATTCCAGGGAAAAACGCAAAAGAAAGAACGCCGATTTGATCGCGGCAAACAGCATCCGGGAAGCCGGAGCCGGATTTGGCGTGGATACGAACCATCTGGTGCTGATTACGCAGGAAGGGGAAGAGGATTTGGGCACGCTGCCAAAAGAAGCGTGCGCCGAACGGCTTTTGGATCGTTTATATGGAATCTGGAAAACAAAACAGGAGGGACAGGAGGGTATATATGAAGAAAATAAATCAAATCAGTAGCTTTATGTCGTCAAATATTGCGGTATTTATTATTATTTTTTCCGGGATCGCATTTTTCGTTCCGAAGGGATTTTCCTGGGCGACGAATTATACGACGATTTTTCTGGGCGTGGCGATGTTTGGTATGGGACTTACAATCCGCGCCGAGGATTTCAGGGTAGTCTTTACGCGCCCGAAGGAACTGTTTGCCGGATGCGTGCTGCAGTATACGGTGATGCCGCTTACTGCGTTTGCTTTGGCAAAACTGTTCGGGCTGCCGGATGATCTGGCGCTTGGCGTGATTTTGGTGGGCTGCTGCCCGGGCGGGACGGCAAGCAATGTCATTACATATGTAGCTGGCGGGGATGTGCCGCTGTCGGTCGGGATGACGATTGTTTCTACGATAGCGGCGCCTTTGTGTACGCCGGTCTTAGTGTATCTGCTGGCCGGCTCCTGGGTGTCGGTATCTTTGGCGGCAATGATGCTGTCGGTTGTAAAAGTGGTATTGGTGCCGGTATTGGCGGGCGTATTGATTTACCGTTTGTTTCCGAGGCAGATTGAAGCGATACGGGATGTCCTGCCGCTGGTATCCGTTGTGGCGATTGTCATGATTATTTCCGGGATCGTGGCGAGCAATGCCGAAAAGATCTTAACCTGCGGGGCGCTTGTGATGATTGTCGTAGCCATCCACAATGTAGTAGGTCTTGTGCTTGGCACCGGCGCGGCAAAGGCGTTAAATCTGGAGGAAAAGAAAGTAACTGCGATCGGCATTGAAGTCGGAATGCAAAACAGCGGGCTTGCGATTTCGCTTGCGGCGGCAAATTTTGCGGCAAATCCGCTGGCAACGCTGCCCGGGGCCATTTTTTCGGTGTGGCACAATATTTCCGGGACAATTTACGCCGGAATCCGCAGCAGGACAGGCGCTTTGGCCGGCAGGCGGGCAGCAGGCGGCGCGCAGGACGAGCTGGGAGCTTAAAGGTTTTTGGGAGATTTGCAGCAGAAAGCCCGGCAGGCAGAGCGTTTTGGCCGGGCGGCTTGGAAAGAAGAGGGAATACGTATGGAACCAAAAAAATTTTCAACAAAACAGTTAGTGGAAATGGCGCTTTTGACGGCGATTATTATTTTGCTGGCGTTTACGCCGATTGGTTATATCCGGATGCCGGGGCTTGAAATTACCCTGATTGTCGTCCCGGTGACGGTGGGGGCAGTAACGCTTGGGCCTGCGGCGGGAGCGGTTTTAGGCGCCGTGTTCGGGATTACCAGTTTTATACAGTGCTTTGGAATGAGCGGGTTTGGAGCGGCGCTTTTGGGGATTAACCCGGTATTTACCTGCGTGGTCTGTATTGTGCCAAGGCTTTTGATGGGCTGGCTTACGGGCTGTATTTACCAGGGGCTTAAGAAAGCAAAGAAGCTGCGCGGTGCGTCTGTGGCGCTTGCAAACCTGGCGGGGCCGATATTAAATACGGTTTTGTTTATGGGAACGCTGGTAGCCCTGTTTTATCAGACGGAGTATATCCAGGGGGTTGCGCAGTCCCATGGAGCGACGAACGCCCTTATGTTTGTGGCTGCGCTTGTCGGCGTGAACGGAATCGTTGAGGCGGCTGCCTGCTTTGTAGCGGGCAGCGCGATATCGAAGGCGCTGATAGCGGCGCTTAAATTGGGATAAGCGCCGGGCATGTTTTGCGGAGGGTGAGAAACCCTCCGTAAAACAGAAATTAACCGGTTGCCCCAAGTTTGATTACAATAAACCCATCCAGGTTTTTGATATATCCTTCCGCCGGATAAGAGGGCATGGACGAGGATTCCGTTAAAGCTTTTTTTACGTATTCGTTTGAAAGAAAGCTGTAGTATTCGTTATAAGTATCAATCGGTTTCCCGATTGCCGTCGGGTATTCATAACCTAACATGCTGAAAAAGCGATGGATCCGAATAGAATTTCCGGATACATTGTCCATAAAGATAGAAGTAAGGCAAAATTCATTTTCCGTAAAAATATCGTTATAAGAATCAGGCGTGCCTACAAATACAACCGCCTTATCCGGTTTTAGCGTGCCTGTCGTTTTTTGCAGGTCATAGTTTACATTTCTTGCAATGTCAACATCTCTGATATATCGCTTATAATCCAGCTGATAAAATTCATTTGTTTCCTTTGTATGATGGAATAATACAAAAAACAGAATTATCCACGTAAGGTATGTCCCATAGGGATGTTTTTTATAAGTCCATTTTGTCAAAATGGGATATCCGTACAGCGCGATTCCGACAATTGCAATAAAGTTGGAAACATAGGAGCGTAACGGCAGGTTTCCGTTTGCGGAAATAATAAACAGGGAAAAGGATGTTACGACAATCCCGAATGCAAACAATGCGGGCGTAAATTCTTTTTTTATGGCTTTGAATATGGCTACTGCAATCCAGATAATACATGCGGCAAGAAAGAATTTATGCGAGGCGTGTATCCCGGCGTATAATCTGAAATTAGCAGCAAGGTCCTGGATGCTGCGCAAAAGATCTGCCAGGCTGTTTATCTCATTCCATTTCATAAACCAGCCCAGGGCGTAATCTGCATAAGTAAAACCAAATCCGGCCAGACGCGCCGCGATTAGCTTGCCAATCAGTTTGGAAAGGATTATGGACAGAGCCAGTATAAAAACCGGTCCAAAAATCAGGACGGACCATCTTTTTTCGTTTTTGTTTACAAGGCCAAACAGGCAGATTTCCACACAAAAATAAACAGCCGTCGCTTCGATTAAAGCCAGCCCTAAAATCTGCAGCGCTAAAATACACAGATACTGAGGAACTTTATGCTTCGCCGGAAAAATGTATATAAAATAAGACAGTGTGGCCAGAAAAATACAGAGGGATGTTTCTACGCAGTTCCCAATATAAGCAAACATTCTTGTAACAAGCGGGAATGTAATAATCAGGCATACGCCTGCCGTGGAAATAAACCTGTCCAAAACAGCCTGTGAAACATACTCATAAACGCTGAGAAACAAAACAGCGGCGGCGATCAGGACGATAATCGCTATGGTTTCTCTCCACACCGGCAGGTATGCGTAAGTGTTTACTATTTTATACAGAAGCCAGGAACCCCATCTTCCGGCGGCAACGATGCCGTTATATTTGTAATAAAAATCTATGTTTTCGTCGTCTATGCCAATGGATTGGTTCGTCAGTAAAAAGCCGTAAGATAAAACAACAACAAACAGGACAACAAACCAGTTGACGTCCTGACATTTTCTTTTTATAGACTGGAACATAAAAATATCCTCCTGATTTTTGATATCCCATGCTGCGTTTGCAAGGGAAATGCATTTAGCTTATCGGAATAAAAACTCCGTTGCAGATATTCTATAATAACATATGGCGCAGATCAACCCCCTTTTTTAATCGAAAAATTGGCATAAATATTAGTCCTGCCGCATGGTTTGAATAAAAATACAGAAAAAGATTGTATAATTACAGATTCTGGGATAAGATAAGAAACAACAAATGAAACCGGAACATCATAATAAAGGAAATGGATTATGAGCAGATGCAGGCAGTGTAATGTCAAAATATTGGATGATACGCAGATTTGCCCTCTGTGTAAATGTGTGGTAGAACAGGAAGAGGAGATGGAAAACGCGTACCCGGATATCCGGCTGCGTGCAAGGAAGCTGAACCTGGCTGTCCGTATTTTTTTATTTGCGGCAATTTTGATGGAGGCGCTTTTTATTTATCTGGATTGGAAATACGACAATGGTATCCGCTGGAGCGTTATTACGGGAGCCGGATTTGCTTATCTGTATTTCGTGGCGAAATTTGCCGTGTTAAACGACAATGCGGGATACCGTTCTAAGTTCCTGGCGCTGACGTTTTTGGGCGTTTTATATGTTATATTAATTGATTTTGTGATCGGCTATCACGGCTGGTCGGTTAATTTTGTGTTGCCGGGCGGCCTTTTGCTGGTAGACGCGTTTATTCTGGCCTTAATGTTTATTAACCGCCGCAACTGGCAGAGTTATATTATGCTGGAAATCGGCATGATTTTTCTGAGCGCTGTTCCACTGCTTTTAAGATGGCTCAATATTGTGACGGAAACATTTATCAGTGGATTTGCGTTTGCGGTATCCGTCTTTTTGTTCCTTGGCACGCTGATTATTGGCGACAGAAGGGCCAGAAGCGAATTGAAGAGAAGGTTTCACGTCAGATAGGAGAACAGTATGAATCACAAAGACAAAAAAGAACAGGATGCGAGCCCGCGCGGCGTGCTGATACGGGAATTGATTGCCCGCTTCGCGTCCGACCATCTGATAGGCAAAAAAATCAAAAGCGGGGAACTGCGCAAAAAACTGGTGGAACCGCCCTGGAATGTGCCGGACGGTTTTCATATGGAATCTATCGAAATGGAAGAGTTCCGTATGGAGTGGCTGACAAGCGTTCGGCAGGATTTAGATATGGCTCTTTTACAGCTTCACGGCGGAGGGTATGTAGGCGCGATGCGCAACGCATACCGGGTTTTTGCAGCCGCGTACAGCGAATTGGGAAATGGGATGCCCGTACTTACGATCGATTACCGCGTGGCGCCGGAACATCCCTATCCGGCCGCTTTGGAAGACGCCATAAGCGCTTATCACTGGCTGATAGGCCGCGGGTACGACGGAAAACAAATTATTGTGGCCGGGGATTCTGCCGGCGGCGGGCTGGCGTTGGCGCTTACGCTTTATCTGCGGGATCATGGGGAAGAACTTCCGGCAGGGATTATCGCAATGTCGCCCTGGACGGATATGACGGCTTCCGGGGAGTCTTACGAAACCAACTATGAAAAAGATCCCCTGTTTGGAAACACAAGGGACAGCCTGATTTATAACCGGGAATATCTGGGACTTGAAGATCCTAAGAATCCTTATATTTCGCCGCTTTTTGGAGAATACGGCGGTTTTCCGCCGATGCTGATACAGGCAGGCTCTTATGAAATGCTGTTAAGCGATGCTAAATCCGTAGCGAAAAAGGCCCGGAAACAGGGGGTAAAAGTGCGGTATCATGAGTATGAGGGCATGTTCCATGTGTTTCAGATGGCAATGCAGCTTATGCCGGAATCCGTACTGGCATGGAAGGAAGCGGGCAGGTTTATAAATTACTGTTCGGCTGCGGTAAACCCAAAAGAGGGATTGTAGAAGAACCCGCTCCGCTGTTTTAGGGTTGTCTGCGGCAAATTTTCCATAAATTAGTTGACGTGTTTTCATACATTCCCTATAATAATGCTGTTAAAGGGATTTTTAATGACGGATGGGATAAAATATTCCTATTACATGACATGCACACGATTTACAGCCTGTGTGCGGAATGGAGGAAATAATGAACAATAAAATAAAACTGCTGCTGTCATTTTGCGCAAGCTTTCTGCTTTTGTTTTTTACAACATTGCCGGTATATGCCGCAGGAACGATTTCACTTGCCGTATCGAGCGGTACGGTAAAGGCCGGAGAAACCGTCACGGTTACCGTGTACGCAGCAAATGCGGCAAACGAGGCCGTAGTTGCCGATATGAGTATTACGTATGATACGTCTTTGCTTGAATTTATCAGCAGTTCAGACACCGATGCGGCTTACGGTAACGGAACAGTGAAAGTCAAAGGGGAAGACGTTTCCGTCAAATTCAAAGCCATATCGTCCGGCGACGCATATGTAAAAGCGGAAGGGGCAACCCTTACGGCTGCCGGGACGCATATTACGGTTACCGGGGGATCCTCTGATACGCCGTTAGATACGGATACGGATGTAGACGCGGCAAAATCCGGAGACAACTCGCTGTCGTCCCTTTCCATATCCCCCGGCTCGCTGTCCCCTGCATTTAAAGGCAGCGTTACGGAGTATACTGCGCAGGTAGGCGGGGATGTCAGTGAAATTACCGTTACCCCGGTTACTTCCAACAGCAAAGCCGCTGTGGAATCCATTACCGGGAACAAGGATCTGCAGACAGGCAAAAATGTTATAACAATTATGGTAAAGGCGGAAAACGGGACAAAAGCCGCCTATAAAATTACCGTTACAAAAGGGGAGGGCGCCCCGTCCGATACGTCCCCGAACGAAAAGGCGCCGTCAGAAGACTCTGCGGATAAGCCCGAAGATACGGAGGAAACAGGAGAAACTGCGCCGGTAAGCGCGGGCGCAGACGCTATCGTAATAGATGGGGTAAGTTATAAAATATCGGACGAATTTAAAGACGAAGATATACCGGAAGGATTTTCCAAGGCGGATTTTGAATATAAGGGCGCGCCGCACAAAGGCATTTCTTTTGACCATGGGCATCTGGGCATGTATTATCTGGTAAACGATGCCAATGAAAGCAGCTTTTTCGTATATGATGCGGATCGGGATAAATTTTATCCGTACGTACGCTTAACAAGCGGGGAGCATTATATTATCCTGATGGTTGTGCCAAACGGCGTTGTCCCGCCGGAGCGCTACGAAGAGGCTACCTTGGAAATCGGAGGCTGGTCGGCGGTTTCCGCATTCCAGTACAGCGGGCCGTCCGATAAGGAAATCGTCAAATTTGACAATCCGGAAGAAGAAGCGGCCTACAGCGCAGGATCGGATTTCTATATTTTTTACGGGATGGACGATACCGGAACACCGGGGTGGTATCAGTATGACGTCAGGCAGGAAACGTACCAGAGGTTTAATGCGGAGGCTATAGCCCCTGCAGACAACGGCAAAGATTATGATATGCTTTTAAAGTCCTACAATGAGTTGGATGATCGTTACGACAAAGTACGCACGAAGGACAGGAGGCTGATTGGAGGCATGATCTTTGGGCTGGTTGTGCTTTTGATTGTGGTAATCAACCTACTTCTGAAAATCAGGGAACTTGGGATGGACGACGACCCGTACCGGGAGGAGCCGCCGGAAAGAAAACGTAAGAAAGCCAGGAAAAAGAGAAAAACCGCGGCCAAACCAAGCGTTCCAAAGAGAGTATCCCGTATTACGGATTACGACGAAGAAGACGCGGAATTTTATGACGGCGACGACAGGGAAATAATAGATGAATTTGAAGAGGAACCAAATCTTTTGAGCAGAAAGCCCAAACGGGACAAATCTGCCAGGATTCGTAAAACAGAACCGGAACGAAATTATAATCCGCTGTCTGTGGGGCACGAAGAAGATGACGATATCGAATTTCTGGATTTAAATGAATAAACAATTAAGGTGGAGATATGCAGAAATCATTTACAAATAAGGCGCTAAAGGCGTTAAAGCTGGCGGAAAAAGCATCGAAAGCGATGCATCATAATTATATTGGGACGGAGCATTTGCTGCTTGGCCTGCTGAAAGAGGGAACAGGCGTCGCTGCCAGGGTCCTGATGGACAATAAAGTATTTACAGAACCGCTTCTGGAACTGATCGAAAGTTTAATTGCGCCGTCGGGGCAGACGGCGGTAGCGGAGGCGGACGGATGGACGCCAAGGGCGGAACAGATACTCGAAAACGCAGAACGGGAATCGGATCGTTTTTCCAGCAGGGAGATTGGTACGGAGCACCTTTTGATTGCGATGATCAAAGAAACAGAGTGCGCGGCGTCCCGCCTGATGAATACCCTGAGCGTTAATATACAGAAGCTTTATGTGGACACACTGGTTGCAATGGGAGAAGACGGCAATCTTTACCGGGAGGATTTCCAAAACGGTAAACCCAGCAAACGCAAAAATGCCGGAAGCACCCCCATGTTGGATCAATATGCCAGGGATTTGACGGCGCTTGCCAGGGACAGAAAACTCGATCCGGTGATTGGAAGGGATGATGAGATTCAGCGCGTTATCCAGATTTTAAGCAGGCGCGGAAAAAACAATCCCTGCCTGATTGGAGAACCGGGCGTCGGCAAAACCGCTGTTGTGGAGGGCTTAGCGCAGCGTATTGTGACAGGTTTGGTGCCGGATACGGTAGCGGACAAACGGGTCATTACACTTGATCTTTCCGGGATGGTGGCAGGTTCCAAGTACCGCGGCGAGTTTGAAGAGCGGATTAAAAAGGTGATTCGTGAAGTAACGCAGGCGGGAAATATCCTGTTATTTATCGACGAGATCCATACCATCATCGGTGCGGGCGGCGCGGAAGGCGCCATTGATGCCTCAAATATTTTAAAGCCGTCTCTGGCGCGCGGGGAGATTCAGCTTATCGGTGCGACGACCATTGCGGAATACCGTAAATATATCGAAAAAGACGCGGCTTTGGAGCGGCGTTTCCAGCCGGTTTCCGTAGAAGAGCCGGATCGGGCGCAGGCGATAGAAATATTAAAAGGGCTGCGCAGGCACTATGAGGATCATCATCATGTTGCGATTACAGACGAAGGCATAGAAGCGGCCGTTGATTTTTCCATTCGTTATATCAATGACAGGTTCCTGCCGGATAAGGCTATTGATCTGATGGATGAAGCGTCTTCAAAAGTGCGTCTTATGGGGTACGGCACGTCCGGAAACGTTATGGAACTGGAGCGCCAGATCATAGAATATGATAATAGGATCGAAACGGCGCTGCAGGAGGACGACTTGAAAGAGGCATCCCGTATCAGTGCAAAAAAACAGGAAACAGAGCAAAAATATGTAAAACTGCTTAAAAAATACAAAAAAGAAGCGGAGAAAAAGCCTTTGACGGTAGGCGCAGAGGAAATGGCCGATATCGTTTCCGGATGGACTAAAATTCCGGTGAAGAAGCTGGAAGAAGGAGAAGCCGCAAGGCTGCGCCGCCTCGAAAAGACGCTGCACAAGCGCGTCATCGGCCAGGAAGAAGCTGTTACTGCGGTAGCTAAAGCCGTCAGGAGAGGCCGGGTCGGCTTAAAAGACCCGAACCGCCCGATTGGATCGTTTCTGTTTTTAGGGCCAACGGGGGTAGGAAAGACAGAAATTACAAAGGCGCTTGCGGAAGCCGTATTTGGCGACGAGCAGTCTATGATCCGGGTAGATATGTCCGAATACATGGAACGGCACAGCGTTTCAAAGATGATTGGGTCGCCTCCTGGATATGTGGGATATGACGAGGGCGGCCAGCTGAGCGAGAAAGTCCGCCGGAATCCTTATTCTGTTATTTTATTTGACGAGATCGAAAAGGCGCATCCGGATATTTTCAATATTTTGCTGCAGGTACTTGACGACGGCCATATTACAGACGCGCAGGGGCGTAAGGTGGATTTTAAAAATACGATTATCATTATGACGTCCAATGCCGGGGCGCAGGCGATTGTATCCCCGAAAAAGCTTGGGTTTGGCATGGGAGAAGACGAGAAGCAGAATTATGAAAGAATGAAACAAGGCGTTATGGAGGAAGTCAAACGGATTTTTAAACCGGAATTTTTAAACCGGATTGACGATACGATTGTGTTCCGCGCGCTGGATAAAGAAGATATGAAAAAAATTGTAGCCCTGCTCTCTAAAACCCTGGTTATGCGCTGTAAAGAACAGATGGATATTACGCTTTCCATCAAAGATTCCGTAAAAGCGTATATTGTCGATTCGGCTTATGATCCCAAGTACGGCGCGAGGCCGTTAAGGCGTAAAATACAAAATACGATTGAGGATGGGCTTGCAGAGGAAATTCTGGGCAGGAAAATTAAAAAAGGCGATACGGTGGATGTGACCGTACGCGGAAATGAAATACGTTTTTTGGTCAAAGAAAAATAAGTCAGAAAATGCCGGGCGGACACATGCCGCCCGGTAAATCCGGTAACCCCGGATTTTTTTATTTTGTTTGTAATTTCGGCTGTCCCATGCAGTAGGTCTGGCGTACCTGGTATCCGGAATCGAGTACGGCCAGATCCGCGTCCATGCCTACGCCGATGCTGCCCTTGCGGTCAGCGACGCCAATACAGCGCGCCGGGTTTCGGGTGCATGCGTTAATGGCATAATTGAACGGAACCAAAGCTTCTTCCACCAGGATGCGCAGGCCTTCGTTTAACCGCAGCGTGGAGCCTGCTAATGTACCGCTGGCCGTCAGATGGGCGCTGCCGTCCGGGTAAATTTCGATTTCATTGCCGCCGAAGATAAATTTGCTGCCTACGGGCGAACCTTTGGCCATCAGCGCGTCCGATACCATAATAGAGTAATCCGGCCCTTTGGACATAAAGAAATTATTGAGCGCAGCCGGAGTGGAATGACGGCCGTCGCATATGATTTCGCCATACATGGTGCGCAGGCGGTAAGCGGCGCCCACCAGTCCGTTTGCCCGGTGGTTAAACGGCGTCATGCCGTTGTATACGTGCGTCATAGAACGCGCGCCGTGGGCATATGCCATAACAGCCTGTTCATAAGTGGCTGCGGAATGCCCGATGCTTACGGTTACGCCGTTTTGGGCAAGATAATGGGTCAGGGCGAAATCATCGTCTGTTTCCGTTGCCATTGTAATATACCGGATATTGCCTTTGGCGGCGTCCTGGTATCTTTTGAACTGCTCAATTGTGGGTTTTACAATATGCTGTTCAGGCTGCGCGCCCTTATAAACCATATCCAGATACGGGCCTTCGAAATGGACGCCTAAAATCTCGGCTCCTTCATACCCGTCTTCCATAACCTTTGCCACATTTGCAACAGCTTTGGTTAAAACGTCTTCGCTCTGTGTAATCGTGGTGGCAAGGAAAGAGGTTACGCCCTCGTCCACAACGTGTTCGGCCCAGTAACGCAGCCCTTCTTCGTTGGCGTCGTTGGTATCGAACTTGTAAGCGCCGTGGCAGTGGATATCCATAAACCCGGGTACAATTCTTAAATCGCCGTAATCCACGTCGGCAGTTTTGCTTTCGTGGGGAAGGATATCAGAAATTTTTCCGTCTTTGATCTCAATGGCAGCAGGGATAAACTGGTCTGCTATCCATACTTTGTTGCTTTGGATTAACATGTAAAACTCCTCCTTATATTTAAATTTTTGGAATCAAATCCATATTATGTATTATAACACCGCTTTTCTTTTTTTAAAAGCAATGATAAAAAACTTAAGAATAAAAAAACAACAAAAAAACTGGAAAAGCGCAGGCGGATATTATATAATAGGAATACAGAAATACATAGAAGTGTCACAGGAGGATAAGAATGTCTGTTATAAGTGAATTGATTCGCAGCGAATCCAATGGAACAATCAGCTTTGGCGATTACAGTCTGCCTGCCAAAGCCAAACTGGATCATTTTGAGCATGCCGGAGATCTGTACAAAGTGAAAACCTACCGGCAGATTACCAAGTTAGAGCGGAATGGCATGTTTGTGTATGAATCAGTACCAGGAACGGCCGTAACCGGTTTTTTGGCTACCGGGGATGAAGTTTCATTTCGCGTGGAAGGGCCGGAAGACGCGCAGATTACGTTGGAACTGGAAGCGGGAACCGAATATAATATTACAATCAATGGGACGCATGCAGGCGTCATGAAAACCAATCTGGGCGGCAAGTTAAGTTTAAGCGTTGAAATGGACGGGAACAGCAGCGTGGCCGTCGGCATTACCAGAAAATAAAGCGTCCAAAATAAAATTCAGGAAGGCGGCGGCCGGTAGATTGCGTTATTTTCTGGTGCAGCCGCGCTCCTGCGCAGCAAATACTGCTGCGCAGGATTCTTTTATTTTAGAGATATGGAGAAGATATGGCAAAAGCAAAAACAGTATATTTCTGCCAGTTGTGCGGCGCCCAATCCGCAAAGTGGATGGGACAGTGCCCGTCCTGCGGGGAGTGGAACACTTTTGTGGAAGAGGCGGTTTCGGTAAAATCCGGCGCAAAGCCCGTTTCTATCCGGGAGAATCAAACAAAAGTGGCAAGAATAAAGGATATTGTAGCTGCCCGGGAAGAACGGATTACAACCGGTATCAAAGAACTGGATCGTGTTTTGGGCGGCGGCATTGTTCCGGGTTCCGTCATACTAGTGGGCGGGGATCCGGGGATTGGCAAGTCAACGCTTCTGCTGCAGGTATGCCGTAATCTGGCCGCTTCCGGCCGGAAGCTGCTTTATGTATCCGGAGAGGAGTCGTTACAGCAGATTAAAATACGGGCGGATCGCATTGGAGAATTTGGCGATTCCCTGTCGCTGCTTTGTGAAACGAACCTGGATTTCATAGAAGAAATCGTGAAGCGCGATTTACCGCAGGCAGTTGTTGTGGATTCCATACAGACTATGTACAACGAAACGGTTTCATCGGCTCCCGGAAGCGTTTCGCAGGTCAGGGAGTCTACGGGAAACCTCCTTCGGATGGCAAAAGGGCTTGGGATTGCTTTTTTTGTAATTGGGCATGTAACCAAAGAAGGCGTGGTGGCAGGGCCGCGCGTACTGGAGCATATGGTGGATACGGTTTTATATTTTGAAGGGGACAGGCACGCGGCGTACCGCATACTGCGCGGTGTGAAAAACCGCTTTGGCTCTACAAATGAAATCGGCGTATTTGAAATGAGATCCGAAGGCCTGAAAGAAGTGGAAAACCCTTCTGAGTTTATGCTGGGCGGAAAGCCGTTCGGAGCAAGCGGGTCGGTTGTGGCCTGCTCTATGGAGGGAACCAGGCCAATCTTATTGGAAGTACAGGCCTTAGTTTGCCACAGTAATTTTGGCATGCCGCGCAGGACGGCTGCAGGGACGGATTTAAACCGTATCCATCTGCTGATGGCCGTACTTGAAAAACGAGTGGGGCTTAAAATGGGAGCTTGCGATGCATATGTCAATATTGCAGGCGGCATTAAAATGAACGAGCCGGCCGTTGATCTTGGGATCGTACTGGCTTTGGCTTCAAGTTATAAAAATCGTGCGGTAGATGGGAGCACGATCTGTTTTGGGGAAGTCGGGCTAAGCGGTGAGGTACGGGCAGTAAACATGGCCGAGCAGCGGGTTTTGGAGGCGAAAAAACTGGGATTTACTTCCTGTATTCTGCCCCAAGCAAGCAAGGAGACGCTTCGGGAATCGGATGGGATACGGCTTATCGGCGTATGCAGCGTAAAAGATGCTATTGACAGAATGCTGTAACATGGCTCCTGTTTGCAGGAATTATGAAAAAAGACTTGCAAAAAGTCTGAAATCCCGTATGATATAATTAGAAATTCCAAAGAAAGAAAAGAGGATGTGCAAATGGCAATCATGAAGAGAAAACCGGGTCTTGTGCAGGCCGTTTCTGAATTAAAAGAAACGGATTACTCTAAGGAACCGGAGTTAAAAGCAATTTACCGGAGGCTTTCAGACGGAAGACGGCAATTTGCGGAGGTCTTTGAGAAAAATATCAATGCTGTCATGCAGATCAGTTCGCTCGATTTGGTGATGCAGCATCAGACTGAAAAGATCAACGATATTTCCCGCAGGGTGTCAAAAGCCGCAGAAACTATTTTTGGAACTTCCGCAGGAGACTCAAACAACCGGCACGAAGAACTGACCAACACGATTTTAAAAGTGTCGGAAGAGACAGACGAAGTTTATCAACGGATTGAAGAGGGACAGCGGGAACTGACTACTATCAAGGAACTTTCCGATCAGACCATTGCCGTTTCCCGTGAGATGCAAAATGATATGGATGAACTTACGCGTATTGTCGGGCAGATGAATGCGGTTATATCAGGAATCGACTCCATTTCCCTTCAGACGAACCTGCTTGCGCTCAACGCTTCCGTAGAAGCTGCAAGAGCCGGAGAGGTCGGAAAAGGATTTGCCGTTGTGGCAAGTGAAATAAGGGATTTAGCGGAAGAAACACAGAAGCTGACAGCAAGTATGCGTTCTTTTGTGGAAAATATGAAAAATGCTTCTCAAAAAAGCGTACAGAGTTCTACCGGTACCGTCACATCCCTGGTATCTATGGCAGATAAAATTAAAAATGTTTGGGAATTGAATAACGAAAGCCAGCATCACGTTTCAAAAGTAAACGATAATGTCAGTTCTATTGCTGCAGTCAGCGAGGAAATCAGCAGTTCCATGACAGAAATGGAAAACCAGCTGCAAGACAGCACCGAATTTATGAAGACGGTCGGCCAGGAGTTAAAAGAGGCTGCCCAGCCGGTTGTTGCCATAGAACAGACATTAGATGAAACCGTAAAGAAAATGGGAGGCATGGCAAAAGATGCGTTTTATCATTTGGAGAACGCGGAATTTGCGCAATACGTAAGCAACGCTATTTCTTCCCATCGCACATGGCTCAGTAACCTGCACAAAATGGTCACAGAGAAAAAGGTGATACCGCTGCAGTTAGATGCTTCCAAATGCGGGTTCGGACATTTTTACTATGCGATGACGCCGGATATACCGGGCGTCCTGCCGATTTGGGAGGGGCTTGGCGCAAAACACCGGAAATTCCATACCTACGGCGCGGCTGCCATCAGCGCGATTAACGGCGGAAGGTTTTCGGAAGCGGAACGGATTTATCGGGAGGCAGAGGCTTATTCCCGTGAATTGCTATCGGATCTCCAGAAAATACTACAGCTTGCAGAAGAAAATTAGAATTGTTTACATAAAGATCGAATCGGACAGAAAGGGCGACTTTCTGTCCGATGTTTTATAAAAAAAATTTTTTGAAAAAATTTAAAAAAACAATTGACAGATTTAAAACTCTGTGGTAATCTAATATAGCTGTCGCGGAAAACGACAGAAAAACAGAAAAAGCACAATGACAACTGAACAGTGGAATAACCTTGAAAGATCCAAAGAGAATAATTCAAGAGAACAGCAACGCAAGTTGCGACCTAAAACAGTAATCCGCAGGAATGCGGAAAACGGAAACGGAAAAAGGAAAGCTAGCATTTCCTTGGACCGGAATCAGACAATCCAACATGAGAGTTTGATCCTGGCTCAGGATGAACGCTGGCGGCGTGCTTAACACATGCAA